>Ga0068851_10001164_pt1 | contig 11410 bp, 9 predicted proteins | sample KBSCornC12_FD_66588 | JGI IMG/M metagenome (GOLD analysis project Ga0068851, IMG submission 66588) | Corn rhizosphere microbial communities from Kellogg Biological Station, Michigan, USA - KBS Corn C1-2 | ecosystem: Host-associated > Plants > Roots > Rhizosphere > Soil ...
GTGCCGAGATCGATACCGATGATCTTGCTCATTTTGAAATGCCTCCGGGCTTCGGAATGGATTGACTGGCTTACGAAATGGGGATTTTTGGCGACCGAATCAACCCGAGCCAGCGGTATCGCCGCCGTCGGCCGCTTTCGCGACGGTGACGAGCGCGGGGCGCAGCACGCGGTCGTTGATCATGTAGCCCTTCTGGAACACCGTGACGACGGTGCCGGGCGCCTGGTCGCTGACGACCGCCTGCATCGCCTGGTGCTGGTGCGGATCGAATTTCTGGCCGGCGGGGTCGATCTCGCGGATCTGCGCCTTCGCGAACGCCGCGTTCAGCGATTTCAGCGTGAGATCGGCGCCGGCCTTCAGCGTGTCGATCGACACCGACGCGTCGGCGGATACCGTCTGCTCGAGCGCATCCTTGACGGCGAGCAGGTCCTCGGCAAACTTCTCGACGGCGTACTTGTGCGCACGCGCCACGTCCGCCTGGCCCTGCCGCCGAACATTCTCGATCTCGGCGCGCGCGCGCAACCACGAGTCCTTCATTTCCTCCGCTTCGGTGCGGGCCTTCTGCAGCGGATCGTCCGGCGTCGCGGAATCGGGTGCACCGCCGGGATCGGCGTCCTGAGGCAGCGATTCGTCGAGCGAGGTGTCGGAGCGGGGTTCGGAGGCGTTCATCGTCGTTGAGGTGCCGGGTTGTATCGGATCGTGGCCCAGATGGGGCCGCATCCGGCCGTTTCAACGTCGCAACGGGCGATATCGCGCAGAAATCGCAGGAATTCGCGCCGGGAGCGCCAATGCGCCGGTTTGTGACCGGAATCGCCCCGAAACCAGTGGATGGACGTCAGGTCGCGGCGCCCAGCGCCTTGGCGCGCAGCAGCGACGCCTCGCGCTCGGCGGGACCTGGCGGCGCCTGCAGCCAGCCCTCCAGGTTGGCGACGACGAGGTCGGCCAATGCCGCGATCCAGCGCGGATGCTCGTTCAGGCAGGGAATGACGTTGTAGTCGCCGCCGCCCGCGGCCTGGAATGTGCGCTTCGCCTCGATGCCAAGCTCCTCGAGCGTTTCGAGACAGTCGGCGACAAAGCCCGGCGCAAACACGTCGACGCGCCGCAGTTTCTGCCGGCCGAGCGCCGTAAGGACGTCGGATGTATAAGGCTCGAGCCAGCGGCCGCGGCCAAAGCGCGACTGGAACGAGATCGTCCATTGCGCGGGCGTAAGGCCAAGCTCGCGCGCAAGCAGCCGCGCCGTCTTCTGACAGAAGCAATGGTAGGGATCGCCGCGAAGCAACGTCCGCCGCGGCACGCCGTGAAACGACAGCACCAGATGCTCGGGCCGCGCATGGCGCATCCAGTAATCGTTGACGACGGCGGCGAGCGCGCCGATATAGCCGGGATCGTCGTGAAACGTATCGATGCTGCGCAATCCCGGAACGCGCCGCACCTCTCTACTCCAGGCGCCGACCGCATCGGCAACCGATCCGGTCGTGCTCGACGCATACTGCGGATACAGCGGCACGATCAGGATTCGCGAGCAGCCCGCACTACGCAATCGATCGAGCGCCGTGGCGATCGACGGTGCGCCGTAGCGCATGCCGTGCTCGACGACGACGTGATCGGCCGGCAGCCCCATCGCCTTCAACCGCTGGCCGACGTACCCACTGATCAGCACTTTCTGCTTCACGGTGTGCACGGCGAGCGGCGAGCCGTCCTTCGTCCAGATTGCCGCGTAGCGCGCCGCCGACTTCGCGGGGCGCGTGCGCAATACGACGCCGTGCAGAAGCGGCCGCCATGCGACGCGCGGGATCTCGACGACGCGACGATCGGCGAGAAATTCGCCGAGGTAGCGGCGAACGGCCGCTGGCGTGGCTGCGTCGGGCGTGCCGAGGTTGACGAGCAGCACGCCGACGTGCGGAATACTGTCGTGCGTGAACTTCGGCTCGGCGCGATAGCTCATCGTTGCATGCCGACGCGCGAACGCTCGTCGCGGATGAGACTCGGCACGATGTGACGCCGCTTCACGATACGGCAGCAGTCGTCGTCGAAGCGGCAGTCGCGCGTCCGATCACGGAGCGCGCCGTCGATGCCGCAAGCCGGTCGATCAACGCGTCGATCCACGCGACCGTTGCGAAGGCTTCGGGTGTCATCGGAATCGCCGCGCGAACTTCCGCGGCGCTGCGAAACGGGCGCGTCCGGTGTCGATAGCGTCGGCGCAGCTCGTCGTCGTCGACAAAATCGAGAAAACGCCAGTCGACATAGCAATCGATCAACTCCTTCGTTTCACTGGCTTTCCAGCTCGTGCCGCCAACGTGCGCGATCGCTTCCTTGCCGAATCCCTGCACGAAGTGGCATGCAATTCCGTCAGCGTACGCAAGCGCAAGCAAAAGATGCAGCGTGTCAAAAAACGTTCGATCGTCCTTGACGTACACGCCGCCGCCCATCCCGACGGTCGCCAATTTATCTTTAAGGCTTGCGGGAACATTCCGGTAGATCCGCGCGTCGACATGGTAGCGCGCCATCAAGTCCTTCAGCACGGTCACGTTCAGGAAAAGCAGGTACGTTTCCGGGTACGGCAGCCCGGTTTTCGCGCTGACGCCGCCATAAATTGCAGTCAGGCAATCGCGGGGGCCAGGCTCGACGGCGGCAAAGATACGCGAATCGAACACGAAGCAGTCGTGATCGACCAAGCCGAAGTTGCCCGCACTTTCGAGCAGCAGCAGCGTGATCACATCGCCGTGTGTGACACTCGTGGCGGGCAATCGCGCTAACGAGCAGAACGGCAGCTCCGGGTGGCGCTCGTGCACGAGCCGCCGCTCCCAGTCGGCCTCGCCGTTGCCGATCAGCGCAACGCGCAGATCGCGAGGCAACAGCGCAAGGCACGGCAACAGGAAATGCAGCGTTCCCGGCATGACGATCACATAGAAGTGACCACCGCTCGCCGGCCACGTCGCGTGCAGCCGGCGCAACCGATGTCGATTGAGCGTTCTAAAGACGCCGCTGCGATTCGCATGCCGTGCGAAAATTCGATACGCGCGGAGCAACATCATTCGGGGCAGATAGACGAGCACCGATAGCGGCGATGAATAGCCGCGCACGCGCATCCTGATGAGCGCCGTCCGAATCCGGCGGATATAGGCGACGAACGCGTTCACGCAAATCAGCGTCGGACGATCGCCGTCGGCGAAGCGTCAATCGTCGGTGAGCTCGCGCGACAGCGCGTTCGACAGGAGCTTCGCCGTGACGTCGACGATGGGGATGACGCGCGCGTACGCCATGCGCGTCGGGCCGATAACGCCGAGTGTGCCGATCACCTGGCCGTTCGCTTCGTAGCTCGCCGTGACGACACTGCACTCATCGAGCGGGACGAGGCCCGACTCGCCGCCGATGTAGATCTGCACGCCTTGTGCCCGCTGCGACACGTCGAGAAGATGCAATAGCGACGTTTTCTGCTCGAAGAGGTCGAAGAGGCGCCGCAAGCGCTGCATGTTCGACGCGAGATCGCCGGCATTGAGCAGATTGCGCTCGCCGGTGACGACGAGCGCCTCGCCTTCCGCCAGTGCACCCTCGCCTGCGTCGACGGCCGCCTTCATCAATCCGGCAATGTCTTCACGCAGCGCACGCAGCTCGTCGGCCATCCGCTCGCGAATCGACGCGAGCGACTGGCCGGCGAAATTCTGGTTGAAAAAATTCGTCGCCTCTGTCAGCTGCGCCGACGAATACGCGCGGTCCGTATGCAGGATCCGGTTCTGCACGTCGCCATCGGGCGTCACGATGATCAGCAGCACGCGCCGCTCGGAAAGCCGCAGGAATTCGAGGTGACGGAACACGGCCTCGCGTCGCTTCGGCGTTGCAACGACGCCGGCGAATTGCGTCAGCTGCGACAGCAGCGACGCAGCCGCATTGACGAGCTGCTGCGGCCGATCGACGCTGAGCTCGCCTTCGAGGCGATGGATCTCGTCGTCCTCGAGCGGCTTGACGACCATCAGGCTGTCGACGAAGAAGCGGTAGCCGCGCGGTGTCGGCACGCGTCCGGCTGACGTGTGCGGGCTCGCGATGAGGCCCATCTCCTCGAGGTCGGCCATCACGTTGCGAATCGTCGCCGGCGAGAGATCAAGGCCAGAATGTCGCGACAGCAAGCGCGAGCCGACCGGCTGCCCTTCGGCAACGTAGCGCTCGACGAGCGTCTTCAGAAGATGTTGTGCGCGCGGGTCCAGCATGTAGGGCCTTGCATTCGGCACGACGTCGAGGATGTCGCGCGTCCCTATATTACCGTGCCCGTTGGCATTCTCACCGATGGCCCGGCGGCACGCGGAGCTGTTCGCATGAATGCATGGCGCGGATCGTCCGGGTGGCCGAGCGAATGAGGGGCCGACGCTATGGTTTAATCGCGCGATGCCCGCCACGATTCCCGCCCGATTCCATCGCGTCGCGCTGATCGGCCGCCATGGAGGCCCGGGGGTAAAGGCACCGCTCGCCGAGCTCGTCGCGTTTCTCCGCGACCGCGGTCACGTCGTGTCGCTCGACGCCGACACGGCGCGAGCCGCGGGGATCGCGGATGTCGACACGATGGCCGACGACGCGCTACCCGGCACCGTCGATCTCGCGATCGTGCTGGGCGGCGACGGGACGATGCTCTCGATCGCGCGACGTCTGGCGCCCCTCGGCGTCCCGCTGATCGGCGTGAATCTGGGCCGTCTCGGCTTCCTGACCGACATCCCACTGACGGGCCTCGAGCCCACGCTCGGCGCGATGCTCGATGGTGAATACACGGAGGAGCGGCGAACGTTGCTCACCGTGACGATCGCGCGTGCCGACGGGTCGAGCGCGCAAGCACCGGCGCTCAATGAAGTCGTCGTCAACCGCGGCGGCCTTGGCAGCATGATCGAATGCGTCGTCGAGATCGATGGTCGCTTCGTCTACGCAATGCGCGCCGATGGCGTCATCGTCGCGACGCCAACGGGCACGACGGCGTATTCGCTGTCGACGGGTGGCCCGATCATTTCGCCTGAAGTGCCGGCGTTTGCGCTCGTTCCCATCGCACCGCACGCGTTGACGCACCGGTCGATCGCGATTCCCGATTCGTCGATCATCGAGATCACCGTGAGCCGTGGTCGCGACGCGGCGGTTCATTGCGATGGCCAGGCGCGCTTCGATCTCGCCGAAGGGGATCGCGTGACGGCGCGACGCGCACCGCACACCGCGCGCTTCCTGCATCCGGCGCAGCATGACTATTTCGCGATGCTGCGCGAGAAGCTCCACTGGAGCGAAACGCCTGAGCGGCTGCAAAACGCCGGCGCCGGCAAGCGCGAATGACGGCGGTTCCGACGCGCACGTCGTAGACGGATGCTGCGCTCGCTGTCGATTCGCAATTTCGTCGTCGTCGACGCGCTCGATGTCGAGTTCGACGAAGGCTTCACCGTATTGACCGGCGAAACGGGCGCCGGCAAATCGATCCTGCTCGATGCGCTCGGCCTCTTGCTCGGGGATCGTTTCGAGCAAGGTCAGCTTCGCGCCGGTGCAGATCGCGCCGAGCTTGCCGCCGTGTTCGACGTAACGGCAGCGCGCGATGCGCAGCGGTGGCTCGCGGAATCCGAGCTCGATTCAGGTACCGAGCTCCTGCTTCGTCGCGTGCAGGATGCGCAAGGACGCAGTCGCGCGTGGATCAACGGTCGTCCGGCAACGCTTGCGCAACTCGGCGCATTAGGCGAAGCATTGCTGGACCTGCACGGCCAGCACGCGCATCAGGCGCTCGCCGGCGCTGAAGCGCAACGCGCGCTGGTCGATGAGTTCGGCAATCATGCGGCGTTGACACAAACCGTCGGGAACGCGTGGCGCGAGTGGCGTGACGCCGTCGCACGGTGCGATGCCGCGGCGAGCGCCGCCGCGGCATCTGCCGCCGAACGAAGCCTGCTCGAAGAGCGACAGCGCGATCTCGTCGCGCTGGCCGTCGGGCCGAGCGAATGGGAGGAGCTCACTGCGTCGCAGCGCAGGCTCGCGAATGCCTCGAACCTGATCGAAGCGACGAGCCAGGCCGAAAGCGCGCTGACCGAAGGCGACGACGCGCTGTCGAGAAGGCTCGTCCATATTGTGCAGAGCCTGCGCAACGCGAGCGCCGACGACGCTGCACTTTCTGACGTTGTCGCGCTGCTCGAGCCCGCTGCGATCCAGGTCGACGAAGCGGCGCGTGCGCTGCGTGATTATTTGCGCCGCGCCGACGTCGATCCGGCTGAGCTCGCGCGTGTCGAAGCGCGGCTCACAGCGATACACGACATGGCGCGGCGTCACCGCGTGAAGCCGGACGAGCTTCATGCGCTTGCGCAGGCAACCGCAGCGCGCCTCTCTGATCTGGATCTCGCGACGAATGCCGACGCACTGGCGCGAAACGTCGATGAAGCGCGCGCCCGCTACGACGGGCTCGCGAAAACGCTGACTGAAAAGCGAACGACCGCTGCGCGATCGCTGACACGACGCGTGACTGCTGCGATGCAATCGCTCGCGATGGCCGGCGGCCGTTTCGAAGCGAAGCTCGAGCGCGTCGACGAGCCCGCGCGCTTCGGCCACGAGAATGTTGCGTTTGCGATCGCAACGCATCCGAAGCAAACGCCGGGACCGTTGTCGCGCGTTGCGTCCGGTGGCGAGCTGTCGCGCGTGGCACTCGCTATCCAGGTCGCCGCCAGCGAAGTCGGCCATGTGCCGACGCTGATCTTCGACGAGGTCGACACGGGCATCGGGGGTGCCGTCGCCGCAACGGTGGGCGAGATGCTGCAGTCGCTCGGTCAGCGCCGCCAGGTGCTATGCGTGACGCATCTGCCGCAGGTCGCAGCGCATGCCGATCATCATTTCCGCGTCATCAAGCGCGGCGATCGCTCGCAGGTGTCGAGCGAGCTTGCGCGATTGTCAGCGAGCGCGCGCATCGACGAGCTTGCGCGGATGCTCGCCGGCTCCGAGATCACGACAAAGACTCGCGCGCATGCGCGCGAGCTCTACGAGCAGAATCGTCGCAAGAGCGCGTCGTGACTGGTGGGTTGTTCGACCGGATGTCGCGACGGTTAACGCGACGTTGGAACTCGGGATCGTAACTACTTCTTGCGCGCGGAGGTCTTGACGACCCGCGGCTCGAACGAGCCGTGCACGCGTTTGCCCGTTCGCGTCAACCGCGACGATTTGTGGTCGGCGATGACGAGCGATTCACCCGTCTCGAGCCAGTGCTTGACGCGCTGCGCATCGGCGATTCGCGTGTACTTGCCGAGCGAATCGAGCAACACGATGACGATCGGCTTGCTCGCGATGTTGACGAGCATGACGACGCATTTGCCGGCCTCGCGGATGTAACCCGTTTTCTGCAGCTGGATGTCCCACGACTGGTTCTTCACCAGCGCATTGGAGTTGTTGAATCCCAGCGTCTGCCCCGTCGACCCCACTTCGACGTAGTGCGACGGCGTCGTCGTGAAGTCGCGAATCATTGGATATTCGGCCGCAGCTTGAACGAGCTTCGCCAGGTCCTTCGCCGTCGAGACGTTCTCTGCGGAGAGTCCCGTGGGATCCGAATAATGCGTATGCGTGAGGCCAAGCGACGCCGCCTTGAAATTCATCGCGTCGACGAACGCGCGCGTGCCGCCCGGATAGTGGCGCGCGAGCGACGACGCGGCGCGGTTTTCCGACGACATCAGCGCAAGGCGCAGCATCTCGCGGCGCGAGAGCGCCGAGCCCATCCGCAATCGCGATCGGCTGCCCTTCAGATAGTCGAAGTCGCCCATGTCGATGTCGAGCGTCTCGTCCAGCGACTGGCCGGCATCGAGGACGACCATTGCCGTCATCAGCTTGGTCACCGATGCAATGGGCGTCACGGCGTCTGCCGCTTTTGCGTAGATCTGACGATCTGCGGCAGCGTCGAGCACGAGCACGTTGGCCGATGAAAGACGGAGCCTGGCCGGGTCCGGCGACGCAAATTGCGCCCAAGCGGGCGTGGCCAAAACACCCAAGAAAACAAGTGAGAGCAACCGTTTCATCAGCGCAATTCTCAAGATATCCCGCGGCGTTATCGCACACTCGCCGCCGGGTCGTCAACGGGTCTTGCAAATCAGGCGCTTAGAAGCCGCCGGACGGTCTACGAGCCGCTTCGCAGCGTGGCCGCCGCGGCCGCCGCCGGCGCCTCGTTGAGGCCAGGCAACTGGCCGACGTCGGGCATCGGGCGCTCGACGGTCAATTCCCCTTCGTCGTTGCCCTGCCGCCGCTCGTCCTGCTGCAGACGCCACATCCGCGCATAAACACCATTCGCAGTGAGGAGAGCAACATGCGTGCCCCGCTCCACGATGTGGCCGCGGTCGAGCACGAGGATCTCGTCGGCATCGACGATCGTCGAGAGCCGATGCGCGATGGTCAGCGAGGTGTGGTCGCGCGCGATGATTTTCAATTCCGTCTGGATCGCGCGCTCGGAGCGCGAATCGAGCGCGGAGGTCGCCTCGTCGAAGATCAGGATCGAGGGGCGCTTCAGGATCGCGCGCGCTATCGCGACGCGCTGCTTCTCGCCACCGGACAGCTTGAGGCCGCGCTCGCCGACGGGTGTAGCGTAGCCTTCGGGAAGACGCTCGATGAAATCGTGAATTTGCGCGAGCTGCGCCGCTCGTACGATCTCGTCATGCGTTGCACCCGCGCGTCCATACGCGATGTTGTATTCGATCGTATCGTTGAAAAGCACCGTGTCCTGCGGAACGATGCCGATCGCTGCGCGCAGCGAGTTCTGGCGAACGCTGCGAATATCCTGTCCATCGATCGTGATGCGCCCGCCGTCAACGTCGTAAAAGCGATAGAGCAGCCGTGCGAGCGTCGACTTGCCCGAGCCCGACGGTCCGACGACGGCGACGTTGTGACCGGCCGGAATCGCGAACGTCACGTCGTGCAGGATCCTGCGGTTTTGCTCGTACCCGAAATCGACGTGCTCGACGCGAACCTCGGCGCCACGCACGGCAAGCGGTGGCGCGCCGGGCGCATCGACGATCTCCGCGTGCTCTTCGATCAGCCTGAAGAGACGCTCCATGTCGGCAAGCGCCTGCTTGATCTCGCGATAGATGACCCCGAGAAAATTCAATGGAATGTAAAGCTGGATCATGAATGCGTTCACGAGCACGAGGTCGCCGATCGTCATCGTCCCGTCGACGACGCCGACCGTCGCGCGCCACATGATCAGCGCGACGGCGATCGCGATGATCGCGCTTTGCCCGATGTTGAGCGCAGACAGTGACGTCTGGCTCTTGACGGCTGCGCGCTCCCAGCGCTGCAGGCTTTCGTCGTAGCGCTGCGCTTCCCACTCCTCGTTGTTGAAATACTTGACCGTCTCGTAATTGAGCAGGCTGTCGATCGCGCGCGTGTTCGCTTTCGAGTCGAGCTCGTTCATCTGCCGCCGAAAGTGCGTCCGCCATTCGGTGATCAGGATTGTGAACAGCATGTAGAGCGCGAGCGCGACGGCCGTGATTGCCACGAACGTCCAGTCGTAGCGAACGATCAGCACGGCGGATACGAGTGTGATCTCGACGAGTGTGGGCAGGATGGAGAACAGCGCGAAGCTGATCAGGGTCGAAATGCCGCGCTGGCCACGCTCGACGTCGCGCGTCAAGCCACCCGTCTGGCGCGCCAGGTGGAATCGCAACGACAGCGCATGCAGATGCCGGAACACCGTCAGGCCAATGCGGCGGACGGCGCGTTGCGTCACCTTCGCGAACAGGAATTCGCGCAGCTCGGTGAAGACCGTCGTCGACAATCGCAGCAGACCGTACGCGATGAGGAGCGCGAGCGGCACGGTCAAGACGGCAATGCGCGGATCAAGGCTGTCGACGATGCTCTTCATCAGCATCGGCACACCCACGTTCGCGAGTTTCGCCAGTACCAGGCACGCGATCGCAGCAAATATTCGCCCGCGATAGCCCCACAGGTACGGCAGCAGCGTGCGAATCGTCTGCCAGTCGCCGCGCTCGGTGCGCGGGACGTGCGTGTCCGCGGGCAGCGGCATCGACGAGGCGTGGCGCATCGATCGAGTCTAGCAGCAGGCGCCGGTGTCACCGCAGATGCGGTCGACGGGTATCGCCGGCCGGCACCGCGCGCGCCGCACGATGCTTACCGCGACGACGCGTTGCCGCGCCACCACTCGTCGCCGCCGTAGCGCATCATGCCCATCGCGACGCGCACGGTTCCGTACGCGATCCAGCTCATGGCCTTCGCAACGCGCGAGCGCTGCGCCCAGTCCTGCGGCGGAACGGGCCGGGATCCCTCTTCGATCATCTTCGCGAGCTCCGCGCGGAGCCCGCTGGCGAAAACGGGATCGCGCACGAACACGTTCGCTTCGCGCGCCATCAGGAACGAGTAGGGATCGATGTTCGACGAGCCGACGGTCGCCCACTGGCCGTCGACCACGGCGACTTTCGCATGCAGGAATGACCGGTGATACTCCTGGATCGCGACGCCGGCGGCGAGAAGCTGTCCGTACAGCGCACGCGACGCATGGTGCAGCAAGCGGAACTCGACCCGTGCCTGCAGAAGCAGCGTCACCTTGACGCCCCGCGCCGCCGCGCTCAGCAGCGCCCGACGAAAGCGCACGCCCGGAAAGAAGTACGCGGTTGCGATGATGATCTCGCGCCGCGAAGTGCGCAGCGCCGCAAGGTACGCACGCTCGATGTCGCGCCGGTGGCGAAGGTTGTCGCGAATCGTGAACTTCGCGACCTGCGTGCCGGCGTTCTCCGCGGGCTCCTCGTCGGGAAAGAATGGCACGTCCGAGTGGCGCAACTGCGTCACCTCGACGATCGCCCACACGCGCTGCATCGTCTGCGCGATGGGCACGACGAGCGGCCCGCGCACGCACACGGCGAAATCCACGCGGGGCGGCGTGTGCCCGGGTGTATTCATGTCGTCGATCACGTTGATGCCGCCGACGAACGCGACGCGGCCATCGACATGGCAAAGCTTGCGATGCAGCCGGCGCAGCCGGTGCGAGCGGAAGTGCCAGGGCATCACTTCGGGGCGATACTTCAGGAGGTCGACGCCGCCGTCGATCAGCCGCTGCGCAAGCGTCGGCGTCAGATAATGCCGAGCGCCCCAGCCGTCGACGAGCACGCGAACGTCCACGCCCCGCCGGGACGCGCCAATCAGCGCATCGGCGACCCTTCGGCCGGTATCGTCGTCGGCGAAGATGTACGTCTCGAGCCATATCTCCCGCTCGGCAAGCGCGACCGCCTCGAGCAGCACCGGGAAGTATTCGGCGCCGTTACGCAGCAGCGTCACCGAATTCCCCGCGGTGTAGCGGTTCATCACCTGGCGTCTGGCATCGGATCAGTCTCCGTTCGCCGCGAGCCGGCTGTCACGCTGTGCCGAGGTCAACTCGAACGTCGCCGCGAGTGCCGCGTGGTCGGACATCCGCGCGCCGCGCGTCGCG
>Ga0068851_10001165_pt1 | contig 11406 bp, 11 predicted proteins | sample KBSCornC12_FD_66588 | JGI IMG/M metagenome (GOLD analysis project Ga0068851, IMG submission 66588) | Corn rhizosphere microbial communities from Kellogg Biological Station, Michigan, USA - KBS Corn C1-2 | ecosystem: Host-associated > Plants > Roots > Rhizosphere > Soil ...
TCGACGTGCGCAACCGCAACAGCGTGCTCGCCGCAGCGCCGGAGGAATTGTTTCGACGCGGCATCGGCCTGTCCAACACCCGCCTGCGCCTGAAGGAATTGTATGCCGAGGCCGGTCATATCGAGCTCGGTGAACTGTTGCCGCGCGGCGTGATCTGCCGCATTCGCCTGCCGCTGAAGCAACTCGCTGCGGATGCGACGCGTCGCGTCGTGAGGGCGGCCTGAGCATGAGCCGGATCAGAGTGCTGGTCGTCGACGACGAGCCGATCGCGCGGCTCGCGATCGTGCGCCTGCTCAATGAGGACGCCAGCTTCGAGTGCGTCGGCGAATGCGGCGACGGCGCGAGCGCGCTCAAGGCGATACGCAAGCTCGCTCCCGACCTGGTCTTTCTCGATATCCAGATGCCGGCGATGAGCGGGATCGATGTCGCCGCGCAGATCGGCCACGAGCGCGGGCCGGCCATCGTATTCGTCACCGCGTACGAACGCTACGCCGTGCGTGCGTTCGAGGCGAACGCGATCGACTACCTGGTGAAGCCATTCAGTCGCGACCGCTTTCTCGCCACACTCGAACGCGCCAAGCACCGCCTCGCTGCCGCTGATACAGCCATCGAGCAGGCCGCTTCGGCGCAAGTGCTGCGCGCACTCAGCGAACTGCGTCGCGAGCAGGACTACCTCGAACGCATCCCGGTGCCGGTCGACGAACATTTGGTCTTCGTCGACGTGCGCGACGTCGATTGGATCGAGGCGAACCGCAACCTCGTGCGCGTGCACGTCGGCAAGCAGGTGCACGAAGTCCGCGAGACGATGATGGCACTCGAAGCACGTCTGAATCCGCGTCACTTCGTGCGCGTACATCGTTCGGCAATCGTCAACGTCAGCCGCATCACGGCGATCCATCCCTGGTTCAACGGCCACCACGTGCTGATGCTGAGCGGCGGCCAGCAATTGCGCATGAGCCGCTACCAGCACGAAGCGTTTCTGCGCCTGACCGGGCGGCGCGGCGAATGACGATCAGCGGATCAGTGGGCGCGCGAGGAACTCGCCGAGCCCGAGCTGCTGCTGGAAGAGGACGTAGAGATGGATGTCGACGCGCTGCTCGACGCAGACGAGCCGGACGACGAACCGCCACCGCTCGACGCGCCGTGGGTGGAAGATCCGCCGCCGGAACTGCCGTGACTGCCGCCAAAGGAAACCGGAGAACCGCCGCTACTCGCCGAAACCATGCGACCGCCGCCTAAGGCCCCGTTGAAATGGAAGACCGAACCCGGGCGTGCGCCCACGGCGGGACTCTCGCGGCTGCTGTAGCGCGCGGGCGGCAACGATTCTCGCGCTGCTCGTGATTCGCGCGGCGCCCAGGCCGATGGGCGCGCAATGGCGAGTGGCAATGCGTCGACATTGCGCGGCGCATTGGAGTGTGTGGCGTACGCGATTGCGTGCCGATCCGCATGATCGACGTGCTTCCACGCGACGGCACTGCGCGGCGGGCAGGGATGTGCGGGATCGTGCTGGTGATGCTTGTGCCAGTTCCGGTAGCTGTGAGCGAAGACGCGGCGGTCGACGTGGTAATAGGTGTCCCAAGTACACGGAACCCAGTAGTAGCGCCGAATCCAGCCGTTCGAATCCGCAGGCGGGTAGTCGGGCCAAGGCCAGGTTCCGTAGGCAACGGAAGAATTGCAGGTGGGGATGTAGTAATAGCCCTTGAAGCCGCTGTCGATGAACACGTCGCCGCTGCCGTCGAAGACGTACAGATTGTCCGGGACGCCATCGAGGACGCCGGACTCGACCGAGCGCCGGCGCAAGTCCCTGATCGCGAGGCTGACGTCCGCGCTCTGGGCGAGCACGATGTCGCCGAGCCGGCGAGTCCAGTCGATCTGTTCGCTGAGCATTTCCAGGATCTGCGGAAACGCGAAGAGCGCAGTGACGGCCGGATCCCAACCTTGCTTCGAGCCCGCGTCGATCGCGGCATCGCCGTCAAGTTCGGAATGGCCGCGCGACCATTCCGCCGCGGCGAGTACATCGTCCGGGGCCGTCGCTGCCAAAAGCACCAGGCCGAGCACATCGTTCGGATACAGCGCGACCGGTGCGAGCATCTGCTCGAGTTCGGCCCGGCTGAACTCGGTGCCGACATAGTTGGGAGTCGAAGTCGTTGGTTGCTTCGAAATGCCTTGTGCCTTCGGTGCCGTGGCAATGGTCGAACAAGCCGAAAGCGTGGCGAGGGCAACAACGGCGGCCAAGAACGTTCCCGAGGTTCTCATGCGTGCGCTCATGATTCACTCCTCCTGACTCATGCATCGCGTCGGCGCAACGATACTCCCAATTGGGTATACGGATGTAAGCAATCTTCAAGAAAGGTCAAGCCGAGCGCATTGAAGCCGTGCCGGGGCGATGGACCGCATTTCCGGTTTCAGAGCGTGTCGTCGCCCTGCGAAATCGCTTGTTCGAGCTTGTCGCCGAGCGGGCCGAGTTCGGCGACGAGGCGATCGATTTCCTTCGCGTTGAGCAATTCGTACGGACGGTTTTCGCACAGATGCAGGTAGGGCGAGCCGTCGAGGTCGCTGACCGCGAGAAATCCCAGGCGCTGTTCCCAGTTGAAACGCAGGCAGCGGCGCGCATCCATGCCGGTGAGCGGGCCGATCGGTGTCGACACGCGCAGATAGGTGGCGCCGGTTTCGTCGTTGAGTTCCGCGAGGTACAGCCCTTGGTGACGCTTGCCCTGCTCGAGTTCGACGTCGAAGCAGATCAAGTATGGATCGTTGATGCGCAGCGGATGCTTCGCTGCGATGTACGCACGGATTTCCTCGAACGATTGCATGAATTTCTCCCAGAATTGGCGCCTATGCTAACGTGCCGGGGAGACGAAGTGGAGCGTATGGCGAAAGCGAAGTCCCCGGCGAAACAGGTTGCCGCCACGGGTGTCAAGCCCGAACATGCGGCGATCGTGCGCACGATTGCGGCGATTCCGCGTGGACGCGTCGCGAGCTACGGCGAAATTGCCGCGCGCGCCGGCCTGCCGCGGCACGCGCGCCTGGTCGGGCGCGTGCTCGGCGACGCTGGCGCCGACGCCAAGCTGCCTTGGCATCGCGTGCTGCGTTCCGACGGCCGCTTTGCGTTCAAGCCCGGCAGCCGTGCGTTCCGCGAACAGCGCGCGCGCCTGATCGACGAGGGCGTTGCGGTCAAAGCGGGTCGCGTCGACCTTGCATTGTTCGGCTGGCAGCGCAATCTCGATGCGGAAATCTGGCGTTTCTGAACATCCCGCAAGGAACGAGAATCTTTGATGCAGAACCTACCTCCCGTCACACGCGCGTTGCTGATCGCGAACGTAATCGTCTTTCTGCTGCAGCAGGTCGCGGGCGATTGGCTGACCGCGCATTTCGCGCTGTGGCCGGTCGATGGCTCGCGTCTTTTCGATCTCGGCGACGGCAGCGTGCTGCGTGTTGCGTTCGAGCCGTGGCAACTGGTCAGCTACGGTTTCCTGCATGGCGGTTTTCCGCACATCGCGTTCAACATGCTTGGTCTGTGGATGTTCGGCGGCCCTGTCGAGCAGGCGCTTGGCGCGCGTCGATTTACTATTTTCTATTCCGTTAGCGTAGTTGGTGCGGCGCTGGCGCAACTCGCGACGATCCATTTCTTCAAAACAGGGGATTTTTATCCGACGATTGGTGCTTCAGGTGGCGTGTTTGGAATTCTGCTCGCCTACGCAATGATTTACCCTCACGCACGAATCATCTCCTTGTTTACTCCTTTTCCTACTCCTGCGCCCATAGCAGTCGCGATTTTCATCGCGATAGAAATGTATATGGGCATCACCGGCACGCAGGAAGGCGTTGCGCACTTCGCCCATCTCGGCGGCGCGGCTGCAGGGTTCGTGTTGCTGCGTTATTGGCGAGCGCAGGCGCTGCGTAGTCGCGACTGAGCGTGAAAAAATTTTCGCCGTAGAGCTGTCGGTATCCGCGTCATATCGATCGTCGCGGCATGAATTTGTTAGGTAATCGTTAGCGATGAACCGAGCGAATTTTCGTGCGGTGGAGCGCATGCGTGTGCAGAAAAAAACGTGTATGGTGCGGGTGCGTCGGGTCTTGAGACCCTCATCGCACTTTCCAACCAGGGCAGGAGGAGATATCGATTATGAGCAACGATCCGAAAGCGGATTTTTCCGACGTCAACAGCGAAGTGAAGGTCAACATGACGCCGACGCCGACCGCGGCATCGACGGCAGGCTCGGCTGCTTCGAGTCAGACCTACACCGTCGTCAGCGGCGACAGCCTGTCGAAGATCGCAAAGCATTTCTACGGCGATGCTAATCAATGGAAGAAGATCTTCGATGCCAACACCGACAAGATCAAGAATCCCGACCTGATCCATCCGGGACAGGTGCTCACGATTCCCGTCGCGCCAGCTTCCGGCAAGGCAACGGCCTGATCGCAGCGCACGCATGCGCGACAAACGGGCGCCCTGAAAGCCGCAGCGGGCGAAGAGCCGATCCCGTCTGGGTCAGGCGCGGTGCCGGAGCGCAGGAACCGGAGTGTACGCAGAAGTACATGAGAGTTCCGAGCACGCCGGCGCGAAGATTATCGAATGCAGGCTTTCGAGACGCCCAAACTTGAATCCATACGACAGAGGGTAGTTATGAACAAGCTCAGCAAACGCATTCCGTTGACGATCGTTCTGGCCGGCGCCGTGGCATTGGCGGCCTGCGGCAAGAAAGAGGCGCCTGCGCCGGCTCCGGCTCCCGTTCCGGCGGCTCCCGCGCCCGCACCGGCCCCTGCGCCAGCTCCTGCGCTTCCGGCACAGGTCAACTCGGTCGTGCTCGGCAATGCCGTCGATGCCAGCGGCAAGATCAGCGCTCCGGTGGGCACCTTCGGCACCAAGGATACGATCTACGCGACGATCGCATTGACGACGACGGTGCCGAATGTAGCGGTCAATCTGCGCTGGAAGTTCCAGGATGGCCAGACTGTTGCCGATAACGCCAAGACGATCGCCGCGCCAAGCACCGGCACGATCGACGACAAGCTGACCAAGCCGTCGGGTTGGCCGGTCGGCAATTACACGCTCGAAGTCGTCTCCGACGGCAAACCGCTGTCGACGACCACGTTCCAGGTCAAGTAAGTCCAGTCCGGCTGTTCGAACGGAGCAAAAAGGGCGCGGAATTTTCCGCGCCCTTTTTCTTTGCAGATATCTTTGCGATCTGCGTGATCGCGAGAATCAAAAGGCGGTCATCCGCGACCGCATTCAATACGAGCCGTTACCAAATCTTCACCTGCGCCTCGCCACCGCGCACCATTGCATCGCCGGCCTTGCACGAGAACGCTTGCGCGAATGCGGGCATGTTCGACGGCGCGGCGATGGCGCGGAACTGGCCCGGCGCATGCGGATCGGTGTTGAGGTTGACCTTCGCCGTCGCCGGCAGCGTGTTCGTGCGCCACAGGCGCGCGAAGTTGAGGAAGAAGCGCTGGTCCTGGCTGAAACCGTCGATCTTCGACTTCGCCTCGGCGGGATTCTTCGCCAGCGCAATCTGCAGCGCGTCGTAGGCGACGTTGAGGCCACCGAGGTCGGCGATGTTCTCGCCGAGCGTGAGCTTGCCCTTCACGTGCAGATCCTCGAGCGCGACATAGCCGTCGAACTGGGCAACGAGCTTGTCCGCGCGCTCGGTGAATTTCTTGCGGTCGTCGTCGGTCCACCAGTTGCTGTTGTTGCCCTGCGCATCGAACTGGCTGCCCTTGTCGTCGAAGCCGTGCGTGATCTCGTGGCCGATCACCGCGCCGATGCCGCCATAGTTGAGCGCGTCGTCAGCCTTGGCATCGAAATAGGGCGGCTGCAGGATCGCCGCGGGGAAGGTGATCTCGTTCTTCAGCGGGTTGTACGAGGCATTCACCGTCTGCGGCGTCATGCCCCATTCGGTCTTGTCGACCGACTTGCCGATGCGGCCCATGCGCCAGTCGTGATTGAACTTGCTCGCGGCGAGCAGGTTGTCGACATAGCCCGCGCGCGCGATCGACAGGCCGGTCCAGTCGCGCCACTTGTCCGGATAGCCGATTTTCGGCGTGAACGCCGAGAGTTTTTCCAGCGCCTTGGCTTTGGTCGCCTCGCTCATCCAGTCGAGCTTTTCGATGCGCAGCTTCAGCGCGGACTGCAGGTTGGCGACGAGCTGCTCGGCACGCTGCTTTGCCTCGGGCGGGAAATTTTCTTTGACATAGAGCTGACCGAGCGCCTGACCCATCTGCCCATTCACGGCACCGAGCACGCGTTTCCAGCGAGGCTCGATCTCTTTCTGTCCGCGCAGCTTGTGTGCCCTGAAATCGAAGTGCTCCTCGACGAAGGCGCGCGACAGGTACGGCGAAGCGTCGTCGATCGCGTGGAAGCGCAGGTAGGCCTTCCACTGCGCTACCGGGATCTCGGCCAGCATCTTGTCGAACTCGGCGAACCATTCCGGATGCGAGAGCGAGAAGCCTTGCACGTCCTTCAAGCCCTGCGCGGCGAGGAACTTGGTCCAGGAAAAATGCGGCGTGGCCTTCTCTGCCTCGGCGACACTCGCGTAGTGATACTGGTTCTTCGGATCGCGTGCCTCGATCGGCGACAGCGAGGCTTTCGCGTCGCGCGTTTCCAGCGTCATGATCCATTGCGCATCCTGCTTGGCCTCGTCCGCCTTGACGCCAGCCAGGACCAGCGTCTTCTCGATGTGCTCAAGGTACTCGCCGCGGATTTTCACGTAGTCCGGCTTGTCCTCCAGATAATAGGCGCGCTCCGGTAGGCCGAGCCCGTCTTCGCCGGCGAAGCCGATGACCATGCTCGAATTCTTGAAGTCGGGGTAGGCGCCGAAGCCGAAGTAGCCGCCGAGTCCGCGTGCATGTGCATCGATCATGTAGGCGGCGAGATCGCTGGTCGACTTGATCGCGGCGATCTTCGCCAGTTCCGGCTTGAGCGGGGCGATGCCGGCCTTTTCGATCGCGGCTTCGTCCATGCCGCTTACATAGAAATCGCCGAGTTTCTGTTCGATCGTGCCTTTTGCCGCAGCGGCGATCGCCGGATCCTCGATCAGCTTGTGCTGGGCCTTGAGGCTGGCCTCGCGCAACTCGTCGAACGTGCCCCAGCGTGTGCGATCGCCCGGAATCGGATTGGCCGCGAGCCATTTTGCATTGACGTGGTCGTAGAAATCGTCACAAGGCTTGAACTTCGCATCGAACGACGCCGGATCGAGCGCGCTACCCGAGGTGGGCGAAAGCGCATGGGCTGCGCCGGTGAAGGCGAAGGCGATGGCGAGAGCGAGCGGGTGGCGCAGGCGATGGGTCATGGCAGATTTTCCCGGGTTCCGAAGAGTTTGCGGTGGGTCACGGTAAGCACTGGCGGCGGCGCGCAGCAGTGCGGAAAGTCATGCACAAAAAAACGGCCGGTGAAGCGCCGGCCGGATGACAAATAATGAAGGCAGGAGACTGCTTTCGCGGCACACTCTGCACGGTTCTCGCCGGCGCGGGCAGTGCCGGAAGGCATGGGCGCCGCAATCCGGTGCTGAGCGGGGTATGGCCGGCGTGCCGTCAAGGGGCAGCACGCGCCATGGCCAGCGCGGCGGCATCGAGCTTGACGACCGGATACGCGCCGATGTTCTGCTTGGCATACCACGGCGAGCGGCGATAGAAGAACTCCAGCCGCGCACGTGGATCGGCAGCGAAACCGGCGTCGTTCTTCAGTCGTTGTTCGAACTCGGCCTTGAGCGAGGTATCTTGCGCGAGCATGTCGCGCGCGAGCTTCTCGAGCACGCGCGCATCGGCGCCTTCCTTCTGCTCGAAGATCGCGTTGAACGTGCCCCAGCGCAGCAGCGAGTCAGGCGCGTCGGGCTCGAGCAGGTTGACGGCGACGTTCGCGGCACGCTGATCCATACGCACCACTGCGGAACCGGGCGGAAAAGTCAGCGTCGCATTTTCCGTTTTTGCCACGAATTTGCGCAGCATGAGGTGTCCCTCGAACGGCGTGCTTGCCCAGTGCGGATCGTCGATTTGATATCGCTGTACGGCGAGCGTTAGCGGCTGCGTCGTCGTCTCCACGTGCAGGCCATGCAGCTTCAATTTCGCGATGACCTGTGGCCAGCCGGCCGGCACGAGATACGCCGCCGGCAACGTCGCGCTCTTGGCGACGACGAGATCGCGCCAGTTGGGAATCGAGTAGTCCTTCGGTCGCGCCGGATCGTATTGCGTCCAGATGTCGCCGGAGATTTCGCTTTTCGTCTGGGTGAAGTCGAATCCCTTCAGTATCATCGCCACGGGCTTGTCGCCTGCGGCGAACAGGATCGGCAGCGTCGCGCCGGGCTGGTTTGCACGCGCGATCGTATTGCGGTCGGCGGCTTCGACGACGCGGCGCAGTTCGCCCGGGTGCGCGCGGATGTCATCGAGGATCGCGGCGACGAGATCGTAGGTGACGCGTACGCGCACCTCATATGGTTTGAGCATGTGCGTTTCGACCAGCAGCGCGGCACGGTTTTGCAGCGCGACGTACCCCGTCGAAAAGCGCTGGCCCGAGCCGAAGTTCTCGATGCCCTTGGTGATGTCGCGGTGGTCCTTCAATTCGAGATACGGCGAGAGTAGATGACCGCGCTTGTTCGTCGCCGCAAAGATTCTCTTCTTCAGCGCGGTGTCCTGCCATGCCTTGACGCCGTAGTCGAGCGGCCCCCAATCCTCGGTGTACCAGGTCAGGTCGTAGCGGTAGTCGGCGCCGTCTGTGGTGTGGATGTCGGCGAGGAAATCTGGCAGCCATGCGTTCCACAGCGCGAGCCAGGCCTGCATCTCGGGCGCGTCGGCCTTGATGTAGTCGCGGTTGAGATTGAGGTTCTGCGCGGTGGCGCGAAACCCCATCTCTGCGGGGCCGTTCTGGTTGATGCGCAGGTAGGGATTGGAATTCTCGTGGCCGTCGACGTTGAAGATCGGCAGGTAGAGGAGGATCGCGTGGTCGAGCGCATGCTTGAGCCTCTCCGCGGCGGGCGATGTTCGCGCCCCTGCCGCTTTCGCATCGACGAGGTCGCGCAGCAACATCAGCCCCGCGTCCTTGCCCTCGATCTCGCCCGCATGGATGCCGGCCTGGACGAACACGATCTCCTTGCCGGAAGCGCGCGCGGCTTCGGGTGTGAACTCGCCGCCGCTCGCGGCGACGACCAACATCAGGTCGCGACCTTCCGGCGAGACGCCAAAGCGCGTCAATCTGAGTCTGTCGGGTGCTGCCGCGGCGAGCTTTTCGAGATAGGCGCGCGTGTCGGCATAGCTCGGCGTCGTCTTGAAATGCGCCGCTTCGGCGGGCGTGGTCCAGTCGGCGGCCTGCGCGGCCGCCGTTGCGACGACGAGCAGGCACGCGCCGATCGCGAAATTCCACACCTCCTTCATCATGGCGCGCGTTCGCGCGGCATGTCGGGCAGCTTGTCCGGGCCCGCCGCGCCCCCGGAGAGGATGAAGGCCATCGCCTGGTCTACGCTCCAGTCGGTTGCGATCAGCTCGTCGACCGGCACGATTTCGAGATAGCCGCCGGTAGGATTGGGCGTGGTCGGCACGTAGACCGCGGCCATTTCGCGGCCCGTGCTGTCGACGAAAGTGCGCGTGACGAAGCCGATCGTCTTCAGCGTCGGCGAGGGAAAGCCGATCAGCACGACACGTTGTGTATTGCCCGGCTTGCTTTGCAACATCGTCATCAACTTCTTCGAGCCGCCGTAGATCGTATGCACGAGCGGGATGCGCTCGATCAAGCGTTCGAATCCGGCGAGCAGGCGCTGGCCGAGCATGCGGCTGACGGCGAAGCCGAGCAGGTACAGTGCGAGGATCGTGCCGACGAAGGCAACGATCGAACGGAACCATTCCTGGCCGAGCCATTCCGCTGCGGCCGGGAACAGCGCGCTGATCAGCGCGAATGTCGCCGCGACCGCAGGTGCGCCGACGTGCGAAAGCACACTGACGATGAAGGCGAACACGAGCCAAGTCAGCCACAACGGAATGAAGGTGAGCAGACCGGTGATCAGGTACCGTTGCAGATGGAGACGAGGCATAGGAGAAAAACGCTGAGCGGGATCGCCATGATAGCGGGATCGCTGGAGGTTCGACGAACCGCTGTCACATAGGTCGCTTGCGTCGCACGTAAATCTGCTTGCGCACGCGTGCGACCACATCGCCAGCGGCGGTCTTCACCTCGGTGTCGAACCAGCGTAAATATTTTTCGCCATTCGCGGTCGCGGCGCGGATCTCGTCGAGCACGGTCTCGTCGAGCCGGAATTCGGCGTAGACCGTTTCGCGCCCCGGCGCGACGAAGTCGATCGCGCCGGCCTTGTCCCAGACGATGTAGTCGCGGCCGAGTGCCTGCATCGTCATGATCATCCAGAACGGATCGGTCATCGCGAACAAATTGCCGCCGAACTGGGTGCCGACGAAGTTGCGGTTGTACCATGCGAGTTTCATGCGCACGCGTGCGTGGCGCCAGTCCTCGCTCCATTCGAGCACGCGCATGCCGCCGAACAGGAACGGCGGCCAGAAGTTCAGTGCGCGCCGTAGCGTGCGCGCGGAGAAGGATGTCGTCGTGAGGTTCATTGCCGGCAGAGGATGGGGAGCGCGCCGACCATGCCCGCGAATGCGTTTGAAATCAACCGTGCGCGCGAATGAAATAAATTCCACCTCGGTCATCGCGCGAGTGCGACGGATATAATCTGCGCTCGATCTTTCGCAGGATACGCCCTTGTCGTCAGGTTCCGTCGCCGCACCGCACGTCGCGTTCGCGGCTCTGCGCCACCCCGGGTTCCGTGCCTACTTCCTGCTCTCGGCGCTGGCGATGATGGCCGACAACATCGAGCACGTGATCAGCTACTGGGTGATCTTCGGCAAGTTCAATTCGCCCGCGCTCGGCGGCTTCGCCGTCGTCGCGCACTGGCTGCCGTTTCTGCTGTTTTCGGTGTACTCGGGCGCGCTCGCCGACCGCTTCGATCCACGCCGCATGATCCAGCTCGGCATGGCGCTGTTCATGGGCGTGTCGATCACCTGGGGCGTGCTGTTCATCACCGGGGCGTTGCAGATCTGGCACGCCGCCGCGCTGCTGATCGTGCACGGCATGGCCGGCGTGCTCTGGGGACCGCCCTCGCAGCTGTTGCTGCACGACATCGTCGGCCGCGAGCACCTGCAGAGCGCGGTGCGCCTCAACGCGACCGCGCGCCAGCTCGGCATGCTGATGGGGCCCGGCGTCGGCGGCGCGCTGTTGTACTGGCTCGGCCCGAACGTCGGCATCTTCGTCAATGCGGCGCTGTACTTGCCGTTCATCCTCTGGCTCGCGGTTGCTCCGTACGGGCCGAAATTCCGCGCCGCCGGCGTTGCGGTCGCGACGCGCGCGGTGCGCAACCTCGGCGACATCTGGCGGGCGCTGCAGGAAATCTCGCACCATCGCGTGATCCT
>Ga0068851_10001176_pt1 | contig 11357 bp, 12 predicted proteins | sample KBSCornC12_FD_66588 | JGI IMG/M metagenome (GOLD analysis project Ga0068851, IMG submission 66588) | Corn rhizosphere microbial communities from Kellogg Biological Station, Michigan, USA - KBS Corn C1-2 | ecosystem: Host-associated > Plants > Roots > Rhizosphere > Soil ...
ACTCCATTGCCTACATTGAATAGGAAAACAGATAAATGGATGAATGCAATGACAAAGAAATTGGCTTTCACGAAGATGGAGTGTCGGGATTGATTTTTTTTAACCAGCGTTCTAACGCATGAGCGATTGCTTTTTGTATAGTGTGGAAATCCGGTAATTCATTTCCCGTGAACATCAATGCCATATTATAGACCTGGTCTCCCATAACTTTCTCAAACAATTGATTTTTTTCCAATCGATAACTTTCCCTCATCAACCGCTTAATACGGTTTCGATCCACTGCATGTGAAAACTTCTTTTTCGGCGCTGCAAACATAACCCGGATGGCAGGTGCAGGTAAATCCCTTGGACCTACCTCCATCCAGATTAGACGAATCGGCGAACTGGTAACACTTTTACCTTCCTTAAAAAGTTGATCAATCTCCTTGAGGGAGCTTAATCGTTCATTTTTGGAAAAAGTGAGGCGGGGCATCATTTAATGTGATAAGGTGTTAATGCGATGATGTGACAATGTGACAAACACATTAACAAATTACCACATTAACACATTAACCTATTGTCACTTTGCCATATTAGCAAATTAGAACACATTAACAGAATGGAAGCTGAGGACGGGGGTAGGAAGGAATTACTTCACCCGCATGGTATCAGAGACGGTCAACTTATGGCGGCCACGGGCACGACGGGCAGATAGCACCTTCCGGCCACTCTTGCTGCTCATCCTTTCACGGAAGCCATGCTTGTTTACTTTCTTTCTGCGGGAGGGCTGAAATGTCCTTTTCATCGCTGATTACCAATTAGTTGTAAAATTTCGCTTCTTCAAAAGCGGACGCAAATGTAGTGAAATTGTTTAAAAGAGTAGTGATTTAGGGTTTAATTGTTTAGAGAAGTTTAGATGTTGAAATGTTTAAATGTTGAGATGTTTCATGATTTGGCTATCCAGCCATTCAACCAGTTAAACAATTCAACATTTCAACAATTAAACCATCAATCCCTAGCTGTTCATTGAAATGAGGAATTCCTCATTGGTCTTGGTATTGATCATATGCTTCCGCAGGAATTCCATGGCCTCATCCGGCTTCATATCGGCCAGGTAATTCCGAAGAATAAACATGCGCTGAAGGATAGCATCATCCAATAAGAGCTCTTCCCGACGCGTACTCGACTTAGTGAGATCGATGGAAGGATACATACGCTTATTCGCCAGGCTCCTGTCGAGTTGGAGTTCCATATTACCAGTGCCTTTGAATTCTTCAAAAATCACACCGTCCATCTTCGAACCGGTATCAATCAAGGCTGTTGCCAAAACTGTGAGTGAACCACCATGTTCGATATTACGTGCAGCTCCAAAGAACTGTTTTGGTTTATGCAAAGCATTCGCTTCCACACCACCGGAAAGTACTTTTCCGCTGGATGGCGCCACAGTATTGTAAGCTCTTGCTAAACGAGTGATAGAATCCAACAAGATGACGACATCATGTCCGCATTCCACTAATCGTTTTGCTTTTTCCAAAATGATATTGGCCACGCGTACGTGATTGTCAGCAGGTTCATCGAAGGTTGAAGACACGACTTCTGCTTTTACACTTCTGCGCATATCCGTTACTTCTTCCGGGCGCTCATCAATCAACAACACGATGAGATAACATTCAGGATGATTGGCAGCGATAGCATTAGCGATGTCTTTCAACAAGAATGTCTTACCGGTCTTGGGTTGTGCTACAATCAAACCACGCTGTCCTTTACCGATAGGGGTAAAGAGATCGATCATACGATTACCATAATCTTTTCCTCCCGGGTGTGTCAACAAGTTGAATTTCTCCGTAGGGAAAAGTGGAGTCAGATAATCGAATGGTACGCGATCACGGACTTCATCAGGAGTCTTACCATTGATGGTGGAAACCCGAAGGAGTGCAAAATATTTTTCACCTTCTTTCGGTGGGCGGATAGCGCCTTTGACAGTATCACCAGTATTGAGTCCAAACAATTTGATTTGGGAAGGGGATACATAAATATCATCTGGTGAAGAGAGATAGTTGTAATCAGATGAACGCAGGAATCCATATCCATCGGACATCATTTCCAATACGCCTTCACCTTCAATGATACCATCGACCTCTACATTAAAACGATCGCGTGCTTCGCGTGCAATATCTCGAGGGTCGCGTTGTATTTCTCGTGGATCACGTTGAGTGTCACGAGTATCACGTTGTTGCTGAGGACGGTTTTGGTTTTCACTTAATGGGGGAAGGACTCGGGGTTCCTGAGGTGCAATTGTATTTGCTGGACGGGAATCCTGGGGCATTCTGTTATCGCGTGGCTCTCTTTGTTCTCTCTGCTCTCTGGGTTCACCGGGACGATTTGGATTAGGTCTGTTTTCGCGATGCTCAGGACGGCGATGTTCAGGGCGTCTTGGTTGTTGGGTGCGTTCGCGCATAACAGGCTCGACGGTGGTTGTTTTTATTTCCTCGTCAGCCACTTTAGATCCTTCGGTGATTTCGGATTCAGTAGTTTCTGAATCATCTGCACCGGTAGGTTTACGGGTTCTTTTTTTCAAATTGCCGGGTTGACGTTTGTCAACGCGCATATTGTCGGAAGAAACAGGAACTTCTTCAGGAAGGTTACTGGAAGAGCCATTCGTTGCAGATTTCTTTCGCTCACCGGCTAGCGCCTGGTGGTCCAGGATGGTGTAAACTAACTCTTGTTTGTTGAGTTTTTTAAAACCATCTATTCCCAGGGATTCTGCTAATTCACGCAACTCAGGAACGAGCATGTCATTCAACTGCAAAATATCGTACATGATAAGATGTGATAATAATTACTTAGGATAAAAAATAGAATTTGTACAGGGTATTAACTCTCGGTTTGGCGTCCATCACACAACCTCAAAGCACAGTCTATGTTAATTTGGAGAATCTAAGGATGGTCAGACCGGGTATCGTAGGTCTGTAAAACGCCACCAAGGTAACAACTCTTTTTTAAATACGACCGATTACCTTTGGTGAAATTTTAAGAGGGAACTACAGGCAAATAAACGCCTAATGGCCTCAAATTGTTGCTCTATTATGTTAGAAATTCAAATCATTAGGGATCAGCAGGATCGAGTTATCACCGGTCTGAAGAAACGTGGATTCAGTGAGGAAAGGCTCCAGATCTTAAACCAGATCATCGCCCTGGACGATCAGCGTAAAGAGGTTCAGACACGATTGGATGGCTTATTATCAGAACGAAATACGATTTCGGATGAAATAGGAAATCTGTTCAAAAAAGGACAGGCAAAGGAAGCTAATGAGCTGAAGGCCAAGGTTCAAAACATTAAAGAAAACGCTGACTTGCTGGATCAACAGCTGAAATCCACCATCGCGGAGCTGGACAGCCTAATGATCAGCCTTCCTAATATTCCTCATGAAACGGTGCCTGAAGGAAGGTCTCCCGAGGACAATAAGGTGTACAAAGCCTGGGATGGACCATTACCTCAGCTTCCTGGAGGCTCAGTCCCACATTGGGATTTGGCTGAAAAATATAACCTGATTGATTTTAAACTCGGAGCCTCCATCAGTGGTAGTGGATTTCCTCTGTTTAGAGGCAAAGGAGCCAGGCTTCAAAGAGCCCTGGTGAACTATTTTCTGGACCAGGCTCGTAATGCAGGCTTTGAAGAAATACAACCACCACTTTTAGTCAATGCAGATAGTGCTTATGGTACCGGTCAAATTCCGGATAAAGAGGCGCAGATGTATTATGTGGGACTTGATGATCTCTACCTGATTCCTACAGCTGAGGTACCAATTACGAACATATATCGAGGACAAATTATCCCGGAAGCAAGTTTGCCAGTTAAGTTGGCCGGTTATACACCTTGTTTTCGTCGCGAAGCGGGTTCTTATGGTTCCGATGTGAAAGGCCTTAATCGTGTACATCAATTTGATAAAGTTGAAATCGTTTGGATCGAACATCCATCGAAATCCTACGAAACTTTGCAGATGATGGTGGAGCACGTGGCTATGTTGATGGACAGCCTTGAATTGCCTTATCGCATTTTGCATTTATGTGGAGGTGACATGGGTTTTACCTCAGCGACTACATTCGATTTTGAAGTATATGCTGCTGCACAGCAAAAATGGTTGGAAGTGAGTTCCGTTTCCAATTTTGAAACTTTCCAAAGTAACCGGATGAAAATGCGATACAGGGATGCTAACGGAAAAACACAACTCGTGCATACACTGAATGGCAGTGCTTTGGCGTTAGCCAGGATTGTAGCTGCCTTATTAGAAAATAATCAAACAGAAAAAGGAATTATACTTCCAAAAGTCCTGGTTCCGTATACCGGGTTTGAGATTATCGATTGATTTCTATTACGATATGGTCGTGTACGCAAATAATTGAAACCTCCGGGTCTGTTTTTGCATTTATAGGATCAACAATCCAGACTTCGGTGTTGAATTGCAAAAGAATTCAGCCTGAAATCTGACCACTAAATAAAAACTTAATGGGAATAGGATATTTTGTCTTAGTTGGTGCCATAGGCATCGTCGGATTTGTGGTGCAAAACCGAATGCGTTCGAAATTTCAACAATATGGCCAAATGGGTCTCTCCAATGGAATGACCGGTTACCAGGTGGCTACCTCGATGCTAAATTATTATGGCATTCATGATGTGGACATTACGCAGGTGGAAGGGATGCTGACAGATCATTACAATCCACAAACTAAAACTGTGAATCTGAGCCCCGAGGTTTACAATGGTAGATCTATCGCTGCAGCATCTGTCGCAGCACACGAATGCGGACATGCCGTGCAACATGCGAATTCATATGCCATGTTGCAACTCCGATCTGCCATAGTTCCTGTTGTAAAAATTGCAGCTGTGGCACAACGCTGGGGATTTCTGGCTGCTATGATTTTTTTGGGAAGTTTTCCACAATTGCTACTCATTATGATTGTGGCCATGGCGATCACGACTTTGTTTAGCCTGATTACATTACCGGTAGAATTTGATGCCAGTAACCGGGCATTAGCTTGGTTAGAAAGCACGGGTACAACGCAAGGCATGGAGCATGATTACGCCAAAGACTCCCTGAAGTGGGCTGCTTTGACCTATGTGGTGGCGGCCATCTCCGCAGTGGCTATGTTGGTTTATTTTATCCTTTCGTATTTTGGCAGGAATTAATCCATGGTGGATTAAATTAAAAATTTTATTTCAACCAATTTTCATTTTATGGCTGAGACAATAGAAAGTGTTGTTCAACTTGGAAAGGACCAGATGGATATTGCCATCGATCACCTGAAAAAAGAATTGACCAAGATCCGAACTGGTAAAGCATCTACCGGATTATTGGATGGATTGTTGGTCGATTATTATGGAAGTAATACGCCATTGCAGCAGGTAGCGAATGTCGGCATCGCTGATGCACGCACTATTACCATTCAACCCTGGGAAAAAAGTATGCTCGCCAAGATAGAGCATTCCATCTTTGCCGCTAACCTGGGCGTTACGCCTATGAACGATGGAGAGATCATCCGGATTTCTATTCCGCCATTGACTGAAGAGCGACGTAAAGACCTTGTTAAACAAGCTAAAGCTATGGGTGAAGAAGCTAAAGTTGCGCTCCGGCATGCCCGACACAAAATCATTGATTTCGTGAAAAAACAAATCAAGGATGGATATCCTGAAGACATGGGCAAGAAATTAGAAGCAGAAGTAGACAAGATGGTTCATCAACATTCGGACAGCGTCGATCATCTTATTTCGGGTAAAGAGAAAGATATAATGACTGTGTAAAAGGCGGAAAGGCGGAAAGGTAGAAAGGCAGATAGGTAAGAAGTAAGAATGTTTCTCCGTGTGCTCTGTGAACTCTGTGCGAGACATTTGAGGATGGGAATATGAGCATAATGTTATCGCAATACATTAATCAGTTTTCTGACGAGAGATTGACCACCGGATCGGATGCCGATATCCAGCACCTTATCAATTTGCATGGCGACGTCAAGGATTTGTGCGGTCATCTTATTAAGCTCGGCCACTTCTTTTTCAAAACCTGAATCAGCATCAATATTCTGAAGACTATGAAGTGAATTGATCACCGGATCGAGTTCACGACGTTTTCGTTCACGGGCAATTTGCAAAGCCATTTTCCAGGCATCTTTTTCAGAAGAAAAATATTCTTTACGATCGCCGGGTACATGCACTTTATGCACCACCCCCCACTCCATCAGGCTTCGCAGGTTCATGCTGACATTACCACGGGAAATTTCGAGTTCTGCTATAATCTGGTCGGCTGTCAAAGGCTCCGGAGATATCATGAGTAAAGCATGAATCTGTCCCATGGTCTTGTTGATTCCCCATTGGTCACTGAGCTGTCCCCAGGTCTGCAACATGAGTTGCCGCGCTTCCGGATACTTCATACTTTTCAAATTGAATGGTAGTGAAACAAATCTGGTCCTGAGAGGTTGAGAAGAAAAAGAAAGACCACAAGCTAGCCATTTAATGAGGGTTTAAATTGCCGGATTAGTTTTTCAATACGATTGGCTTTACTCGGGATTTCAAGCACATCAGACCGTTTTGCCAAAACGCCCAGGAATCTTTTGACATATGGAGGTGAAATAACTTCTGCAGTTTTCTCTGCATACATCGGCACTTGATTGACCGGCGCTTTTTCAATCTGCTCCAGCAACAGTTCCATACAATCTTTATGAAGCTTCTTTATCGTAGCGAGATTGGAAAGAATATAGATACCATGATCACGAGTGATCACTGAGCCCTCATCCATGGCGTTAACAATATCTACTAAATAGGGAACCAGTAATTGTGGTTCGGCTTTACTAATGGAAGAAAGCGCCGTCATTGCACTCCATTTCATCCGGTTGTCCTTGTGCTTCAGTGCCTGGAGAAATTCTTTTACATGCCCGGAAATCATTCCTGGTTTTCGCTCACCAATTTCATACAATACTTTAATAGCATCATGGCGAACATCACCTTTCTTGCTGGATAATGCCGATAGCAATTCATTCACTTGTTCCCGGTTTCCTGATTTCGCAATTTTTACAGCCAGGTCAATGTTTGGTTTTTCATCTCGATGACCTAAAGAAGATGCCAATTGATCCAGTATTGATTTAGCCATGGTAGTTCATAGACAAGTTTAATCCACAAAATTAATTCCTTTATTTCCATTTACATTTACAGGACTGCATTTTACTATGATGAGCTGGCCAGGTCCTTCGTTTACACAAGTCAATATTCCTGCTATTCCACAACGGATACGATATGCAGATGGTATCCTGATGGTGGGTTCCTGTTTTGCTGAGCACATCGCCAACAAGCTGGATCTATTCAAATATGATATAGTTCAAAATCCATTTGGGATACTCTACAATCCTGTCTCTATCGCCGAATCCATATCTCGAATCGTGGAGAAAAAACTCTATTTGGTTGATGAATTGGTTTTTCATGAGGGGTTGTACCACAGCATGGATCATCATGGTTTATTTTCCGGAGTGAATAAGGATGCAGTGATCGATTTAATCAATCAATCCATTGAGGGTGCCCATCAGCACCTGGGAAAATGCAAATACATTTTCATTAGCCCCGGGACTACCAGGGTGTATCGATTCAAATCGACAGATCGAATCGTCGGCAATTGTCACAAAATTCCTCAACACCAATTTGATAAATCAACACTAAGCTACCAGGAAACCCAGGATGCTTTTGAAAGAATGTATAAGCTGATAAAAGCAATTGCTCCACTGGTGCAATTCATCTGGACGATAAGCCCGGTGCGCCATATACGCGATGGCCTGGTTGATAATCAACGCAGTAAAGCAGCGCTGATCCTGGCAGCTGAAACGATGACGACTCAGTATCCGGATTGCTTTTATTTCCCGGCTTATGAAATCATGATGGATCAATTGCGTGATTACCGGTACTACGCTAAAGATCTTATTCATCCATCTGAAACGTCAATCGATATTATCTGGGATCTTTTTTGTGAAAATTATATTGATCCGGACGAACTGAAGGTCCATACTATAATTGAAAAAATCAACCAGGGTATGAACCATCGATTCCTTCATGCACGTCCTGATGCAATAAACGATTTTGCCAATACTCAATTAGAATTGATCCACCGGGTTCATCAATCAGAACCTAGTTTGGATTTCTCGAAAGAAAGCCGATATTTTACAGGATTAATAAAAATATAGCCTTTTCTATCCATAAAATTCAAATCATGAAGATTCACGATACTTATGCCCCTGGTCACTATGTTGCTGCAGAAACGCGCTATGAGGATATGGTCTATCGGCGTTGTGGTCGGAGTGGAATATTACTGCCGGCTATATCAATTGGCTTGTGGCACAACTTCGGACATGTTGATGATTTGGAAAATGGAAGAAAGATGTTGCGACGGTGTTTTGACCTGGGCATCACGCACTTCGATCTCGCCAATAATTACGGTCCTCCTTTCGGTGCAGCAGAAGAAAATTTTGGAAAGCTCTATGAAAAGGATTGGAAACGATATCGTGACGAACTGATTATTTCAACAAAAGCCGGTTGGGATATGTGGCCCGGTCCATATGGTAATTTTGGTTCCAGGAAATATTTATTGGCCAGTCTTGATCAAAGCCTCCAACGAATGGGGCTGGAATATGTTGACATTTTCTATTCGCATCGCCCTGATCCTGATACGCCGTTGGAGGAAACTATGGGTGCACTGCATTCTGCTGTGCAACAAGGCAAAGCTTTATATGTCGGGATCTCACAGTATAAATCTGCAGATACGAAGAAGGCTGCCGAAATACTTCGCGAGATGGGCACACCACTACTGATTCATCAACCTCGATATAACATGCTGGATCGTTGGGTAGAAGAAGATGGATTGTTGGATACCCTGGAGAAAGCAGGAAGTGGCAGTATTGTTTTTTCACCATTAGCGCAAGGTTTGCTCACGAATCGCTATCTCGATGGTTTTCCTGAAGACAGTCGTGCTGTACGCGATGCACGGTATTTCAAAACAACACAAATCACTGAAGAGAAATTACAAAAGGTGAGAGCGTTGAATACTATTGCGCAACAACGTGGTCAGACCATGGCCGAAATGGCTGTTGCCTGGTTATTAATTGATCCAAGAGTGACTTCGGTGTTGATCGGTGCAAGCAAGCCTGAACAGATAGATGATAATGTGGGTGCTTTGAAGAATTTGGTCTTTTCGGAAAGTGAGCTGAAACAGATACGGACCATTATAGGGTAAATCAAATTTTGTGGAATTGTTTAAATGTTGAAATGTTTAAGGCCTAACAATTAACCATTTAAACACTTAAACACTTAAACACTTAAACATTTACACCTTACTTGTCCTGTTTCGCAAATACCTTTTTCAACAATTCGGTAGTGCGGCTTGAAATATCTGTACGGATTTGCAATTCCTTTTTAGCCACCATACCAAAGAGACCTTCCAATGCTTTATCAGTGACATATTCATCAAGGTTGGGATTGACCTTTTCCACAAAGGGAATTTTATTGTAAGCATTGACCGCATCTGCCCAATATTGGATGGCATTAAATTTATTGAGTGAGGTGACAATGACCGGATGAAATTCATTATATAATGGGTCATAGGTTTTCAGATGCAGGTATTGCGTGGCGGCATCCTGTCTTCCCATCAAAATGTTGAGGGCGTCATCAAATGTCATTTCTTTTATCGCGTTGACGAAAATAGGTGTTGCTGAATTGGCAGCATCCTCTGCAGCTCGATTGAGTTTTTCCAGAACAATATTTTCAACATCCTTAAAACCCGGGATGATTTTGAGTTTATCCGTCACTACCCTCGCTTCCGGGGGCAAGAGTATTTTGTATTCACTCTTAAAATAACCATCCCGCATGGCCAGTTTTTGTGCTCCTTCACTAATCCCTAATTGCAATGCTTCCTTCAATCCCTGGGCAATCTCTGCCATGGTGGGTTCACTGGTCAGTTGTTTTAATGTATCGCAGGATGGAAGTGCGATCAATAATGAAAGCAAGGAGATTAAAACGAATGTTTTCATGTGTGCAATTTCTTATTAATAAATAACCAAGTTAGAACGCATATAAAGACGATGATTCTTATGCGTTCAATGTTATGGTTATGTTATATTAACAGGATTGCCTGAAATAGGTTGAAGCTCTGAGGGGATCGAGTACAGAAGAATCAGGTCTTCTTGAATTAGAGATCGAAAGAAACGGGAAAACGTCGCCTAAACATCTCGTTTATTGTTTAAATGAGTAAATGGTTAAATGGTTAACCACTTAAACATTTAAACACTTAAACTTTTAAACATTTAACCACTTCATTCTCGTTTCAACGAATACGCAATCTGCGCACTATGCACAGGCCCACCCAATTCCGGTGCTATTTTGTGCACAACCACATCGATGGATTCTAAATGAGGGAAGGATCGCTGGATTTCATGAGCGATGCGAAACGCGACAGTTTCAATTAATTTGCAGGGATGGCTCATGACTTCCGCACAGATATGATAGATGGTTTCATAATTGACGGTCAGATGCAAATCATCATGAATGGCGGAAGATTCAATATCCATTTCCACACTCACATCTACGAGATAATTATTTCCCCGCGTTTGTTCATGGGTGTAATAACCATGATGTGCATAAAATGAAATGCCTTCTAGTCTTATGATTGCCACGGAGTTGCCTCTTTTTAACTAAACCGGAAAATACCGGAAGGCTGCAAATGTAACCCTTCCTTTCTTCAATGCATTGATGTTTAGTTCATATAGTAGGTAGTTTACATTTATAGCTGTTTATTTCTTCTTTCCTTATTCCAGTATTCGTTATTCCTTATTCTTTTAAGCAACTATCTTTGCCCTTCCTTAAAAAAATACATCCCCATGGCGGTGAAAACGAGTGTAAAAACAGATCAGTACCAGGGCCACGACTATTTTAATATCGATGAATTATTGAGTCATGACCATCTTTTGGCCCGCGAATCCGTCAGGGCATGGGTAAAGCAAGAAGTCAGCCCGATTATTGAAGATTATACCAATAGGGCAGAATGTCCTAAACATCTTTTTAAAGGATTGGCTGATATCGGTGCTTTTGGTCCAAGTCTTCCCGTTGAATATGGTGGTGGTGGTATGGATGAAATCGCATATGGCATCATCATGCAGGAGCTTGAGCGTGGCGACTCCGGTGTGCGATCTATGGCATCCGTGCAGGGCTCACTCGTGATGTTCCCGATTTATAAATATGCCGCAGAAGATTTGCGTAAAAAGTATTTACCAAAATTGGGCACCGGCGAATTGATTGGTTGTTTTGGATTGACAGAACCTGATTTTGGATCTAATCCAAGTGGAATGGTTTCCAA
>Ga0068851_10001177_pt1 | contig 11357 bp, 7 predicted proteins | sample KBSCornC12_FD_66588 | JGI IMG/M metagenome (GOLD analysis project Ga0068851, IMG submission 66588) | Corn rhizosphere microbial communities from Kellogg Biological Station, Michigan, USA - KBS Corn C1-2 | ecosystem: Host-associated > Plants > Roots > Rhizosphere > Soil ...
GTGATTTGCGAACATTGCTTTTCTCCTTCAAGGGTGTTGAGTGAAATAACGGACCGACCTCGCCGGACGTCGTCTGCCGGTTCTTCACTGGATAATGATTTTGTTGACTTCCAGATCCACTGTTACGGTGTCCCCATTCGGGGTTGAGATAAACACGACACGACTACCAAGGGCGGAGCTTCCACTCACGGTTAAGGTAGCTGTCAACGAAGTTCCATCGCCGTTAACCACGATGTTCGAGACCGTGATGGTTGTGTCGTTGCCGCCGCTTGCGTTTATGAACCTGATTGCCGTGGCGCCTGTAAGTCCAATGCCATTCACAGTCAACGTAACTGACGTGCCGCGCGTGATACTGCCGGGACTGACGCTTTGAATCTGTGGTCCTTTCGTCGCCGACACGAAAGCGGTGCTTGAGTACTGGCCCAGACTATTTTCGTATTTAATCGAAACCTGATTTGCGAGCGCGGCGCTTTGCACAGTAGTGCTTCCGCGGCGAACTGATACGGGGACGGCGAGGGCTGAGGCAGCACCTCTCAAGTTGTCGTAATGAACAGACACTTGCTGCGATAGTGATGTTTGTAGTTCCGACGGAAATCGGTACTGCACCGATAGTTGCTGGCTGAGCGCCGTGACGCCCAGAGTTTCACGACTGAGCCTGACACTCACCGAGGGTGCGAGGATGGATTGGACGTCGTTGGGATCGCTGACTCTGACGCCAGCTTCACCAGCCCTGGTGCTGTCGGCGACACTGACCGCGCGAATTGTCAGAGCTGTGAATCGCGTATTGGGGGCGGTGTAGAGTCCCATAGCGGAGATCGTGCCGACACTGGCATTACCGCCAGGAATGCCGTCGACGCTCCACTCCACTGTCTGGTCCAACGTGGCAGGGAAAACCTCCGCGGTGAACTGCACACTCTCGCCAAACTTCAGCGCTGCAAATGAAGGCGTAATCCGGAGCCCGGCGATGGTGAAGGGCTCCGTCGTCGTTACTGAACCTGTCGGAGTGGTGATAGTGACCAGACCGGTCGTTGCTGCCGCCGGCACAGTTGCGACGATCTTCGAGTTAGTCACACTGACGATCGTTGCCGACGCACCGTTAAAAGAGACTGTCGTAACTCCGCCACCAAAACCAACGCCGAGGAAGGTCACGACGTCGCCGGGCATTCCCTCGTGCGGCGAGAAGCTGAGGATCGTGAGTTCATTTGCGGCAAGCCTGCGGATCGCAGTGATATTGCCTGCCGCATCGTACTCGTAGACAGCCGCTTCGCCCGAAGGCGATATCACCGCATACAACCGTCCATTCGCATCGTAGACGTAGGTTGTCGTGCCGCCCTGTTGTGCCAACGCGGACGACGTCGTGAAGATGAGTATGAGCAGGACGGTTGCAAACCCGCGAACGATTCTATTTTTCACGATGTACTCCGCCTCTCGATATTGTCCTACCTGGTTGCTTCATGAATCGGCGCACTACCGCAGAAATGCGGCACCTTTACTTTTCTGGAGCGGCAAGCAGTCCGCTTAAGACTGGTCGTGGCGGCGAATCGCCGTCGTGGGTGTGGGCCAACACTCGCTCATCGGTCCACTGCGGATGAGTGGCGAAGAAGCGCACAGCGATCGAACTGGCCGTTGGATCGTCTCGCCACTGCAAGAAGAGGTTTCGAGCATGGGTCGCCTTATCGGCGTTTCCCTCGCTTTGATAAATCGGGGAGAGGAATTGGTAAGCACCGAAATCGGTCGGATCAACTTCCACGATCGCCTCAAACGCACGTTTCGCTTCGGCAATGCGGCCGAGGGAATAGAGCGTTTGGCCCAACTGCCGCGCCACTTCGCGATCGCGCGGGTATTCGCGGGCCAGTTTGGTAAGTTCGTCGACGGCTTGGGATGGTTTTTTCTGACTTCGCAATAGTAGGGCGTAAACGTATCTCGCTCGCGGATTGGTTGGATCGCGCTTCAGGGCTGTTTCGAGAAGTTCGGCGGCCTTGGAAAGCTGATTTCTGTCGAGACCAAAACGTTCCGTCTTCATTTCGGCAACTGCCGCACTGACGAGTGGGTTTAAGTCCGCCGGGTTAAGTTCGCTGGCACGGCGAAACGCGTCCGCCGCTGGCCCATACTGCGCCTGCTCGAGCAGGGCGATGCCATAGTCGTTCCAGCGTCGCGCCTGCATCTCGCGATCGAGGATTGGTTTCGCAGCGATTCTTCGGGAGGAGGATGTGTGCAAGAGCGGTACGATTTTGACTTCGCTTTCAGCCATTTGGACGATTGGAAGAGTTAACTTCCGGTTCTGTCGTTTCAGCACATAATCTGTGTATTCCTGAACGAAACGGCGGTAGTTGACGACTGCGCGAATAGTGATAGGCGCTGCTGAGCGAGTTTCAAGATTTTCAGGTAAGCGGAAACGAAAGCGAGCGATGTCGCTGCGGCCTGCGGGAATGGCGTTGTTGTAGCCGACGACGTTCGTGAGCCAGATCTGATGGCGAGTTATCGGCCGCGCATCTTCGTCAAGCAGAATTGCTTTGTAGACGTGCGCGCTTTCGTCAAGCATTCCGTCAGGCTTGATGAAACCGCTGCGCATGAGCACGTTGCCACGTTCATCCGTGGCTTCAAACGCAACCCAGATCTCATAAAGATCGCGTACCTCCGGCGCGAACGAGTGGGCCGCTTTGCGATTAGAAACCACGACTTCGGCCGTAAGCTCCTCGCCGGGCATCAACGTGAGTTGACTTCCATTCACCAACTCGCGAAACGTCTCGCCCGTCGTTTCTCGCTTTAACGCGAAGATGTCGGCGGCGATTACGTTTGAGCTGAGAAAATCCTTGATCAGTTCGACTTGTCTTGTTTGTCCATAAAAGAGAGGCGCAGCCGTGTTGGCGCCCAGCCACCGGTGTGAAGCGATCACGCCGTTCTTTGCCGCACGATCGTTGAGACTCTCGATCTTCGGCATATGGCAGCCGCGACAATCCACGCGTTCTTCGGTGCGGTAGTACGGCAATACAGCTTCGTGTGAGGCGCCTGATTGCTGCCATTCATCGTAGGCAGAGAAGCCGCGCATATGTTTGTAGCCGTTGAGTGTGGGAGGAGCATCGACTTTGTGACAGGTCGCGCAAAATTCCGGCTGCCTGAGTAGCGGCCGCATGACAGCTCGTTTGTGGGCCGGAATGTCGGCAAGGATTTGTTCGTCAGTGAAGTTGCCAAAGATCGGTGTGCCGTCTTCTTTGGCAAGCAGGGCGGGCCTGCGAATGGTAAAGCTCCCGGTGCCGTTCAAACGCGCGCTCGTGATGGAATGACAAACGGAGCACGTAACGCCTTCGTGATCGAGTGGCGTGAAAGGTGCCTGCTGTCGTGGTTGATCTTTAGCGAGCGCGCCGGAAAACAGTGCGATTGGTGTGTGACAACTCTCGCAGTGCCGCGTGAATTCAATGCCGCGTGTGCGCAACAGAATGTCGGCGCTTTCACGATAGAACGGTTCGCGCGCGGCGTTTCGGTGCAGTGACTCGGACCAGGCAGCATGCGTGTCGCTATGACAACCCATGCAACGCTTCGCAGAGAAGAATTGATCGACCGGAATTAGTTTGCCATCTTCAGTTCTTGCATTTGAGGGACTAAAGGTGTCCCTCGGAACGGGGGGAATTGCGCGTTTCTTAGTAGCGTCACCGGAAGCACTAGTAACTATCGCGGCGAAAAAAAGTGCGACGCTGATCGGCAGAATGAAACGAGTCCTGGCATTGATTCGTTTGAACATAGCAGAGTTGATCTTGAGCCGTTTATGGGACCGGAGTTTTGCGGTCAGAAAATCTTCGATGAGGTACGATTCTGTTTTGCCGAAAATCCGTGTTTCAAACTACAATAGTCGCCCCCGTCTTCCCGACTTTCTCCTCAACTGGATCCCACCGCGGAAAATACTTTGAGGCAAAATGGAAGTCCTTAAGAAACACCAAAAGATTTCCAAAAGAAGTCCAAAACGATGGAAGGCACAAACGTTGAGGTCGAATAGCATCTACTACAGATTTGGTCCATACCACCTTGATGAAGCGGAGCGCCTGCTGTTGCGCAATGGAGTAAAGGTGCCAATAACTCCGAAAGTTTTTGACACCTTGTTGATCCTGGTCCAAAACGCCGGCAAGGTCATGACGAAGGAGCGTTTGTTGCAGAAGGTGTGGCCCGATACTTTTGTCGAGGAAGCAAACCTCAGTGTAAACGTCGCCGCTCTCAGAAAAGCACTCGGCGAAAGTGATAGCGAATACATAGAAACGCTTCCGAAGCGCGGCTATCGTTTCGTTGCAACCGTGATCAAAGAAAACTGGGAGACCGCTGCACCGGCGCGCAGGGTTAACGGAAACTCACACAAGCAGCAGCGCGATAAGGTGCATTCTCTCGCGATAATGCCTTTCTACAACGAGAGCTCTGATCCAAATGCGGAGTATCTGTCTAATGGTTTGACCGAAAGCATCATCAACAGCTTGTCGCACCTGCAAGGGTTGCGCATCATCGGCCACAACTCGGTATTTCGTTACAAGGGAAAAGAGCTCGACGGCCGGGTGGTTGGAAAAGAATTGCGCGTGAAGTCGGTGGTAACCGGCAGGATTTTGCAGTTGGGTGAACGGTTAATAGTCAGAGCTGAAATGATCGATGTGCAGACGGGATGGCATATCTGGGGAGATCAGTATCATCGCAAACTCTCGGGCGTGCTGAAGGTGCAACAAGAGATTTCTCAGAAAATATCCGTTGCGCTGAAGCAAAAACTAACACGCGCGGAAAAAGCGAAGGTGAGCAGCAGTTCGACCGAGAACGCAGAGGCTTACAAAGCCTATTTAAAAGGTCGTTATCACTGGAGCAAATTCGATCTGGCGAGTTCGAAGAAAGCGGCGGAGTATTTTGTCCAGGCAATTGAGATCGATCCGACCTATGCTCTGGCGTATGCCGGACTCGCCGATGCTTATTATCGTTTGTCGAATGTGTATGCACCGACGCGAGAAGCAATGCCGAAGGCGAGGGCAGCAGCGGTGAGAGCGCTCCAGATTGACAACACCTTATCGGAAGCGCATGCCGCGATGGGTATTCTCAAAATGCTCTATGAATGGGACTGGCCAGGCGCGGAAAAGGAATTCATAAAGGCGATTGAAAGCAATCACAACAACGCGATCGCTCACCAGCGATTTGGGCTGTACTTCAACCTGCTGGGACGATTTGACGAAGCGCGGAGCGAGTTGGAGTTGGCGATGCTTATAGATCCGCTTTCACCGCATAGCTATTGGAGTCTCACCTTAACTTACTTTCTGACTTGCCAATACGACAAAGCGATCGAAGAGGTGAAAAAGGCTTTGGAGATAGAGCGCGACTACAAGCCCGCGCTGTATTTGTTGGGACGAACTTACGAGCGATGCGGGCGAGTGGATGAGGCGATTGAGATATTCAAGAAGATCTTCGCTTTGAGCAACTCGCCGATGTTTTTAGGTGCGCTTGGACGCGCTTATGCAAGTAGAGGCAAACAGCGACTTGCGAAGGACGTGCTTAAAGAATTAGAGGTGCTTTCAAAGCGATGTTACGTTTCGGCGTATAGCCGGGCGATCATTCACCTCGCCCTCGGCGACGAAAAGCGCACCTTCGAATATCTGGAAAAGGCGTGCGACGATCGTTGTGAGATGATGACGTGGCTCAACATCGATCCGACTTTCGACAACATCCGCACCGACCCTCGCTTCAGCACTCTCCTCCACCGCGTCGGCCTGGTTCGTAACGCCGAAGGCGTTGGTTCATAACGCCGAAGGCGTTGGTTCATAACGCCGAAGGCGTTGGTTCATAACACCGAAGGCGTTGGTTCATAACACCGAAGGCGTTGGTTCATAACACCGAAGGCGTTGGTTCATAACACCGAAGGCGTTGGTTCGTAACGCCGAAGGCGTTGGTTCATAACGCCGAAGGCGTTGGTTCATAACACCGAAGGCGTTGGTTCGTAACGCCGAAGGCGTTGGTTCGTAACGCCGAAGGCGTTGGTTCATAACGCCGAAGGCGTTGGCTAATTCAAGCCCAGGGTTCGAGCGCAGCGAGAACCCTGGGAGTAATTTAGAAAAATGATGCAACCCTGAAAGGGTTGTTGCGGTTGGAACCCCTTCAGGGTTGGTCCCGCTGTTGATGGATGATCCCAAGGTTGTCGCAAGCTCCAACCTTGGGCTGAAATTAGCGAACGCCTTTGGCGTTCATCGCAGGATTCACGATTCGTCGTAAGCTTTCTTGGCTTTCACGGTGACGAACTCGTCGGTTTCGATGATGTAGGCGGTTAGGTTGTAGCCATAGACACAGCCGGTATCGAGTCCGATTGCTTGCTTTCCACGTCGTGGTTCGGGTGCGGGCCAGTGTCCGAAGAGAACGATCTTTTCTCCGTAATAGACGTGGTACCACGGCGTTCCCTCATCGCTTTCGCGATCGGCTCCGAGTGTCCTGATGAGCACCATATCGTCAGTGGTCTGCGAATAGAGCTCGACGTTGGGACGTAAACCGGCGTGCACGACGAGATGCGTATCGAGGTCGATTGTAAATGGAAGTCTGTTGAAGAAAGCAGCGTACGCGTCTTTTTCCCCGCGGAGCTCTTTGTGCGTCTCTTTTTGTGCGGCCTTGAGTTCGATTTCCTCGCCGTTCCACTTTCGACGCAGCGCTAAATCATGATTGCCGATAACCGTCGTAAAGCGCGCGTCAGTCATGAACAGCTCGAGCACTTCGCGACTCTTCGGACCCTTAGTGATCAAATCACCGACGGAAACAACGCGGTCGTCTTTGCCGAGATCCACCTTCTCGACTAATTCCATCAGTTCATCGTAACAACCGTGAATGTCTCCAACTACAATTGTGCGGCTCGTCATCCACCCCTCCGGTACATTTTTCAGTCTAGAGCATAAGCCACAAAAAGGCACATAAGGAACACAGAATAATTAAACCTGTGTTCTTTTGTGCCTTTTGTGCCCTACCGATAAAGGTAAGTCTTAGCTTCCTTCTGATCCCACTCGACACTATCCACGTTGTCACGATCCGCTGACATTATTTCTTCACTCAAACTGCTCGTGCTAGTGACCGGATCCAGGTTAACCAAATAAACGATCTTGCCCATCGGTTCGTCTTCGTCCGGACGATTGAGCTCGCGCAGCTCGTAGTCAAACCTGTGTCGCGCGAAAAGTCGTTTGAGCATCTCGTCAGTCGTGTCGACGTTACGCGTCGCAACACTCATTTCCATCGAACGGAAAACCTGGAACTGTTCTCCATACTCGAGCACCGCCAAAGCCAGCAGCACAAACAACGTCAGGATTACAGCCATGTCCCAACGTCCAACGCCCGCCGCAAGACCGACGCCAAGACACACCAGTAACACCGTCGTCTCTTTCGGATCGCGTATGTTCGTGCGGAAACGCACCAGCGAGGCCGCAGCAAAAATTCCGAAAGCCCTCGCTGCACTATCGCCGACCACCATCATCATTCCGCCCGCCACGACCGCCATCAGAATCTGCGTCTGAGCGACATAAGGATTTCGCCGCGACGCCGATATACCGCGCCGTGGCCGAAACGCCAACAGCGACGCCAAAAATGCTGCCAACGAAAATCGCAATGCAATCCTCGCGGCGGTTGATTCCCAACTCGCGACACTCGTCGGCGTAAGCCCCGTAGCATCTGGACCAAAGAGCTCGCCGAGCAATGGAATGTCGCGCTGTACCTGGTTCTGAGCACCTGGTGACGCGACCTCGACCCCCGCAGTCGCCGGACTACGGAACAGGTAAGCAAACGCTCCGGCAACAAGTAGAATCAAGACAAACGTCGCCAGCACCGCAAGACTCACACGGTTCATATCTCTTCATCCTTTCTTACTTTAAAGACTACGACTGCGACTTACCCCACAATCGCTTTCTCTTCAGCGGGTGAACGCTTCCCATCGGCGGTGAACTGTTCGGGCCTTCGAAAAACAACTGGCTATTGAAAGGCTCTTCGCCAGGCGCCATCGGCGGTGGCTCATAGATGCCGTCAGAGTTCATGACCCTGGCTTTCACGTTATCGCGCAGGTATGCGGCTAACACCGTGTCTTTCAAATACTTCTTCGCTTGTGGATCGAGCACGGGCGCAACTACTTCAACACGCCGATCGAGGTTACGCGCCATCCAGTCGGCCGATCCGATGTACACCTCTTCCTCCCCTCCATTCGCGAAGTAAAAGATGCGACTGTGTTCGAGGAATCGCCCGACGACGCTCCTGACGTGAATCGTTTGCGAAAGACCCGGTTCGCCGGGGCGGATCATGCACGCGCCGCGCACGATCAATTCGATCTTGACGCCCGCTTGCGATGCCTGGTAGAGCGCTTCGATGATCGGCAGGTCAGTCAGGCGATTGATCTTCGCGATTATGTGCGCGGGCCGGCCGGCGAGCGCATGCTCTGTCTCGCGCTTGATCAAACTCATCATACGCTTGCGCAGATTGAGCGGCGCAACCATCAGCCGGCTGTATTCCTTCTGAATCGAGAAGCCCGTCAGAAAGTTGAACACATCTGTCGCATCGTCTCCGATCACGGAATCGTTAGTCAGCAGTCCGAGATCTGTATAAACCCTCGAGGTTGTTGGGTTGTAGTTACCTGTCGCGATGTGAGTATAAGTTTGCAGTCCATCGGCTTCGCGCCTCACCACCAGCGCCACTTTGCTGTGAGTCTTCAGACCCACCAATCCATAGACCACGTGAACGCCGGATTCGGCGAGCTTTTCGGCCCACTCGATATTGCTCTCTTCGTCAAACCGGGCTTTGATCTCGACCACGCAAGTAACCTGCTTGCCACGCTCACTCGCCTGGATGAGAGCTTGCGGAATCGGAGACCTCTTCCCTGTTCGGTAGAGACACATCTTGATCGCCAGCACCTGCGGATCGTTCGCCGCTGCGTTGATGAAATCTACGACGGTACCAAACGAGTTGTACGGATGATGAAGCAGCACATCCTGTTTTTTAATCGCGTCGAAGATCGACGTCTGGTTCCGCAAGACAGGAGGCACAACCGCCTTTAAAGGTTTGTCTTTCAGCTCGTGAAGATTGAGTCCATAGAGTTCCATCAAGTCCTGAACGTCGAGCAGTCCGTCGATCTCGTAAACGTCGTCCGGCTCGAGATCGAGCGAATTCATCAGGTACTCAACCATCTCGGGAGGCATCGACGACGCCACTTCCAACCGCACCGCTAAACCGAATCGCCGCTCGCGTAGAGATTCTTTAATCAGCGCCAGTAAATCCGCCGCTTTGTCATCGCGAATCTCAACGTCGGCATCGCGCGTGACGCGAAAGAGATGTCCCCTGCTCAGGTTCATGTTCGGGAACAGCCGGTGGATGTTCGCTTCGATCACTTCTTCCACCAGCGCAAACTTCAACTGTCCGTCAACCACCGGGATCAGGCGCGGCACCACTGGCGGTACTTTTATTCGTACAAACCGAACCTCATTTCCCAATGACGCTCCCGCGAGTGTGTCCTCCGGTCTGCTTTCAACAGTGAGACCGATATTCAAACTGAGGTTCGAGATGTATGGAAAAGGACGAGCGGGATCGACAGCCTGCGGAGTAAGCACACGAAAAATATTCTTCATGAAATACTCGGCGAGCACGCGTTTCTCGTCGTCAGAAAGCGTGTGATACGGCGCGATGACCACCCCGTGAGACGCAAGCTCGGGAAGCACCTCTTCACGCAGGCAGCGTGTTTGTTCTGCGACGAGCGGGAGCACTCGTTTGCTAATAACGCCGAGCTGTTCCGGCGGTGTCAGTTCGCCGGGCATTGGTCCAATCTCTTCAATACCCAACATCTCCTTGATGCCGGAAACCCGGACCATGAAGAATTCGTCGAGGTTGGAGGAAAAGACGGCAAGGAACTTCAATTTCTCGAGCACCGGCGTGGTTTTGTCGGTAGCTTCTTCGAGTACACGCCGGAAGAACTCCAACTGACACAGATCGCGATTGAGTACGGACCATGCGAGAAAACGTTTTGGTTTTGAGTCTTTTGAGGCCTGTAATTCTGATGGCATTCGTTAATTACCCTTTGGGTTCTCTCTGTGGCCCTCTGCGTATCTCTGCGTTGCACAATCATTTAACGCAGAGCGCGCAGAGATACGCAGAGGGCCGCAGAGATTAGTCAGTTTCCGCAATGCGCGTCGATGATCATCCGCGCTTTGCGCTCAAATTCCGCAGTCCACTCCGCGGGCGGTCGATCGCGCTCCGCATTCCGCGAAGCCGCGAATACACGAGTGATAGTCTTATTTTGTTTCTCAGCGTCGAGCAGTCGCTGAAGCTCGGCGGCGAGCAACTGGCGACCGGCTTCGCTAATGTTCGTGTCGCCGATGCTCTTCGCCGTCGTGGTGCAACGGGCACCGCTGACTTCGATCGGATTTTTCTTTCGCCAAACTTCGAGCTTCGCTTTGTTTTCACTCGACTTGGAAAAGCCCCAGGTCGATCCCATGTCGCCGACGTAGAAGACCGCCTCTCCCGGTTTGCAGGCTCGCGTGTTGTCAAGATTCTTTTTTGAATCTAGACACGCGAACTTGTGGTTGTCAGTCTTAGTGTCGCCGTGATCGATGAACGCAAGCCACAGTTTGAACGCATCGATCTCCGCGCGCGGCGCGCCATTCTGTAACAGCTTCTGTAGCGTCTCACCGAGCGGCGCCGAATCCTTGTTGTTGCACTTCACGTCGAGCCCGCGCGCGAGCGGAAGCTCGATGCCGGCTGCGGGCTGGAACGGTGAGAAACTCGCACCCTGGAAACCCTTCGTCAGACTCTTCTCGCAATCCGGACAATTCACGTCCGCGACCCATTCGTCGTCGGCAAAAAAGCCCAAAGCCTTCGAGAAGCGTGACGACAAAAACTCGCCATAGATCTCGCCGTTGCGCTTATCAGTCGATTGGCCTTTGAAGTGGGGTTTGATCTTGTAACGTATCAGGTTGCCGTCGCCGTCAGTCACACCGGCTACAGAGCAATGGAATTTAGGTGTGGTGCCGGCGCCAGGCTTGTCATCTTTGTTCGCGACACAGTTGATCGCCTTCGCCAACCCGTTCCGGTCAACGGGCGGCGCACCGCGTCGCGGTCCTTTCGCGGGGTTATAACCGAGCACTGGGTCATAACCGGGATCGGGCGTTTGCCAAACTTTGGCCGTCTTTTCAGCCCGCGCTCGCTCTTCGGCCGTAAAGCAGGTCTGCTGAGCCGCGGCACGCGGAGCAAGACAAAGCGCCGCGAAGAAAATCAAAATAGTTGGGACTTTCTGATGCATTGTTTGTCCTTGAGGTCGTATCGAAGAACTTACGAAGATTCATAAGATAGCATTATTTCTGTCTTTTGTGCCTCTCTCATAACGCGGCGCAGCAACAGTG
>Ga0068851_10001181_pt1 | contig 11346 bp, 7 predicted proteins | sample KBSCornC12_FD_66588 | JGI IMG/M metagenome (GOLD analysis project Ga0068851, IMG submission 66588) | Corn rhizosphere microbial communities from Kellogg Biological Station, Michigan, USA - KBS Corn C1-2 | ecosystem: Host-associated > Plants > Roots > Rhizosphere > Soil ...
AAAACGCGGCAAGTTTACCGGGAATCACCCCGCGCGGCGGTCGCGCCGGTCGAGTAACAGCGCTGCAGCGAGCATCGTTATCGCGAGCAGCAACACGACGCTGTCGCCGAAGCGGACGTACGGCGTCAGCCCGTCGCGGCCCGCAACCGTGATCTCGAGAATCGCCGTTTCGAACCACGGCAGCCGCGCGATCTCGCGCCCGTCGTGTCCGATCGCCGAGGTGATGCCGGTGTTCGTCGCGCGGAGCATCGGACGGCCGAGCTCGACGGCGCGCATCGCGGCGATCTGGTTGTGCTGCTCGGCGGCGATCGAATGACCGTACCACGCGTCGTTGGTGACGTTGACGAGCAGATGCGCGTCGCGTGCGCCGTGGATCAATTCGGCGCCGAACGCGTCCTCGTAGCAGATGTTGACGGCGACGCGCTGGCCGGCGACGGAGAGCGCCGGTTGCGTGTCGCCACCGCGTGCCTGATCCGCGAGCGGAATCGCGAGCACCGAGCGGATGAACCAGCCCACGAGCGGCTTCAGCGGAATCGTCTCGCCGAACGGCACCAGGTGATTCTTCCGATAGAACTGCAGGTCGCTGTCGCCGAGTGCAATCACCGTGTTGAAGTAGCGCGGCTCGTCGCTGCCGGGTGCGGGCGCCTCGGCAGTGAAAAGGCCGAGCAGCACGTCACCGCCGCGGGCGCTCGCCGTCCTGATGAGTGACAGCAGCACCGGATCCGGCACCTCGTCGGAAAACATCGGAAACGCGCTCTCGGGCAGCACGATGAGCCGGCCGCGACTTTGCTCGACGAGCTGAAGATAGCGATCGAACGTCGCCGTCCGGAATTGCGGATCGAACTTCACGTCCTGCAACACGTTGCCCTGGACGAGCGACACTGCGAGCGGCTCGCCTGCCGCTCGTGTCCACTCGATTCGCGCAAGTGCTGCGCTGCCGATCAGAACTGCGGCAATCACGCACAACGACGCGGCGATTGCGCGACGCTCGTTTCCCGCCAGCGCATCGACGATGCGCGCCGCGGCCCCGCCAAACAGCATCATCGCGAGCGTCACTAAATAGACGCCACCGATCGGCGCATAACCCTGCAGCCAACCCTGTGGCACTTGCGTGTAACCGAGTGCAAGCCATGGGAAACCGGTGAACACGTAGCCGCGCAGCCACTCGGCCAGCGTGAACGCACCCGCGGCCGCGACGATGCGTGTCCACGAACCGTGACGCGTAAAACGGACGGCAACGTATCCAGCCGCGGCGGGCCATAGCGCCAGATAGCCGACGAGAATGGCGATTGCAATCGCCGCGAGTACGGGCGGCATGCCGCCGAACGTCTCGATCGCGATGTAGAGCCACGATGCGCCCGCGCCGAACAATCCGGCGCCGAATCCAAACCCGATCAGCGCTGCGGCGCGCGCCGACGGCGCGTGCTGCCACTGCCAGAGCAATAGCATCAGCGTCGCGAATGCGATGCCCGGAACCGCGAACGGCGCGAACGCGAATACAGTCGATGCGCCCGCTGCCGTCGCGATCAGCAACGGGCTACCGCGCACTCGCGTCATCGAGCGCGCCGCGGTTGCGGCCGGCTACGACGAGCCGTCGTCATCGACCGGTTGCGGCGCGATTCTCTCGACCTGCAGCGTGTGCAGCCGGCGGCTGTCGGCGCGGAGCACCCGGAAACGGAAGCCGCCGAGCGTGGTCGTCTCGCCGCGCTTCGGCAGCCGGCCAAACTGTTTCAGCAGGAGCCCGCCAACGGTATCGAAGGCTTCGTTCTCGTAGCTCGTGCCGAACTGCGCGTTGAAGTCCTCGATTTCCGTCTGCGCCTTGACGCGAAAGCGGCCGCCGGCCTCGGGGATGATGTTGTCCTCGCTTTCGTCGAAGTCGTATTCGTCCTCGATGTCGCCGACGATCTGCTCGAGCACATCCTCGATCGTCACGAGGCCGGACACGCCGCCGTATTCGTCGACGACGATCGCGATATGGTTGCGATTGGCGCGAAACTCGCGCAGCAGCACGTTGAGCCGTTTCGATTCCGGCACGAACACCGCCGGTCGAAGCGTCTCGCGCAACTGGAAGTCGTCGGGCTTCGCGTAATAGTTCAGAAGCTCCTTCGCGAGCAGGATGCCGACGACGTCATCCTTCGATTCGCCGATCACCGGGAACCGCGAGTGCCTCGTCTCGATGATCAGCGGCATGAACTCGGGCGGTGCGTCGTCGATCGACACGCAATCCATCTGCGCGCGCGGAATCATGATGTCGCGCACCGTCGTCTCCGATACCGACAACACGCCTTCGATCATCGACAGCGCGTCGGCGTCGAGCAGCCGTCGCTCGAAGGCGCCGCGAAGGAGCGCGATCAGCTCTTCGCGGTCCTCGGGCTCGCGCGTCAGGAACGCGGACAGCCGTTCGAGCAGCGTCGGTTTTTCGTCGGGGGAATCGAGTGGTGTGGCCACGCAGGTATCAGGGATGGAGGACAGGGGTCAGCAATGCGGGGTGCATTGCGCCCGCCCGCGCGATCCCAGCGGCCGGCTCACGCATAGGGATTCGCGTAGCCGAGATGACGTAAGAGCGCGACTTCCCGCGCCTCCATGCGACCCGCGTCATCGTCGTGCGCGTGGTCGTATCCCTGCAGGTGCAGCATGCCGTGAATCACCAGATGCGCGAAATGCGCCGCAAGCGCCTTGCGCTGCGCACGGGCTTCGCGACGGACCACCGGCACGCACAGCACGATGTCGCCCCCGAGCGACGCGCCGTCATCGTACACGAATGTCAGAACGTTCGTTGCGTAGTCGCGTCCGCGGTAGCGCCGATTGAGCGCGCGGCCCTCGCGGCCGTCGACGAAGCGCAGCGTCACCGTCGCGTCGCGCTCGAGCGCGCACGCCGCCCAGCGCCGCAACGTCGATGGTGCCGGCAACCCGGCGGACGCTACGTTCCGCTGGACACTGAGCGCGAGGTGATGATTTGCGGAAGAAGCGGCGCCGCTCACGCGCGCGGCGCTGCCGTCATCAACGCGAAGCGACTGCCAAAGCGCGCGGTCATTTCGGCCCGTCGCGCTCGTACGCGTCGATGATCTTCTGCACGAGCGGATGACGGACGACGTCGGCGCTGGTGAACCGGACGAACGCGATGCCGCGCACGCCCGCAAGCACGCGCTCGGCCTCGACGAGGCCGCTCTTCTGCCCGCGCGCGAGATCGATCTGCGTGATGTCACCCGTGATGACGGCCTTCGTGCCAAAACCGATCCGCGTCAGGAACATCTTCATCTGCTCGGGTGTCGTGTTCTGCGCCTCGTCGAGAATGATGAACGAGTGATTGAGCGTGCGCCCGCGCATGTACGCGAGAGGTGCCAACTCGATCGTCTGGCGCTCGAGAAGCTTCGCCGCCTTGTCGAAGCCCATCAGGTCGTACAGCGCGTCGAACAGCGGGCGCAGGTAGGGATCGACTTTCTGCGCCAGGTCGCCAGGCAGGAAACCAAGCCGCTCGCCGGCCTCGACCGCAGGTCGCACGAGCACGATGCGCTTGACCGTGTCGCGCTCGAGCGCATCGACGGCGCACGCAACGGCGAGATACGTCTTGCCGGTGCCGGCGGGTCCGATGCCGAAGCTGATGTCGTGCGCGCGAATCGCATCGAGATACGCAATCTGGTTGGGCGTGCGGCCGTGAAGGTCGGCTCGGCGCGTGCGCAACAGCGGCGCGCCATCGGCCGCGACGTCGGCAGGCACCATGTCGCGGCTGCCATTCCCCGTTCCGATCTCGACCAAGCCGAGTTGAATGTCGTCGACGGACAAAGGCTTCGTCGCTTCGGCGTAGAAGCGCTGAATGGCGCGCGCGCCCTGTGACGCTTGTGACGGCGCACCGTTGATGCTGAAGTCGGCACCGCGCCGGCTGATCGTCACGTCGAGCGCCGCTTCGATCTGCCGCAGGTTTGCATCGAGCGGCCCGCACAGGTTGGCGAGCGCGCGATTGTCGACGGGCGCGAGCGTGAATGTTTCCGTCGAGCGGCGCACGGGCGCCGGAGCTGCAGGTGCGGCGCGCGCGTCCGCCGGCGCGCGCCGCGGTGCGGGCATCAGACGGCCTGGCGGACGAGCGGCGCCTTCTGCGCTTCGTCCAGCAGCGCGGCCATTTCGGCGATATGCGCTTTTGCTTCCGCGGAAAACTGCCGCGACGATGCGCGTGCAAGCTCGGCGCGGAGCTTCGTCACATCGACGCGCAGCAGCGCGCGCGCATCGGCCGGCATCGATTGCGTCGGCCGTACGAGCGCGTTAGCGACGTGCGTTGCATATTCACGTTGCAGATTGCGGCGGAAGAGCGAGATGTCCTTGCCGGTGCGCAATTCGCTCCAGACCGCGTTGTGCAGCGTCGAATAGAGCTCCGACAGCTTGAGCGCGGTGTCGGGATTGTCGACCTTCGCCGCGTTATTCAGGAGTCGCTGCGCGATCGACGGGCTCATCAGCGTCTCGAGCACGCCGCGCTGCAGCCCGAGCACCTGCTGGTCGATCGGCAGGTCGAGCGGCGGGGCCGGCCGGCCGAGCTGCTGTGCATCTTCGATGTCGAACGTCGACACGGTCATCCGGCGCAGGAACGCGGGCGAGAAATTGAAGCTGTCGGCCGAAAGCACCTGCGTTGCGAGCATGTCGAGCGCCGCGCGCTGCTTCTTCACATCGACCGGCGTCAGCGGCTGCCGGCCGCTGCCGGCGCGGTCACGCAGCGTGGTCAGGCCGCCGACATATTTCGACGCGTAGACGGCGCCCTGGCCGGCCTCGTTGAGGCCGCGCGTGAAGTTGCGCCGCAGCACCGAATAGCTGTCGCCGGATTTGAGATCGAGATGCTCGGTGCGCTGCCACAGCTCGCGGACGAGGGCGAGGCGCTTGGTTGCATACGCGAGCGGATCGCTGCCGAGGTCGAGCTGATTGACGGCCGGATCGACGGCGAAGTACGCGACGTCCTCGTCCGTCGAATACGCAAGCCACGGCTCGCTCGAATGCGCTGCGATCTTCGCGAGCTCGGAGGCTTCCTGCTCCACCGGGATCTCGCGATACGCGTACTCGATCGCCCAGTAATCGTACGGGCCGAGCGTGGTCATCGCGTATTCGCCCTGCTTCTCGCCTTTCACCGCGAGATTCCACGGGTTGTATTCCATCACCGAGCCCGAGATGCCGTTCTGCGCCGTGAACTGGCGATCCTCGAGCTGCGCTTCCGTGTAGACCGTCGACGCGCGGAAGTTGTGGCGCAGTCCGAGCGTGTGGCCGACCTCGTGCATCGTGACGTTCTTCAGGAACATGTCGACGAAGCGGTCGACATCGGGACTGTCCGGATCCAAATCGCCACGCGCTTCGAGCAGCGACAAGCCGAACGCCGCTTCCTCGGTGGCCGCATCGTCGTACAGGCACATCGCTGCATTGCCGCGCGCGCTTGCGTCGGTCTGCGCCTGCGCGAACGCGGCAAATGCGTCTTTCTGCGCCGGCAGGTATTCGGAGCGCAGGTTGCGCACGACGCGCACGTTGTTCGCATCGATGCCGATGTCGGCGTCGAGGATCTCGCCCGTGCGCGGATCGACGACGGACGGACCAATGGCGCCGTAAGCCGTCTTCGCGACCGTCTGCCAGCGCACCGACGCGTGATGAATATCGGACGTGTCGAAATCCGCGTCGTCCGGCTGCACTTCGACGCGGATCGCATCCTTGAACCCGATCCGCTCGAACGCCTTGTTCCATTCGAGGATGCCGAGCTTGATCGGCTCGCGATAACGAACCGGGATGTTGCGATCGAGCCAGAACACGATCGGCTGTTTTGGCTCGGACAATGCGGCGGCCGGATCGGACTTCTCGAGCCGCCAGCGGTTTGCGTAACGCTGCACCGGCACGCGCGGCACATCGGATGTGAAATCGAGCAGTTCGGTCGTGAAGTAACCGACGCGCTCGTCGGCCGGGCGTGCGTGCATCGGCACGTCCGGAAGCTTGGCGAACGTGTAGTGGTAACCGACGAACATGCTGCGCACGTCAGGCAGCGTGATGGGTGGCGACGGCATCGTCGACACGGCGGGCCCCGGCGGCGGCAGAACGAGGCGTGAGAGCGCGTAGTGTGCCGACACTTCGAGCGTCACGTTGTCGGGTTGGCCGCGCAGCGTGCCGATCGACGAATTGCGCGCATCAAATGAGTACGGCTGCCTATAGGTGCGCTCGAGCATCGACGCTGCGCCCGGGATATCCGCGAGCAGCAGGGCGTTCGCTTCGATCAATACGGATTTGCTTTCCGGATGCGGCTGCGACACGATCGGCGCGACGGACAAGAGGCTGTCCGAGAAACCCGCTGCGACGGCGCGCGCTTCAGGCGTGCCCGGCTTCGCCGTGTACTTGACGTTCTTCGCAATGAGCTGGACCGTCTGGCCGTGCTTGTGAAAGACGACGACCTGCGACACGCCAATTGGATAGGTCATTGCACCGCCGAAGATGCGCCCTTCGCCGATGCCCTGGTTGATCGCCGATTTGAAAAAGAACGGACGGTCGAACTGATCGGGATCGAGTTCGACGTAAACCTTGTCGTCTTTCTGCCACAGCGAGAACAGGCCTTTCGTCTCGCGCGCGTCCTTGATGACGTCGGCGAACGGCTTCGAGTTCTGTGCGGCCTGTGCGGCAGCGGCAGCTGCTGCAGCGACGACGGTCGTGGTCGGGGATGGGGGGCGCGCAGCGCCGGGTGCTGCATCGCGCGGTGCAGCCCCGTTACGCACATTCGCCTCGGCGGCGGCGGCGTGCGCGGCTGCGGCGGCGATTGCCGCGGTCTCGGAACTTCGTGCGGCATCGGCCGGCTGGATCGTGGCGCAACCGGACATGACGATTGGCGCGAGCGGCGCGAGCACGGCCGCGAGGCGGGTCAGGCGAGAGTAAGACATGGACGACGTGTCTCCGTGTTTCGACGTGAGGCTCGCCGCAGCGCAAGAGGCGCCACGCGATCGAGACGTTTACGCAGCCGTCAATTGACCGCGCAGCGAGTGCGGCAGCGCCGCGGTAATGTCGACGTCGACGTAATGGTCGATCGACGCCGCGTCGCCGGCGAAGTTGACGACGCGGTTATTGTCGGTGCGAGCAGCAAGCTCGCCGGAGTTCCTGGCCGCCCGCCCGGTAACGAGAACTCGCTGCCGGGTGCCCACCATCGCTTCGCTGTAGTTCCGGTATTGCGCGTCGAGCAATGTCTGCAGTTGCGCAAGCCGGGCCTGACGGACATCGGCAGGAATCTGCCCGGAAAGTTCCGCGGCCGGTGTTCCGGGCCTTGCGCTGTACGCGAAGCTGAACGCGCCATCGAAGCGAATTGCCTCGGCGAGCCGCAACGTCGCATCGAAATCGGCATCGGTCTCGCCGGGAAAGCCGACGATGAAGTCGGACGTCAACGAGAGCTCAGGGCGCGCTGCGCGCAGCTTCCGAACGATCGACTTGTATTCGAGCGCCGTGTAGCCGCGCTTCATCGCGGCGAGCACGCGGTCGGAACCCGACTGCACCGGCAGATGCAGATGCGAGACGAGTTTTTCGTTCGATGCAAAAGCGTCGATCAGCCGCGGCGTCATTTCCTTCGGATGCGACGTCGTGAAGCGCAACCGCTCGACACCGGGGACCTCGGCTGCGTATTCGAGCAGCATCGCGAGATCCGCAGTCGCGCCGTCGGTCGCGAGCGGTCCGCGGTACGCGTTGACGTTCTGGCCAAGCAGCGTGATCTCGTGCACGCCCTGGTCGGCGAGATCCGCGACCTCGGTCAAGACGTCATCGAACGGCCGCGACACCTCTTCGCCCCGCGTGTACGGGACCACACAGAACGAGCAATACTTGCTGCAGCCTTCCATGATCGACACGAAGGCGCGCGCGCCCTCGACGCGTGGCGGCGGCAGGTGGTCGAACTTCTCGATCTCCGGAAACGTGATGTCGACCTGCGGAACGCCCGACGATCGCCGCGCGCGGATCATGTCCGGCAACCGATGCAGCGTTTGTGGTCCGAACACGAGGTCGACGTAAGGCGCGCGCCGCACGATCGCCGAGCCTTCCTGCGACGCGACGCAACCGCCGACGCCAATCAGCACATCGGGACGCGACGACTTGATCTCGCGGACGCGACCGAGATCGTGGAATACGCGCTCCTGCGCTTTCTCCCGCACCGAGCAGGTGTTGAACAGGATGACGTCCGCGTCGTCGGGACGATCCGTCAGCGTGAGTCCATCGGAGTGGGCGAGCACGTCGGCCATTCGGTCCGAGTCGTACTCGTTCATCTGGCAGCCGAACGTGCGAATGAAGAGCTTGCGAGCCACTGGTGGCGCTTCGAGAGGGGTCCGGATTATATCAAACGACTGTAGAATCCGTGGTGCAGGTGTCCGCCGGGCGGTCGCAGTTCGCTGTCCGGCGGGTGAAACGGGAACGCGGTGACGCGCGATGCGCGAATGCCGCGGCTGCCCCCGCAACGGTAGGCCGGTGCGGATCGCTCATGAAGGGGCCACTGGACGTCATCGCGTCCGGGAAGGCGAGCGATCAAGACCGGCAAGCCCGGAGACCGGCCTGCGAGACAGGGATCAGGTATCGGGAATCAGGGATCAGCAAGCCCTTTTTCCGCGACGCCCGATTTCTGATGCGGTAACCAGCGTTGGGCAACGGTATTGGCAAGGATTCAGCTCGGTTCGCTGATTCCTGATACCTGTTACCTGATTCCTGATGCGCCGTGCGGGGTCCCCACGGCATGACGCGGGTCGATCATCATGTCGCAGTCGTTTCCGTCTCGAGCGCTCTCGTTGCTGCGCGCGCTCCTTCCTGTTGTTGCATCCATCGTCAACGACGTTTACGCGCAACCGGCGCAGGTTCCCGCGGTTCTCGAGCCGATCGTCGTCACGGCGTCGCGCTCACCGCAACGGTTGCTGGATCTCGTCGCCGACGTGACCGTCATTGACGCGGACGAAATCGCGCGCGGCGGCACACAAGGCCTCGTCGCTTTATTGCAGCGTCAGCCGGGTGTCGAGATCACCCAAAACGGCGGACCGGGCAGCACCGCCGGCGTCTTTCTTCGCGGTGCGAATGCCGCGCAGACGCTCGTGATGATCGATGGCTTGCGTGTCGCATCGGCATCGAGCGGGGCCGCGGCACTCGAGGCCATCCCTCCGGAGCAGATCGAGCGGATCGAAATCCTGCGCGGACCCGCGTCGAGCCTGTACGGTGCCGACGCAATCGGTGGAGTCATCCAGATCTTCACGCGCCGCGGCGCCGCGGGCCTGCAGGCGAATGGATCGTTGGGCGGCGGAACGTATGCGAGTTACGCGGGCACGGCAGGTATTTCCGGTGGCTCCGATACGGCACGCGGAAGCATCCAGGTTGCCGGTCGCCGCAGCGACGGCTTCAACGCGATCGTCAACCCGGCGAACTTCAGCTATGACCCTGATCGCGATGGCTATCGCAATGCAAGCATCAATGCGAGCGGCCGGCTGCAGTACGCGCCGGCACACGCGCTCAGCCTCCAGTATTTCCGCAGCCATCTCGACAGTCAGTTCGACGGCGGCGATGCATTCGATGACCGGACGATCACGACGATCACCGCCTGGCGCGCGGCGCTCGACGACGATTGGACACCGGACTGGCATTCAACGCTGACGGCGGGTGATGGCAGCGACCGATCGGTGTCGAAAACCGGTTTCGGCACATTTCCGTTCGTCACGCATCAGCATCAGTACGGGTGGCAGAACGACATTACGATACCGGCAGGCGCGTTGACGATCGCGCTGGAGCGTCGCGAGGAGCGTGTCGACACGGACGCGGGCTTCGCCGTCCGCTCGCGCGACACGAATTCGCTGACGGGCGTCTATCGGATCGACAAGGACGCGCACGCGCTGCAAGTGAACGTGCGCCATGATGACTCGACGCAGTTCGGCGCGCGCACGACGGGTGCGATCGCGTGGGGCTACCGGTTCGTCCCGGACTGGCGCGTCACGGCGAGCGCTGGCACGGCGTTCAAGGTGCCGACCTTCAACGATCTCTACTTTCCCGGCTTCTCGAATCCCGACCTGCGACCGGAGACATCGCGCAATGTCGAGGTCGGATTGCATGCATTGGGCGATGCAAGCGGCGTTCGCTGGGATGCGCATGCAACCGCCTATCACAATCGCGTACGCGACCTGATCGTCTTCCAATGCGACGCCGACTTCAATTGCGCGCCCGACAACGTCGCCGACGCGACGCTCGAAGGCGTGACGCTCGCGGGCCGGTTCATGTGGCGCGACACCACGATCAATGCATCGGTCGACTTCCAGTCGCCAACGGACTCGGCGTCGGGACGGCTCTTGCCCCGCCGCGCGCGCCGTCACGGCGTGGTCACGCTGTCGCAGCCGTACGGACGCGCACTCTTCATCGTCGAGGTCGTCGGTTCGTCGGAACGCTTCGACGATGCCGAAAATCTGCGCCGCCTCGCCGGATACGGCATCGTCAATGTCTCGCTCGAATGGGCGATCGATGCGCGAACGACGTTGTTCGTTCGCGGCGACAATGTATTCGATCGCGACTACGAGCTCGCCGCCGATTTCGCGACCGGTGGCGCGCGCGTGTTCGCCGGCGTCCGCTGGCGGATGTGAGGTCGCGCATCGAACGCGCTCTCGAGTGCCGCGTGGTCGCCGGTGCGGTCCGCGCGCTCTTAGCACTGGCCGCGCTCGCTGCAACCTTGGCGCATGCCGGGATCAGCGTCGTCGACGATTCGGGCGCAACCGTCAACCTGCGAACGCCCGCGCGTCGGATCGTGACGCTTGCGCCCCACGCGGCGGAGCTCGTCTTCGCGGCGGGCGCTGGAAGGGCGATCGTCGGCGTCATCAAGGGAACCGATTATCCGCAGGCGGCGACTTCGCTGCCCATTGTCGGCGATGCGGTTGCGCTCGATCTCGAGCGGATCACGTCACTCGCGCCGGACTTGATCGTCACGTGGCCGTGGACCACACCCGCGCAGGTCAACTGGCTGCGCGACCGCGGTATCGCGGTGTTCCAAGCCGATGCGCGCACCGTCGGCGCCATTGCAGAAGACATCGAGCGCATCGGCGTGCTCACTGGAACAGGGAGCGATGCTTCCGTGGCCGCGGCGAAGCTGCGAGCGCGTATCGCCGCGTTGGGACCGCACACGTCCGGCGAGCCGCTGCGGGTGTTCTATCAGGTGTCCGATGTGCCGCTGTTCACGCTTGGCGGCCAGCATCTCGTCAGCAAGGCGATCGCGCTTTGCGGCGGCCGCAACGTTTTCGATGAGCTGACGATTCCTGCGCCGCAAGTAGGCGTCGAAAGCGTCCTGACCGCCGATCCGCAGGTGATCGTCGCCGGCACGGCCGACGCGAAGCGGCCTGACTGGCTCGACCG
>Ga0068851_10001188_pt1 | contig 11307 bp, 10 predicted proteins | sample KBSCornC12_FD_66588 | JGI IMG/M metagenome (GOLD analysis project Ga0068851, IMG submission 66588) | Corn rhizosphere microbial communities from Kellogg Biological Station, Michigan, USA - KBS Corn C1-2 | ecosystem: Host-associated > Plants > Roots > Rhizosphere > Soil ...
ACGCGCGCGTACCTGTCCTTCTCGCTGCGGATGTAGGCGGCGAATTCGGCGGGCTTGTTGCCGACGGGCTCGGCGCCGAGGTCCACCATCTTCTGGCGCACATCCGGCATGGCCAGCGCGCGCGTGAACTCTGTATAGAGGCGATCGACGACCGGCTGCGGCGTCTTCGCCGGCGCGAACACGCCGAACCAGGTGTTGATGTCGAAGCCCGGCAGCCCGGATTCCGCGATGGTCGGCAGCTCCGGCGCGAGGCTCGTGCGCTTTCCCGTCGTGACCGCGAGCGCCCGCACCTTGCCCGCGCGGATCTGCCCGAGCGACGAGGCGAGGTTGTCGAACATGAGCTGGATCTGCCCCGCCACGAGGTCCTGCATCGCGGGTCCCGCGCCCTTGTACGGCACGTGCGTCATGTCCACACCCGCCATCGTCTTGAAGAGCTCGCCCGCGAGGTGGCCCGCGCTGCCGGTGCTGCCCGATCCGAAGTTGAGCTTGCCCGGATTCGCCTTCGCGTAGGCGACGAACTCGCGCACGTCCTTCGCCGGCACCGAGGGATTCACCACCAGCACGTTGGGCGTCGAGGCCACCTGCGTGATCGGGATGAAGTCGGCCACGGGGTCGTACGGAATGTGGCCGTAGAGCGTGGGATTGATCGCGTGTGTCGCGACCGCGCCCATGAGGATGGTGTAGCCGTCGGGCGCGGACTTGGCCACGAAATCGGCGCCGATGTTTCCGCCGGCGCCGGGCCGGTTGTCCACGATGACCGGTTGCTTCAACGACTCCGAGACCTTCTGTCCCAGCAGGCGCGCGACGGTATCGAGCGGCCCGCCGGCGGGGTAGGGCACCACGAAGCGGATCGGCTTCGAGGGATAGTCCTCGGCGCGTGCGAGCGACGCGAAGGCGAGCAGGGCGAATACCAGGAACGTGCGGATCTTCATGACGCGATTATCGCAGCACGGGGCGCAGGGCCTCGACCAGCCGGTCGACGTCGGCCGCTTCGTGGTAGACGCCGAAGCCGAAGCGCAGCCGCCGTTCGCGCCGATCGATGGCCACGCCCGCTTCGGCAATGCGCGCCTCGAGCGCCGCCGCATCGTCCACGTCGAACGCGAGGAAGTTGCCGCGCGGCGTGCCGGCCGGCAGCGCGAGGTGACGGCGCCCGAGGCGCGGCGAACCGATCGCATCGAGCCCGGCGAGAAAACGCTCCTGCAACGAGCGCGCATGTTCATGCACTTGCCCGATCGAGCTGCCGGTGCCGGCAAGCCAGTCCATCGCAGCCACGAAACGGTAGAGGCCCGAGGCGTCGAAGGTCGAGCCCCAGAAGCGGAACGCATCCCCGGCATAAGCCACGCGTGCAGTGGGCGCGTCGCTGAGCGAATCGAAAGCCGCGAACCATCCGGTGTTGGCTGGCCGCGCGTCGCATTCGGGCGGGGCGGCGAGAAAGCACGCGCCTTCGCCGGACATGGCGTACTTGTAGCCGCCCGCGATGTAGAACGCACGCCGATGCACGCGCGCGAGATCGACCGGCAAGGCGCAGAAGGCATGGTAGCCGTCGATCGCCACCAGCGCGTGCGCCGGCGCGGCCGCGCAGATCGCCTCGAGGCCATTCACGACGAAGGCGGTGTCGAAGTGCACGTGCGAGAGGAACACGAGGTCCCAGGGCTCGCTCGCTTCCGCGGCCACGAAGCGTTCGACGAACGAATCGAACGGCGCGGCGGGCACCTCGCGCAGCGCGATGCGTCCATCCTCGGCGAGACGCCGTGCCTGCCGCCGGAAGCTGTGGAACTCGTGCGCGCTCGCGAGCACGCGCGGCGCCCGGCCTGCCTCGAGGCAGGAAAAGAGCCGTGCCACGAACTCGTGGGTATTGGGCGCGAATGCCACCTGGCGCGCGTCGGAAAGCCCCAGCAGCCGCGCGACATGGTCCTGCGCGCGCGGCACGACGTCGCCGAAGATGCGCTGCCACTTGCGGTCGACGAGCGCGGCCGAATCGTCCCAGTAGCGCAATTGCGCGGCACGCGTGGCGTCGGGCCACGGATGATGGCTGTGCGCGGCAAAATGCAAACGCGCGGGATCGGCCGCGAAGAAGCTGCCGAAGTGGCCCTTCAGCACCGGGTGTCCCGAGCCGGAAATGCCACTCGGGACATCAGGCCGCGCCGGAACGGGGGTAGACGACCACCAGCCAGTACACCGCGCCGCAGGCGATCGCGAAGAGGACGGCCGCGATGCCGGCGTTGCGTGGCGCTGCCAACTCGATGCCGGGCAATCCGCGGCCGTGCAGCATCGGTCCCACGAGGTTCACGCGCAGCACCCGGTGGTAGACCACGATCGCGACCACGTGCAGCACCACGAACGTCACCAGCACCCACTCGTTCCAGCTATGGATGGTGCTCATGCGGCTCACCGCGGCATTGCTGACCTTCACCGCGAGCGGCCCCTGGGTGGCGATCTCGTCGTCGGAGAAGAGGCCGGTGGCGGCCTGCACCAGCAGGGCCACGATCATCAGCACCACCATCCAGCCGCCGGCGGGATTGTGGCCGACGACGTCCGGCCGCCGTCCGGCAGACGTCTCGCGCAGGTAGCTCAGGACGATGCGCGGACCCCGCACGAACGTCGAGAACCGCGCGGTGGAGCTACCGACCGCGCCCCACGCGACACGAAAGAGCAGCAGCGCGAGGATGGCGTACCCGCTTCGCAGGTGCCAATCCATCCACGTGCCGCCGACCTTTGCGGTGATGTACGAGAAGACCACGAGCGCCGCGAGCGACCAGTGGAACAGCCGCACGGGGAGGTCCCACAGCACGGGCGCCCGGGCCATGGACGCCGCTTACTTCTGGCGATACTCGTCGTGGCAGGCCTTGCATGCCTTGCCGGTCTCGCCCACGGCCGCCTTGAGGGCGGCGAGATCGCCGTTGCGCGCGACCTGCGGGAGCTTCCCGGTCTCGCTCACCATCTTGTCCATCTTGGAATCGAAGTCCGAGCGCTTCTGCCAGATCTCGGGCTTGGCCTTGGTATCGCGGCCCTTGTCGGTGCCCTCGCCGAAATGGTTGCGCGGCTCCGTCGCGAGGAGGGCCACGAAGTCCGCATCGCGGATGGCCTCCTCCTTGTTGTAGGGTTTCTTGTCCTGCGCCATCGCGGCGAGGCTGCCGAAGTGCAGGCCCATCACCGAGTATGCCGACTGGCGCCACTTGATGTGGTCCTCGGGCTTGACCTGGGGCGCTTGCGCGACAACGGCCGTGGCCGCCAGGGAAAGGATGGCGGCGATCGCGGTCTTCTTCATGGGACGGTATTTCCTCTGGTTGCGTCCGCGGCGCGGACAGGGTGGTATGACGGGTGGCATTTTATCGGACAACGTGCAGCGAAGGAGTGAGACGTGGGCAACGTACGCATCGAGAAGGACACCTTCGGGCCCATCGAGGTGCCCTCGGATCACCTGTGGGGCGCACAGACGCAGCGCTCGCTCGAGCACTTCCGCATCTCCGGCGAACTCATGCCGCGCGAAGTGGTGCACGCGCTCGCCACGATCAAGCGGGCCTGCGCCGCCGTCAATCGCGCCCTCGGTTCGCTAACAGCGGAAAAGGCGGATGCCATCTCGGCGGCTGCGGACGAAGTGCTTGCCGGCCGCTGGCCGGACGAGTTCCCGCTCGTCGTCTGGCAGACCGGCTCGGGCACGCAGAGCAACATGAACATGAACGAGGTGCTCGCCAACCGGGCGAGCGAGCTGCTGGGCGGCGAGCGCGGCGAAGGGCGCCGCGTGCATCCGAACGACGACGTGAACCGCGGGCAGTCCTCCAACGACGTCTTCCCGACGGCGATGCACGTGGCGGCCGTGGTGGCGATCCGTGGGCGCCTGCTTCCCGCGCTGGGCGCCCTGCGCGCGACGCTCGCCGCGAAATCGCAGGCCTTCGCGGAGATCGTGAAGATCGGCCGCACGCACCTGCAGGACGCCACGCCGCTCACGCTCGGGCAGGAGATGTCGGGATACGTGGCGCAGCTCGACCATGCACGCGCGCATCTCGAGCATGCATTGGGACATCTTTCGGAGCTGGCGTTGGGCGGGACCGCCGTGGGAACCGGGCTCAACTCGCATCCCGAGTTCGGCGAGCGCACGGCGGCCGAGATCTCGCGCCTCACCGGCTACGCCTTCGTCACGGCGCCGAACAAGTTCGAGGCGCTCGCGACGCACGATGCGATGGTCTACGCCCACGGCGCGCTGAAGGGGCTCGCGGCGGCGCTGATGAAGATCGCGAACGACGTGCGGCTGCTCGCGAGCGGGCCGCGTTGCGGCATCGGCGAGATCACCATTCCCGAGAACGAGCCGGGCAGCTCGATCATGCCCGGCAAGGTGAACCCCACGCAGTGCGAGGCGCTCACGATGGCCGCATGCCAGGTGTTCGGCAACGACGTGGCGGTCAACGTGGGCGGCGCGCAGGGACACCTCGAGCTGAACGTCTTCAAGCCGCTCATCGCCAACGCGTTCCTGCAGAGCGTGCGACTCATGGCGGACGGCATGGAGAGCTTCGAGGAGCATTGCGCGCGCGGCATCGAGCCGGATCGGGAACGCATCGCGGCGCTCCTCCACGGCTCGCTCATGCTCGTGACGGCGCTGGCGCCACGCATCGGCTACGACAAGGCGGCGGCGATCGCGAAGAAGGCGCATCGCGAGGGCACCGGCCTGCGCGAGGCCGCGGTGGCACTGGGCTACGTGAGCGAGGCGCAGTACGACGAGTGGGTGCGCCCCGAGACGATGACCTCGCCTTCGTGACGCTCTAGTAGCGGCGGGGATTCGGGCGCTCGTCGGGGGGCGGGTCCTTCACCGGCTTCTCGCGCCCCGGATCGTCGATCGGCGGCTGGATTTCCGGCGGGGAATCCGGGCCCGGATGCGGCGGCGGATTTTGCGGCGGCTCGGGCGTCGGGATGTGTGCGTGCTTTTCTGTCATGAGTCGATCTTCAGCGACCGTTTCATGGCCGCGGTGAGGGTGTGCGCATTGCGCCGGAACGATTTCCACGGGTCGGGACGCAGGCCCTGCAGGCGCCGCACCACGTTGGCGACGTTGAAGCCGTCGGGCTTGAGGCGCCCGCCCAGCTCGTCCCAGTGCAGCGGCGTGGAGACCGGTGCGCCCTTGCGTGCGCGCACCGAATACGCGGCGACCGTCGTCGCGCCCTCGGCGTTGCGCAGGTAGTCGATGAAGATGCGCCGCGTGCGCTCCTTCTTCGCCATGTTGGTGGTGAAGAACCGCGGCGCCTCGTCCGCGAGCGCCTGGGCCACGGCGCGCGAGAATTCCTTGACCTCGTCCCATTCGTGGCGGCGCGTGAGGGGCACCACCACGTGCACGCCCTTGCCGCCGGAAGTCTTCACGAAGGGGCCGAGCCCGAGCGCCTCCAGCCGCTCGCGCAGCGTGTGCGCCGCCGCCATCACCTCGCGCCAGGGCACGAGGGGATCCGGATCCAGGTCGAACACCATGCGGTCGGGCCTGGCGAGATCCTGCGTGGTCGAGCCCCACGTGTGCAGCTCGATCACGCCCATCTGCACCAGTCCCACCACGGCGGCTTCCGAGTTGGCCGCGGCGTACACCCCGCCACCGCCGAGCTCCACCGGCACGCGCTCGATCTCGTCGGAGAAGCGCTCGTCGATGTTCTTCTGGAAGAAGCAGCCTTCGCCCGGTCCCTGCGGACAGCGCACCAGCGAGAGCGGCCGGTCCCTGATCTCCGGCAGCATCCACGCGCCCACGCTCTCGTAATACCGCGCGAGCGCTTCCTTCGTGAGGCCGAGCTCGTCGAAAAGCACGCGCTCGGGATGGGAGATGCGCACGCCCGCGACCATCACCGCATCGGGGCGGGCGCTGAGTTGCGGGCGCGCGGACATGGGCGTTGCGAGCTCAGTGGCGAACCACGTCGTCGCCTGCCGGGTACGAAGTGCGCGGCATGGGCGCGGGCGAGGGCGTGGCGACCGCGGGCACGTTGCCGCCTTCGCCTTCCCAGCGGTTCAGGTCCTCCTTCACCGCACCCTTGCGAACCTTTGCGTTGATGCCGCAGTAGTAGCAGTAGCCGAGGAATCCGGCGGCGAGCGAAAGCAAGAGTTTCATGTTGTCTCCTTCGTTGTCGTGCGGGACGGTGCTCAGGCGGCGCGGCGGTGATGCGTGCCGGTGCGCGTCGTGGCCTTGCGGCGCGTCTTGGTGGCCGGCGCCTTGCGCTTCGCAGCGCCGCGGCGCGGCGTTTCCTCCCCTGCCTCTTCCTGCTCCGCGGGCTCGGCGCGTGCGCCTTTCCTGCGCGCGGCGAGGCTCTTCTCCAGCAGGCTCGCGAAATCGATGACCTGGGCCTCGCGGGGTGCGCGCGCCTTCGGCACCGGCTTCAGGTTCCCCTGCGCCTTCTCCTCGATCAGCTTGAGGAGGTCGTCGCGATAGGTATCGTGATACTCGTCGGGGTCCCACTTCATCACCATGTCCTCGACCAGGCGCTCCGCCATGGTGAGCTCGCGCGGCTGCACCTTCGCATCCTTGAGGTCCTCCGGGACCTTCACCTCGTCCGACGGACGGATCTCGTTCTGGTAGCGCAGGATGTTGAGGATGAGGAGCTTGCCCTGCGGGTAGAGCGCCGCCAGGTGCTGGCGCGTGCGGATGACCACGTTCGCGATGCCCACGCGGCCGGTGCGCTGCAGCGTTTCGCGCAGCAGGGCATAGCCCTTCTCGCCATGCTTGCCGGCGCCGAGGTAGTACGGCGTCTCGTAGTAGTAAGCGGGAATATCCGCGGCTTCCACGAAGCCCACGATATCGACGGTCTGCGAGGCCTCGACGTTGGCGCGCTTGAAGTCCTCCTTCTCCAGCGTCACGTAGCGGCCTTCCTCGTACTCGTAGCCCTTGACGATCTGCTCGTAGGGCACCTCGTCGCCGGTGTTCTTGTTGAAGCGCTTGTAGCCCACGGGCGCCAGGTCGCGCCGGTCGAGCATCGAGAAGCTGAGCTCCTCGCGCTGCTCGGCCGGGTACAGGGAGACGGGAATGTGGACCAGGCCGAAGTGGATGGCCCCCTTCCAGAGTTCGCGTGGCATGTTCGAAGCTCTCCTCTTTCCCGGTCGGCAACCAGCATTGGATTGCGCGGCGGGCCGCATGTTTCGCAATCGGGGCCGCCAATTTGCAACAACCGCGCCAATTTGCACTCAAACGTGCCTGCGCTTCGCTTCGTTCGCGCACCCGGTAATTTGTTCCGTGAATAAAGGGCCCCAACGCATGATCCGTTTCGACCTGTCCATCACGCTCGACTACAACGTCCTGTCACCGAGCGATTTCATCTTCGTGATGCAGCCGACCAACACGCCGTACCAGCGCGTGACCTGGGAGCGGCTGGTCACCGAGCCCGCCATCGAGACGCGCGAGGAGGTGCACGGCGAGCCGCGCAACCGCCACCTGCGCCTGCATTCGGAGCCGGGCTCCCTCAAGCTGCGCTACGACGCCATCGTGGATGTCGTGCACCATTTCGCGCTGCCCGCCGACATTCGCGAGGTGCCGGTGGCCGACCTGCCGGCGTCGGTGCTGCAGTACGTCTATCCCAGCCGCTATTGCCAGTCCGACCGCCTGCTCGAGGTCGCCCGCGCGGAATTCGGCACCATGACGCCGGGCTACGATCGCGTGGAAGCGATCCGGCAATGGGTGCAATCGCGCACGAAGTTCCAGGTGGGCTCGAGCCACGTCGGCACGTCCGCGCTGGATACGTACGACTGCAGGACGGGCGTCTGCCGCGACTTCGCGCACCTCATGATCACGGTGTGCCGTGCGCTCAACATTCCGGCGCGCCTCGCGACGGGCATCGACTACGGCGCGGACCCCTCGATGGGCCCGACGGACTTCCATTGCTATGTCGAGGCGTACCTGGGCGATCGCTGGTACCTGTTCGACCCGTCGGGAATCTCGCCGCGCATGGGCTTGCTGCGCATCGGGACCGGACGGGATGCGAGCGAGGTGGCATTCGCCACCATCTTCGGCACGGTGCAATGGACGATGCCGATGATCGTGATCCGCGCCGAAGGGGACGCCGCGAACGGCATCGTCGAGCCCTTCCGGCACGACTACGCGGTGTCGACCGATTCGGCCCTCGCGCTGCCCGACGATGCCGTGACGCTGCTGCACTCGACCGCCGCGCCGCTGCTGCAAGCCTCGCGGGGCTCGGCGGACTGACGAGAAGGTCATTCCCGCGGAGGCGGACGGACGAGAAGGTCATTCCGCGGAGGCGGACGGACGAGAAGGTCATTCCCGCGTAGGCGGGAATCCAATCACCCGGGATTGGGTCCCCGCCTCCGCGGGGACGACAGCTACTCGCGCAGCGTACGTGCCGCGTTCGAGATCACCAGCATCAGCTCTGCCGGCGCGACGGGCTTCGTGAGGTGCATCTGGAAGCCCTCGCGCAGCGCGCGCAGGCGGTCCTCGTGCCCGCCGTGCGCCGAGAGTGCCACGGCCGGGCGCATGCGCCGCGCAGCACCCCGGCGGCGGCCTTCCCAGGCGCGGATGCGCCGTAGCGTGGCGTAGCCATCCTCGCCGGGCATCGCGATGTCGCACACGATGACCTCCGGCAAGTCCGCTTCCCGCGCCGCTTCCAGCACGCGCATGGCATCGGAGCCGGATTCCGCCGCCGCGACCTGCGCGCCTGCCTGGGCGAGCAGCGCCGTGAGCGATTCGCGCGCTTCGCGCTCGTCCTCGATCAGCAGCACGCGAACGCCCGCAAGGGAAGGCAGGTGTGGCTGCGCTTCCGCGCTGGCGGCAAGCGGTTCGGCGTGCTGGCCGGTCTGGGCGCGCAGCGGCAGGTAGACGCGGAAGGTCGAGCCCTCGCCCGAGCCCGCGCTTTCGCAGGTCGCGTGCCCGCCATGCAGTTGCACGAGGCGCTGCACCAGCGGAAGGCCCAGTCCCATGCCGTGCTGCACGCGCCGGCTGGACCGCTGGTCGGCCTGGCGGAAGGGATCGAAGACGAAGGGCAGGAATTCGGGCGGGATGCCGGCGCCGTCGTCGCGCACCTCGACGCAGGCCATGCCTTCGTCGATGGTGGCCAGGACGCGGATCGTGCCGCCCGCCGCGCTGAACTTGAGCGCGTTGCCGAGCAGGCTCGCGAACACCTGCCGCAGGCGCTCCTCGTCGCCCTCGACTTCGGCATCGTCCAGCCCGAACGCGGTCGCGATTTCCAGCGCGCGCTCGGCCGCCTGCGGGCGCATCTCATCCACCACGCGTGCGAGGAGCGCCTGCAATCCGACCGGGTGCCTCGCGATCGCCAGCGTGCCGCTCAGGGCTCGCGTGAGGTCGAGGAGATCGTCGATGAGCCGAACCTGCTGGTCCACGCCGATCATCACGCCGGCGATCGCGCGCCGGATGGTGGCATCCGCGTCCGGGAGCTGGTTCTCGAGGAAATGCGCCCAGGTCTTGATGCCGTTCAGCGGCGTGCGCAGCTCGTGCGACACGATGGAGAGGAAATGGTCCCGCGCGAGCGTCGCGGACTCCGCGTCCTCGCGGGCGCTGCGTTCGCGGGCGAAGGCCTCGGCGCGCTTCTCGTCCTCGCGCGCACGGGCGGTCACGTCGTGCACGATCACCAGCACCGCGTCGACGCTGCCGCCGGCCGCCGCTTCCGCGATCACCCGCCCGGAGAAGTGCCGGCGTTCGGACTGCGCCATGGCGGTGAAGTCGAACTGCTGCTGCGCGCCGGTGGCGAAGGCGCGGCGCACCGCGTTGGCGAGCGGGATCGAAAGCGAGGAGGGCAGCGGCACTTCCACGCCGCGGCGGCCGATGAGCTGTGCCGCCGGGATGCCGAAGACCTGCTCGATGGCGCGGTTCACGTAGAGGCAGCGAAGCTGCCGGTCGAGGCGCGCGATGACGTCGGGGATGTTCTCGGCAAGCGTCTTGAAATCGTGCTCGCCCTTGCGCGCGGCCTGCTCCGCCGCCATGCGGTCGGTGATGTCGAGGCAGGAGCCGACGAAGCCCTGCAGCCGCCCGTCCGTGCTGAGCGGCACGCCCTTCACCAGCAGCCAGCGATAGTCGCCCTCGCGGCGCCGCAGCCGATGCTCGAGCTCGAAGGGCTCTCGCGCGGCGAACGCCGCGCGATAGGCGCCCAGGGTGGATTCGATCTCGTCGGGATGCAGCGACTCGGTCCAGCCGAGGCCGACCTCGGACGCGAGCGCACGGCCGCTGAACTCCAGCCACGGACGGTTGAAATAGACCGCCTGGCCCTCGGGATCCGCAACCCAGATCATTACCGGGGCGCTGTCCGCCATCAGGCGGAAGTTGTCCGCTGCCTCCCGCCGCCGGCGTCCCGCGCCCAGGCCGGAAGCGCCGGGCGCCACGTCCGCGCTCATGGCGCGCGCGAAACGTCTCCTACGGCAGTGCGCGCGACCTCCGCCACCGGTGCGCGCGTGTGCTCCTCGCGAATGCCGTATTCGCGCAGGCGGTTGTAGAGCGTCTTGGTGCAGATGCCGAGCATCTCGGCGGTGCGCTTGCGCTCCCCGTTGCAGTGCTGGAGCGTCGACAGGATGAGCTCGCGCGCCGCGACCGAAAGCGGCGTACCCAGCGGAACCGTGATCGCGGGACCGCTCACCGACGTCGTGGCGGTGCGCAGGTGCGAATGCTCGGGCTCCGGCGACGGGCCTTCGAGCCCGTCGTCTCCCGCCATGATGTACGCACGATGCACGTAGTTCTTCAGCTCGCGGACGTTGCCCTGCCACGGGTGGGCGCGGATGCGCGCCATGGCGCCGGGCGCGAACGTCTTGCGCGTGCCGCACGCCTCGTTCATCTCCTCGAGGAAATGCAGCGCGATGAGCTCGAGATCGTCGCCGCGCTCGCGCAGCGGCGCGATCTCCAGCGGGAAGACGTTCAGGCGATGGTAGAGGTCCTCGCGCAGCTTGCCCTGGCGCACGGCCTCGCGCGGATCGCGGTTGGTGGCGGCGATGATGCGCACGTCGGTCTCGATGGTGCGCGTGGTGCCGATGCGCATGAAGGTGCCGGTCTCGAGCACGCGCAGCAGGCGCACCTGCAGCTCGAGCGGCATCTCCGTGATCTCGTCGAGGAAGAGGGTGCCGCCGTCGGCCTGCTCGAAGTAGCCCTTGTGCATGCGGTCCGCGCCGGTGTAGCTGCCGCGCTCGTGGCCGAACATCTCGTTCTCGATCAGGTTCGGCGAGATGGCGCCGCAGTTGATCGCGAGGAAGGGACGCTTGCGGCGGCGCGAGAGCTCGTGGATGGTGCGTGCGACGATCTCCTTGCCGGTGCCGCTCTCGCCCAGCAGCAGCACCGTGGCTTCCGTGGGCGCCACCCGCGCGATCTTGTCGTAGACCTCCTGCATGGCGGGCGAGCGGCC
>Ga0068851_10001195_pt1 | contig 11278 bp, 9 predicted proteins | sample KBSCornC12_FD_66588 | JGI IMG/M metagenome (GOLD analysis project Ga0068851, IMG submission 66588) | Corn rhizosphere microbial communities from Kellogg Biological Station, Michigan, USA - KBS Corn C1-2 | ecosystem: Host-associated > Plants > Roots > Rhizosphere > Soil ...
GTGACCGGCCCCTCGGGCTCGGGCAAGACCACCTTCCTCAACATCGCCGGGCTCCTCGAGGAGTTCGACGGCGGCGACTACCTCCTGGACGGCGTGAGCGTGAAGGGTCTTTCGGACAACGAGCGCTCGCGGCTGAGGAACGAGAAGCTCGGCTTCATCTTCCAGGGCTTCAACCTCATCCCCGACCTCGACCTCTTCGACAACGTGGACGTGCCGTTGCGCTACCGCGGCTTCAACGCCGCCGAGCGCCGCCGCCGCATCGAGCAGGCGCTGGCGGAAGTCGGGCTCGCCTCGCGCATGCGCCACTACCCGGCCGAGCTGTCCGGCGGCCAGCAGCAGCGCGTGGCGATCGCGCGTGCGCTCGCCGGGACGCCGCGCCTGCTGCTCGCCGACGAGCCCACGGGCAACCTCGACAGCCAGATGGCGAGGAGCGTCATGGAGCTGCTGGAGCAGATCAACGTCGCGGGCACGACCATCATCATGGTCACGCACGATCCCGAGCTCGCGATGCGCGCGCAGCGCAACGTGCACATCATCGACGGGCGCGCGAGCGACCTGCGCCGCGGCCCGTCGCTCGTCCAGCCCCACGCCATCACCGCCTGATCCCGGAGGAACGCATGTTCCGCTACTACCTGATGCTCGGCCTGCGCAGCCTGCGCCGCAATCCGGCGCTCACCGCGCTCATGGTGGTGACGCTCGCGATCGGCGTCGCCGCGAGCGTCTCGACGCTCACCATCCTGCACGTGATGTCCGGCGACCCGGTGCCCGCGAAGAGCAAGCGCCTGGTGGTGCCGCTGCTCGACGTGGGCCCCAAGGCCAACTACAGCCCGGACCGCCGCGATCCGTACATGATCCAGAGCACGTATCCGGACGCGATCAACTACCTGCGCTCCGGCCCCGGCGTGCGGCGCACCGCGCTCTACGGCGTGGCGACCTCGATCGAGCCCGCGCGCCGCGAGGACCCGCTGATCGACCTGAGCGGCATCGCGACCACCACGGATTACTTCCCGATGTTCGACGTGCCGTTGCGCTTCGGCAGCGCGTGGTCCGCCGCGGACGACGAGCGTGGCTCGCGCGTGGCGGTGCTCTCGAAGCGCAAGGCCGAGGCGATCTTCGGCAGCAAGGACCCCGTGGGGCAGCGCATCCGCATCTGGGACACCGATTTCACCATCGTGGGCGTCGTCGGCGACTGGAACCCGGTGCCGCGCTACACGAACCTCATCAACGGCTCGGGCGGCTACTTCGAGGGCGAGGAGCAGCTGCTGATCCCGCTGAAGGCCGCCACGGATCTCGCGGTGGAGCCCAACGGCAACGTGAGCTGCAGCCACGAGTCGGCCGCGGGCTGGGCCGCGTTCCTCGCCTCCGAGTGCACCTGGATCCAGGCCTGGTGGGAGCTCGCGTCGGCCGCGGACCGCCCGGCCGCGCAGGCCTGGCTCGACGCCTACGTGGCGCAGCAGCAGCGCGGCGGAAGGCTCGAGCGCCGCGCGCCGAACGAGCTCTTCGACGTGATGCAGTGGATGGACTTCCTCAAGGTCGTGAAGCCCGACAGCAAGCTCGCGGTGTGGCTGTCCATCGGCTTCCTCGTGCTTTGCATCGTGAACACCATGGGCCTGCTGCTGGCCAAGTTCTCGACGCGCGCCGCGGAAGTGGGCGTGCGCCGCGCGCTCGGCGCGGGCCGCGCGGCCATCTTCCGGCAGTTCCTCGTCGAGACGACCGTGGTCGGGCTCGCCGGCGGCCTCCTCGGGCTCGCGCTCTCGTTCGCATCGCTGGCACTCATCCGGCAGCAATCGAGGGACCTCTCGGCCGTCGCGCACATGGACTGGGAGATGCTCGCCACGACCTTCGCGCTCGCCGTGGTGGCGAGCATCGTCGCCGGCCTGCTGCCCACGTGGCGCGCCTGCCAGGTGACGCCCGCGCTGCAGCTCAAATCGCAATGACGCGTCGCCCCGGCGCAGCCTGCCCCGGCAAGCATCAAGCCGGGGGCCGGGGCCCAATCTCCCGAGGATCCACCATGGAAATCCGCCCCATCTTCTCCGCGCTCATGAAAAGCCGCACCGGCCCGCTGCTGGTGGCGGTGCAGGTCGCGATCAGCCTCGCGATCCTCGCGAATGCGCTCTTCATCGTGCAGCAGCGCATCGCGGTATCCCAGCGGCCCAGTGGTGTAGCCAGCGAGCGCGACGTGGGCCACGTCTACGTGCGCCCGCTTCGCAAGCTCTCGCACCCCGAAGTCCTCGCCGAGCAACAGCGCGAGGCGGCGGTGCTGCGCGGGCTCGCGGGCGTGAAGGCCGTCGCGTGGACCAACCAGATGCCGCTGTCGCGCTCGGGCAGCTCCAGCAGCGTGCGCGCCACCCCGGAGCAGGTGCACGAGTCGGCGCAGCCTTCGCAATACTACGTGCAGCCGGGCTTCATCCAGGCATTGGGGCTGCGTCTCGTGGAAGGCCGGGACATGACCGAGGCGGACGTGATGGAAAGCGATCCCGAGAAGGACGCGGAGGCGATCCCGCCGGGCGTCATCGTGACCGAGTCGCTGGGACGCGCGCTCTTCCCGAACGAGTCGCGCTTCGTCGGGCGCACGTTCTACTTCGGCCTGGGCGGCGAGCAGCCCACGCGCATCATCGGCGTGATCGAGCGCCTGCAGACGACGGCGGCGCAACCGGGCGAAGCCGGCGAGCAATCCGTGCTCGAGCCGCTGCGCCTCTCCACGTCCGGCTCTCACTTCGCCATTCGCGCCGAGCCGGGACAGATCGACCGCGCCCTCAAGGAAGCGGCCGAGACCCTGCGCAAGACGAGTCCCATGCCCGTGCGCACGTTCACCCGCAGCATGGCGGAAGAGCGCACCAACCGCTACAAGAACGAGAAGGCGCTCGCGTGGATGCTGATCGCGGTGAGCGCGCTCCTGCTGCTCGTGACCGTGAGCGGCATCGTCGGCATGACCATGCTGCGCGTGGCCCAGCGGCGCAAGCAGATCGGCGTGCGGCGCGCCCTGGGTGCCCGCTGGCGCGATATCCTGCGCTACTTCGTGACCGAGAACCTCATCATCACCACCGGAGGCATCGCCGCGGGACTGCTGCTCGCCCTCGGGTTGAATCGCCTGCTCATCGCCTATCTCGGCGTGCCGCGCCTGCCGCTGGAGTACCTGGCCGTCGGCGCGGGCGCCTTGTGGATGCTCGGAGTGCTCGCGGTGTATGGACCGGCAGCGCGCGCCGCCGGCATCTCGCCCGCCATCGCCACCCGTACCGCCTGACGCATGCCCACGGTCCTCGTCATCGACGACAACGCCTCCATCGCCACGGCGCTGGACGTCCTGTTGTCGCTGCACGAGATCGGGACCGTGCACGCGGTGTCCCCCGAGGAAGGCCTCGCGACGCTCGCGCGGACGCCGGTCGACCTCGTGATCCAGGACATGAACTTCGCCGCGGACACGACGGGCGGCGAGGAAGGGCGCGCGCTCTTCGCGCAGATCCGCGAGCGCTACCCGGACCTGCCGGTGATCCTCCTCACCGCGTGGACGCACCTCGACATGGCGGTCGAGCTCGTGAAGGCGGGCGCCGCCGATTACGTGGCGAAGCCGTGGAGCGACGAGCGCCTCGTCACCACCGTGCGCAACCTCCTCGAGCTGGGCGAGGCCAACCGGGAGCTGCGCACCCGCACGCAGCGCGATGCGAAGCGCCGCGGCGAGCTCACGCGCACGAACGACCTGCGCGGCCTGGTATGGCGCGACGCGGCGACGCAGCGCGTGCTCGAGCTCGCCTGCCAGGTGGCGCGCGCCGACGTGCCCGTGCTCATCACCGGCCCCAACGGCAGCGGCAAGGAGCGCATCGCCGCGATCATCCAGGCGAATTCCGCGGTGAAGGACGGGCCCTTCGTGACGCTCAACTGCGGCGCCCTGCCCGGCGAGCTGGTCGAAGCCGAGCTCTTCGGCGCGGAAGCCGGCGCGTACACGGGGGCCACGAAGGCGCGCGCGGGCAAGTTCGAGGCGGCCGACGGCGGCACGCTCTTCCTCGACGAGATCGGCAACCTGCCCGCCGCAGGCCAGGTGAAGCTGCTGCGCGTGCTCGAGACCGGCCGCTTCCAGCGCCTCGGCTCGAACGACGAGAAGCAGGTGCGCGTGCGCGTGATCAGCGCGACCAACGCCGACCTGCAGGCGATGATCCGCAGCGGCGCCTTCCGGCAGGACCTGTACTATCGCCTCAACGTGATCGAGATCGCCCTGCCCCCTCTCGCGCGCCGCCCGGACGACATCCTGGCGCTGGCCGAGCACTTCCTCGGCAATGGCCGCCGGCTGGACGAAGGCGCGCGGCAGGCGCTCCTGCGCCATTCATGGCCGGGCAACGTGCGCGAGCTGAAGAACGTGATGCAGCGTGCGAGCCTTCTCGCAGCCGGCGACACGCTGACCGCCGGCGATCTCGGCCTGCCCGCGGGTGCGGTTGCACACGCGGAGGCCGAGCCCGCGCTCGACCGCCAGGCGATCGAGGAAGCGCTCGCGCGCAACGCGGGCGTGGTGGCCCAGGCCGCGGCGGAGCTGGGCCTGAGCCGCCAGGCGCTGTATCGCCGCATGGAGCGCCTGGGCATCTCCCGGTCCCACGGCTGATGCCGTCGCGGCGTACGCTGCGCATCCCGCTCCTCGCGCGGCTCTCGGTCATCGTGCTGTGCACGGTCGCCGCCACGGCCGCTGCCGTGCTCGTGGCCGACACATGGATGCCGGGACATCGCGTGCTCGCCGCACTCATCGGCTCCGCGATCGTGGCCCCCTTCGCCCTCGCTGCCGCGCGCGCCTTCCTCGCCCCCCTGCTCGGCATGCTGCGTGCGCTCGGCGGCACCGTCATCAGCTATCGCGATGGCGACTACTCGTTCGGCCTGCACTGGTCGCGCAACGACGAGATCGGCGAGCTCGTGGCCGCGCACAACGCGCTTGCCGAGGTGCTGCGCGACCAGCGGCTGGGACTCGTGCAGCGCGAGCTGCTGCTCGACACGATGGTGCAGCACACGCCGGTGGCGATGCTGCTCCTCGATGCCTCGCGCCGGATCGTGTTCGCCAACGTGGCCGCGCGCCAGCTCCTGAACGAGGGGCGCCGGCTCGAGGGGACCGCGCTGGAAGACCTGCTCGCCATCACCTTCGGCTCGCTGCGCGAGGCGATCGAACGCGGCGGCGACGGCCTCTTCACCGCGGGCACGGGTGCAGCCGACGAGGACGAGATCTACCACCTGGCGCGCCGCGAGTTCACGCTCAACGCCCGGCGCCACGAGCTCTTCCTGCTGCGCCAGCTCACGCGCGAGCTGCGCCGCCAGGAAGTGCAGACGTGGAAGAAGGTGATCCGCGTGATCAGCCACGAGCTGAACAACTCGCTGGCGCCGGTCATCTCGCTCACCGCTTCCGCCGCCGAGCTGCTGCGGCGCGGAAGCACGCAGCGCCTGCCGGAGATCCTCGCGACGGTCGAGGAGCGCTCGCGCCACCTCGAGCGCTTCATCGACGGCTACGCGCGCTTCGCGAAGCTGCCCGCGCCGCGCAAGGAAGCGGTCGCGTGGGCGCCCTTCCTCGCCACGCTGCAGATGCAGGTGCCGTTTCGCATCGTGTCGCCGGCGCCGGCGCGCCCCGGCCTGTTCGACGGCGCGCAGATGGAGCAGGCGATCATCAACCTGCTCAAGAACGCGCACGAGTCCGGCTCCGCACCGGAAGAGGTGGCGTTGAGGGTGACACGCGAAGCCGCGCATTTCGCGATCGAGGTCGCGGATCGCGGCAGCGGCATGACCGAGGCGGTGATGTCCAACGCGCTGGTGCCGTTCTACTCGACCAAGCGCACCGGCACGGGCCTGGGGCTCGCGCTCGCGCGCGAGATCATCGAGGCCCACGGGGGCCGCATCGCGCTCTCCAACCGCGACGGAGGCGGGCTCGCGGTCACGCTGGTGCTGCCGGCCTGAGCGAAAAGCGCGCCAAGCCGGATTGCAAATGACGTAATCCTGTGCGGCAATTCACCGCCATGCGCACCTTGCCCCTCCCGGTCCATTTCACCAGACTGGTTTACAGGCACGGCCCGTCGCGTGGAGCGCCAGCGAAACGCACCGAGGCCCCCCTCGCCCGCACGATGAGAGCGGGTCGACCGTAAGTGTTGATGGCATCGGGAGATGGGCATGGCTGCGGATCCTGCATTTGAACGCGTGGGCTATCCGGCGAAGCACGACCGCCGGCCGCCCGAGGCCTGATGCCATGAAGCTGCGCGGCTACGGTGGTATGGAGGCATCGTTGCAGGGCACGGCTCTCAACCGCGGACCCGACCGTCGGCTTCGAAGTGCGGGCGAGGGTGCGCGATGCGACCAAGGTCGCGGTGCCGGGCGCACGCGAGGCGGTCCGAAGGTCCGCGCCGGGAGGTCCTGAAGCGGTCTTCGGCCCCTCGCGCCACGAGCGGCCGAGGCGCGTATGATCTGCCGCATCGGGGCTTGGCAGATCCCCGGCGGCCCTCGCGGCCCAGGCGGTGTCCCCGTCCAAAATCTGCGGCCTCGTGACGGGCTCGCCCATGGACACCGCTACCGACGACACCATCTCCCCTTCGCTGGCATCCCCCACCTATTCGCTCGCGCAGCTCGTGCTTTACATGCTGCGGCTGGGCGCGCTCGGCTTCGGCGGTCCCGTTGCGCTCGCCGGATACATGCGCCGCGATCTCGTCGAGGATCGCCGCTGGATCTCCGACGCCGATTACAAGGAAGGCCTCGCCCTCGCGCAGCTCATGCCCGGGCCGCTCGCGGCGCAGCTCGCGATGTATCTGGGATACGTCCACTACCGCATCCGTGGCGCGACGGCCGTCGGCGCCGCGTTCGTGACGCCCTCATTCCTGATGGTCGTCGCGCTCGGTTGGGCGTACGTGCGCTTCGGCGGCCTGCCGTGGATGCAGGCGGTTTTCTACGGCGTGGGCGCAGCGGTGATCGGCATCATCGCCATGAGCGCGTGGAAGCTCACGACGAAAAGCGTGGGGCGCGACAAGCTGCTGTGGGCGGTGTACCTCGTGCTCGCCGCCGTCACCGTCATCACCGAGAGCGAGGTCGCATGGCTCTTCGTGGCGGCGGGCGTGGTGGTGTGGCTGTGGCGCGCGCCGCCGGCATGGCTGCACCGCCCGGGCGCTCCCGCGCTCTTCGCGGCACAGGTGTCGACAGGCACCAGCATTGCCGCGAGCCTCGACTGGCCGCTGCTGGTGCAGATCGGCCTCTTCTTCGCCAAGGCCGGCGCCTTCGTCTTCGGCTCGGGCCTCGCGATCGTGCCGTTCCTCTATGGCGGCGTCGTCACCGAGAATCATTGGCTCAACGACCGGCAGTTCGTCGATGCGGTGGCCGTGGCGATGATCACGCCCGGGCCGGTGGTGATCACCGTGGGCTTCATCGGTTATCTCGTCGCCGGCCCCGCCGGCGCCCTCGTGGCGGCACTCGCGACGTTCCTGCCCTGCTATCTCTTCACGATCATCCCGGCGCCGTACTTCAAGAAATACGGACGGCGTCCCGGCCTGGTCGCGTTCGTCGATGGCGTGACGGCCGGCGCGATCGGCGCCATCACGGGTGCCGCGATCGTGCTCGCACGCCGCTCGATCGTCGACATCCCGACCGCGGTCCTCGCGATCGTCACATTGCTGCTTTTGTGGAGATTCAGGAAGCTGCAGGAGCCGGTGATCGTCGCAGGCGCCGCGGTCGCCGGGCTCATCGCTTACCCCCTGCTGCACGGCTGATGCTCAAAACGGACCTCGACGCTTTCGCTTGCGACCACGCTTTCGCGAACGCGTGAGCGCGGGAAGCAGCGGGCTCTCGAAAGGGACGTGGACGGCGTTGCCATTCGCCCTCGTCGAGGCGCGGCCCTTTCGAGAGGGCCCCGAGGTGGTTGCCCGCAGAATCACCGGCCAAGTGAAGGTTGTTGGCCGCTACCGCGCCGATGCGGTGGTTACCACCGAAGCGCCGCTGAAATCCTGCAAATATCTTCGAATCATTCCAAGCCTCAGGGCTCCGGCTCGACAAGGGCCCGCCTCGACGAGGGCGAACAAAGGCCCGCCGCATGCGCGGCGGGCACGCACCTCAGTCGCGCCCTTCGCCCTGGCCGTTCCCGAAGTCGAACAGGTCGAACAGGTCGCCGATGGCCGGCATGTTGCGCGGCACGTACTCGTGGTTGAAGATCGCCATGGTCTGCCCGGAGAGGGTCGTATCGCGCCGCGCGGCCGCGAAACGCAAATCTCCGCCTCGGCTGCGAAAGAAACCCAAGTGACCCGGAGGTGCACCATGATGCGATCTTGCACGCCCTTCCTGTTCGCAGCGATCGTGGCCACGCTGGCGGTGTGGACCGCGGCGCCAACGTCCATTGCGGCCGATGCCGCGCTTTCCCATACGCAGGCCCTGCACGATCTCGGCGATGCCGATGCCTCCCACCGCCGCGCGGCAGTCGTGCGGCTGGGCGAGGTGGGCGAGATGTCCGATGCCAAGGCCCTCGTGGCGAAGCTGAAGGACGAGGACAAAGCCACGCGCGGCCTCGCCGAGGAATCGCTGTGGAAGATCTGGTCGCGTTCAGGGGACCGCCGGGTGGATGCGCTCTACGAGCGCGGCGTGGACGAGATGTCGTCCGGGTCGCTCGACAAAGCCATCGCCACTTTCACCCGCATCATCGAGATGCGGCCGGAGTTCGCCGAAGCCTGGAACAAGCGGGCCACGCTGTACTTCATGGCGGGCGACTACGAGAAGTCGCTGGCCGACTGCGAGGAGGTCATGAAGCGCAATCCGCTGCACTTCGGGGCGTTGGCGGGTTACTTCCAGATCTACGTCGCGCTGGAGGATTTCGAGCGGGCCGTGCGCTACGGGCGGCGGGCGCTCGACATCAACCCGAACATGGAAGGCATCCGGCAAGGCGTGGAAGCGCTCGAGCGCAAGCTCGGCACGACGCGGCGCAGCGCTTGACGCCCTGTCCCCGGAAGCGGCGCCCTGAGCCATTCGGCGCAGCCCGGTTCCGACGGCGCCTCGCGCCGCCCACTGATACCCGCGCCCGGGCTTCGGTGCGATCCTCCCGGTACTGAGGAGGACATCGACATGGGTAAACGCATCATCGGTTTCATCGTCGCCGCCACGGTCGCCGCCGCGCCCCTGGCATCGCACGCGCTCGGCACGAACGAGAAGGGCTGCCTCGTGGGCGGGGCAGGCGGCGCGCTCGCCGGCAACCTCATCGGCGGCAGCAGCAAGGGCACGCTCATCGGCGGCGCCCTGGGCTGCGGCGTCGGCATCTACGCGAACAAGCAGCGCGTGAACAAGATCGACGCGGAAAAGCGCGAGAAGGATCGGCAGGAAGCCGCCGCCCGCAAGCGCCACTACGCGAAGGCCCACCCGCACCACGACGCGCCGGTCGCCACCGAAACCGCGGTCCGCTGATCGCATCGCGGGTCCCACGTCCGCCGGCGTGGTCGCGATGCGCCGGCCGGACCCGGCACCACGGAGCGCCGGCCTCAACGCTTGCGTTGCCAGTGGTGGTTCTTCTGCGCGCGCAGCAACCCGCGCGCATTCCAATAGCCTTCCCGCCGCGCCTTCGCCAGCATCACGATGAAGAACTGCGCGGTGGCGTAGGCGTCGCCGAGCGCATTGTGGCGCTCGATGTCCTCGATGGAGAGGTGAAGCAACCAGTCGTCCAGAGTCTTCTCGACCTGCGCCTCGGAGGGAAACAGCGCCTTCGGGAGCTCGGCCGCGTCGATCCACGTGGGCGCGAAGCGCATGTGGAGGTGCCGGCGAATGTCGCGCGCGAGGAACTCGTCGTCGAAAGGCGCGTTGAAGGCCACGAGCGGCCGCCGGCCCGCGAACTCGAGGAAGGCGCGCAACGCATCGGCGTGCGGATCGCCGCGCAGTTGCGCCTGGGCGCCGATCCCGTGCAGCAGGATGTTGTCGACGCCGCTCGCTACTTCCTGCCGCAGCTCGCGATAGAAGCTGCGATCGAGCTGGATGCAGCAGCCCTCGACGAGGCAGGCGCCGATGGACAGCAGCCGGTCGTGCCGCACGTCGAGGCCGCTCGTCTCGGTGTCCACCACGACGAAGCCGGCCTGCGCGAAGTCGAGCGAGAGGGCCGCCTGTCCGCGCCAGAAATCCGCGAGACCCACGCCGGCACGCCCGTCAGCGTCGCCACAACTGGTAGTCGAGGGCCAGGCGCTGCTGCAGGTTGCGTGCGGAGCGCAGCGTCTCCTTGAGCAGCCGCCGGTCGAGCTCGTTCAGGCGGCCTGGATCGAGGTGGTTGTCCGGTTCCTGGCCCTGCGCGATCTGCGCGTGCTGGTGGCGCAGCCGGAAGTGCTGCAGGTAGTTGAAGGCCGCGATCCACGCCTCGCAGTCGCCCTGGGCCAGCACCCTGCTCTCGGCCGCCGCGCGCAGGCGTTCGACCGTGTTGGTGGGCCTCAGGCGGTGGGCGAGCGCATAGACACGCGCCGGGTCGACGAAGAGCACGGCGCCGTTCACCTTGAGGTCGATGGTGCCGGGGTGGTCCTTGTCCTCGTCCACGGCGAAGTCGCGCACGATGCCCAGCGGCGGGCGATTGCCGAGCGCGTTTTCCGCGAGCTGGCGCAGGAAGCGCTCGTTGCCGCTCGCTTCCACCGCGAGCCAGTCGCGCAGCGAGTCCGCCAGCGCCGCGTTGCCGAACAGGCCGCGGAAATCGAAGAAGATCATGCCATTCAGCACCGCACGGGGGTCGCCCGCGGAGATCCACCCGGCGAAGTCGCGGCGCCACTCGCTCTCGGACATGCACCATTGCGGGTTGCCGGCCATGATCTTGCCGCGGCACTCGACGAAGCCGGCGCGGGCGAGCGAGACATTGATACGTTGCGCAACCGGCAGCAGGCGCTCGCGCATCGCGTCCGGATCGCCGGCGGCATCGGCGAAGAGGATGCCGTTGTCCTGGTCGGAAGCGAGCGTGCGCTCCTGGCGCCCCTCGCTGCCCATGGCGATCCAGCAGAACTCGTGCGCGCCGATGCCGGAGTTCGCGAGCTCGAGCTGGATGATGCGCCGGCTGAGGCGCTCGTTGAGCGTCGCAAGGATCTGCACGACGTGCTGCGCGTTCACGCCTTGCGCGAAGAGGTCGCGCGTCATCTCGCGCACCACGCCCGCGAGCGACGCGACGGCCTCGACAGTCGCGGCATTCTGGATCGCGGATCCGACCTGCCGCAGCCCGCGGCGCTGCATCGCGAAGAGGTCCTTCTCCGAGATGAGGCCCGCCACGCGGCTGCCGTCCATCACCACGAGATGGTGGATGCCGCGCTCCGACATGGCGAGCGCCGCCTCGTAGGCGAAG
>Ga0068851_10001199_pt1 | contig 11254 bp, 10 predicted proteins | sample KBSCornC12_FD_66588 | JGI IMG/M metagenome (GOLD analysis project Ga0068851, IMG submission 66588) | Corn rhizosphere microbial communities from Kellogg Biological Station, Michigan, USA - KBS Corn C1-2 | ecosystem: Host-associated > Plants > Roots > Rhizosphere > Soil ...
CGCTATGCGGGGCGGGCGATGAACGCCTGGGCCTGACGGGCCTGTCCCGCCGCCGAGGGAGGCAGGAGCAGGGCGGAGACGCAGACGAGCACGAAGGCGGTCGCCTGCAGTCCGATCCCGACCGACCCGCTCGCCATCGGGTCGCCGAAGACGATCACGCCGCTGAGGATCTGGACGGCGCTGGCGATCAGGCCCATCAGCCCGATCGTCTCGATCGCGCCGCCCCGTTGCAGGGCGGCGACGGCGGAGTACTGGGCCAGGGCGCCGCAGGCGACGATCAAGGCGATCCAGGGGGCGAGGACCAGAGCGGGAAGCTCTCCCTCGCCGGTCAGCGCCTTGATCGCCACCCCGGCGAAGGCGAAGAGGGTGCCGGCGATGATCGCCATCAGGGCGCCGCGGTGAGCGGTGACGCGCCGGTAGCCGAAGGCGAGGACCAGCGCGCAGAGGGCGAGGCCGCCCTCGAAGGCGACGATCGCGCCGATCGCGAACTGGGAGTGGCTGCCGTGGATGCTCGGCAGGGTGAGGGCGAGGAGGGCCAGCCCGGCCCCGCCCAGCAGCAGGGCCAGCCACTGGCGCGGCTCGACGGCGTGGCCGAAGAGCCGCTGCGAGAGGACGGCGAGGCTGACCGCGCCGCCGGCGAGGGAGGCCTGGACCAGGGAGATCGGCGCCATCGAGAGGGCGGCGATGTGGACCAGCCAGGCCGCCGCGGCGATGCCCCATCCCGCCGCGAACCACGGCGAGGCGGCGAGGCGGCGGGCGCTCTGCAGCGGCGCCTGGATCCGCACCGGCGGCACCTGCTGGCAGCCATGGTGCTTCAGCAGCGAGGCGAAGTTAGCCATCACCGCTCCCACCAGCCCCAGCCCGATGCCGATCTCGACGGAACCCATCCGGCTAGCGCCTGCGCTTGCCTCCCCGCGAGCGACGCTGCGCGGGACGGGAGGGACGGGAGTCGGTCTTCTTGGCGCGACCGCCGTGGGAGACCTCGAACTCACGGACGAGGCCGAGGTCCCCGGCCATCCGGCGGACGTCTTCGGCCTGGTCGGCGAGGACGAAGCTGACGCCTGTACCGGTGCGACCGGCCCGGCCGGTGCGGCCGATGCGGTGGGTGTAGGAGTCGCGATCATCGGGGGCGTCGTAGTTGATGACGTGGGTGATTCCCTCGACGTCGATGCCGCGGGCGGCGACATCGGTGGCGACGAGGGCTCCGACTTCGCCGTTCTCGAACCGGGCCAGGGCGCGTTCGCGCTGGCGCTGGCTCTTGTCGCCGTGCATCGCGACGGCCTCGATCTGCTGCGTGCGCAGGCGCTTGACCAGGCGGTCGGCGCCGCGCTTGGTGCGGACGAAGACGATCGTCGGCCCGGTCTCGCCGTCGCGCAGCTGGGCGACCAGATGGGTGAGCTTCTCGCCCTGGGTCTCGACCGGCAGGAAATGGTGCTCGATGTCGGCCTTGGCCTGCTTGGGCGCGTGGGTGTGGGTGCGGGCGTCGTGCGTGTAGGCCTTGGCGACCTTGCCGGTCGCGCCCTCGAGGGTGGCCGAGAAGAACAGCGTCTGGCGTTCGTCGGGGGTGCGGTCGACGATCCGGTCGACGGCCGGCTTGAAGCCCATGTCGAGCATCCGGTCGGCCTCGTCGAGGACGAGGACGCGGACGTGCTTGAGGACGACGACGCCACGGGCGATCAGGTCCTCCAGGCGGCCGGGGGTGGCGACCAGGATGTCGGCCTTGCCGGCGGCCTTGATCTGCGGACCGAAGCCGACGCCGCCGTAGACCGCGGCGACCTTCAGGTCCCGGGTCTCGGCGATCGGGCGGATGTCTTCGACGATCTGCCCGGCGAGCTCGCGGGTGGGGGCGAGGACCAGGGCGCCGATGCGCCCCTGCTCGGGCGAGAGCCGCTCGACCATCGGGATGCCGAAGGCGAGCGTCTTGCCCGAACCGGTCGGGGACTGGACGAGCAGGTCGTGCCCGGCGAGCGCATCGCGGACGACCAGCTGCTGAACGGGGAAGGGATGGGTGATGTCGCGGCGCGCGAGCGCACGGATCACCGGCTGTGAGATGCCGAGATCGGCAAATGAGACAGTTATGGAAGTGCTCCTTATTTGAACGTCTAGGGAGATCCTGCGGCCCCTAGGCGCCAAGCGGCACGCGGAGGAAACGGAACCTCTCGGGTGGCGTTGGGCCAAACCCGACCCGGTCACGGTAGCAGGCGCTTCCGCGCGGGCTAGCCTCCAGCGGCCCCCGCGAATGGAGAAGCCCATGGACCTGAGCCCCGAGGATCAAGAGCGAGTCGAGGAGGAAGTGCGGCGAATGGTCGCCGAACTCCGCGACCGGCCGACGCAGGAGAAGGAGGACGCCCTGGGCCTGGAGATCGCGAACATGCCGCCCCCGGAGCGAGACTTCGTAACCACCGTCCTGCGGCGGATGCTCGACTGAAAGTTCGAGACCGGACTCTCTGGCATCATCGAGGACGTGGAGCGGCCCCACGTAAAGCTGAGCGGAGACGTCGAAGGTGCCTACATCGTTGAGGAGACACGGAGCGATGGGCGTCTCGTGATATCGCCCGATACGTCTGCCCGGGCCATCATGGAGCGTTTGGGCCATGAGCCCGCGACACTCGCAGAGTTCGAAGCTGAGTACGGGGCAGTGAAACCGCCTGACGGCGAGGGGTAGTCGTGCCAATCAAGCGAGGCTTCGCTTCCGTCGCCTTCGACGAGCTGGCCTGGCAAGAGGATCTGCGCCAAGCAGCGGGCAGCGCGAAACGGATCGGCGAAGAAACCCGCTTTCGGCTGGAACGCGAGGGTCAAGCCATCGACACGCTCTTTGCCTGCGACGAGGAGGCACGGGACGGAACCAGTCTTCCCGGCTGCGTCAAGGTCTACCTTCCTCCTCCCGGCGGACCTCTCGGCCTCGTCTTCCAACTCGCGAAAGGAAAAGACGGACGGCTCTATCTGGACCATCTGGCATTCGGCATGCGACACCTGCCGGCGGGCTCGCGTGGGGAGACCGTGTATCAGCTCGCGCACAGACGGCTGAACGGTTAGCGCCAACACCTTCGCAACAGAAAACGCCCCGCCGGGGGAGGCGGGGCGCTTCTGGGGTTACTACAGGGAGGAGAGATATGTATCTCTATATATGTGTGGATCCGTGGGAGGTAGGTGAGCCCGGTTGATGTCGAGTGCGTCGCTGTGGGAAGCAGCGAGGCGATATGTCGACGCGGGGTTCAGCCTTTGAAGTCTTTGTCGTAGTCCTTACGTCGGTTTCCTCTTGCGAATCCTTGAACAGCGTACGAACGTATGTGCGACTTGTGTGTGAGTGGGGTCACAGAGATCCTGCAATTGACGGACTCTGCGGCCTCTCTACCCGATTTGCTCTAGGCGACCAGATCAAATTTCGCGTCCGTTCGACTCCGGGGCCGCCGCAAATGTCGCATCGCATTCTCAAGCTCCTATAAACGGCCAGAACGGGAGGCTCGCTGTAGCGTTCGCCGCGTGAAGAAGACCCGGATAGACGCGGTTTTGGCCGATCGCGGCCTCTTTCCCTCGCGCTCGGCCGCGGCGGGCGCCGTGCGGGCCGGGGAAGTTCGGATCGGCCAGGACGGTCCGGTGGCGCTGCGGCCGAGTCAGCTGGTCGAGGCCGACGCGAACCTGATCCTCGACGAGGGTCCGCGCTACGCCTCCCGCGGCGGGACGAAGCTGGAGAATGCCCTCGAAGCGCTGGGGATCGACGTCGCCGGCAGCGACTGCCTCGACGTCGGCGCCTCGACCGGCGGCTTCACCGACTGCCTCCTGCAGCGCGGCGCGGCCCGGGTCGCCGCCACCGACGTCGCCTACGGGCAGATCGACGTGCGCCTGCGCGAAGACCCGCGAGTGCACGTGATCGAGCGGCTGAACGCCCGGGCGATGGAGCCGGCGGACCTGCCCTTCGTTCCCGCGCTGGCGACCGTCGACGTCTCCTTCATCTCGCTCGCCATGGTGCTGCCGGCGGTGGTGCGCTGCCTCGAGCCGGGCGGGGAAGTCCTGGCGATGGTCAAGCCGCAGTTCGAGCTCGGCAAGGAGCGGGTCGGCCGCGGCGTCGTCCGCGACCCCGCCGACCGGCGCGAGGCGATCCTCGCGGTCGCCTCGGCGGCCCTGGAGCTCAACCTGCCGATCCGCGGCTTCGCCTCCTCGGGGCTGCCGGGCCCGAAGGGAAACCGCGAGACGTTCGTCTGGTGCGGCGGCTCCGGCCCGGAGGTCGCGGACCTCGAGGCCGCCGTCGTTGCCGTCGTGGAGGAAGACGAGTGAAGACCGCGGCGCTGATCACCCACTCGCATCCCCCCAGCGCCTCCGAAGCGGTGGCTGTCGCGGCCGAGGTCGCCCACGATCTCGGCTGGCGCCTGGCGGCGACCGAGGACGAGCTGCGCAAGCACGGCGCCGCCGGCGAGGGGATCGACGTCACCGCCGAACACACCGTTCCCGACATCTGCCTCGTCCTCGGCGGCGACGGCTCGATCCTGCACGCGTTGCGCCGCTACGCCCACACCGAGGTGCCCGTCTTCGGCGTCAACTTCGGCACCGTCGGCTTCCTCGCCGCGGTCGAGCGCGACCAGGCCGCGGAGGGCATCCGGCGGGCGCTCGAAGGCGAAATCGAGACGGTCCCGCTGCCCGGCCTCGAGGTCAAGGTCGACGGCAGGGAGGAGGTCGGGCTGAACGACATCACTCTCGCCCGCCGTCCCCACGACCGCGTCGCCGAGCTCAGCTACCGGATCGCCGGCGAGGAGGTCGGCCACGTCCGCTGCGACGGGCTTGTCGCCGCCACCCCGGTCGGCTCGACCGGGTACAACCTCGCCAACCAGGGACCGATCCTGGCCTGGGGCGTGAAGGGGTACGTGGTCAGCTACATCTCGCCGCACTCGCTGACCGCGCGGGCGCTGGTCGTCGCCCCCGGGGACGTGCTCCACGTCGGCAACGCCCCCGAGCGCGAGCCGGTCGAAGTCGCGGTCGACGGCGTCCAGATCGCCGACCTCGGCGCCGGCGCCTCGCTCGAGGTCCGTTTTCTCGACTCGGTCAGCCACCTGGCGCAGCTCCCGGGGACGAGCTTCTACCAGCGAATCAGGGAGAAGTTCGGACATTTAGCGGTCTAGAGCGACTTCTTCAGCCGACGGAGTCATTTCTTTAGGGTCTCCCGCCATGGAGCGCAAGTGGTGGACCCTCGTCCTGGTCTCGATCGCGACGTTCATGCTGCTGCTCGACGTCACGGTGGTCAACGTCGCCCTGCCGGACATCCAGCGGGAACTGAACGCCAGCCTGTCCAGCCTGCAGTGGGTCGTCGACGCCTACTCGCTGATGCTCGCCGCCTTCCTGCTGACCGCGGGGTCGCTCGGCGACCGGCTCGGCCGGCGGCGGGTGTTCACGATCGGGTTCGGCGTCTTCACCTTCGCCTCGTTCCTCTGCGGGATCGCCGACAACCCGACCCTGCTGAACCTGGCGCGCGGTTTGCAGGGGATCGGCGGTGCCGGCATGTTCGCCACCTCGCTGGCGCTGATCGGCCAGGAGTTCCACGGCAAGGACCGGGCGACGGCGTTCGGGGTCTGGGGGGCGACGGTCGGCGGCGCGGTAGCCGTCGGGCCGCTGATCGGCGGGGTGATCACCGAGAACCTCGGCTGGGAGTGGATCTTCTTCGTCAACGTCCCGATCGGGATCGCGGCGATGGTCCTGACCGAGCGCAAAATCGTCAACGTCTCGGCGCAGGACCCCGAGCCGATCGACGTACCGGGCCTGGTCACCTTCTCCTCGGGCCTCTTCCTGCTGATCTTCGGCTTGATCCGCGGCAATCCGGAGGGGTGGGGCAGCCCGCTGATCCTCGCCTGCCTGATCGGCGCCGCGGCCCTGCTGGCGCTCTTCATCGCGATCGAGCGCCGCACCGACCACCCGATGCTGGACCTGACCCTGTTCCGCAAGCCGGCCTTCAACGGCGTCTCGGCGGTCGCCTTCTTCCTCTCCGCCGGGATGTTCGCCCTCTTCCTCTACCTGACGATCTACATGCAGGGGGTGCTCGACTACTCGCCGCTGGAGGCGGGCCTGCGCTTCCTGCCGCTGACCGTCCTCGGCTTCGTCGTCGCCCCGATCTCCGGCGCGCTCTCGCACCGGGTCCCGATCCGGATCCTGCTCGGCACCGGGTTGACGATCGTCGGCGTCGGCCTACTGCTGATGCACGGCGTCTCGGTCGACTCGACCTGGACGACGCTGCTGGCCGGTTTCCTCCTCGCCGGGATCGGGATCGGCACGACCAATCCCGGGATCGGGCAGGCGGCGATTGCCGTCGTCCCGGTCGAGAAATCGGGCATGGGCTCGGGCATCAATACGACCTTCCGCCAGGTCGGGATCGCCACCGGCGTCGCCGGCCTCGGCGCCGTCTTCCAGGGGCGCGTCGACTCGAAGCTGAACCACCTGCTGCCGGGCGCCCCCGACGGGCTGGGCGAAGCGGTCGCCTCGGGAGGTTCGCGGGCGGTGGCCGAACTGCCGCTGCCACCCGAGCTTCACGTCAAAGCCACCCACGCCGCCGACGTCGCCTTCGTCAGCGCCTTCAACGAGATCATCCTGATCGCCGCGATCGGCTCCTTCGTCGGCGCCGCCCTGGGCTTCTGGCTGGTCCGCTCCCGCGACTTCGTCCAGCCGACGGACGGCCCAAGCGAGCCGGCTAACTAAGAGCAAAGCCAGCCTTGCTCACATAGCCGCAACCAGCGCGGAAACGACGCGAGTCGGTCCGCGGGCGTTGCTACACAGACCGCATGCTGCGTGAGCTGCGGATCGAGAACCTGTTGCTGATCGAGAGGGCCGAACTGCGGCTGGGGGATGGGCTGAACGCGATCACCGGCGAGACCGGCGCCGGCAAGACGGTGCTGGCCCACTCGCTCGACCTGTTGATGGGCGGCAAGGCGAAAGCCCAGATCGTCCGGCCCGGCGCCGCCGAGGCCTGGGTCGAGGGCGTCTTCGACCTCCCCAAGGGTCTGCTGGAGGAGCCGGAGTTCGCCGAGCTGGCCGAGCGGCTTCCCGAGGGTGCCGAGGATGTCGTCCTCGGCCGGCGGGTCTCTGCCGGCGGCCGCACCAGCGCCTTCGTCGCCGGTCGCGCCGCCACCGCCGCCGACCTGAAGCTGCTCGGCGGGCGGCTGATCGCCTTCTTCGGCCAGCACGAGCACCGCCGGCTGACGATCGCCTCGGCGCAGCTGGAGATCCTCGACGGCTTCGCCGGGGCCGAGCACCTCGAGCTGCGCACCGCCTACCGGGAGGCGCACCGCGAGTGCGGACGGCTGGCGGCGGAGCTGGCCGAGCTGCGCGAGCGGGAAGGGTCGCGGGAGCGCGACCTCGACCTCTACCGCTACGAGCTCTCGGAGATCGAGGAGGTGGCGCCGGTTCCCGAGGAGCGGGCGGAGATCGCCGCCCGTCGGGAGCGGCTGCGGCACGCCGAGGGGTTGCGCGAAGCGGCCGCCGGCGCCCACGCCGCCCTGGCGGGCGCGGAAGAGGACGGCGGCGGCGCGATTGCCGCGATCGCCCAGGCGGAAGCCGCGCTGCAGGGCGCCGCGGGCCTCGACGAAGCGCTCGACGGGGTCTCCGAGCGGGTGGCGGCGCTGGCCCTCGAGCTCGGCGACGTCGCCTCTGAGCTGCGGGACTACGCCGAGGGGGTCGAGGCAGACCCCGCCTCGCTGCAGGCGATCGAGGAGCGGCTTGAAGCGATCGATCGGCTCGAGCGCAAGCACGGCGGCAGCGTCGAGTCGGTGCTCGCTCACGCCGAGCGCTGCCGCGAGGAGATCGCCCGCCTCGAGGGCGCCGAGGTGCGCAGCGCCGAGGCCGGGGCGGCGCTGGCCGCGGCCGAGGCCCGGCGGGCCGACCTGGGCGAGAAGCTGAGCGCCGGCCGCGAGGCGGCGGCGGGACCATTGCGGGAGCGCGTCGCCGCGGAGCTCGAGCGCCTCTCGATGGCCGGGGCCTCGCTCGAGGTCGTGCTGGAGCCGCACCCAGACGGCTTCGGCGCCTCGGGCCGCGAGACGGTCGAGCTGCGAGTCGCCCCCAACCCCGGGATCGAGGCCGCGCCGCTGCGGGACGCCGCTTCGGGCGGTGAGCTCTCGCGGGTGATGCTGGCGCTGAGCGGCCTCGGCCGGGCGGCGAGCGCGGGGACGATGGTCTTCGACGAGATCGACGCCGGCATCGGCGGCAAGACGGCGCGCGTCGTCGGCGAGCGGCTGCAGGCGCTGGGCCGCGACCGGCAGGTGCTCTGCATCACCCACCTGCCGCAGGTCGCCTCGCTCGCCGACGTCCACTTCCGGCTCGAAAAGGACGTCGGCGCCGAGCAGGCCGTCGCCACCGTGGAACGCCTCGACGGCGAGGACGTCGTCGCCGAGATCCGGCGCATGCTCGGCGGCGAGAGCTCCGACGATGCCGCGACGCGGCACGCACGCGAGTTGCTCGCCGCCTGAGCCTTGGCCTAATCTGGGCAGGTGGCCACCACTAGTCGTCGTCGCCTTCCTGCCCTGCTCGGGCGCAGGAACGGCGCCCGGCCGGAGGCGCCGATCGAAGGCGTCGCCCGGCTCGGCGAGCGGACCAAGCACCTGGTCAAGCGCCTGCGACCCGGCGACGTCGCGGTGATCGACCATGTCGACATCGACCGCATCGCCGCCGAGGAGCTGATCGAAGCCGGGGTGGTCGCGGTCCTCAACGCCTCGCCGTCCTCGCAGGGGCGATACCCGAACGCGGGACCGCTGATGCTGGCCCGGGAGGGGATCCGGCTGATCGACGCCCCCGACGCCGAGCTGTTCGAGCGGATCAAGGACGGCGACCGGGTGCGGATCGAGGACGGGGCGATCCTCGTCGGCGCCGAGGAGGTCGCCCGCGGTCGGGTCCTCCGCGTTCCCGAGCTCGAGCGCGAGATGCAGGAGCACCGCGAGCGGATCGACGAGGCGCTCGGAGAATTCGCCGAGAACACGGTCGCCCACGTGCGCGAAGAGACCGACCTGCTGACCGGCAGCATCGCCTTCCCGCCGACCCGGGCGAGCTTCCGCGACCGCCACGTCCTGATCGTCGTCCGCGGCGACCGCCACCGCCGCGACCTGAAGACGCTGCGCGCCTACATCCGCGACATGCGGCCGCTGATCGTCGCCGTTGACGGCGGCGCCGACGGGGTGCTCGAAGCGGGGCTGAAGCCAGACGTGATCCTCGGCGACATGGACTCGGCCAGCGACGCGGCGCTGTGCTGCGGGGCGGAGCTGATCGTCCACGCCTACCCCGACGGCCGGGCGCCGGGGCGCGAGCGACTGCGGGAGGCCGGGCTCGACCATCAGCTGGTCCCCGCCGCGGGGACCAGCGAGGACGTGGCGATGCTGATGGCCGACGAGAAGGGGGCGGCGCTGATCGTCAGCGTCGGCGCCCACTTCAACCTGGTCGAGTTCCTCGATCGCAAGCGCGGCGGGATGTCCTCGACCTTCCTCACCAGGCTGAAGATCGGCGAGCGCCTGGTCGACGCCAAGGGCGTCAGCCGCCTCTACAACCCGAGCTCGACGCTGGCGCCGCTGCTCTTCTTCGCCGTCGCCTTCCTCGTCCTGCTGACGATCCTGGTGATCACCTCGCCGGCGCTGAACGACGTCTTCGAACTCGTCTGGCTGAAGATCCGCATCTGGCTCGGCATCGACTAGATGCGCCCTCGGCGCCGCCCGCGCACTAGCCTTCGCGCCTGAATGGGGTACTCCGCTCGCTACCACGCCGCCTCGCTGATCGCGGTCTTCATCGCGCTCGCGGTCGGCATCCTGGTCGGCGCCGAGTTCGGCGGCGACGCCCTGACCAACACGCGCCGCGACCTCGAGCACAGCCTGGTCGGCAACCTCCAGGACGCCCGCTCGCGGGCCGACGAGCTGAACGCCGACCTCAACCGCTCCGAGGAGTTCGCCGAACGGGTCTACCCGGCCCTGACGCGGGAACGCCTCGCGGGCAAGCGGTTCGCGATCCTCGCCCTCGGCGGCCTGCCGAGCCCGGTGACCGAGGAAGTCGAGGCGACCCTGGCCCCCACCGGGGGGCGGCTGGTGGGAGTGGGGGTCGTGCGCGAGCCGGTCGACGTCAACGGCCTCGCCGAAGACCTGACGCAGACGCGCTTCGCGAGGCTGCGCACCGACTCCGACCAGCTGAGCGAACTCGGGACCGGGCTGGGGCGGCAGCTGGTGCGCGGCGGCGACCTGCCCGATGTCGTCCGCGGCCACCTCTTCTCCCGGGCGAGCGGCAACTTCGGCGGCCTCGACGGGGTGATCGTCGTCCGCGACCAGCCGGAAGAGATGGGCACGGTGCAGCGCGAAAAGACGGGCCAGCTGGAGACCGCGCTGATGAGCGGCGCCACCGCCACCCGCCGGCCGGCGGTCGGGGTGGAGACCTCCAGCGACGACTCGTCCTCGATCTCCTTCTTCCAGTCGAACGGCCTGGCGAGCGTCGACGACGTCGACCTCACCGCCGGCAAGCTGGCGACGGTCTTCGCCCTGCTCGGCGCCGACGGCAGCTTCGGGGTCAAGAGCAGCGCCGACCAACTGCTGCCCGACCTGCTGACCGAAGGCGAATAGGCGTTGTACTGGGTCGGGCTGCCGCTGGCGCTGGCGATCTCGCTGTTCGTCGTCCCGGCGGGCGCGCGCGGCCTGCGCGACGCGGGCCTGGTGCGGGAGAACTACCGCGGCGCGCTGCTCGCCTTCCCGCTCGGGGCGGTGCTGGCGACGGCGGCGCTGGTCGCGCTCGCCCCGCTGGCCTTCCTCGACGACCGCGCCGATCTCGACCTGCTCGAGCCCGATCTGCGCCGCTGGCTTCCCTACCTGCTGGGGATCGCCTTTCTCGGCTTCCTCGACGACGCCCTGGGGCGGGGGGAGGCGGTGGCGACCCCGCGCGGCTGGCGCGGCCACTGGGCGGCGCTGCGGGCGGGTTCGCTCTCGACCGGCGCGATCAAGGCGATCGGGGCGCTGGCGCTGGCGGCCTACGTCGTCTCCGGTCGCGGGCTCGAAGACTGGCGCTATCTGGCCGACGTGGTGCTGCTGGTCCTGGCGACGAACCTCTTCAACCTGCTCGACCTGCGGCCCGGGCGGGCGGAGAAGGGTCTGGCGCTGCTCTGCCTCGGCCTCTGCCTCGGCGCCTGGACGATCGCGCCGCTGGAGCTGCTGGGGATCTTCGTCGGGCCGGTGGCGGTCGGCGCCTGGCTGACCCTGGGGGAGCGGGCGATGCTGGGAGACACCGGCTCCAACCTGATCGGGGCGATCGCCGGCGTCTG
>Ga0068851_10001209_pt1 | contig 11217 bp, 9 predicted proteins | sample KBSCornC12_FD_66588 | JGI IMG/M metagenome (GOLD analysis project Ga0068851, IMG submission 66588) | Corn rhizosphere microbial communities from Kellogg Biological Station, Michigan, USA - KBS Corn C1-2 | ecosystem: Host-associated > Plants > Roots > Rhizosphere > Soil ...
CGTGATGGTCCATGACTTCGACGAGTCCGCGAAAGCCATCGCGGCCGCGAAGGTGAACAGGAAAAGGGTGATACGGGAAGCAATACGGGACATGGCCGTTCTCTCTTCGATTCGGGGAACGGCCCTGTTTTGCGCGCGCAATATTGCGCCTGCGCGCGTCCGCCATGGCCCAAGGGGCTCAGCCGGCGGTCATGAGGCTCGCGTTGCCCCCGGCCCCGGCAGCGTGACCTGCAGGCCCGCCGCCTTCATTCATTTCACGCGCTTTTCGGCCGGACACTCCTCGGTGAACAGCGCCGTGCGACGCGGCGGAATCGCATCCTTCTCGTACGTCACGGTCACGTTGCGGACCTTGAAGGGAAACGGCTCGCCACCGTAGATGCCGCGAAGCTGCGCCTCGAGCGCGCGCTCGAAGAGCGCCCGCTCGGCCGTGAGCTTGTTTTCGGCCGCGACGCGCATGCGCGTGAGCATCGCGTCCTTGAGAAGCCCGAGCTCGTCGCTCATGCGCACCAGCACGGTGTGCTCGAGCACCCAGCCGCGCAGCTGGACATCGGGGTCCATCGTCACGTGCACCTTGCGCACGGTCGCCTGCAGGTCGTACATCGGAAGAGTGGCGGCGCCGGCTTCCTGCACCTTCGTCGCGACGAGATCGCGCGCCGGATTCCACTCGATGCCGTAGTGATAGCGATTCTGTCCCACGATGAGCGCACGGCCCCGCCCCTTGAATCCCAGCCAGTGACCCTGCGGGCAGACCTCGGCGACTTCCGCGATGTCGGCATACGCGGACACGAGATCCATCTGCGGCGTGAGCGCCGACGATAGCTGGAACGATGCCGGCTCCGGCATCGGGGCATGGGACCGGCCAACGAGGAATGCCCCGGCCGCCAGCAGCACGGCAACGACGATTGCGGCGACGATCGAGCGGCTCATCGTTCGATGGTAGCAGGGGACAACCGGTCCGTTGGCGGCAGGGCCGGCGCGTTCCGTGGTGGATGCACGCGGGCTTTGGGAGCAAGATGTCTGGGGTTCGAATCCCTCCATCCAGACAGAGTGCAGGAGCCGGAATGCCTTCCCGACGCTCGCCAGTTGCGAACGCCACGAAGGCGGGCGCTCCTCCACCGGATCCCCACGCAAGGCTTTTCCAGGCCAAGCTGAAGCCGCCGCTCGATGCCGCCCGCGTGCTGCAGCGATCCGGGCTCCCCGGCGCCGAGGCCATCGGGCAGGGCCGTCTCGCGCTCTTCACCGCGCCCGCCGGTTTCGGCAAGACCACCGCGTTGTGCCAGTACGAGCGCGCCCTTCGCGAAGCAGGCATTGCGACGGCATGGATCACGCTCGACGCGGAGGATAACGATCTCGCGCGCTTCACGGCGTACCTGCGCGCCGCACTTCGCCGCTGCGTGCCCGGCGATGGCGCCGCTTCCGGTTCGGAATCCGGCGTTCCCGGCGCAGCGCTCGGCGATGCCTTCGAGCTCGTCGATTCGGTGGCTGCCTCCGACAAGCCCTTCGCGCTCTTCCTCGACGAGTTCGAAAAGCTCCGCGACGCGGACGCGATGCGCGTGATCTCGCGCCTGCTGATGACGCTGGGGCCGCGGCAGCAGCTCGTGCTGGGCTCGCGCGCCATCCCCGAGCTGGGCCTCGCACGCCTGCGTGCGAGCGGCCAGCTCCTCGAGGTGGACCTCGACCGGCTGCGCTTCGACGCGGAGGAGACGCGCCGCTTCCTGCTCGAGCTTCGCGGCTGCCGCATGGCGCCCGACGACGTGGCCTTCCTGCACCAGAGGAGCGAGGGCTGGCCCGCGGCGCTGCAGCTCGCGGCGCTCGCGGTGGGCGACCATCCCGAGGGCGCACGGCGCCTGCGCGCGTTCGGCGGCTCGCTCGCGCAGGTAGCCGATTACCTCGCCGAGGAAGTGCTGGCACGCCTGCCCGCGGACCTGCGCGGCTTCGTGCTGCGCACGAGCATCCTCGAATCGTTCAACGCCGAGCTGTGCGAGGAAGTGACGGGCGTGCCGGGCAGCGCTGCGCTGATCGACCGCGTCGCCGCCGCGAGCCTCTTCCTGCAGGCGCTCGATGCGGACCGGCGCTGGTTCCGCTATCACACGCTGTTCGCGGAGTTCCTGCGCAGCCGCCTCGAGCGCGAGGACGCGGCCGCGCTGCCGGAGCTCCACCGCCGTGCCGCGGGCTGGCTCGCGCGCCACGATCGCCATGCCGCCGCGGTGGACCACGCGCTGCGCAGCGGCGATGTCGAGCTCGCCGCGCGCATCATGGACGAAGGCTCGACCGCGTACCTGCACGAGGGGCACGTGGCCACGCTCGTGCGCTGGTGCGGCGCGATACCGGCCGAAGTCCTGGCGCGCCATCCGGGGCTGCACTTCAACGCGGCGCTCGCGAACGTGGTCACGCACCATTACGCGGAGGCGCAGCGGCTTCTCGACGCCATCCGCGCCTCGCAGCATCCCGGCGAGCGGCGCAGCGACCTCGCGATGGTGCGCTTCAACCTCGTCATCTGGGCCGACCGTCTCGACGAGCTGCGCGCCGCGCTGGACGAGGCCGCGGCGGTGATCACGCCCGCGGACGGGTTCATGCATCCGTCGATGATGAACTGCACGGGCTACCTCGGCTTCCTCGAAGGCAGCGACGAGATGGCGCGCTCGGCGCTCGCGGCGGCGAAGGCCTCGAGCCACCACCGCGACAACGAGGTGGTGCGCACCTATTCGGAGGGCATCGCCGCGATGGCGCACCTCGTTCGCGGCGAGCTGCGCGAGGCGCGTGGCATCGCGGGTGCGGAGCTCGACCGGCTCGCCGCCGCGGGCCGGCACTACGGCACACCCGCCGCGATCGTGGCCGTGGTGCTCGCCGATGCGCTCTACGAGCGCGACGAGACGACTGCGGCGCGCGTGCTGCTCGACGAGCACCTCGAGATCGCCGAGGACTCGTGCATACCCGACCTCATCATCGACGCGTTCGTGCTGCGCTCGCGCATCGCGCGCATGGAGGACGATGCCGCACGCGGCGACGAGATCGTCGGCCGCCTGCAGCGTACCGGCGAGCGCCGTGCGCTGCCGCGGCTGGTGGCGAGCGCGCTCATCGAGAAGGCCCGCGTGGCCCTGAGCGAAGGCCGCACCGAGACGGCCACCGCGCATGTGCGCGAAGCCTCGCTGCCCGCGCTGTGGCAGCTTCCCGTCTTCCGCGGCACCTTCGGCAACGACACCGAGAATCCGGAAACGGCCCTGGCGCGGCTCGAGCTCTTCCGCGGGGGCACGGCGGCGATCGCGCCGCTCGAGGCCGCCATTCGTGCGGCCGAGTCCGCACGCCGCACGCGGCGCGCGGTCAAGCTGCGCGGGCTGCTCGCGCAGGCGTTGTGGCTGAGCGGCCAGCGCCGCCTCGCGCTGCGCGAGCTGCAGCAGGCGCTCGCGGCCGCGGCTCCCGAGGGCCTGGTGCGATCGCTCGCCGACGAGCCGTGGGTCCTGCGGGACATGATCGCGGCGGCACCGCTCGCCGACAATGCCGCGCTCGCGGCCTTCGGGCAGCGCGTGGCGAACGCCTGCGGCACGTCTCCGGCCGCGCCGCGCGCGAAGCCGGCGGAGGCGGTGCGCGAGGTGCTCAGCAAGCGGGAGATCGAGGTGCTCGCGATGCTCGCCCACGGCATGTCGAACAAGGAGATGGCCCGCAAGCTCTCGCGGTCGGAGGCGACGGTGGCGACGCACCTGCGGCGGATCTACGAGAAGCTCGGGGCACATACCCGCACGCAGGCGATTGCGGTTGCGAGGCGCGGTGGGCTCATCGACTAGACGAAGCCCGTTGCCGGGCGTGGGCCGGAATGGGACAGCGACCGTACCTGTAAATTGGCGAGGCTCCTACGCCTTCGACTTCAACTGTGCCGCGCGCCAGCTCGCGGGGGATCGGCCGAACTCCGAGACGAACCAGCGCGTGAAGGAGCTGGGGAAGCCGTAGCCGAGGAGCTCGGCCACCTGGGTGAGCGAGTACGCCGGGTTCTCGAGATGGCGCACGGCGAGCTCGCGGCGGGTTTCGTTGAGGAGGGCGGAGAAGCTGTCGCCCGACGCCTCGAGCTGCCGTTGCAGCACGCGCGGATGGGTGCCCAGCGCCTGGGCGACCTGCTCGACCGAGGCTCGGCCGCGCGGCAGCAGGATATGGATGGAGCGCCGCACTTCCTGCGCCGTCGAGGGCTGCTGCGCGCCCGGCAGGGATTCGACGTAGCGCAGCGCGTGTCCCGCCATCGCCGGGTCGGCGCCGGGGTTCGGACGATCGAGGTCTTCGGCCGCGCAGACGATGCCGTTGAAATCCGCGCGGAAATGCACCGCCGGGCCGAAGACGCGGCGGTGGACGCCCAGGTCCGCCGGGGCGGGGTGCGTGAAGCACACGCTGCGCGGCTTCCACTCCGCCCCGAGCAGCGCGCGAAACATGCGGAAGATGACGCCGATCGCGAGCTCGGTCCCCTGCCGCGACGACACCGCTCCGTCGACGACCAGCTCCTCGCGCACGATCACCAGGTGCCCGGCTTCCTCGATCTCGAGCGTGATCGAGTCGTTCAGCAGGTGGCGGTAGCGGATGGTCGCGGCGAGCGCCTCGCGCAGTGTGCGCTGGTGCGTGAGCAGCAGGCTGATGGCGCCGAAGTCGGACATGCGCCACGACTCGGCCATCTGCAGCCCGAACGTGGGGCAGTCCGCCTTCTGCGCCGACGCCTCCAGCAGCCCCATGACCACCGCGGTGGGAATGCGCAGGTCGGGGTCCGCCAGGTGGGCGGGATTGATACCGGCGGCACGGATCATCCGCTCGGGGTCGAGCCCGAGGCGGCGGGCGACTTCTGCGTAGTTGCCGAGCGATGCGGCGCGGACGAGCGCGGCCATGCCTCCATATATACGCCGACGTCGCGAAATGACAAGCCGCGCCCGGCCAAAGACAAGGCCTTCCAGGACACTCGCCCGCAGAATGCATCGCATAGGAGGTGTCATGGACAACGCAATCCGTTTCCACCAGACCGGCGGGCCCGAAGTGCTGCGCTGGGAATCGATCGAAGTGGGAGAGCCTGGTGCCGGCGAAGCGCGCGTGCGCCACGTCGCGGTCGGCCTCAACTTCGCCGACACGTATTTCCGCACGGGCATGTATCCGGCCGCGCTGCCTTCGGGCATCGGCATGGAAGGATCCGGCGTGGTGGAGGCCGTGGGCGCGGGGGTCACGCACGTGAAACCCGGCGACCGCGTGGCCTACACGGGCAGCCCGCTCGGCGCGTACAGCACGGGCCGCGTGATGCCGGCCGCCTCGCTGCTGAAGCTGCCCGAGCAGATCGCGTTCGAGACCGCAGCGGGCATGATGATGCGCGGCTTCACCGCCGCGTACCTGATGCGCCGCATCTACGCGTGGAAGAAGGGCGACACGTTCCTCATCCACGCGGCCGCCGGTGGCGTGGGCCTCATCGTGTGCCAGTGGGCGAAGATCCTCGGGCTGCACGCGATCGGCACCGTCTCCACGGACGAGAAGGCGGAAGTCGCGCGCGCGCACGGTTGCGAGCATGTCATCAACTACCGCCGCGAGGACTTCGCGCAGCGCGTGCGCGAGCTGACCGGCGGCGTTGGCGTCCCGGTGGTGATCGATAGCGTCGGGCGCGACACGTTCCAGGGCTCGCTCTCGTCGCTGCGCCGCCGCGGGCTCCTCGTGGGCGTGGGCACCGCTTCGGGAGCCTTCCCGCCGATCGACGCCATGCAGCTCGCGATGAAGGGCTCGCTCTATTTCACGCGTCCCGCGCTCGCCGACTACATCGCCGATCCCGGGGAAAAGGCCGCGCTCGCCGAGGAGCTCTTCGGGCACGTCGCCGCGGGCCGCATCCGCATCGAGGTGAACCAGCACTACGCGCTGCAGGATGCCGTGCAGGCGCACCGCGACCTCGAGTCGCGCAAGACCACGGGCTCGTCGATCTTCGTCGTTTGATGCCGGCAACAGCAGGAGGAGAAAACCAATGACCACGCAATCGACTGCCGCCCCCGCCATCGTGCGGCCCGGCGCCATCCGCGATTCGATCCGCGTCGAGCCGCTCACCTGCGCCATCGGCGCCGAGATCTCGAACGTGAGCCTCGCCGATGCCGTGCACGACGATGCGCTCCTCGGCGAGATCCACGAGCTGTGGATGCGCCACAAGGTCCTGTTCTTCCGCGACCAGGACATCTCGCGCGCCGAGCACGTCGCGTTCGCGCGCCGCTTCGGCGACCTCGAGGACCATCCCGTCGCCGGCAGCGACCCGGACAATCCGGGCCTCGTGCGCATCTACAAGACGCCCGACAAGCCCAACGACCGCTACGAGAACGCATGGCATACGGACGCCACCTGGCGCGAGAACCCGCCGCTGGGTTGCGTGCTGCGTTGCGTGGAGTGCCCGCCGGTGGGCGGCGACACGATGTGGGCGAACATGGCGCTCGCCTACGAGATGCTGCCCGCCACGGTCAAGGAGCAGATCCGCGGCCTGCGCGCGCGCCACAGCATCGAGGCGAGCTTCGGCGCCGCGATGCCGATCGAGAAGCGCCACGCGCTGCACGCGCAGTTTCCCGACGCCGAGCATCCGGTCGTGCGCACGCACCCGGTCACCGGCGAGCAGGTGCTGTTCGTGAACGCGTTCACGACGCACTTCACCAATTTCCATACGCCCGCCAACGTGCGCTGCGGCCACGACTACACGTCGGGCGCGTTCCAGCTGCTGCAGTACCTCATCTCGCAGGCCGCCATCCCCGAGTACCAGGTGCGCTTCCGCTGGACGAAGAACGCGATCGCCATGTGGGACAACCGCTCGACGCAGCACTACGCCGTGATGGACTACGCGCCCTGCCACCGCAGGATGGAGCGCGCCGGCATCGTGGGCGACAAGCCGTACTGAACGCAACTTACAGGATCAAAGGACAGCCATGAATTTCCAGGACGGTTCGCTCTTCCCCGAGAACCAGCAGAAGCTCGTCATCACCGTTGCCCCGTACGGCCCCGAATGGATGCCCGCGGATTTCCCGGAAGACATCCCGGTGAGCATGGACGAGCACGTGCAGAAGGCGGTCGACTGCTGGAACGCCGGCGCCACCGTGCTCCACACGCATGTGCGCGAGCTCGACGGCAAGGGCTCGAAGCGCCTGTCGATGTTCAACGAGCTGCTCGCGCGCCTGAAAGTGGCCGTGCCCGACATGATCATCCAGGTCGGCGGCTCGATCTCGTTCGCGCCCGAAGGCGACGGCGACACCGCCAAGTGGCTCTCGGACGACACGCGCCACATGCTGGCCGAGCTCCAGCCCACGCCCGACCAGGTCACGATCGCCATCAACACGAACCAGATGAACGTCGTGGAGCAGATGTGCGAGGCGGACCTGCGCGGCACTTCCCTCGCCGAGCCGGCGATGTATCGCGCCTACCGCGAGATGACGATTCCCGCGGGCCCCGAGTGGGTCGAGGAGCACATCCGCCGCCTCTCGGCCAAGGGCATCCAGACGCAGTTCCAGCTCGCGAACATCACGCAGCTCGAGACCGTCGAGCGCATGATGCGCCGCGGCAAGTGCAACGTCCCGCTGATCCTCACGTGGGTCGCGATCGGCGGCGGCTTCGACCAGCCGAACATCTACAACCTGGCGAACTTCGTGCGGGCGGTGCCGGACGGCGCGGTGCTCACGCTCGAGTCGTCGATGCTCAACGTGCTCCCCGTGAACATGATGGCGATCGCGATGGGCCTGCACGTGCGCTGCGGCAACGAGGACAACATCTGGACCCAGGACCGCAAGGCGAAGATGTCGTCGGTGAAGCAGGTCGAGCAGCTCGTGCGCATGTCGCGCGAGTTCGGGCGCGAGATCGCGAGCGGCCGCGAGGCGCGCGAGATCTATCGCATCGGGGAGTTCTATGCAAGCGCCGACGAGACGCTTGCGCGCAACGGCTTCGCGCCCAATCGCGAGCCGAAGCGCCACAGCGCGCTGCAGCGCGCGGCCTGAGGGGACTGGCATGGCCGAGTCGACGGTGGTCGTGTTCGTACCGGGGTTGCGCGACCACGTGGACGACCACTGGCAGACCCTTCTTGCCGCGCGCCTGCAGCGCACCGCGTGCGTGCCCCGGCTGGGCAGGCACGTGCTGTCGATCGCCACATGGGCCCGGGCGCTCGAGGACACGCTGGCCGCCATCGAGGGGCCGGTGTATCTCGCCGCGCACAGCGCGGGCGCCCTGATCGTGGCGCAATGGGCGCGGCAATCCCGCCGCCCCATCGTCGGCGCGTTGCTCGCCACACCCCCGGACCTGGGGGCACCGCTGCCGGCGCCTTATCCCTCGCTCGAGACGTTCGCCGTGAACGGCTGGCTCCCCGTGCCACGCACGCGGCTGCCGTTCCCGAGCATCGTCGCGGCGAGCCGCAACGACCCGATCGGCGACTTCGACCGCGTGTCGGCCCTCGCCGCCGGCTGGGGCGCCACCCTTCACGACGCGGGCCACGTGGGGCACCTGAACGGCGCCTCGGGCTTCGGCGAATGGCCGCAGGCGCCGGGCCTGCTGCAATCGCTCGGCCTTTCCCCCACCGCGCTCACGCGCATCGCTGCCTGACAAGGACGCACAGATGGCCATAGTGGCACCTACCATGGACGGGGCGCAGAGCGACGCGCCCCTCGTATCCCGCCCGTACGCGTGGCTGGTTTTCGGGCTCGTGTTCGGGCTGCTGCTTTCCGACTACATGTCGCGGCAGGTGCTGAACTCCGTATTCCCGCTGCTCAAGCAGGAATGGAATCTCTCGGATGCCGCGCTCGGCTCCCTTTCCGGTGTCGTGTCGCTGATGGTGGGCGTGCTCACGTTCCCACTCTCCCTCGCCGCCGACCGCTGGGGCCGCATCGCCAGCCTGCGCATCATGGCGCTCATGTGGATCATCGCCACGCTCGGTTGCGGGTTCGCCGCCTCGTACGAAAGCATGTTCGCGGCGCGCTTCCTCGTGGGCGTGGGCGAGGCCGCCTACGGCAGCGTGGGCGTGGCCGTCATCCTCAGTGTCTTCCCGGCGCGGCTGCGTGCCACGCTCGCGGGCTCGTTCCTCGCGGGCGGCGTCTTCGGCTCCGTGCTCGGCATGGCGATCGGCGGCGCCGTCGCGGCCAAGCTCGGCTGGCGCTGGTCGTTCTACGCGATGGCGATCTTCGGCCTTGCGGTGCTGGTACTCTTCACGCTGCTCGTGACCGAGAAGCGCGTCGCGCCCGAGAAGCGCAACGCCGCGGCACAGCCCGCCTCGCGTCCCGCCGTGCTCTCGTTCCGCGGGCTCCTGCCCGGTCTCTTCTCGGCACGCTCGGTGGTGTTCGCGTACCTGGGCAGCGGCCTGCAGCTCTACATCGTCGGCGCGCTGATCGCGTGGATGCCGAGCTTCCTCAATCGCTACTACGGCTTGCCCACCGCTCGCGCGAGTGGCGCCGCGGCGCTCTTCGTGCTGGCGAGCGGCATCGGCATGATCGCGTGCGGCTCGCTCACCGACCGTTTCTGCCGCGAACGGCCGACGCGCAAGTTCGCCATGGCGGTGGGATTCTCGCTCGCTGCATGCGCGTTCCTCGTGGCCGGCTTCAGCCTGCCCGAAGGCACCGCGCAGCTGGTCCTCATCGGCTTCGGCATCCTGATGGCGGCGGGCACCACGGGCCCCGCCACCGCGATGGTCGCGAACGTGACGCACGTTTCCATCCACGCGACCGCGTTCGCCACGCTCTCGCTCGCGAACAACCTTCTCGGCATGGCGCCCGGCCCCATCGTGACCGGCGCGCTCGCGGACCACTTCGGCCTGCTCGCCGCCCTGCGTTACGGAAGCTTCGTGTGCATCCTCGCCGCGGCGATGTTCGCGCTCGGGGCCCGGCATTACACCAGCGACGTGCAGCGCTTGCAGGCGCGGAGCTGAAAAGGTGAAGTGAGTTGCCGTGCCACCTGGCACGGCTTGCAAGGCGCAGCCCCCGGGTTGCGCTTTTTTTTCATTGGGCGGCGATGAGCTTTTCCTCCCGGGCCTTGCAGATGTAACCACCGCGCACCTCGATTTCCCGCATGGCTGCGGCAAAATCACGGGGTGCGAAAAAGGAACCTCGACAAGTCACCGGTCGCCACGTGGGCGGCCGCAATGCCCTGGTGGATCTGGCTGGCATTGGCCGTGCTCGCCTGCTTCATCGCGGCAGGCTTGATCGGGACCAGGATGCCGCACGCGCCGTCGATCGCTACCGTCGTCTCGATCAGTCTCGTGCAGTGGTTCGGATATTTGCTCGCGCTACTGGGCCCGCTTCCATGCGTGCTCCTGGCCGGCATTTCGGCTCGCCGGCGCGCGAGTCCTTCGCCGCCGGCCGCGCGGCCTTCGCCGCCAGCAACGGCGCGCCGCCCGGAGCCGGTTCCCGGACATACAAGGCCTGCGAAGGCGGGCCCGGACCCCTACCAGGAGTGGAAGAATGCAGCGGCGCGGTCAGCCCCGGCCGGTGTGGACACGAGCACGTGGAGCCTGGCCCTGCTGAGAGCGCTCGAGTGGAGGCGCGTGGAAGAGCTGGCGGGCGTCTACTTCCGCAGCCTCCGGTTCAGGGTGCAGGAGGGACCTCCAGGTCCCGATGGCGGCGTCGACCTGCGCCTTTACGGCAGCGATTCAGCCAACGCAAGCGCGCTGGTGCAATGCAAGGCCTGGTCGGGGAAGGTCGGAGTGAAGGAAATCCGCGAGCTCTTCGGCGTGATGGCGGCCGAAGGCGTGAGCGAGGGAATCTTCGTCACGACGTCCTCGTACACCTGCGAAGCTGCCGAGTGGGCGCGCGGCAAGAACATCGCGCTCATCGACGGCGACGGTTTCGTGCGCAAGCTCCTCGACCTGCCTCCCGAGGACCAGGCGCACATCCTGAAGCTCGCCACCAGCGGCGATTTCACGACTCCGTCGTGTCCTTCGTGCCGGGTCAAGATGATCAAGCGGACCGCCCAAAACACGGGCGATTCGTTCTGGGGTTGCTCCCGGTTCCCGAAGTGCCACTCGAAGATTCGAATCGGGCGCGCGCAGGCTGCGGCTTGAGGCGAGCGAAGCCCTGAACGGGCGCTCCGTCGTCATTCCGGCGAACGCTGTCATTCCGGCGTAGGCCGGAATCCAATCACCGCAAATTGGGTCCCGGCCTTCGCCGGGACGACAGCCAACCAAATTGGTCCCGGCCTTCGCGGGGACGACAGCCAACCAAATTGGGTCCCGGCCTTCGCCGGGACGACAGCCAACCAAATTGGGTCCCGGCC
>Ga0068851_10001212_pt1 | contig 11212 bp, 8 predicted proteins | sample KBSCornC12_FD_66588 | JGI IMG/M metagenome (GOLD analysis project Ga0068851, IMG submission 66588) | Corn rhizosphere microbial communities from Kellogg Biological Station, Michigan, USA - KBS Corn C1-2 | ecosystem: Host-associated > Plants > Roots > Rhizosphere > Soil ...
CGGCCGGTCTCGAGGTCGTAGCTGACCTTCTGGCCTTCGCCGAGGTCATTCTCGTCAAACGGAACCCAATGTGCGATCGAAATGAGGTGCCCAACCGGCAGGCTGTCTGGATGCCACGATCGAGCCGAAGACGGTCGCATGACCGCGGACTTTTGCAGCGGCTGGGCGTAATTCCTACCGAGGACGCCGAGGGGCACACTACTAAGGTGGTCATCAGCAAGGGGCTTGCTCAGAATAGGCGCGCCCTCAAAGACTGATGCAATCCGTTGAACTGAGACCCAGAGCAGACCACGGCCGGGACGCTTTGGGCGCGCAAGGTCTCGGCGATGCCCGTCGTTTTACCGTCGAGCAGGTTGTAGTCGACCACGGCGAGACGAATGCCCTACGTTGACGGGCCTCCGCGTCGATCAGCCAAATGGGTTGCAATCTTCGGAACCCATTGATCAGCCGAGAGTTGCTGTGCACTCTCGACGACAAGGTGCCTATCATTCCGTCCCAGGTTCTGGTCGTAGAGGACGAGCCCGTCAGGACGGCGACCTGCCTTTATTTTGAAGACAGTGGCTTTGAGGTGTTTGAGGCAGCCAACGCAGATGAAGCGATTGCGCTGCTCAGCCGTCAAAACGCGATGCGTCTGGTATTTACTGATATCGACATGCCCGGCTCAATGGACGGACTGAAGCTTGCGGCATTTGTCCGAGACCGATGGCCGCCAATACGCATTATTGTGACATCCGGAAAGCGGATGGTCGTGACAGACCTTCCGGACGGCAGCATGTTCTTCGCCAAGCCGTACGGGCTAGACGCGGTCACCGCTGCAATGCACGAGATGGTGGCATCCAACGCGCCTTGCGCTGAGAGGCACTAACCGCCCGCCGACTGCTTGGTCGGCGGGCGACCTAGACCGGCCGCCCATGACGCAGGAGGTTAAAGTTTCCGTCTTTGGAATTGCATTGCACCTCATCGTGGATGACCGCAATTGGCGCCAAGCGGTCATGGTCGGCGGACTGCTCTGGCCCAAAGCAGACGCTACTTGCCGAGCTTTTCTCCCGCTTCAACCCGTCTTAACCACGTTCCAGCATATTTGCTCGAGGCAATGGGCTGGAGGATGCCATGAGGCTTTCCATTCGGGAGCGCTTGATCGCGGTCGTCTTCCTCTCGCTCTTACCCATAGTCCTCCTCGGTTACCTGTTCGTTCAGCAGTCCAATAAGGACATCGCCTTTGCCAGCAAGGAGCTCGATGGGACCGCTTATTACGCCGTCCTAGCCCAGGATCTTGCGGCGCTGGCGAGCGAGGGCAAGCAGGGGAGCTCCGACAAATTGAGAGCAATTCGTAGCCTCGATGAGGAGATGGATGCCGTTGCCCTGGCCGATAGCTACAGCAAGGTGCGTGGCGACACTTCAGCTAATCCCGCCGAGGTCCGAGCGGCCCTCCTAGCTCTTCTCGCAAAGGTCGGCGACGCTTCTAATCTGATCCTCGATCCAGATCTCGACAGCTATTACGTCATGGATATGCTGGTAACCAAGCTACCGGCAGCTTTCGATGGCAGCGCAGCGCTTTCAGCTAGTGTTTCGGCCGTAGCGAGAGCTCCCAGCGATGACGGCCGGATTGGTCTCGTTGCCGCGCGCGGTGCCTTCGACGCCCTGGTTTCGGCTACTCGGAGCTCCCTGGCGTCAGCTATCGCAGGTAGTGGAGACGGCAAGGTAAAGATAAACTTGGCCGCCCCGACCGACACTTATGCCAGGGCGGGTGCGGACTTTTCAAGATCCGTCAGCGAAGCTTCGGCGTCACTATCTGCGGGGTCGGCTGCGCCACCTAACCTTGGCAAGGTCGCTCAGGCCCAGGCAGCATTCGTCACGGCGGCCAACGCTCTTAATGTTGCAGTCAACACCGAACTCAGCAGATTACTGCAGGCTCGGATCGACGGCTTCACCTCCAGGCTTGCAACAATGCTCAGCATAGCTGGGAGCTTGGTCGTTCTAGTCTTTGCTGCTTGCTTCTTCTTCATCCGTTCTGTTCTGCGCGTCATTCGGCGACTCGAAAGCGACATTACGGACGTGGCCAATCTGAAAGACGGCGCGACAATCACCCACGGGAACGGCCGCGACGAGATAGCCGCTATTGCGCGTGCGGTGTCGTATCTGCAGGACCGCACCGTCGAGCGCCTTGAGGGAGCTGAGCGCATGAAGGCTGCCGGGCTTGAGGAGGCCGCAAGGGCAGAGCGCGAAGCGTCTCGGGTCCGAGAGGACAATCTGCGCGCGGCGGCAGCGACCGCCGAAACGCAGCGGCAACTGGTAAACGCCTTGTCCCAATCGCTCTCGGCTCTGATGAATGGCGACCTCGACTGCCGCATTCAGGAGCGGTTCGAGGGGGATCTCGATCGCCTCCGCGAGACGTTTAACGCGACGGTAGAGGGACTCGAAGAAATGGTGTCTCAGATACGGGCGAACGCGGCATCACTTCATACCGCAACCAATGAGATTTTGGCCGGGTCGAACGATCTCTCCCACCGCACATCAAATCAGCGCGCGATGATCGAGGAGACAAGCGCTTTGGTCCGCAAAATCGGCGATATAGTCGGTGAGAACGGTTCTCTGGTCGCCGAAGCCGCTAGCAATGGCCAAATGGTCAATACCACGGCGAGAGATACCGGCGTTGCCTTGGCCAAAGTCTCGCAGTCTATGGAAAAGATTGCGGAGTCTTCAAACCGCATCTCCAACATCGTTGGCGTTATCGACGATATTGCATTTCAGACCAATCTGCTCGCGCTCAATGCGAGCGTCGAAGCCGCGCGGGCTGGCGAGGCGGGTAAGGGGTTTGCGGTCGTTGCTGTGGAAGTGCGGCGCCTCGCCCAATCGGCAGGTGGTGCATCCAAGGACATCAAGGCCCTGATAGACCAGTCGGCCTCCTTCGTCGCCGAGGGCGCTCACGTGGTTGGACGCACGACATCCCTGCTTGAGGAGATGATTACGACGGCGGGCCGCAACGGGGAGCTGCTCTCGGGCATCTCCCAACATAGCGCGACCCAGTCTCTGGCCATCGCGAGAGTGCAAGAAGCCTTCGGCTCCCTGGAAGAAACCACTCAGCATAACGCATCCCTTGTTGATCAGACCAACGCTGCAATCGAGCAGACTGAAGCCCGGGCTAATGAGCTGGACACGCTTGTGGGTCGCTTCCACATTACTCGTGCCACGGCCAATCCCATGGCGGCTTAGCGAGAGACGGTGTCCTCGCCGCTGCTGTGGGAAGCGACGATCTGACTTGAGCATCAATGAGTCCAAGAAACTTTCATGTACGCTGTCACTGCCTTGCGAGTCGCATCCTGTTCGGCGGCGGTCGGAGGATGCGTCGGCGAATCCCGCCGATGTACCGCGCGGACCACGGGCAGGCCGCTAAGCACCGGCCGTCGCATCAGCGGGGCGCTCCTCATTCTGAGCCAAACTTCACGAAGTAGCCCCGTGGGCTTTGGTGCGGTGTTCAGTACCACCAACCATTGCGGTCATCACCCCGGAGGATTTGGGTGCGTTCGGCCCCGCTACAAGGCCGACGGTCCACTAAGTCAATACGTCTACCATCAATCAGGTTGCCGCCGGAATGATCGTTCGTGCCGCGAGGAGCAGTCAGCCGATGATTGCTTTTGGCCCAATGGGGACTCTCGACGGAAGAGCGAAGCCGGATCGACGTTATGACGACGGCAGACGGACAGCGCGGCCGTCCGCCTGCACCACGAGGGCACCGGCTGGCGATGCCGAGGTCGCCAAGCTCGATGCGTCCAGGTCGGGCGGAGGTGCCAGAGCGGCGCCGCCAAACGTCTCCGGTGACAGAACCGAAGCTTTCAGCAACCGCGAATAGGGGTGCTGCGGCGCGTCGAGAATCTGGCGCGCCACCCCCATCTCGACGATCAAGCCGCGCTGCATGATGACCAGCCGGTCTGAAATATAGTACGCTGTCGCAAGGTCGTGTGTGATGTAGATCACGCAGACGCCGAAATTGTCGCGCAGGTCGCGCAGCAGATTGACGATCGCCATGCGTAGGGACGCATCGACCATCGATACTGGCTCATCCGCGATCAGCAGCGAAGGATTCGGAATGAGTGCGCGCGCAATGGCGACGCGTTGCAGCTGTCCACCGGAGAGCTCGTGCGGATAGCGGCCTTTGACCTCGGCGAGGCTGAGGCCGACCTTCTGTAGCGCGCCATCCATAGCGGCATCGATCGAGGCCGCATCGCGAAGCCCGAGAAACTGCCGCGCCGTGGAGGCGAGGTAGCCATCGACGCGCTTGAGCGGATTGAACGCTTCGAACGGATTCTGGAAGACCGGCTGGACCTTGCCCATGAACTTTAGCCGTAGTGCCCGATTGGGATGGGTGACGGGCTGGCCCTCGAAGATGATGTCGCCGCTCGTGGGGTGTTCTAGGCCGAGGATCATGCGGGCGAGCGTCGTCTTGCCGGAGCCGGACTCGCCGATGATCGTAAAGATCTCGGGGCCAGCCTCGCCGACCGAAAAGCTCACATCGTCGACGGCCCGCATTTGCCGACCCGACAGGACGCCGCCGATCGGGAAGACCTTGCTCACGCCGCGCACTTCGAGCAGCGCGCTCATTTCACCGTCTCCATGACCCGGGGGCGCTGCGGCGCGATCGGCTGCACGTCCCGCCAGCGCCAGCAGGCACTGCGTTGGCCGGGGCCGACGGTCTCAAGCGGCGGCACCTCGGTCTTGCATTTGTCGATGACCAGCGGGCAGCGGGGATGAAAACGGCAGCCCGCGGGCGGATCCGCGAGATTGGGCGGGCGGCCCTCAAGGGCAGGACGCTGACCGGTGTCGCCGATGCGCGGCAGGCTCGCGACCAGATGCGCCGTGTAGGGGTGCTTGGGGGCAGTGAACAGCGTCTTGGTCGGCGCTTCTTCCACCAGCCGGCCGGCATAGATAATGCCGATACGGTCGGCGATGTTGGCATGGACCGCCATGTCGTGCGTCACAAAGATGATCGATGATCCCATCGAGGTCTGGAGATCCTTGATGAGCCCCAGCACATCTTTCTGCACCACCACGTCGAGCGCTGTGGTCGGCTCGTCCGCGATGATGAACTCGGGATTGCAGACGGTTGCGAGCCCGATGGTGACGCGCTGCCGCATGCCGCCCGAAAGCTCATGCGGATAGGCGTTCATGATATTGGGATTGAGCTTCAGCCGCTCGAGGTGCTGCGCCACGCGCTGGCGGAAGGCGGCGCCGCTGAGGCCGAGCGGCCGGCTCGCGAAGTCCTCGAAGATCCGTCCGACCTTGCGCAGCGGATTGAGGACGCTCATCGAGCCTTGCATGATGTAGCTGAGATTGCGCCAGCGGATCGCATCGAGCTCATCGCGGCTGGCCCGCGCGATGTCGATGTCGCCGGTCGTGAAGCGGTAGAGCGCACTGCCGCCCACGATGCGGAGCGGCGGCCGGATCGCTGCCGCGAGCACCTTGATGAGGCTGGTCTTGCCACTCGAACTCTCGCCGGCAATGCCATAGACCTCGTTGCGGCCGATCGAGAGCGTGACGCCGTCGACCGCGCGAACCTCGCGGCGCACCCCGAAATAGTTCATCAAATAGTAGGCCTTGAGGTCCTGGACCGAAAGGATGTCCGTCACGCCTCATGCCCCCATGCGGCGCAGCCGGCTGCGCGGATCGATGTATTCATTGAGCGACACGGCAAGCAGGAAAAGCCCGACGAACATGATGACGACGATAGCCACCGGGATCGCGATCCACCACCACGTGCCGACGACCAGGGACGAGTGATTGTTGGCCCAGTAGAGCGTTGTTCCGACGGTCGGGATGTTGAGGTTGGTGAAGCCAAGCACCGCCAGGGTTACTTCGAGTCCGATGGCCCATATCATGTTGGCCATCGCGGTGGCAAAGATGATGGGCATGACGTAGGGCAGATGTTCGTGGAACATGATCTTGACCGGGGACATGCCGGCGAATACCGCCTGCCGGCTGAACTCGCGGAAGCGCAATCCAAGAGCCACCGAGCGGATCAGTCGCGCATCGTAGGGCCAGCCAAACCCGGCCATCAGCAATGCCAAGAGCACCGCGTTCGAATTGGCGCGCATCACGAAGTAGAACAGGATCAAGATCGGAAAGATCGGAATGGCGACGAAGATGTCGTTGATGAACATCAGCACCCGGTCGACCCAGCCGCCGACATAACCCGCGACGAGCCCCACGAGGATTGCGACGATGCGCGAGAAGATCGCAACCATGACACCGAAGCTGAGTGTGTTGCGGAACGCAAAGGCCAGCTGCCAGAACATGTCCTGGCCGCGCGAATTGGTGCCGAACAAGTATTGGAGGCTCGGCGGCTGATCGAGCGGCGCGCGATAGACAGCGGTCGGATCGACGGGCGACACGAAGCTCAGTGCCGCAAGGATCACCACGAGGCCAACGAGGACCAGCCCGATGGCGAATTCAGCGTTGTAGCGGATCAGGTCGCGGAAAACGGAAAACATCGCTCTACTCGGCCCTCACGCGAGGATCGATCAACGGGTGGAGAAGATCGATGATGAAAATCGCGCCCGCCACCGAGATGATCGAGATGCAGGAAATCGCCAGCACCACGCCGGTATCGCCATTGTTGACGGCGTTCACGAGGAGCGAGCCGAGGCCGGGATAGGTGAAGACCTGCTCGGTGATGACCGTGCCCGAAAAGATGCCGCCCAGCGACATCGCGAGCGAAGTGAGCTGCGGCACCAGAGCATTGCGAATGACGTAGGAGCCGACGATCCGGCCCTGCGGTACGCCGGCGAGCTCGGCATAAGTCACGTAGTCTTCGCTGATGATGTTGCTGACCAGCGCTCGCATCCCGAGGAACCAGGTGCCGATACCCACGACGACGAGCGCGCCGGCCGGCAGGATCGAGTACTGGATCACCGAGAGCGCAAACTGCCAGCTCCAGCCGGGCGTCACGTTCATGGCAAAGCCGCCGGAGATTGGCAGCACCGGCCACAGGAAGCCGAAGATGATCACGAACAGGAACGCGACCACGTAATAGGGGATCGGCTGGATGCCGATCGCGATGATGCCGAAGGCGCGCAGCAGCTTCGAATTCTGGAAGTAGCCCGCGAGCCCACCGGCAACATTGCCGATGACCCAGGTGATGATTACGGCGACGGTCAGCAGCCCGACCGTCCAGGGCAGCGCGATGCGGATGAGGCTCATCGCGGGCGTCGGGAACGCCATCAGGGATGGACCGAAATCGAGGGTGAACAGGTGGAGCAGGAAATTGAGGTATTGCTGCCAGAGCGGGACATCGAGCCCGAAGAGCTCGCTGAGCGTGCGGCGCATTTCCTGAACGGCAGCGGGATCAGCGACCGATCGGCCGGTCACCTGCGCGATAATGGTATCGACGGGACTGATGGGGCTCAGGTGGGAAACGAAGAACGCCACCGAGCAGCCGCAGATGACGACGGCGACGAACTGCACCAGGCGCTTGAGCGCGAACAGAAGGTAGGACTTCATCGTCGACCGGTTGGCGTGAGCGGCGCCCGGCCACTATAGGCCGGGCGCCTGACGTCGTGGGAGGATTATTTCCCCGTGGGCTTCAACTGGGTCAGGATGTACTTCGAGTTCGACCAGTTGTTGACGATGTTCGCGTAGGGATTGGCCTCTGCTGTCGGGAAGCCGGTCCAATAGCGAGTGTCGTACGCCGAGAAGACGTTGAACGACATGATCGGGATCACCGGCATCTCGTCGACCATCAGCTTGATGAATTCGTCGCCGAGCTTCACGTTTGCGTCGTGATCCTCGAACGGCGTCTTGCGCATCCGGTTGATGATGTCGTCGACCTTGGGGTTGCTCCAGCGCATCCAGTTACGGGCGGTCTGGAGTTCGCCCGGCTTGGCAACGAACGCCGAATCCCAGCTGTCGAGGAAGAAACTGAGGTCGGGGTTACCGCCCCAGGTCTCGATCGACCACCCGATGGCAGCTTCGTAGTTGCCGTGCGGGAAGGTCTGGTCGAAGCCGTGAGCGTCGGCAAACGGGGCAACGTCAATGCCCGCCTGCGTCCACTGCTGGGCGATGTCGGTGCCGAGCCGGTTCATTACGCCGTCGGTAAAGGTATCGAGCGTGAACTTGAACGGCTGGCCGTTCGGCATCATCCACTTGCCACCCTGCTGGGTGAAGCCGGCGGCAGTGAGCAGTTCGGCAGCGGCCTGTGGGTTCTTCTTCCACCAGCCAAAGCCGAACGACTTCTTGATCGCCGTTTCATCCGTCGGGATAGCATTGCCGAACTGCGGGCGAACTGCAGCGGCGATTTGGTCGCCGACCGTGGGGTCGTACGGCTTGATCTTCTGCTTGCCGGTATCGAGCTCGTAATTGGTGAGCCAATCCTGCAGTGGCACGAAATAGTCGTCGAGGTGCGTGCCGGTGGGCGGCATCGCAATCGCCGACAGCGTCGCGGCGCCGCGGTAGGACGCGAGCGACATTTCGACCGGGTCAAGCAGCAGCGTCAACGCCCAACGGACACGCTTGTCCTGGAACATCGGGTTCTGGGCGTTGAACATCACCATCGGGAGGGTCGGATCCGGATGGGCATAGGGGAAGCCCGGGAACCAGCCGCGCGCGGTGGGATCCTGCTTGGCAAGGCTGAACATGCCTTCCGGCGACAAGTCATGGATCATGTCGAGATTGCCATTGACCATCTCGATGAGGCGCTTGTCGTTGTTGGGGATCGACCGGTAGATCACGTAGGTCGGCGCGGGCTTGCCCCACTCGGCCATGGCGGTCTTGTCCCAGTCATCACGGCGCTGCCAGATATACCAGGCACCGTTGGGGTCGAACGATTTGAGGGTGTAAGGCCCGAGGCTGACCGGCGGGTTGAACTTGAACGCCTTGATGTCGGCCTGCTTCTCGAACACATGCTTGGGCATGATCCAGGCGGCGTTCCAGCGAACTGAGAACAGTGCGTGGAAGCGGGCATTCGGTCCCTTCAGCTTGAAATGCACCGTGTAGGGATCGGGGCAATCGACGCTGGCGACGTTGTTGTTGAACGGCGCGCTCCAGGTCATGCCTGGCGTCTTCATTTGGATTTCGACGGTGTATTTGACGTCGTCACAGGTGAACTCGACGTTGTCGCTCCACATGACGCCTTTGCGCAGGTGGGCCGTCATCTCGGTGAAGTCAGTGTTGTACTCGGCTGGGCCTGTCGCCAGCTCGTTATAAGTCGAGCCCTTGAGGCCCGCTTCCGGATCGATGAACCAAAGCGTATCGAGCGCCAGCTGATGCAGGCCGTTCGAATTGCCGGAGCCGTTGGCGATTACCCAGAGATTGAAGTTGTCGGCCGCGAGCTGCGGGTTCTCCGGGTTGTTGATGATCAAAGTCTGATTGCGCGGCAGGTCTGTAATCGGGGGCGCCGCCGCATCCTGCGCGAGCACGCTGCTCGCCAGACTGCCGGACGCCACCAGAATCAACGCCGCGAGCGTCTTCCAATTGGCCATTGATGTCCTCCTTGCGGGATCGCGCCCTCCTGCGCCGTCCCTTCGGGGATGCTAGCTCAGCACCCCCGCTTGTCAATGGAGTTTCATGATACAAATCCGATATGTGAATATTGAATGTCGTTACAAACGGCTCGGCTGCGCTGCTGCACCTTTAGCTGTGCAGTTAAGCGGCCCAGTTCGTCCAGGAGGCGGATCCCCTCAGGCGGTGAGGCGGATCATCTGGTATGAATAGGGAGCCAGTTCCGCCGTCAGCTTGTCGCTGGAGACGCCGGCGCCGGTGCCCTTTTTCGGCACCACTTCAGTGGGTTTTGCGGCGGTATTCACTGCCGTCAGGCTCGAGTGGCTGATCACCTGATGGTCGGCGATCTTGCCCGCCGGCAGCCCGTGAAGGCCGACCTCGAGCTCGATGGTTTCGCTCGCGTGGCGATTGACCGCAAACAGCGTCATCGTTCCGTCGGCCTCGTTGTGCACGCCGGCGATATCGACATAGGGAACATTGTCGGCAACCTCCGCGTCGTAACCTGGGCATGAGACCTGCAGGTCGAGGGCGGTGCCGCGGCCGAAGCGCGAGGCAAGGTAGTAAGGGTAGTAGGTCGTCTGCCGCCACGCCGCGCCGTTGGGCTCGGTCATGATCGGCGCGATGACGTTGACCAGCTGCGCGATGCAGGCGAGCTTCACCACGTCCGATCGGCGGATGAAGCTGTTGATGATGCATCCGACCTGCAGCACGTCCTCGAAATTGTAGATGTCCTCGAGCAGCCGCGGTGCGTGCGGCCAACCTTCAGCGCCATCGAGGATTTTGCGGTCCTGCTCGTTGGAATGGTACCAGACGTTCCACTCGTCGAATGAGATATAGACCCGCTTCTTGCTTCGCTTCCTGGCGCGCACGAACTCGATCGTCGAGGCGACTGTGCCGATATACTCCTCGAGCCGGGCGTTCATGGCCAGATAATTGGCGGTGTTCTGGGCCCGGTTGTTGAAGTACATGTGAAGCGAGATGTGATCGACCGCGTCGTAGGTGTGCTCGAGCACCGTGCGCTCCCAGTCGGGATAGGTCGGCATGTAGGAGTGTGACGAGCCGCACACGATGAGCTCGAGCGAGCTGTCGAAGGCGCGCAACGCCTTCGCGGTCTCGTTGGCGAGGCGGCCATATTCGTCGGCGGTCTTGTGGCCGACCTGCCAGGGGCCGTCCATCTCGTTGCCCAGGCACCAGAGCTTGACGTCCCAGGGGTCCTTGCGGCCGTTCGATTTGCGAAGGTCGCCCCAGTACGAACCGGTCGGCCCGTTGATGTATTCGACAAAATTGCGCGCTTGATCGAGACCGCGCGAGCCGAGGTTGATCGCGAGCATCGGCTTAGTGTTGACCGTGTCGCACCAATCGATGAACTCATGCACGCCTACCGCATTGCTGTCGGAGGTATGCCAAGCCAGATCGAGCCGGGTTGGACGCTTGTCGCGCGGACCAATGCCGTCCTCCCAATTGTACGCTGAAACGAAATTGCCGCCCGGATAGCGGACCATCGGAATGTCGAGGTCGCGCACCAATTGGGCGACGTCGCCGCGCATGCCGTTCTTGTCGGCAGTCGGGTGGCCGGGCTCGTAAATGCCGGAATAGATCGCCCGGCCCAGATGCTCGAGGAACGCCCCGTAAACGCGGTCGTCGATCGGCGAAATGGTGAAATCCTTATGCGCCGTAACCGCCGCCCGCATACTCAAGCCCTCCCAAGGCACTCTTGTGATTT
>Ga0068851_10001224_pt1 | contig 11160 bp, 13 predicted proteins | sample KBSCornC12_FD_66588 | JGI IMG/M metagenome (GOLD analysis project Ga0068851, IMG submission 66588) | Corn rhizosphere microbial communities from Kellogg Biological Station, Michigan, USA - KBS Corn C1-2 | ecosystem: Host-associated > Plants > Roots > Rhizosphere > Soil ...
GTTGCGCTTGACCAGGGTCGTGATGCCGGCTTCGTTCAGCAGGTCCGCGTCGGTACCCTCGGTCAGGTAGTCGAAGTAGACGTCAGCGCTGATACCCATCACGCCGTCGACGGGGATGTTGGAGAGCACGCGGTGCCAGCCGGCGACCTGGTCGGTCTTCGCACGCAGGCCCAGTGCCATGGCGACCGTCAGCGCCTTGGCTTCGCGGTTGGCGACGGTGTCCCAGGTGGTGAAGTCCGGCCACAGCAGCATCAGCTCGCGCGCGCCGAAGCCTTCGCGGTAGGTCTTGGCATCGGCGAGGGTGGCGCAGTCGTCACAGGTGGCGTAGGCGAAGGCCTTCAACCGTTTGGCGACCGTGACCAGCGCGTCCGCGACGGGCTTGGTGTCCAGGCCCGGCGCACCGAGGATGCGCGGACGCACGCCGGTGCGCGCTTCTGCGGTGAGCAACGCCTGCAGGCCGGTATAGCGCCCTTCCGCGTTGACGGTGCCCACCGCGTTGGAGGTGGTGGCCGCCGGATCCACGCCTTCGGCGACACGCACGACTACCACCGGGCAGGTCACGATGTCGGCGATGGCTTGGAGCGCTCGGGCGAGGGTGCCCTTGGTGCCGGCCTTGGCGAGGCCGGCCTTGGGTTGCGTGAGCAGGACCGGCGTGTCCAGGGGGAAGGCAGCCGCATCGGCATCCGACGCGGTGGCGACGAAACCAATCTTGGCGGTGGAGACGGTTTTGAGCGCGTACGGGGCGTCGCTGGTTTCCTGGACGCGCGCGCCGTGGTGATAGGCGGTGGACATGGGTTAGGCCTCGGGAGTGGCGGGGATGGCGTCGGTCGGTGCCGGGGCGTCCGGCCAGACCACGGTGTGCGGAAAGTCCGGCTGCTGCGGCACATCGCGCAGCGCCTGGGCATAGGTCGCCAGCGCCGACGCTTCGGCATCGGTCAGCGTGGTCGGCTGGGCATAGGTGGTTTGCAGCACGTGGCGCTGCAGGGCGTCGGTGACCGGGGCAAGCAGGACATCGCGCTGCGCGCGCAGGCGTGCGGCGATCTGCTCGGTCGTGGGCGGCGGCGGATCCGCCAGCGTGGGCGCGCCATCACGGACGACGATCCGTTTGCCGCGGCTCTGGCCGTCCAGCAACGCGCGGTAGGTGTCCTCACTTAAGACGGCCAGGTCACTGGCCGGCGGCAGGGTGCAGTGCGGATTGGCCTGCTCGATCAACGGACCATCGGCGAGCGTTTGGCCATCGCCCGGTGTCCAGTCGGGATCGCGGACCGGGAGGGTGCGCGGGCCATGCACCGCATCGCAGTAGAAGCCGCCCTGCACGATGTCGTAGAAGTAGGCCATTCAGTACCCCAGGGCGAAGTAAGTCAGCCCACACCAACGGTTGGCGTTGGCGCCGCCGGGGAACTGGATGAAGGTGGTGAAGTGCGTGCGGTCCCAACCGGTGAGCTGGGCGCTGTCGTCGTACTGCGACCAGCCCGCGCCGCCGACGTTGGTCAGGTAGTCGCTGACCTGCACCGAGAGGCAGCCATTGGGAAACGCGATGGGGAAGCTGAGCGCGGGGCCCGTGCCTTCGTTCCACGGCGCATCGGAGAGATACATCCCCCACTGCACCAGGAAGCCGTTGGGGAACTTCATCCAGCCGTTGCCCTGGGCGGCGAACGAGATTTGCCCGCTGTGCCACACGGGATTGCCCACCACGCGCAGGTCTTCCACCCAGGTCGTGCCGTCAAGCGCGGCGTCGCGGATGCGGTCGTGCAGCACACGCCGCGCCGGGCCCATCGTCCAGCCGCCCCACTTGAGCACGTTGTCGGTGTCCAGGCCGAGGAAGCCACCGGCGACGCTTTCGCGAAGGAAGGCCATCACGGCCGAGGCGGAGGCATTGCCGCCGTTGGCGACGAGCAGGGGCGGTGAGCCTTCGAGGCCCGTGCCGGCGATGCCGTCGATGGAGGGCATGAGGCCGTTGGTCAGCCGCGTGCCGACCGAGGTGTTGCTCGCGCCGATGCGTGCGAGGGCGTAGCCGGTGCCGCCGTTCAACGCCAAGGTGCCGTCGTTCTTCAAGGTGGCGTAGGCGCCGCCAGTCGCGCCGATCTGCAGCGCGCCGCCGGCGGCCACCACGGAACCCTGAAACACGGGGCTCTGCGTCGGCGCCTTGGCGTCGAGCGCGGTCTGCAGGTTCGTCACATCGCCGATGGCGTGCGTGTGCGCCGACGGCGCAAAGGTGGTGGGCTTGGCGGTGACTTCGCTCCATGCCGGCCAGCGCTGGGTCTGCATGGGCGGGTTGTTGATGTCCGACCAGGCGTGCGAGTGCGGCGCCGGGGTGAAGGTGTCGGGCTTGGCCGTCACCTCCGACCAGGCCGGCCAGCGGCTCGCCTGCGCGGGCGCGTTGGTGATGTCCGACCACGGATGCGAGTGCGCGCTCGGCGTGAACGTGGTCGGCTTGTCGGTGAGGTTGGCCCAGGCGCGGTAGTAGTCGCCGTGCTGGCCGTCGAGCGTGTCGGCATCCAAGCCGTTGCCGGGGCCGTCGTCTTTCAGGGCGGCGCCCTTGAGGCCCAGCTCCCCGCGGAAGGCCGCGGCCGTGGCGAGTCCCAGCAGCTTCTTGACGAACGCGGTGGGCGCACCGATGCCCAGGCGGGCATTGAGCGCGGCGAGCAGCGACTTCGGCGTGATGGCGCGCTGCGTATCGGTGCCGGTGGTGGCGTCATCGTCGCCGGCCAGCTTCACCACGCCCAGCGTGTCGAGGGTGGCCGCCGGATTGTTGAACGTGGTGTCGCCGAAGGTGATCTGCGTGGCATCCGCGTCGGTGAACTGCACGTCGGTGGCCAGCAGCATGGTGGACTGCGCGGATTTCTCCACGATCACGTTGGCCTGGCCGTAGGAGCCGAACAGCGTGCCGTCGTCCAGGTACCAGCCGAAACCGCGCACGGTGTACACATCGGTGCCCGCATCCGTCACGGTGACGTGGACCGTGTCCTTCGCGGTCGCGCCGCCGGCCACGGTGGCCAGGCGTTTGATCTCGTTCGGCAGCGGTTGACCGGGCACGAACGCGATGGCGGTCAGGCCCACGCGGGCGATGCGTACGGCCTGGGTGCCATCGGCTTGGGCATTGACCAGGGCCGCGCGTCCAGCCGGCGTGATCGTGAGGGTGAGGGCCATCTCAGGCGGCTCCGGTGAATTGCAGATGCGCGTAGGCGACAGGCCGGGCCGCGGCGATCACGCCGAGTCGGCCGCGGGCCTGCAAGCCCTGGGTGAAGGTGAAGTGCGACCGGGCCGGCTTGGTGCGGCGAATCTCGGCGATGACGTCGTCCACGTAGGCGGCGCTGGCTTCGGCGCCGTCGTCTCCGGTCAGGGTCAGCACCACGTCGAAGGTGTGCGGGACGCCTTTGGGCTCGGTCTGCCACCACTCCCGAATGCTGATCGCGCCGCCGAAGGCCGCGGCCACGTCGCGCACGGACTGGGACGTCCCTTTGCGGCGCGCGATGTCGATGGCCTGGCGCACGCGGTTGCGCTTGACCGTGTCGGACCAATAGCTCTTCCAGCTATCGAGACTCAGCGACCAGGCCAGCCACGGCAGCAGCTCGCCGCGGATGGTGTCGGCGTTCCATAGCGTGCGCAGTGGGACTGGCACGTCGAGCGCGTTGAGCGTGACGTGTTCGAGGGTGCGTTCCAGCGGCGTGTTGTTGGGCGGCAGGAGGCTATCCACCGATGCCTCCATAAGCCAATTCCACGCCGGTGCAATGCGCGGCCTGCGTCGGGCCGATTACCAGCGTGGCACGCGGTTCATCCAGCTCTACGTTCTGGATACCGGCCACCTGCAACGCGGCGTAGAGCCCGGACAGCGTGATATCGCGGTCCAGGCGCTTAGCTTCGGCGAGATAGGTATCCAGGCTCGCGCGCGACGCGGCGCGGACGATATCGGCATCCGGGCCGGCGTAGGTCCACAGGGTGGCGCGGACCTGGAAGGGCACGATGTCGGCCGACTGGACGGTGACGAAATCGGTCAGGGGCCGCACGTTGTCGGCGCTCACGTTGTCGGCCACGGCGGCAAGCAGAGCGGGGTCGGCCTGGCCATCGCCCTGACGCGACAGGACCGACACGATCACCTCGCCGGGCCAGCGCGCCGCGGCCAGAGCCGCCTGCATGTCGGCCACCAAGGCCGGCGTCGCGTCGTGGCGGGCCAGGACGCCGGCCACCACCGCGCGGATGTCATCGGGTTGCGGGCTGATCGCGCTGGCGTCGAGCACATCGCCCGACGCGCTGCGCGCGTGAAATATGTAGGCCGCTTCCGGCCCGGCCACCGAGAACGAGGCCGGCGCCAGGGTGATGCGCTCGCGCAGGGCGTCGTCGGATTCCATCACGGCGGGGATAGCCAGCTCCGGCTTGGCGGGACTCAGCGTGAGGCGTTCGACGCCGTACCAGGCGCCGATGTGGTCGAGGTCCGCACCTTGGGCGGTCGCCAGGAAGTTGGCCCGTGCCGCGTCGTTGACGCGCTGACGCAGGCCGAGCGCCACATAGGCGACGGTCTGCAGGATCTTCACGACCGGCTCGGACTCGCGGCTCAGGTCGATATCCGGCAGGGAGGCATTGCGCTTCTGCTGTTGCTGCCACAGCGCGGCGAACTGCTCTTTGGCTTTCGCTAGGATCGTTTCGTAGTGGAGCGGTTCGACCACATCGGGCGGTGGCAGGCGGTCGAGCTGGATCGCGCTGGTCATGCGGCCTCGCTCCGATTCAAGGGCACGCTCAGCGACACGGCGGCGCCGGTCGCGGCGAGTCGGCCGCCGATGTCGAGTGCGAACTTGCCCTGCAAGCCGTCGATAGCCGTCAGCGCGACACGCTGCACGGTGAGCCGCTTCTCCCAGCGCATGAGCGCGGTGGCGGTGGCGGCGAACAGGCGCACGCGGGTGGAAGCGTTGGCCGGCGCGTCGAGCAGGTCGAAGATGCGACTACCGTAGGTGCGTCGCGCGAGGCTGCTACCCAGCGGCGTGGTCAGGATGTCGGCGACGGATTGCGCGATGTGCTCGATCTCCGGCAGCGCGGCGCCGGTGGTGCGCGACATGCCGGTCATGGCTGTGGCTTCCCCGACATGCCGGAGCCGGGCTGTACCTGGCCGTGGGGGTGGTCGCGCAGGCTGATATCACCGGCCTTCACGTCCGCGTCGGTGGTGATGTCCTGCGCGGTATGCAGCGTCGCGTCGAAGGTCGCCGCCTGGGTAACGTGGAAAGCGCCGTCGATATCCATATCGCCGACCAGGTGGAAGCCACCGGGCGCCGTCAGCTCCACGCGGCCGCCAGCTGGAAGCACGCCCTTGAGCAGATGCGTAGCGTGGTCGTACAGAAACACGGCGCCATCACCGAAGGCGATCACCACGTTGTCGGAGGTGGCGCCATCAGGTATGGCGAAGGTGTCGTAGAAGATGCCCGTCAAGGCGACGGCGGCGCCGAGGTTGCCCCCGGGAGAAAGCACGAGTACCTGCTCGCCGGGGGTGGGCGGTGACCAGGTGCGCGTGGCGCCGGCACGTGGAGCAAGCCATGGAATGGGCTTGGTGGCTAGGCCGCCCACCGACACCACTACGCGCGCGCTTGCCACATCGATGGTGGCGATGGTGCCGTAGCGGATCAGGTTGATGAGTTGCGTGGGGTCCTCGTGCATGCGTTGCATGCTGCGGAAGGACGGCGCGCAAGGCACGTAGGGACTGTTCTGTGATGAGGAGTTCAGAACGTTGGCTGACGCAGCCGCGCTGACAAAGGTTTCTGGTAGTTGCCGAGCATTCTCGGATACGGCCTGGGATGGCCGATGGCCTCTTACCCGCTGTTAGCCCGTAGAGGCTAAGAGGGCCATTCAGATCTAGTCCGTTGGAGGGATTTGTTTGCTGGCAAAGCCGGCTGGCTATACTGGTTGGGCGGAGATTGCTTAACGCTATGGCGTTGAGCTGTCCCCGATTAACAGGCGCCGTATGAAGAACCCGGCCCAAAGGGTCGAATGTCTAACAGCTATGGCCGATAACATGACCTACCATCACGTCATTGCAAAAGTGGGCTCAGGAGATAAATTCCGGTGCCTATTCTCGGATCTATCTGCGGCTGATCTGCGGAAAAAATTCATCTTGCCGTACGAGCGTGGTACGGGGTTTTTCTGCGGAAGTGATCTCATTTCACCGGCTGAAATCCGTTCGCTAAAGATTGTAAGGACCAACAATCCGGACGAGGTCGAGCGGGCGGAAATTAACCGTGCCGATCAAGCCAGGATAGATGAATTCAATCGCACGAGCGGTGGCCTCACTATTATAGGTTTCGGGGGTGGCTATGAGCCTGAGGACATTGAGGGCGCTGGTGAAGATGTGACGCACGTGCTTATCAAGGGGCCGCCTGGCTTTAAGGCTGGCCGCTGGGCGCCGTCTAAGAAAGTCATGGGATGGTTTTTTGGAATCCTCGCCTCCGTGGTCGCCGCTGGTGCAGCGAAATGGTTGGGATGGGTGTAAAACTGTCAATAGTGAGTCGTGTCGGAGGAACTTTGTTCTGACAGGGCAGCGAAATAGGAGGGGGGATGCCAATCGAACTTCACGATGGTTGCGTCAAGCAGCTGATCAAGCTCGTTGAACAGGCGTTAGTCGAGACGACGTGTTCCTATAACGCCATCATCGACTATCCGCAGCCAGAGGTGTGGAGTGCCCTGGATAAAGTTCTTCCAGCAGATAAGTCTCGTCAACTGGAGGGGTATATCAACCATGCCCCAGTTGCTACGTTCCTCAAGTCTGTATTCCAGCGAGACTTAAACGATTGGGCAAAGTACGACGGCGACGCTAGGAACGTACCGCTCACGAGCCTTTATGGTGGGGATGTCTCTGAGCTGGCTGTGAGCTACGTCACCGAGCTTCGCGCAATGCCCGTGCGATGCGTGTTCACCTACACGCTCCCGAAGTCTATTGCTCAGTACCTTGACCCAAAGGAGGTGATCAATATTAGTGATGGCGTCGTAGTAACCTTTGGAACGGATGATGTAGTTAAAACATTTCCGATGGATGCGGTTGGTGGAAGTGCTTTAAGCTCTCTCTTGGGGTTCTCGTCTCGCATGGATTCAGAGACATGCTATCTACAAATTTTTATTGATGGATTTGTGGATAGGTACACACCGACAGCGGCGTCTATGGGGGCAAGCGCTTTATGCCGATCGATACTAGGTCTGGGATCTGCGCATCGCGCATGGCGTGTCGGACCTGAGTGGATGGGTGAAAAGTTTTCTTCACCAGGCTTCGTGCATGCGTTGAGTGGCAATGAATGGAAGTACGTATCGCAAGTCTCCCTTGATAGAACCGTGGCGCGTGCCATTGAAAGGCTTCAGTTCGATTTCCTCGATGGGCACATAGCTAACGCGGATCAGGCGCGTAGCTGGCTGGCTACCAACCTAAAGGCGATAGCACTTATTCTGCGGACAAAGAAGAATGAGCTCATTCTTCGGGGCAGTCAGTGGTACTTCGATAGTTTTGCTAGCGAAAATGTTCTTGATGCGTACATCCGAGCGACTGTTGCGGTGGAGATTATGCTCGGGGAAGAAGATGGCCAGGATGGGATTGGGCTCACGACGATGCTCGCCAACCGCTGTGCATACCTCATAAGTAACAATCATGATGAGCGCGAAAATTTTCTCGACGATTTTCGAGAAATATATAAGCTTCGATCAAAGATTGTTCATACCGGATTCGATCGTCTCATGCAGCGCGAACAGGACATGCTATATAAGCTTCAGTGGATATGCCTTCGCATTATTCAAAAGGAAAGTAAGTTGCTTGTGAGCTAAGGGCGTCTGCGAGGGCGTTTTCGGCATCGTCACACTTCGCTACACCGTCATCGCCATAGGTGCTGTAGTAGTAGGTCGCGCACACATTCTCTGTCGATGCTGGTGAAGCCAAGAAGTGCGCGCCGCGGATAGCGAATCTCGGTAGCATTCGGTGCGGCGCGATCATTCAGGCCTTCTTGGTGGATGCGTGCAATGCGCGCCGCCTGGCCTGAGAAGCCCACTTCGGCGGCATCGGCTGTGCCTGCGATACGCAGCCATCGCGCGGTGCGAAGCTTGGCAAACATCGCCGCACGCCGCCGGATGGCTCCGCGTCGATCACGCAGTCGCGGCTTGCGTGGAACGAAGGGTTTGCCTTCCGCATCGTGCTGCGAGGCGATGCGCTGCTGCTGGGAGCGCCGCAGGTCCCGCGCGATGGTGACGGCCAGGGTGCGCCGCGCGGGTGCCTCCAATTTGGCCAGCAGAGCGCCGGCCCATTCCTCAAGTTGGTGTAGCGGATCCGTGCTCACCACATCGCCGTCGGGTCAGTCGGCGACGGCGCCGGGTGCTCGAAATTCCCATCGCGGCAAATCACCGGTTCGGTAATGTCCAGCTGGAACTGCACGTCCGCCAGTTCGTTGGACATCAACTCCGCCTCGAACCGCACGCCGTTGCGTCGACTTTGCGGACTCAGCACCAGGTCCGGCTGCTCCGCGGCGAGCCAGCGCAACACGGTGGCGGTGAGTGCGTCCATGTCACCCGCGAAGTCCTGCACGATCACCGTCAGCTGATAGGCGTATTCCCAACTCTCACCCGGTTCACCGGTAGCCACCACCGAGCCACGCTCGGCGAAGATCAGCAGTTTCTGCGGGTCGAGGGCGAGATCGGGCAGTCCGCGGATCAGCGCCTCGCGCAGGCGGCCGGGTTTATTCATCCAACGCGGCCTCGCGATAAGGCGGCATCTGCAAACGATCGATCAGCGCATTGAGCTGTTCGCGGATGGCGTGGCAGGTACCGTAGTTGCCGGCGATGACCACGGCGGCGTCAGAGGCTGTAACGCCGGAGGCCTGCGCATCAGCAGCGCCGGGAGGGCCGGGCAGGTCGGCCGCGGCGGCGGCGTCGTGCAGGCGGACAAAGCCGACAGGGAGAGGAAAAGCAGCATCGGTGCGGGGCGTGACATAGCGGGGCGTCTCGCGCTGGATAGTGTGGATGACCTGGCGAACCACGCGCTCGCGGTCCACGTACTGGGTAATGACATGCACGTCCGCGCGCGCCGCGCTGGCCTCGAAGCCGGCGATGACCGCTTGCGTTTGTGCCTGGGCCACGTCGGTAGCTAGGCCCTGGATACGGTGGCGCTGCCAGGCCAGTAAGCCACCGGCCATGGCGAGCAGGACGGTGAGGGCGTAGCGCATGGCCTACGTCCCCACCCGGTTGGTGACCCAGCCGAACACGAAGCGTCGCTGCGAAGGGTTCCCTTCGGTAATGTCGAGGTAGCGTGTGCCCTGGGAGCTATGGATGCTCTTGAGCAAGGCGGCAGCGCCCATCGGGCCACGCCAGCGCAGGAAGGTCCGTAGCGCATCGAGCGTCTTGTTGCCCACCTGGCCGTCGACCACCAGCGCTGCGTAACGCGTGCCGGTGTCGTTGAAGACGTTGAGCCAGCGTTGCAGGAAACGGGTGGCGACCACCGGTCCCATGTTGACGCCGATGTCTATCAGCGTGGCGCCGATCTCGGGGTCGATGGCGACCACCTCGCCGAAGCGAGGCGCGTCCACGTAGGTCGTGCGGTAGATCGCACGGGCGGTCGCTTCGGGCAATGCCGCCATCGGGCCGGTGTAGCCATGGGCGCGCGCTGTGGCGACGGTGATGCCCCATCGGGTCTCACCGCCACGGTCGGCCGCGTCGTTGACGTAACCGCCTTCCACCGCGATCAGGTCCGACAGGATGCGCTCGATGCGCTGCTCGGCCACATCGATCACCGGCGCACCCTCCGGCGGAGCGCGCGCACCGCGTCCAGCACGGCGCGGACGGCGTGCGCCAGATCACCGCGGTGCCAAGTGAGCAGGATGGCCAGGGCGACGCATGCGAGCGCTTCCAGCGGCCCCGGTGGCGGACGAACACCGCACAGCAGTTTGACGGCCGTCATCAGGCACGCGACCACTAGCAGCCAGGCCAGCCAAGCAATGCCGCGGCGGTGAGGGGAGGGGCCGCGTCGATACATGGCGAGCTGCCCGGCGATGACCAGGCACGCGATCAGCTGGATCAGCGGCCAGGCGTTCGGGGTAATGAGCTGGGACATGGGTCAGGCTCCGCGCTTGGTGAACAGGGAGGAGAGATCGAGGGTCTTCACCCGCTCGATGGCTTGGGTGGCGACCGTCACGGCGACGGCGCCACCGAGGAAACCGGCCAGGCCGTTGCTTTGCAGGGGCAGCAGCCCGCGCAGCTCGGGCGCGCCGAAGTAGCCGGCGGCCGTGCTCACCAACAGGTAGACGGCGCGGCGCAGCAGCGGCAGGTCGCGCGCACTGGTGACGTATAGGGTGCCGCCGGCCAGTGCGCCCACCAGGGCGTCGCCGTCGATGCCGGGAAGCAGCGCGGTGGTGGCAGCCGTGGCGGTGACCGCGGCGGCAAGGAGATAGGTGCTGGCCGGTTCGGTCATGCTCAGTCCCATAGCTGTTGAGTAGGAAGGACGGGTGTCGCTGTGGCGGGCGAGCGCTCGGGCAGTCGTACGACGGTGCCAGTCGGAAGGATGTGGCCCAGGTCGGCCAAGTCACGATTGAGTTCGTAGACGGCCTCCACCACACCGGTGGTGGCGCCCAGCTCACGCCAGCACAGCGCATCCAGCGTGTCGCCTTGCAGTGAGCGCACCGCGGGCACTAGATCAGCTCCACGACGCTGCGCGAGCGGCCGAGGATGTCGGCCAGCGCCCATTGCGCGTTGCGCCGGAATTCGTCGGCCGCCGCGGTCTCCGATTCGGCGCGGTAATCGCCGGCACGGGTGTTGTCCCAATCGCGGTAGTGCTCCGCGAGGTCCGCCTGCACGCTGCAGGCGACTGCGCGAAGGTAGCGCTGCACGAGGACCGACTTGCCGTCGATGGTCTCGTCCATGTCCGCGGCCGACACCCAGCCCTGTGCAATCTTCGTGGCGCGGAACGCGGCGAGCTGCGGATTGATGAACAGCACCGCGGCCACGGCTGCCGTGCGCAAGCGCGCCGCCGTGACGTTGCCAGTGAGGCGGGTGGAGGCGCGCAGAGCGCCGAGGTCGATATCGGGCCAGAAGCCGTCGTTGCGGATCGGCGGGCCATCGTCGGAGGGAGGGGTGGTGGCTGCGCCGCCGTTGCCAGTCAGGGTGCCCATAGGGGTCTCGTCAAATGCGGCGGTGGACGGGTGGGTCGGTGTTCGC
>Ga0068851_10001225_pt1 | contig 11156 bp, 8 predicted proteins | sample KBSCornC12_FD_66588 | JGI IMG/M metagenome (GOLD analysis project Ga0068851, IMG submission 66588) | Corn rhizosphere microbial communities from Kellogg Biological Station, Michigan, USA - KBS Corn C1-2 | ecosystem: Host-associated > Plants > Roots > Rhizosphere > Soil ...
AGGTCATCGTGAACGTGTCGCGCATGAATCGCGTGCGCGCCGTCGATCCCGAGAACAACACCATGACGGTCGAGGCGGGCTGCATCCTCGCCCACCTCCAGGCCGAGGCCGAACGACACGACCGGCTCTTCCCGCTGTCGCTCGGCGCGGAGGGCAGCTGCGAGATCGGCGGCAACCTCTCGACCAACGCGGGCGGCACGGGCGTGCTGCGCTACGGCAACACGCGCGAGCTGGTGCTGGGCCTCGAGGTGGTGCTGCCCGATGGGCGCGCCTGGAACGGCCTGCGCGGGCTGCGCAAGGACAACACCGGCTACGACCTGAAGCACCTCTTCGTGGGCGCCGAGGGCACGCTCGGCATCATCACCGCCGCTGTCCTGAAGCTCTTCCCGAAGCCGCGGTCCCAGGCCACGGCGATGGTCGCGGTCGGGAATCCCGCCGCCGCGGTGGCGTTGCTGTCGGCCCTGCGCGAGCGGTGCGGGGAGCGCATCACCGGCTTCGAGCTCATCTCGCGTAATTGCCTCGACCTCGTTTTCCGCCACATCCCCGGCTCGCGAGACCCGCTCGGGCATGCGTACGCGTGGTACGTGCTGGTCGAGCTCTCCGACAGCAGCGCGGGCCCGGCGCTCACCGGGCTGCTCGAGGACTCGCTCGGCGCCATCGCGGAAGAAGGCGCCATCAGCGACGCGGTCGTGGCATCCAGCCAGTCGCAGCGCCTGGCCTTGTGGAAGCTTCGCGAGGACATTCCCGAGGCGCAGAAGATCGACGGCGTGTCGATCAAGCACGATGTCTCCGTTCCCGTGAGCCGCGTGGCGGAGTTCATCGAGCGTGCGAGCACGGCGCTCACCCAGCGGTTTCCCGACATCCGCATCGTCGCCTTCGGCCACGCGGGCGACGGCAACATCCACTACAACTGCGGCACCAGCGATGCCGGCGAGGCGCGCGCCTTCTTCCGCAACAGCGAGGACGTGAACCACATCGTCTACGACGTGGTGGCTGCCCTCGATGGCTCCATCAGCGCCGAGCACGGGCTCGGGCAGCTCAAACGCGAGGAGATCAAGCGCTACAAGAGCGGGGTGGAGATGGAGCTCATGCGCGCGGTGAAGGCGGCGGTGGATCCTCGCGGGGTCATGAATCCCGGGAAGGTCCTGTAACTGGTTAAGGCGATGTGGGAGTCGTCCCCTTGACCATCCCCGGGGAAATGCAGGCGTGAGTCCTCGGGTGCCAATCCTGCGTGAGTACGGCCGACTCCTTTCGAGCGTCTGTGGTTTGATGCTGTCACCGCGGGTCGGCCTATCACGCACGGACCCTTCGGCCTCGCATTTCCACGGGGATGGTCAAGGGAACGTCTCCCCCATCGCCCTCGCAGGCACCACGACACTTGATGAGCCCGCCGCTGCCCCGTGCTGCGTGCTCAATAAGTCGTGATGCGGCATCGGGGCGCGGATGTGGCAGGTGCCATCCGCCGTCCGTGAAACTGCGAGCCCGAACGGTCCGTGCGTGATACGGCGACCCGCGGTAGACGCAATCGGCACGAACTCACGAAAGGAGTCGCCGGTATCACGCAGGATTGGACCGGAGGGCTCACGCTTGCAGTTTCCCGGACGGCTGATGGCACCTGCCACGTCTGCGCCATCGTATGTTGCATGGCAGCTCAAGCCCGCCACAGCTCCGACTGCAGTCGCACCACATCATTCAGCGACCGGGTCTCCTGGTATTGCTGCCGCAACCACAGGCTGTCGTTCGCCATGTCCTCGGCCACGCGCTCCAGCGCCCGCAGCGCCTCCGTGGTGCCGAGCACTTCCGCCGCGGGAGCGATGCGCTCGAGCGCCCCGATGATGTCCTCGCGCAACCGCGTCTGCGTGCGCGTATACGGATCGATCACCGTGGCGAGGAAGCCGAAGCGCGTCGCCTGGAAGCGGTTGTAGCCGTAGACGCGATAGAGCGGCGCCACGGGCTCGGTGCGGCGCTCGCGCAGCAGCCATGAGACCAGCGTCTGCGCGTACGCGGCGAGCTGCGCGGCACGCTCGACCGTGAGCGGCGTGTCGCAGATGCGGATCTCGATCGTGCCGTACTCGGGCTTGGGGCGGATGTCCCAGTAGAAGTCCTTCATGCTGCCGACGATCCCGTAGTCGAGCATCTCGTCGAAGAACACGTTGAACTCCTCCCACGTGCCGACGTCGGGCATGTGGCCGGAAAGCGGGAAGGCCGAGATCGCGTGCAGGCGCGAGGTCTCGAACGACGTGTCCTCGCCCTGGTAGAACGGGGACGAGGCGGAAAGCGCGATGAAGTGCGGAATGTAGGGCGCGAGGCGGTGCGTGAGGTACACCGCGTCGTCGCCGTTTTCGACACCCACGTGGATGTGCTGACCGAACACCGTGAACTGCTTCGCGAGGTAGCCGTAGAGGCTGGAGACGCGCTTGAAGCGCTCGGTGGGATAGATGCGGCGCTCGTGCCAGCGGTGGAACGGATGCGAGCCGCCGCCCGCCACCGCGAGGTTCAACCGGTCGCCGTGCTTCACGATCGCATCGCGCACGGTGACGAGCTGGGCGAGCATCTCGTCGTAGCGCCGGTTCACCGGCGAGTTGATCTCGATCATGCTCTCGGTGATCTCGGGCTTCACCTCGCCGGGGAGCTTCAACTTCGCCAGGCGCGGCAGGAGGTCGGCCGCGCCGCGCGTGAGGTTGTAATCGTGCGTGTTGAGCACCATCAGCTCGAGCTCGACGCCGAAGGTGAGCGGCTCGGACCGCGTGAACTCGAGCGGCATTTACCTCAGGCGCGCGCCTTGAAGGGCCGGATTCCCACGAAGGTGGCGTCGAGCTGCGGCAGGGATTCGCCCGCGATGCGCAGGCCGTATTGCACCGCGAGCGGGCCGGCGATCTCCATCAGCACCACCGCGGAGAGGAACGCGGCCGTGAGCGCCTGCCCGAACTGCGGGAAGACGCGCACGATGTCGTGCAGCATCAGCAGCGGCAGGCTCGACATCGGCATGAGCGCCAGGGCGAGCCCCCCCGACTGCTGGACGCGCAAGCCGCCGAGGGGCGCCACGGCGAACACGCCCGCGGCCTTGCCGACCGCGCGCGCGCCGACGATCGCGAGCGCCACGCCGAGCGACTCCGCGAGCAATCCCAGCGGCAGGCTCGCGCCCGTGATCACGAAGAGCACGATGTAGAGCAGCCGCCCCACCGGCGCCAGGTTCACGTTGAGCAGGTCGTAGCCGCGCTGGTCGTTGCGCGCGAAGAGGCCGAACGCGAGGAGCGCCAGGATCACCGGGAGCTTCAGCAGCGATGCGAGCCCCACGGCGGCCACGACCAGCCCGGCGATGAGGGAGAAGTGCACCTCGCGATCCTTCTCCACCGTGCGCGCGATGAAGCGCGCGAGCAGCGCCATCGTGCCGCCGAGGGCAAGCGAGCCGAGGAAGAGATACAGCGGGTGCAGCACCGCGGTCTCCATCTCCATGCGCGCCTCGTAATGCGCCGAGCCGAGCATGATGGTGGTGAGGATCGAGGCGAGGAGGCCGTTGAGGGCCACGAGATTGAGCGCCCGCTCGGTGACCTGCCCTTCCGCGCGCGTATCGTGCACCACGAGCAGCAGCACCGCCGGGGAAGCCGTCATCGCGAGCGCCGCCGCGAGGCCCGCCTGCACGGGACGAAAATCGAGCGCCACCAGCACGCCGAAGACCGCGAAGAACGACAGCAGGCTTTCCGCAAGCCCGGTGACGGGCAGCGTCCAGTCGCGGCGCATCCAGCGCACGTCCAGCCGGCGGCCGAGATCGAACAGCACGAGGCCGAGCGCCAGGTCCACGAAGATGCGCGCCTCTTCGATCAGGGGACGCAGGTGCGCGGCCTGGACCAGCGGCCCGATGAGGAAGCCCACGAGCACGTAGCCGAGGATGCGCGGCAGGCGTGCGACGCGCGCGAGCTCGCCGCCGAGCATGCCCGCCACGAGCAGCGCGCCGAAGAGCAGCGGATAACTCAGCTCGAAAGGCGGCGAGGGCAGGAAGCTGAGGTTCATATCTTCAGTAGAATGCGCAATCGGCCCTTGGGCATTGCACGTGCGTAAAAGTTTCTTCCAGAACACCATCGCGCTCGTCTACGATTTCGACGGCACGCTGTCGCCACAGCCGATGCAAGAGTACACCGTGCTGCCGAAGATCGGCGTCGAGCCTAAGGAATTCTGGGCGGCGGTGAACCGCGAGGCGCGCGAGACCGAATCGGACATGATGCTCGTCTACATGCGCCACATCATCGAGGCGCTCGAGCGCGTGCGCGTGGACGTGAAGCGCGAGGATTTCGCCGCCATGGCGGGCGCGATCGAGTACTTCCCCGGCGTGCCGACGTGGTTCGCGCGCGTGAATGCGTACGTGAAACGGCGCAGCCGCGGCCAGGTGAAGATCCAGCACTACCTCATCTCCGCGGGCCAGAAGGAGATCCTCGAGGGCATCTCCATCCGCAGGCACTTCAAGCGCATCTACGCGTCCGAGTATTACTTCAACCACCACGGGGTCGCCACGTTTCCCAAGTTCCTCATCACGGACACGCTCAAGACCCAGTTCCTCTTCCGCATCAACAAGGGACGCGAGGCGATCACGGAATCGATCAACGAGCACATGCCCGAGGGCGAGCGCCCGATCCCGTTTCCCAACATGATCTACGTGGGCGACGGCATGTCCGACGTGCCCTCGATGGCGCTCACCAAGAAGAGCGGCGGCCACGCCGTCGCGGTGTACGACCGCAAGAAGGCCGGCGGGCAGGCGTCGTGCGCGGAGCTGCTGCGCGCCGGCCGCGTGGACTTCATCGCCGAGGCGGACTATCGCAAGGCGAGCCGCCTCTCGCGCCGCGTGGAGCTGCTGCTGGACGCGATCATCGCCAACATCGCGTACAGCCGCGAGGCGTTCCAGTGCCTGCAGGAGAACACCGCGCGCCGATGAGCGCCCTCACCTTCCAGGCGCTGCGCTGCCTTGCCGATGGCCGCTTCCATTCCGGCGAGGACGTGGCGCGCGAGCTCGGCCGTTCGCGGGCGACGTTGTCGGATGCTCTCAAGCGCGCGGGAGACCTCGGCGTGGATCTCTTCAGCGTGCGCGGCAAGGGCTACCGCCTGGCACTCCCGATCGAGTTCATCGACGTGCAGCGCGTGCGCAGCCACCTCGATCCTGCAGCCGCCCGCGTGGCGCTCGAGGTCGTCGACGAGATCGATTCCACCAGCACGCACCTCATGCAGCGCGCAGCCCAGGGTGCGCCCTCGGGCACATGCCTCGTCGCGGAGTGGCAAAGCGCCGGTCGCGGAAGGCGTGGGCGCTCGTGGGTCGCCTCGCTCGGCGGCAGCCTCACCTTCTCCCTGCTGTGGCGCTTCGAGCGCGGCGCCGGGCATTTGGGCGGTCTTTCCCTCGCGGTCGGCGTGGCGGTCGCGCGCGCGCTGGCCGCGTGCGGCGTCGAGCGCGCGCAGGTGAAGTGGCCCAACGACGTCGTGAGCGACTTCCGCAAGCTGGCAGGCATCCTCGTGGAGACGAGCGGCGAGATGCAGGGGCCGAGCGTGGCCGTGATCGGCGTGGGCGTGAACTATCGCCTGTGCGATCGCGTGATCGACCGCATCGACCAGCCGGTCACGGACGTCGCGCGCACCTGCGAAGCCATGCCCTCGCGCAGCGACCTCCTCGCGGCCCTGCTGGTCGAGCTCGTGCGCGTCCTGGAGGCTTTCGAGCGCGCGGGGTTCGCCGCCTTGCGCGAGGAATGGCGCGCACTGCACGCGTACCAGGGCAGGCGCGTGCACGTGGTGCCGCCGCGCGATGCGCCGTTCGACGCCGAGGTGGTCGACGTCGGCGCCGATGGGGTGCTCGTCGTGCGCTCCGCCGATGGCGGGCTCTCGAGCCTCGCCTCGGCGGAAATCTCGCTGCGGCCGGCCTGAAGTGGGCGCACGCGGCGAGCCCGTGCTCGCGATCGACGCCGGCAATACGCGCATCAAATGGGGCGTGCACGACGGCCGCGGCTGGGCGATGACCGGCGCCGTGGCCACCGCCGATTCCGCGAGCCTCGCCGCGGGATGGCATGGCGCCACGCTCGCGCGGCGTGCGATCGCCTCGAACGTGGCCGGGCCCGAGGTGGCCGCGAATCTCGCCCGTGCGTGCGCCGATCGCGGCATCGCGCTCGAGATCATCCGTTCGGTCGCCGAGCAATGCGGCGTGAGCAATGCGTATGCCGATCCGGCGCAGCTCGGCACGGATCGCTGGGCGGCGCTGGTCGGCGCACGCGGCCTGGCCGCGGACGCCGTGCTCATCGTGATGGCGGGCACCGCGCTCACGATCGACGCGCTCGCCGCGGGTGGCCGCTTCATGGGTGGCGTGATCGTGCCGGGACCCGCGATGATGCGGCGCTCGCTCGATCGCGGCACCGCCGGGCTGCGGCTCACCGAGGGACGCTTCACGCCGCTGCCGCGCAGCACGCCCGATGCGATCACGAGCGGGGCGATCCAGGCGGCCGCCGGCGCCGTCGAACGGATGGCTGCCGCGATGCGCGAATCGGGTGTGGAGCCCGCGCAACTGCTGCTCTCCGGCGGCGCGGCGCAGGAGCTGCAGCCCCACCTTCACATGGCGGCCCTCCTCCACGAGAATCTCGTGCTCGATGGCCTCGTGCTCATCGCACGGGGAACCTGACGTGTCGCGCTTCCTGTTCTTCCTGCTGCTGCTCGCGGTCATCGCCCTGGGCGTGCACCTGTGGCTCTCGGCGCAGGCCGAGCGGCCCGATTTCTCGCTGCGCGAGCGCAACCGCGACGAGATGCGCATCGCCGGCGTGACACCTCCCGAGGAAGCGGCGAAGCGCGCCGAGCAGGCGCGCCGCACCGTGCAATCGCTCTCGGGCGCCGCGTGCGTGGAGTTCTCCGGCATCGCCGCCGCGGATGCAACGCGGGTGCACGACGCGTTCGCCGCGTTCAGGCTCGGCGACCGGCTCACCGAAAGGCGCGTCGAGGAGGTCTCGCGCTACTGGGTGTTCGTCCCCGCCACGCGCGACCGCCGCGGCGCGGAAGCCTACGTGGCGCAGCTTCGCGCCCGGGGTGTCGCCGATCTCGCGGTGCGCCCGGACAATTCCATCTCGCTCGGCATCTTCTCCACCGAGGATGGCGCGCGCCGCTTCCTCGCCTCGGTGCAGGCGAAGGGTGTCGCGGACGCCGAATACGGCCCGTTCGCGCGCGACCTGCGCGAGCTGGTGATGCTCGTGCGCGAGCCGGATACGGAGCTCGTGGCGCGGCTCGCCGCCCTGCAGCGAGAATTCACCGGCGCACAGCTGCACGCCGTGCCCTGCCCCACGCCGTAGCCCGAACGCCAACCCGCGAGGCCCCGATGATCAACGACCTCTGGTACAAGAACGCCGTCATCTATTGCCTGAGCGTGGGCACCTACATGGATTCCAACGCGGACGGCGTGGGCGACTTCCAGGGCCTCATGCGGCGGCTCGACTACCTGCACGGCCTCGGCGTGACCGCCATCTGGCTGATGCCGTTCCAGAAGTCGCCGTGCAAGGACGACGGCTACGATGTCTCCGACTACTACACGGTCGACCCGCGTTACGGCACGCTCGGCGATTTCGTCGAGTTCACCCATGGCGCCCGGCAGCGCGGCATGCGCGTGCTGATCGACCTCGTCGTGAACCACACCTCGAACGAGCACCCGTGGTTCCAGGAGGCGCGGCGCGATCCGGAATCGAAATACCGCGACTGGTACGTCTGGTCGAAGAAGAAGCCGCCGCACGCCGACCAGGGCATGGTCTTCCCGGGCGTACAGAAGACCACGTGGAGCTATGACAAGGAAGCGCGGATGTACTACTTCCACCGCTTCTACGACTTCCAGCCCGACCTCAACACCTCGAACCCGAACGTGCAGGCCGAGATCCTCAAGATCATGGGCTTCTGGATCCAGCTCGGCGTCTCCGGCTTCCGCATGGACGCGGTGCCGTTCGTGATCAGCACCAAGGGCGCGGACGTGGCGAAGCCCGTCGAGCAGTACGACATGCTGCGGCAGCTGCGCGAGTTCCTGCAGTGGCGCCAGGGCGACTCGATGATCCTCGCGGAGGCGAACGTGATGCCGCGCACGGACATGTCCTACTTCGGCGACGCGGGCGAGCGCATGCAGATGATGTTCAATTTCCAGGTGAACCAGAACCTGTTCTACGCCCTCGCCTCGGCCGACAGCCGCCCTCTCGTCCGCGCGCTCGACAAGACCCGCACGCGTCCCGCCACGGCACAGTGGGGGCTCTTCCTGCGCAACCACGACGAGCTCGACCTGGGGCGGCTGACCGAGGCGCAGCGCCAGAAGGTGTTCGACGCGTTCGGGCCGGACAAGTCGATGCAGCTCTACGACCGCGGCATCCGCCGGCGGCTGGCACCGATGCTGAAGGGCGACCGGCGCCACCTCGAGCTCGCCTACAGCCTCATGTTCACGCTGCCCGGCACGCCGGTGCTGCGCTACGGCGACGAGCTGGGCATGGGCGACAACCTCGACCTCCCGGAGCGCAACTGCGCCCGCACGCCGATGCAGTGGTCCACGGAGCCCCAGGCGGGCTTCACCAAAAGCGACAAGCCGCTCCTGCCGGTGATCGACAAGGGACCGTACGGCTTCGAGCACGTGAACGCCGCGCAGCAGCGGCGCGAGGCGAACTCGATGCTCAACTGGACCGAGCGCATCATCCGCATGCGCAAGGAAGTGCCCGAGATCGGCTGGGGGGATTTCGAGGTGCTGGAGACCGGCACCCCGGCGGTCCTCGCGCTGCGCTACGACTGGCGCAACAATTCCGTGCTGTTCCTGCACAACCTCGACCCCAAGCCGCGCGAGGTCTCGTTCCATCCGGGGCTGGACGAGAGCCGCGGCGACCTGCTCGTGAACCTCCTCACCGACCAGCACAGCCGCGCGGGCAAGCGCGGGCAGCACTGCGTGCTGCTCGAGCCCTTCGGCTATCGCTGGTACCGTGTGGGAGGGCTCGACTATCTCCTCAAGCGCACCGAGATCGACACTGCCGCGTGACCATGCTTCGCTTCGTCCGGCCCCTGGTACTCGCCGCGGCCCTGCTGCTCGCGGCCGGCTGCTCGATCCTCGACCCGTACAACATGATCGCGCGCCAGTGGGCCGAGCAGTCGCCGCAGACACCGGATGTGGTTCCCGCCGGCGTCCCGCCGCTTTCGGCCGAGGCACGCGAGCGCGCCTTCGACTTCGTCTGGAACACCATCAACGAGCATTACCACGACCCCAACCTGAACGGTGTCGACTGGCGCGCGGTGCGCGACCGCTATCGCCCGCTCGCCATGGCGGCGCCGGACGACGATGCGTTCTGGGACGTGCTCGATCGCATGACGGGCGAGCTGCACGATTCCCACACGCGCGTGGAGTCGCCCAAGCGCGTGGCGCTGCGCAAGCGCGACGAGCTGATCTCCCTCGGCTTCACCTTCATGCCCATCGAGGACCGGCTCGCGGTCGTTGCGGTGAATCCGGAATCGGACGCGTGGTGGGGCGGGCTCAGGCCCGGCATGACGCTGGTATCGGTCGATGGCGAGCCCGCCGCGGCCGCCTACCAGAGGCTGATGGCGGATACGCGTTTCGATTCCACCGACCGCTCGCGCAACCTGCGCGTGGTGCGCCGGCTCATCACCGGCGAGCCGGACACGAGCGTGGCCTTCACCTTCGAGCGCAGCGACGGCAGCCGCTTCGACACCGTGCTCAAACGCCGCAAGCTCACCGCGCATCCGGGCATCGTGCAGCGCATCCTGCCGTCGGGCGTGGCGTACCTGCGCATCACGCAATGGACCTTCACGGTGGTGGGGCGCGCGCTCACGGCGCTCGAAGGCATGCAGAAGGCGCCGGGGCTCGTCATCGACCTGCGCGGCAACCCCGGCGGCTCCGTCTACACCGTGAACCAGATGCTCGAGCGCTTCTTCACCCGGCCCACCGAGCTCGGACGCGCCACCACGCGCAGCGGCGAGCCGGTGTCGCTCTTCTTCGGCGCCGTGGAGATCATCCGTCTCCACCGGCGCGTGCCCGGGGATCCGAACGCCTACCGCGGCCCCGTCGTGGTGCTGGTGGACGCGCTGAGCGCCAGCGGCAGCGAGCTCTTCGCGGGCACCATGCAGGCGGCGGGCCGCGCGCTCGTGGTCGGGCAGCCGAGCTGCGGATGCCTGCTGGGCTTCCTCGGCTACGCGTACGTCCCGGGCGGCGCCGAGCTCGCCTACAGCGAGGTGGGATTCATCATGTCGAACGGCAAGCACATCGAGGGCGAGGGCGTCATTCCCGACGAGGTCGTGCCGCTTACGCTGGCGGACCTGCGCGTGGGGCGCGACCGCACGCTCGAGCGCGCGCAGGAGCTGGTGCGTACGGCAGCGCCGCGCGCACGATGAGCGCGCACGGCAAGTCGCGCCGCGTGGCGGCACCCGCCCTGAATCCCGGCGTCGCGAAGCGGGAAGTCGCGGCGTGGGCGATGTACGACTTCGCCAACTCGGGGTACACCACGGTGGTGCTCACCGCCGTGTTCAACGCGTATTTCGTCTCCGTCGTCGCGGGCAACGCCCCCTGGGCCACGTTCGCGTGGACAGCGGCGCTCGCCGTCTCGTACGCGCTGGTGATCGTGGCCGGCCCCATCCTCGGCGCGTGGGCCGACGCGCACGCCGCGAAGAAGCAGGTGCTCGCCTGGTCCACGGCCGTGTGCATCGCGGGCACGGTGGCGCTGGCCTGGTGCGGGCCGGGGACCGTGGCGTGGGCCGCGACCTTCATCGTGGTCTCGAACTTCGCCTACTCGATGGGGGAAAACCTTTGCGCGGCCTTCCTCCCCGAGCTGGCGCGCCCCGAGGCCCTAGGCAAGGTCTCGGGCTGGGGCTGGAGCCTCGGCTACTTCGGCGGCATCCTGGCGCTGGGCCTGTGCCTCGGCTGGGTGATGACCGCGGAGTCGCGCGGCTCCACCACGAGCGAGGCGGTCGGCGGGACGATGTTCATCACCGCCGCCGTGTACGCGCTGGCGGCGCTACCCACATTCCTCTTCCTGCGCGAGCGCGCGCGGCCCACGCAGGCGCACCGCCCCAACGAGGCGTTCGCGCGGCTGCTGCAGACCGCGCGCGAATCGCGCCGCTACCGCGACCTGCTGCTGGTCTTCGCCTGCGGCATGTTCTACCAGGCCGGTGTCGCGACG
>Ga0068851_10001226_pt1 | contig 11154 bp, 6 predicted proteins | sample KBSCornC12_FD_66588 | JGI IMG/M metagenome (GOLD analysis project Ga0068851, IMG submission 66588) | Corn rhizosphere microbial communities from Kellogg Biological Station, Michigan, USA - KBS Corn C1-2 | ecosystem: Host-associated > Plants > Roots > Rhizosphere > Soil ...
AATTGTCACCCCTGTGTTTCTCCATTCGCTCCTTCGTCGCATCATTCCGAAAACCCCGGGGACAGAACGAATAATGAATAATGAATATCGAAAAAGGAAGTGGAAGTAGAAGGAAGAAGTAGAATGTGAAATTGAATGAGAAGAAGAGTGGGAAAGATCAGCAGAGTAATCCTTTTTTTGTGAGATAATCCAAAAGCCCCGGGGTTTTCGAAGTAACATCACGGCATTTGCGTGATGAACGTAGAAACACAGGGGTGAGAAATTTCGAGGTACGAGAAATTTTGATGGGGTAGAGCCTGTTTTCCTGAACATCCAGCCCCTTTTTTCCTTTTATCCCCTGACATACCACCACCACCCCATTTTTCGTTGTAGTCCTCTCAAACCCAAGGGCAGCTAAAACCCCTCAAACCGAATCTACATAAGACCGGTCCCCTTTATAAAATAAATGAAAACCACGACTGGAATCACGGTTTGAAAAGCTATTTTTGCGCCAACATATTATAGAAAAGAATCATACTAGTTTTATTGAATGGAAGATCAGACGAAGAAAATCAGGATTTGGCTATTTCTACTAGCCTTTTTCGCCGGATTTTCCACCACCCACATCTTTAGCCAGGACCTTGTCACCATTAAGGCTATCCCCGCCACCAGCGGCGCAGCCCCTGTCATCCTGACATTTAATTGCATCAATGGCCAACCAGGCGATACCATCTGCCTCCCGGTTACCGTGCAAAATTTTAACAACATCGTCATCGCCCAGTTCGAGATCATCTGGAACAGTAATGTCCTCGACTACATCAAGGTCCAAAATCCAGGGTCCCCCAGCATCAATGTGGTTTCTGATTTTAACCTGTCAGGCCCGAATGCTTTAAAATTTATCCCATTAGGTTTCCCCATCAATGGAGAATCACTTCCCGACGGCACTGTCTTATTTGAAATCTGTTTTCGAATCATTGGTACTCCGGGATCTATGAGTTCCATTGGGATCAGTCCATATTTTCCATTTGAAGTAGCAGACGTGAATGGCGTGGTACCCGCAGATTCCGTGAGCTGCAGCATGACCGTTGACAACGCCATGAACCTCGTTGGTTTTGTCACCAGTTGCGGTCCCGATATGGTCGGTAATAATGGGACGATCGACGTGACTATTTACGGAGGCACTCCACAATACACTATATCCTGGGATGATCATGCCGGCCATTCCGGTAGTGGTGTCACTGTTAATACAGAAGGCGGCAATGCTATGATCAATGTTCCTGCCGGAACGTATGATGTTACGATATCAGATGCTTTTGGAAATACTGTCACGTATTCAGCTGAAGTGGATATTCTTGGATTGAGTGTCAATACCAGGATAAAGCAACCTACCTGTTACAAATTCAATAACGGAATTATCTGGATCAAACCTCAAGGTGGGTCTGAGCCATTTAGTTACATCTGGGAAAGTTTATCCAATCCATTATTGGCAGGCTCAGGCTTCATTCGTTTTGCAGGTGATAGTTCGCAAGTGACCAGCTTGAAGGATGGCATTTATAGCATCACTGTTGAAGATGATAATGGTTGCGAAGTGATCGTGTTGGATACGCTTCTTGATAATCCCTTTGTATTTACAGTCAATAATTTTCAAAATGCAAGTTGTAAAGGTTCTGCAGATGGTTTTATTGATCTCACGATCACCGGTGCGAGACCAGATGCGAGTGGTAATTACCTTGTGAAAGGACTTCCTCCATTACCCTCCTTTACGATTCAGACCAATGCGATTACGGTTGGATTGTTAAACCCGGGAGATTATTGCGTTATGGTGTCTGACCAGGTTTCACAATGCGATACCGTTTTTTGTTTTACGATTGGTTTTGCAGATACTTTAAGTGCGACGATGAATCTGACTGATCCTCCATGTCATGGTGGCACGGATGGTAAAGTAACCTTGCGCGGCAAAACGAACGGAGCGCCAATGCCCCCTTACGATTATTTTGTTTACGATGAAAATGATATGCTGCAAAATTCGCAGTTGAATGTTGGAGGCCTCTATTCATTTACCGGGTTAAGCGCAGGAAATTATTATGGAATAGTGATGAGCTCGATTGGTTGTATTTCCGATACGATTCATTTTACCATCAATGATCCACCCGCTATACAAGTCTCTCTTGTAGGAACAAATCCAGACAATTGTATTCCCACACCCACAGGCGATGCCTGGTTTTCAATAACAAATGGAATGGGACCTTACACCTTGAGTGCTGGTGCAGGCTTCCAGGATGTCGATACATTATTCAATATGAATTCCGGCAATTACACCCTCACCGTCACCGATTCGAAGGGTTGTAAAGCCACACTACCCTTCCATGTTCCTGCTGGAGATGAAAATGAAGAAAATGATATTTCTTTTCAAATAGATGGAACACCATGTGACGGAGGAAATGTAATAGTCCTCTATCAAGGATTGCCTATTCCACCCACCATCGGTGTATCGTGGAGTAATGGTGAAACAAACGACACGATTCCGATTACGAGTACAGATACTTTGAGTGTACTCGTTCTTTTAGGTGCACCTATATTCTGCATCTTGAGTGATACTGTTCATCTTGATTGTGAAGTCAAACTCAATCTCAATATCACTGTCATGCAACCGCTTTGTGGTGAAGGAGCAGCAGGTGGTCCATACACGGCAACAGTTATCGCTGACACTTCTAATGCAGTTGCTCCTGTGACCTGGTATTGGTCATTTCCGGATACCACAACAACAGGCATTTATTCAGGTATACTTCCTGGCAAATATTATGTCACCGTCACTGATGGTTTGGATTCAACCGCAGTTGATAGTTTTGAAGTCATCGCACCTAATCCACTACATCTTGCATTCAGCAACATTGACAGCACCTCATGTCCTGATGCTTGTGATGGCGCAGCACGAGTGATTGCCAGTAACGGAGATGCCAATCTTGATTATTTCCTCTATTGGGATCCTGTCAATCCAAAAGCGGACACAGGCGTGATCTTTAACATCAATAATCTTTGTGCGGGATTGACGGTGTTTGATGTTTCGCAGGATGGTATTTGTTTTTATAAGGATACTATTGAAATATTCGCACCCGATTCATTGGATATTAATCTTGTGAATGCAAAAGATGCTAATTGCTTTGGAAGTCTTGATGGCTCTATCGAGGTAGCAGCATCTGGTGGAACGCCGGGATACATGTATTCATGGACAGGTGGTCCTGCAAATGCAATATATTCCGGAATCGGTGCTGGTACTTATCATGTCATAGCCACTGATAGTAAAAATTGCATGGTGGAAGATAGTTTTTCCATCAGTCAGCCGGATTCGCTAAATGCTGCAATTGATACTGCGGGCACCATACAAGTTTCTTGTGGAAATACTAATGATGGTGTGATCACTTTAAATGTTGCGGGTGGTAACCCTGGTGGTTATACTTATGTATGGAATCCGAATGTATCAGACACTTATCAGGCAGCTAATCTTGGAGCAGGACTCTATCAGATTACCGTGACTGATCCAAAAGGATGTATGGATACAACTTCATACACATTGCTGGCCCCTCTTCCTGTACAAGCAACTTGGCCCGTTCTTGATCCGCCGATGTGTTTTGGTGATGAATCATTATTCGTTCTGACCGATGTAACTGGTGGAAGTGGCAATTATAGTTTCAACATCAACGGTGGTGAACAATTTGATTTAGGAGAAATGGTTTTCCTGCCGGCAGGAATTTATATCATCAGTGTGTCCGATGATCGCGGTTGTTCAGATGATACGACGTACATGATTTCTGAACCCAATCCAATTTTGGTTTCCATTGGCCCAGATGATCCTGTCATTAATTTAGGTGACAGTTTATTCATCACAGGTACCATAGACCAAAGTGATAATCCAATCAACAAAACTATATGGACCTCGACGGAACCGATGAGTTGTCCAACTTGTCCGGGCACCTGGGTTTATAACGCCATCCCCACACTTTATACGTGGACAGTGACTGATATCAATGGATGCACTGGATCGGCCAGCATATTAGTCGATGTGAATTATGATCGGGATGTTTTTATTCCGAATGTTTTCTCGCCCAATAATGATGGCCGGAATGATGATTTCAAAATCTATACCGGGCTAGGGGTCACCGCTATCAATTACCTCCGAATATTCGATCGCTGGGGGAATCTTGTCCACCAGGAACAGGATCTTATTCCAAGCACAAATGGTGCAGGAAAATGGGATGGAACATTCAATGGCGAGGCACTGAATCCTGGTGTATTTATTTATGTAGCTGAAATCAGTTTTATTGACAAGACTATCCTTACTTATAAAGGGGATATTACGTTAGTCAAGTAAGAAAAATTTATCTGCCTTTATTTTTTTAAATTTCCCCGCCTTTCAAGCGTCGTACTGAGCATGTCGAAGTAGTGGGGTAGAATTATTAATTATTTTATTATCGAATCAACACAACTGCTCCCACTTTCTTTTTCTCCTCACCTTCGCATTTGTAGTTGAAATAATATATGTACTGACCAGGCATGATTTCCTCACCTTTCTTGGTGCCATCCCATCGTTCAGTTGGTGACGTTGTTTTAAAAATTTCTCCACCCCATCGATCATAAACCTGTAGGGAAATAAATTCGCCAAGAAAAACGACATTGCTCATTCCCCAATCATCGTTGATCTTATCGCCATTTGGTGTAAAGCCTGTTGGAAAAAATACCTGGTCACATTCCAGCGCCGATGAATCTGCAACAGTAATACGAATTGAATCTGTTGCCTGGCAGAATCCATAATTCATAGTGACATAATACACACGACTGGCTGGTGGTGTAATAGTTGGTTCAGCGATATTAGGGACGCTGACACCAGTAGTAGGACTCCATTGAATTGAAGTGGCACATGTCACCGGCAATCGAACCTGCATCGAACTGCCTGTAAATAAGATCGTATCCGGAGAAACAATTTTGTCAACTGGTAGATCCAATTCCTGAACTTCTAATGTTGTCAATGCCCTATTATAAAATCGTATTTCATCAAGCGTACCTCTGAAACGAACTTCACCATTCGCCTGGCAAGGTCCTCCTCCAATCGTGAAGACTCCGTTGTTCAATACTTTAACAAAAGCAGTGCTTCCGATCTTCGATTGTTGGACACCATCATAATAACAATACACATCCCGGTCGCGCCGTACAAAAACAACGTGATGATAACAGCGATCTGAAGGAAGAATAAAGGAACTTTTAAAACTATTATTGGCTTGCTGTGATAAAGTCAGGCTGATTTCCCGTGAGACTGGATTGTATCTTAATTCAACAGTGCTATCAATGCCACAAGCTTCACTCTTGGACAATATATTCATCGTACTGTTACCCTGAGGATCCGGCTGAAGAAATAAACTAATCGTAAAATCATCTCCGAACAATACGTCCGTGCTTCCTAAAAGCTGGATGGTAGTATTTCCGTCAAATTTGAAGCCGTTCGATTGAGCACCACAACCGCATTGTGCATTGCCCATGATGATGCCGTTGGTGCCGCCTCCGCTATTGTCGGTTGCATCACAGGCATCAAAGGAATAATAGGCAATGAGGCCATCTACTGGCTGGGCTATAATCGAGTTGAATGAGGCCATGACCGCAATAAGAAAAATCATCCATTGCACAGCCTTTATTGTGTTCTTCATCATATGATCCAATTCGGTCTTCCTGACAGGTATTGAAAGAGAGACTATTACCTGCTTAAACGTTGCTTTTGCTGCGGCAAATATAGGCATATCGGTTTCCCTGAAATGATTTGCTAATTGGCGATCAAAACCCCCGCAATCCATCGGACTTCCCGATATTCGCACCCTGTCCGTAAGGCGGGTCAAAACCGATGGCAAAGCAAAAATCCGAATCAGGCGCCAATGAAATGAGTTTCTTCGAGCATCTCGAGGCTCTCCGGTGGCACATTATCAGGTCATTGATCGCCGTACTAGCAGTATCGGTAGGTGTCTTCCTGGCCAAAGATTTTGTTTTCCAGCAAGTTATTCTGGGTCCCTGTTCACCTGATTTCGTGACCTATCGTTTCTTTTGTGAATACTTGCCAAGTTATTGTTTCTATCCTGGGGAACTACATATTATAACCACGGATATTCAGGAACAATTCATGAATCATGTGCAGGTCTCTATGTCCCTGGGGTTGATCGTCGCATTTCCTTATGTGTTTTATGAATTCTGGAGATTTATCAAACCTGGCTTATATAAAAATGAAATCAAGGCAGCCCGGGGTATGGTTTTTATTTGCAGCATTCTCTTTCTGAGTGGTGTGCTCTTTGGGTTTTTTATAATTGCGCCAATTGCCATCACTTTCCTATCCACCTATAGCGTTAGTGATCAGGTTGCGAGCACCACAACTCTTGAAGCCCTGGTAAATTCAATGACAATGTTTACCCTGCCGATGGGCCTGGTGTTTGAAATGCCCGTGGTCATGTATTTTCTGGCTAAGATTGGTTTGATCTCGTATGATTTCTTAATCCAATACAGACGACATGCCATCGTTGTGATCGCCGTATTAGCTGCAGTCATCACACCAACCGCAGATGCAGTCACGATGTCTATGGTGGGTATACCGCTTTATATTCTTTTCGAAGCCAGCATGATTGTCGTCAAACGGATTGATAAAGAGAAAAAACTCAAAGAAGCAAAAGAGGAAGCCGAATCTGTGGCTGAAGCAATCGCCTATCAGGAAAGGAAAAAAACAGAAGAAAAGAAAGATAATGAGTCCTGATATGCAACGAGTTTCCTCCCAACTGACTATCATATTCAGAGTTGCACTTCCCACAGCCTGGCTCACGCTGATACTCTCTATCACTATTTTATTAGGATTGGAAGTAAGAGGAAAAGCTGGTTTATTATCCAATCCTTTTATCTGGATCGGTTTATTATTTATCCTGGGCACCGGGTTCGCCTTTATTAAATTTTTGTTGTGGCGGCTGTACCGTGTTGATATGGATGAGCGATACTTATATCTCAGTAATTACTTGAAAACTTATAAATACGAATTGACCGATATCAACTCCATCACCGATAGCAAAATTTTACCCGGGCGGATTTTTTGTATTCATTTAAAATCAAAAGGGAGTTTTGGAAAACATATTTATTTCCTCGCCAGCCAGGTGCTTTGGAAAGATTATGTGGATACGCATGCGATGCAGATGGGGCCGTTGATGCAGAAGAAGGCATAGTATTCAATCCAAGTTAACATATTGGTCCCTGAGCTTGTCGAAGGGTAGAAGCACATCGCCCAGGTTTTCCCCTCCTTTAAATCCTTCCCCACCTTTAAAGGTGGGGAAGGATTTAAAGGAGGGGAAAACGTAATTTTTTTTCTACCCTTCGACAAGCTCAGGGACCAAGCAATTTCGTAAGGCTATTTTCAATTCAGAACGACTAACGCTCTCACCCTCTCAAGCTCTTACGCTCTTACACTCTTACTATCTGACACCTGTCTTCGCTATCAACCGAATTATCGGACATATCATCTCTTCAAGCGATATACCACCATGCTGAAAAGTATTCCGATAATACGTGTTGTAATGATTGTAATTATTGGGATATAAAAAATACTTATCCTCTTTGGCGAAAATATAACTCGAGCTGATGTTCGGTCGCGGCAATCCGGCTTCTTCCGGTTTTTTAATTTCAAATACATCGCGGGGTTCAAACTGCAGGTTCTTGCCCATCTTATAGCGTAAGTTGGTGGTGGTATTGCGGTCACCTACAACTTTAGAAGGTTGCTTGACACGGATGGTGCCGTGATCGGTGCCGATGATCAAACGAATACCCTGGCCTGCCATTTTCCGTAGCGCTGTCCAAAGTGGTGAATTGACAAACCAGCTATACGTGAGACTTCGATAAGCTTTTTCATCACCTGCCAATTCTTTCAATACCTCCATCTCCGTTCTCGCATGGGAGAGCATGTCAATGAAATTGTATACGATCACGACAAAATTATTATGCAACAGATCAAGCGCTTTTTCACTCATGTCTCTTGCATCTTCAACATTCGTGATTTTGAGATATTGCCACTTGATTTCCTTGCGGATGCGGCGTTGAATTTGTTTGTCGAGCAATTGATCCTCGTACATATTTTTACCGCCTTCTTCAAAATCTTCCCGCCACATATCCGGAAAATTTTTTGCGATTTCACCCGGCATCATCCCGGCGAAGATGGCATTGCGGCTATATTGAGTTGAAGTAGGAAGTATGCTATAGAAATCTGACTCCTCTTCTATATCAAATAATTCTGTGATCACCGGCTCGATTACCTTCCATTGATCCCATCTCAGGTTGTCCAGTAACAAAAACACAACGGGCGTCTGATCATTAATATGTGGAAATACTTTCGTGGCCAGCAAATCAGGGGACATCAGTGGTGCTTTCGATTTATCCTTTATCCAATTCAGATAATGACGATCGATAAATTTCGAAAATTCCGAATTGGCTTCTGATTTCTGCATAGCGAGAATGTCCATCATCTCTTCACTGCGCGAGGAATCGATTTTCAATTCCCAACCAACAATTTTTTTATACGCTTGTACCCAGCTCTGAGTGTCGAGACCACTATTGATTTCCATGAGGATATTCCGAAATTCCATCTGGTAATCTGAAGAAGTCTTCTCCCGTACCAATCGTTTGTTGTCTACGATTTTTTTCAGGGTGAGTAAAATCTGATTTGGATTGACAGGCTTGATGAGATAATCATCGATCTGGGAACCCAAAGCTTCCTCCATGATATTCTCCGCTTCATTTTTCGTGATCATGACAATCGGCAATGAGGGCTTCAAAGCTTTCAGTCTTTGCATCGTCTGCAAGCCCGAAAGGCCCGGCATACTTTCGTCCAGGAAGATGATATCGATATCACCCTGCTTCTCGAATTCATCAATCGCATCGTGACCATTGGAAACCGTGGTCACTTTATATCCTTTCTTTTCCAGGAAAAACAATTGTGGCTTGAGCAGATCGATTTCGTCGTCCGCCCACAGAATTTTAATCTTATCCATAAGCTAATATTACACAATCCTTTGGTGAATCGGATCGAGGTCTTTGAGGTAGTCAAACGTATCCCGAACCGGCTATATTTTCCTAATCTTTGCAGTATGAACAAAATGAAGCTCATAAATGATCCGGTTTACGGCCTTATTCATATCCGGACCGCGCTGATTTTTGACATTATTGAGCATCCTTTGTTCCAACGCCTGCGCAGGATCAAGCAAACAGGCCTTACCCACCTTGTTTATCCCGGCGCCCAACATACCCGTTTTCACCATGCTCTTGGCGCTATGCACCTCATGGGCATGGCCATCGATGAGCTTCGAATCAAACAAACTGAAATTTCTTCCATCGAGGAAGAAGCAGCTCTTATTGCAGTCTTATTGCATGACATTGGCCACAGCCCATATAGTCATGCTTTGGAAAGACTGATAATTGAAGAGGACCATGAAGAGATTGGCAAGGTGATCATCGCTCACTTGGCGACTCAATTCGGACCCCAATTATTGCTTGCCCTTGATATGTTCACCGGGAAATATCATCGGCCTTTCTTTCATCAATTGATCAGCGGGCAATTGGATCTGGATCGATTGGATTATTTGTCGAGGGATAGTTTTTATACTGGAGTAGCAGAAGGTGTTGTTGGTCATGACCGGATCCTTCGAATGTTGCGAGTGATTGATGATCAATTGGTAGTCGAGGAGAAAGGAATTTATAGCATTGAAAAATTTTTGGTGGCGCGCCGGATTATGTATTGGCAAGTTTATTTGCACAAAACAGTATTGGCGGCCGAACTCATGGCACAAGCTATCATTAAAACTTTAAAACAATTGAGTCCTGCGGAGCGGAAAGGATACGTCACTTCCGAACTTGCTTATTTTCTTGATCAAAAAATAAGTCTGGCACATTTCACTTCAAATGATGCAGACACCTGGTTCAATTTTCAAAACCTCGATGATGTATCGGTTGATTATAGTTTAAAACAATTGCAACATCATCCTAATGCAGTGCTTAAATTCTTAACGACCAACCTGATTGGCCGAACATTGCATAAAGTCATCTGGTCGGATACTCAATTGCCGGATACTGCTCTTCAAAACATACGGAAACGTTGCAAGGATCAATATCACTGGTCCGATGAAATGCTGGATCAATTGATCTGGACCGGAACCGAAATCAATTCCATGTACCTGAAAGAAGAAGTTGAAATACAGATCCTGAACAAGAGCGGCGAAATAAAACCATTATCTACTTATGTTCAGCAGCCACTTCAATTGGGCCCAAATAAAAAGTATTATGTGTGTCATCCGAAATTGGGCCTGCTCCCTACCTCCTGAAGTCGCTCTTCTCCCCCCTTGCCCCCTGTAGGGGGTAAAAAGGAGTCTTCATTTTCCTTCCTAATTGGCTATTGGATATTGGTTATTGGTTATTTCCCTTCTTACTTCCTTATTCGTTATTCGTTATTGGTTATTCATTATTTCTCATCTTTGTAGCCTTTCCGAAAACAATCTCGAAACATGCAAGCCAAAACCATATTTGAACTCATCAGCAAAGAAGAAAATCGCCAGCGCAAAGGGATTGAACTCATTGCTTCCGAAAATTTTACATCCCTGGCAGTACTGGAAGCCATGGGATCCTGCCTGACGAATAAATATGCAGAAGGTTATCCTGGCAAACGATATTACGGAGGATGCGAAGTGGTGGATGAAGTAGAAACGATTGCGATCAACAGTCTAAAGGCTCTCTTTGGTGCAGAATATGCCAATGTTCAGCCTCATGCCGGAGCCCAGGCTAATTCTGCAGTCTACCTCGCTGTCATCAAACCCGGCGATACAATCCTCGGTCTCAACCTGGCTCATGGCGGTCACTTGACACATGGATCTCCAGTCAATTATAGCGGTTTGACTTTTCATGCCGTTCCATACAATGTGCATCAGGATACCGGGCTAATTGATATGGATCAAGTGTATAGCCAGGCGAAAGAACACAAGCCAAAACTGATTATTTGTGGTGCTTCAGCTTATTCAAGAGATTGGGATTTTAAACGTTTCCGGGAAATTGCGGATGAAGTTGGTGCGCTGCTTATGGCTGATATCGCACATCCTGCCGGTTTGATTTCTGCAGGTCTTCTCA
>Ga0068851_10001234_pt1 | contig 11101 bp, 9 predicted proteins | sample KBSCornC12_FD_66588 | JGI IMG/M metagenome (GOLD analysis project Ga0068851, IMG submission 66588) | Corn rhizosphere microbial communities from Kellogg Biological Station, Michigan, USA - KBS Corn C1-2 | ecosystem: Host-associated > Plants > Roots > Rhizosphere > Soil ...
CACGAAGCGACCCGTCTCGAGCACGCGCAACAGGCGCACCTGCATCTCGAGCGGCATCTCGGTGATCTCGTCCAAAAACAACGTGCCGCCTTCGGCGCGCTCGAAGCAGCCACGATGCTGACGATTGGCGCCGGTGAACGCACCGCGCTCGTGACCAAACAATTCGGCCTCGATGAGGTTTTGCGGAATCGCACCGCAATTGATGGCGACGAAGGCGCCGCGAGCACGTGCGCTGCGCTCGTGGATCGTGCGCGCGACAAGCTCCTTGCCGCATCCGGACTCGCCGGTGATGAAAACGGTTGCCTCCGTCGGGGCCACCTTTTCGATCATCCGGTACACGTCCTGCATGACCGTCGAGCTGCCGTAGAGCCGGCCAAACCGTCCCAGCGCAGGCGCTGATGCGGCGCGCGCGGCGGCGACGAAAGGCAGCGTCACGACGATGTCGTCGGTTGTTGTATCGGACAGCATTTCATCGAGCGGCATTGAAGTCCTCAAGCAGGTGTTTTCAAGATAGACGGATGCTAGGGAAAACTTTGCACGACCCGTATCAGCGCCGTGCGGAAGCTCTTGTAGCCGTTTGTCCTACAGCTTTGTCTAAGCTAAAGTGAGGGCTCGTGACAACATCTTTCCAGCAATGAATTCGAAGCTGTTACCTGTCATTCTTTCCGGCGGCGCCGGCACGCGTTTATGGCCGTTGTCGCGCGAAGCAGCACCGAAGCCGTTCATGCCGCTTCCCGATGGCGAGACATTGCTCGGCAAAACCGTCGCACGCGCCTTCGCGCTCGCCGGCATCGATACGATCGTCACGATCACCAATCGCGACTATTACTTCCATACGAAAGACACGTATTCGGCGATGGGGACGCCGGAGACGGCGACGGCGCTTTACCTGCTCGAGCCGTTCGGTCGCAACACCGCACCCGCCATTGCGGTCGGGGCGCTCGTCGCGCAGGCGCGCGGACTCGGTCGATCCACGTTGCTGGTGATGCCGGCCGATCATCTGATTCGCGATCAGCGTGCATTCGCCGATGCCGTCGGACGCGCAAGCGAGCTTGCACAAACGGGCACGCTCGTGACGTTCGGCATCACCCCTACGCACGCCGAGACCGGCTTCGGGTACATCGAATGCGGCGACACCCTCGTGCCGCAAGAAGGTGACAAGCCCGCTGCATTCCGTGCACGCCGCTTCGTCGAGAAACCGCCACTCGCACTCGCGCGCGATTACCTCGCCGCCGGTCACTACGTGTGGAACTCCGGCATGTTCGCGTTCACCGCCGATGCGATCATCGATGCATTCGCGCGGCACGCGCCGGGCGTGCTCGCGTCTGCGCGTCCCGTTGCGCAGGCATTCGCGCACGCCGAATCGACGCCGATGCTCGAGATCGATGCTGCGCTCTTTGCCGCAGTGCCCGACATCTCCATCGATTACGCGATCATGGAGCCCGCGGCAGAAGCTGGTGAGGTCGCCGTCGTCCGCGGCGCGTTCGACTGGAGCGACGTCGGCTCGTGGCAAGCGGTTGCCGCGTTGAGTGTCGCCGACGACGATGGCAACCGCGGCCATGGCGAGCGCGTCGCGATCGCCACGCGCGGCACGTACGTGCACGCGGCCGACCGCATCGTCGCGACTGTTGGCGTCGAGAATCTCGTCATCGTCGACACACCGGATGCCGTGCTGATCGCGCATCGCGATCACCTGCAGCGCGTCAAGGACGTCGTCGGCGAGCTGAAGGCGCGCGGCCACGATGCGTACAAGCTGCACCGGACCGTCAGCCGCCCGTGGGGTGCTTACACGGTGCTCGAGGAGGGACCCGGGTTCAAGATCAAGCGCATCGAGGTCCGCTCCGGCGCTGCGCTGTCATTGCAGCTGCATCACCAGCGGAGCGAGCATTGGGTCGTCGTCCGCGGCGTTGCGCGCGTGACCAATGGCGAGCGCGAGTTCGACGTGCAACCGAACGAGTCGACCTACATCCCGGTCGAGACGCGGCATCGACTCGAGAATCGCGAGTCGGAGCCGCTCGTCATCATCGAAGTGCAATGCGGTGCGTATCTCGGCGAGGACGACATCGTCCGGTTTGACGACAAGTACGGACGAACGCCCGCGCAAACTTCCTAGCCAAAGAAGCTGCGCGGCCGGCTAGCTTTGGAGAGACCGCTAGTCCGTGCCGACCGGCACCACCGCCTCCGCCCTGCGACGGCTTGCATGGTGCGCGAACCGGCTCGTCACGTAGATGCCGCAGAGGATCAGCGCGATACCGATGACGTGAAACAGCGCTAGCCGTTCGTCCAGCACGGCCCAGGCGAGCACGATGCCGAACACCGGCATCAGGTGGACGAACAGTCCGGCGACGTTCGCGCCGACCGCCTCGACGCCGCGATTCCAGAAGATGTACGCGAGCACCGATGAGAAGAGCCCGATCGCGGCTAGGGCCAGGGCCGAGTTGATCGTCCATTGCATCGGCTGTCCGAGTGCTGTCTCGATGAGATAGAACGGCAGGATCGCGGTGTCGCCGATGCAGCTGATGACGAAAAGGAATGACAGCAGATGCATTTTCGGCGGTCGAAAGCGCAAGCCAATCGTGTAGATCGACCACATCGCCATCGACAAAATGATCAGGAGATCGCCCACGTTGAGTTGAAACGACGCGACTGCCGCCAACGATCCCTTTGACAGGATCGTCAGCACGCCGGCAAGCGACATGACGATGCCGGCGAACTGCAGCGGTTGCAGGCGCTCGCGCAGGAGCAGCCACGACAGCGACACGATCATTACCGGGATGAATGAATTCAAAATGACGCCGTTCATCGCCGTCGTGTAGCGCAAGCCGAGATACGCGAGCGCGTTGTGCGTGCCGATGCCGACGACGCCGAGGCCGAGCAAGGCCTTCCAATGACGGCGTATGAGCGGCGCGTCCTTGCGCACGCGCGGCAGCGCGAACGGCGCGAGAATGACGAGCGCGAAAAACCACCGGTAGAACGTCATCGCGAGTGGCGGCACGTCATCCGACAACGCGCGACCGACGATCCAGTTGCACGACCAGAACAGCGGCGCGAGCGTCAGCAGCAGATACGGTGATGCCGTGTCGGTGCTGCGCAACGTTCGCATCGTTCGATTATGTCATGCGTATAATCGGCGTCGCGAATCCATCGCCTCCGTTCCTCGATGCCGACGGCCCCGACCGATGCCGCGACGGCCGCCTCCGCGCATAAGCTCGTAAGCCGCGAAACCGCCGTCGCCCCGCTCCCGCGCGCAACACCGTTTGCAGCGCTGCCTTCGCTCGCGCCGCCGATTCCGCAGAACGGCCAGCGAACGCGCGTCGCTCCACTCACGGAGTCGGCTGATTCGCTTGCGCTGACCGAATTAGCACTCGCCGCGCGCGAGCAGCATCGGACGCTTGCGATCGTCTGCGCCGATGCACTCGCGACGGCGCGACTCGCCGCAGAGATCGCGTGGTTTGCGCCCGACCTCGTGATCAGCGTGTTCCCGGATTGGGAAACGCTTCCTTACGATCACTTCTCACCGCATCAGGATCTCGTATCCGAGCGGCTCGCGACGCTGTACCGGATCACGCGAGGCGAATGCCACATCGCGCTCGTCGCGGCGCAAACGGCGCTCTATCGCCTCGCACCGCAGTCGTACCTCGCTGCGCATACGTTCTTCTTGACGCAGGGCGAGAAGCTCGACGTCGACGCGTTGCGCTCGCAGTTGGCACTCGCGGGCTATACGCACGTGACGCAGGTGGTGTCACCTGGAGAATTCAGCGTCCGCGGCGGACTGATCGACTTGTTCCCGATGGGCGCTGCACTGCCTTACCGGCTCGACCTTTTCGGCGACGAGATCGAGAGCATCAAGACGTTCGACGCGGATACACAACGCACGCTCTATCCGATGCGCGACGTGCGGCTCCTGCCGGCGCGCGAGTTTCCGCTGGATGAAGCCGGGCGCACGCAGTTCCGCAGCCGCTTTCGCGAAGTGTTCGAAGGCGATCCGTCGAAGTCGACGCTGTACAAGGACATCTCGGCCGGCATGGCGCCCGGCGGCATCGAGTACTACCTGCCGCTGTTCTTCGACGCGACCGCGACGTTCATCGACTATTTTCCGCGCGACGCGGTCGTCGCGCTGCACGGCGACGTGGACGCGGCGATCGACCGGTTCTGGCAGGACACCGAGTCGCGCTATCGGTTGATGCGCGGCGACAAGGCTCGCCCGTTGTTGCCACCGCCGCAACTGTTTCTGCCGCACGACGAGCTCCGGGGATCGCTGCGGCCGTTTGCACGCGTCGACATTCCGCTGACCGCTCCTGAAGCTGCCGTCGACGTCGACGGACCAGCGCGCAGGATCCCGTCCGTGCAAGTGGATCGCCGCGCTGACGATCCGCTCGCGGCGCTGAAGCGAACGCTCGCTGCGCTCGACGGCCGCATGCTGATCTGTGCGGAAGGTGCCGGTCGTCGCGAGACGATGCAGCAGTATTTCGCCGAGTACGGCGTGCGTCCGGCCGTCGTCGAATCGTTCGCGCAATTCGTCGCGAGTGACGCGAAGGTCGCATTGACGGCCGCGCCGCTGCACGCCGGCTTCGCGTGGCCCGCTGCGCGACTTGCGTTCGTCACCGAGGCCGAGTTGTACGCGAACGTCGTCCGACGCGGCGCGCGCGAGGGCGGACGCCGCTCGAACGTCGACGCGATGGTCCGTGACCTGTCGGAGGTTCGCATCGGCGATCCCGTCGTTCACGAAGAGCATGGTATCGGCCGCTACCTCGGGCTCGTCACGCTCGACGTCGGCGACGGCGCGACCGAGTTCCTCGAGCTCATCTACGCGAACGACGCGAAGCTGTACGTCCCCGTCGCGAATCTGCACGTGATCAGCCGCTACAGCGGCGCTTCACCGGATGCGGCGCCGCTGCACGAGCTCGGCAGCGGCCAGTGGGAGAAGGCCAAACGCAAGGCGGCGGCGCAGGCGCACGATACGGCGGCCGAGCTTCTGAATCTCTATGCGCAACGCGCGGCACGAACGGGACACGCGTTCTCGTTCAAGCCGCACGACTACGAGGCGTTCGCGGAGGGCTTCGGCTTCGACGAGACGCCCGACCAGCAGGCAGCGATCGATGCGGTGATCGCCGATTTGTCCGCAGGCCGTCCGATGGATCGGCTCGTCTGCGGCGACGTCGGCTTCGGCAAGACGGAAGTCGCGCTCCGCGCGGCGTTCATTGCGTTGAGCGACGGCAAGCAGGTGGTGCTGCTGGTCCCGACGACGCTGCTCGCCGAGCAGCACTTCCAGGTCTTCTCCGACCGCTTTGCCGACTGGCCGGTGAAGCTCGCCGAGCTGTCGCGATTTCGCTCGACGAAGGAAGTGAAGACGACGCTCGAAGGACTCGCTGAAGGTCGTATCGATCTCGTCATCGGCACACACAAGCTTCTGCAGTCGGACGTCAAGTTCAAGAACCTGGGGCTCGTCATCATCGACGAGGAGCATCGATTCGGCGTGCGTCAGAAAGAGCAGCTCAAGCGATTGCGCGCCGAAGTCGACGTGCTGACGCTGACGGCGACGCCGATTCCGCGAACCCTCGCGATGTCGCTCGAAGGGATCCGTGATTTCTCCGTCATCGCGACGGCGCCGCAGCGGCGGCTTGCGATCAAGACGTTCGTCGCGACGTTCTCGACGGGCATCGTTCGCGAAGCAGCGCTGCGCGAATTGAAGCGCGGCGGGCAGATCTACTTCCTGCACAACGATATCGACACGATCCGCACGACGGCGGAGCGCCTCGCGCAGTTGCTGCCGGAAGCGCGGATTGCCGTTGCGCACGGCCAGATGGGTGAGCGCGAGCTCGAGCACGTGATGCGCGATTTCTACGCGCAACGGATCAACCTCCTCGTCTGCTCGACGATCATCGAGACTGGCATCGACGTGCCGACGGCAAACACCATCATCATCGATCGCGCCGATCGCTTCGGACTCGCTCAGCTGCATCAGCTTCGCGGTCGTGTCGGGCGCTCGCATCACCAGGCGTATGCGTACCTCCTGACGCCGCCGCACGAGGCGCTTTCGGCGCAAGCGAAAAAGCGGCTCGAGGCGATCCAGATGATGGAGGACCTCGGCTCCGGATTCTTTTTGGCGATGCACGACCTCGAGATTCGCGGCGCTGGCGAAGTCCTTGGTGACGAGCAATCGGGTGAAATGCAGCAGATCGGTTTTCAGCTCTACGCCGACATGCTTAAGGCAGCCGTATCGGCGCTCCGCGCAGGGCGCGAGCCGGACCTGTCGCAGCCGCTTGGTGTCACGACGGAGATCAACCTGCACACGGCTGCGCGCCTGCCCGAAGTCTATTGCAACGACATTCACGAGCGGCTCGTGCTCTACAAGCGCCTAGCGAGCGTCGATACGATCGACGAGCTCGAGCTCCTGCGCGAGGAGCTGGTCGACCGCTTCGGCCCGCTGCCCGAGCCCGCCCAAGCGCTGATCGCATGTCATCGCTTGCGTCTGACGGCGAAGCCACTCGGTGTGACCAAGATCGACGCGGGCCCGGAGCGGACGACGCTGCAGTTCATCAAGACGCCGCCCTTCGACGCCGGCAAGTTGATCCTGCTGGTGCAGAAGGACGGCCGTATCCGCTTTGCGGGCCCGGATCGCGTGCGTATCGAGCGGGCGGCGCCGGCGCTCGCCGAGCGCGTCTCGCTGGTTCGCGATTTTCTCGGTCGGCTCGTCGCGTGACGAAACCGCGCAGTCGGAGCATCGAGGTTACTGCCGCACGATGACCCGCCCGCTGCTCCCGCCGCAGATGCACGTGTTCGTTCGCGACTGGCTGTCGGCGAATCACGTCGTGCTGCGCAGCGACGACGGCTCGGTCGTCATCGATTCGGGCTACGTGAAACACGTGCCGCTGATGCTGGCGTTGATCGCATCGCGGATGGGGCTCGACGGGCGACCGCTTGCGAAGCTCGTCAATACGCATTGCCACTCCGATCACATCGGCGGCAACGCGGCATTGCAGCGCACGTACGGTTGCACGGTTGCCGTGCCTGCGGGTGAGGCGCCGCTGATCGACGCGTGGGACGAGCGCACGCTGCTGTACGCCTATGCAGACCAGCGTGCCGAACGGTTCACGTATGACGAGATCATCGCGCCCGGCAGCACGCACGTCTGGGGCGATCTCGAATGGCGGGCGCTCGCCGCACCGGGTCACGCGATGGGGACGCTCGTCTTCTACAACGACGAGCACCGCATCCTGATTTCCGCCGATGCGCTGTGGCAACACGGTTATGGAATCGTGATGCCGCCCGACATCGACGCGACGGCGCTCCCAGCGGCGCGCGCGACGCTCGAGATGATCGCAGCACTCGACGCGCGCTACGTCATTCCAGGTCACGGCGAGCCGTTCACCGATGTGTCCGCAGCGCTCGACCGCGCGTTCTCACGCACCGCGGCGTTCGAGGCCGATCCGTTGCGCATCGCACGCCACGTGCTGAAGACGCTGCTCGTATTCGCGGTGCTCGATCGCGAACGGATGCCGCTCGTATCACTGCCCGATTATTTCGGGCGCGTCGGCGTCTACCGCGAGTTCAACGCGCGCTTTTTCCGCCTCGAGTCAGCAGTGCTCGCTGAAAGGCTCGTTGCGGAGCTCGAAGCCGCCGGCGCCGTGCGCCGCGCCGACGGCTTTCTGGTACCCGCGCGCTGAGCGACGCGCGGGTACTGCCCGTCAGGAGACGTCGCGATAGGCCTCGACAGGAATGATCAGGTGGATGTCGTCGCCGGGATTCAGCTGGGCGATGCCTTGCGTCATTCCCCACTCGGAGCGCTTGATCGTCGTCGTCGCCTGTGCCGCACACATGGGCTTCTTGTTGAATGGCTGCTCGCCGCACTTGAAGTTCGAGACCTTGAGATTCACGGGCTTGGTGATGCCAAGCATCGTCAGCTCGCCGTCGGCCCCCACGAGCGCGTCGCCGTCGAACCTGAGGTTCGTGGACTTGAACGTCATCGTGGGAAACTTCTCGACGTTGAAAAATTTTTCACCTTTGACGACGGCGTCGAGACGCTCACTGTAGGTCTTGATCGAAGTGGCGTCGATCGACACGTCGATCGATCCGTTCTTCGCGGCACGGTCCAGCACGATCTTGCCGGTCGCCTTCCCGAAACTGCCGTGCTGCTGCGAAAAGCCCATGTGCGTCGCCTCCCACTGCGGCTGCGAATGCACGGGGTCGATCACGTAGGTTTCCTGTGCGAAGGCAGGCAGTGACATCAGCATGACGACAGCGGCGGCAGATGCAATGGAAACTTTCACGGCACGCTCCTTTGGGGTTGAATATTCAATGCTCTGACGACGTGGCGTAACAAGGTCGATTGGCTACAAGTTGTAAGTCATCGTCAACCACCCGGCTGCAACACCATGCGCACCCGGACACGGATGTCATCGGCGACAGTTGCAGGATCGGCCCACTCGCCTTCGCCAATCTTGTACTCGAGCCGCTTCAACACGAATGCGCCTTCGGCGGTTCGATTGCCGGTCGCGTCAGTCTTGACCGTGATCGGCACCACGCAGTCGCGCGTGATGCCTTTCAACGCGAGCTTGCCGGCAATCTCATAACGATCGCCACCGAGGCTCTTCATCGACGTCGACGTGAAGCGCGCAACAGGAAACTTCGCCGTGTTGAACCATTGCGGGCCGCGCGCCTCGGCTTCCGAATCGGTGCTCGCGAGGTCGAGGCTCGCGAGATCGACGTCGATTGCGGCCTTCGACTGGTCGAGCGCATTGGGCTTGAAAACGATATCGGCCTTGAAATTCTTGAAACGGCCATCGAAGTTCACGCCCATCTGCTTCATCGTGAACGCGATCTCGCTCTTGCCGGGTACGACGGTGTCGGCGAATGCGCAGCAAGGCGTGAGCGCTGCGAGCGTGATCGAGACGATCAGCCTTCGTAACATCATCGGCGAGCCATCGGGGTTTCGAGCGGTTCGCTCGGTCGAGCGAGGGGCAGCATCCGGGCGAGCACGCGGTCGCGGTCGATGAAATGATGCCGGAGCGCGGCCGCCACGTGCACACAGACCGTTATAGCGAGCAGCGAGTTCAGCGTGACGTGCACGATCTTGAGCCCATCGGCGAGCGGCTTGTCCTTCGGTACCAGATCCGGCAGCGGCAACCACCCAAGCCATACGACCTGAACCCCCGTGGCCGAACTGTACAGATAGCCTGACACCGGAATCAGCAACAACAGCGCGTACAACGCCGCGTGTGACAGGCTGCTCGCGCGCTGTTGCCACGCTGGCATCGGTACGGGTGGCGGTGGCGGATGCAACGCGCGCCACGTCAGGCGCACCGACGTCAGCACGAAAATCGTGATGCCGATCGACTTGTGCCACAGGTACCAATGCAGTTTCCGCGGCGAGATCGGCAACCCGACCATCGACAGCCCGAGTGTCAGGTTCGCGACGATCAGGATTGCCGTCACCCAGTGAAGCGCAATGGCCATCGCGTCGTAGCGGCGGTCGTAGGCGTCCGCGGAAGCGGTGCGGATCATCAGCAGCGGCGGGAGCGGAATCGATCCAACAGTAACAGCATCAGGGGACCCGATATTCCGCCACTCACCCGCGGCCAAGCTCGGTGACGTAGGTCCGCACGCCATCGAGGAGCATCTGCACGGCGAGCGCTGTCAATACGAGGCCCATCAGCCGCTCGACCGCGACCATCCCGCGCTCCCCGAGCGCGCGTTGCAACCGGTACGACGCGAGCAGCACCATTGTCGCGACGACCATTGCCGCCGTCAGCGCAATGGCCCACGCGAGTTGCTGCGATGGATTTCTCGACACCATCAGCATTACCGTTGCGAGCGCTGAAGGCCCCGCGATCGACGGGATCGCGAGCGGTACGAGAAAAGGCTCGGTGCCTGGCGAATCGCCGAACAGGCCTTCCGGATGGCGAAATACCATCCGCAGCGCGATCAGGAACAGGATGATGCCGCCCGCGATCGCCAGCGAGACTTCGGAGAGCTGCAGCCAGCGCAGGAACGTCTGCCCGCCGAACATGAAGGCGAGCAGGATCACGTACGCAGCGACGCACTCGCGGAGGATGACGCGATGGCGGCGCGCCGGGGCGACGTTCGCGAGTGCCGATACGACGATTGGCACGTTGCCAAACGGATCGATGACGAGCAGTAACAGAACCGCCGCGGAGAAGACGTCGGCGGTTGGCATCGTCATCGCATCGAAGCTCCGGCGCGCGTCAGATCTCGGGGCGCGCCGGCGCCGGATCGTGATCGCCGATCTGCGCGCGATCCTTCAACGACGCAGCGCCCGCCATGTGCGCGCAATGCGCACAGCAAAAGTAACGGCCGCTGACTTCCATCCCGTGGCCGACGATGCGGCAGCCGCAGTGATCGCAGGCGGGTGCCACGGTGAAGATCGCACACTCGAACGAGTCGAACGTATGCGTGACACCGCTGATCGTTACCGTGAAGCATTTGTCGTAGTCGTTGCCGCAGCATTCGCATCGCGCCATGAAAAGCTCCGATTCGGTGAGAAGATTTCGCGTCGGCGAGAGCCGCGAGCCGACACCGCGGCGCCATCATACCCGTGCGCGTCGCAGCGAAAAAAAAGCAGCGGGAGGCCGCTGCTTTTCATAAGCACCGACGACGCGAACGTCATCGGCCATTTCCGTCGTCGCTCGTCTATTTCGTCGGCGCCGGTGTTCCGCCACTCACCGGCGCGCCGCTCGCTGGCGCCGGAGTGGTGGCCGGCGGTGCCGGAGCAGGTGTCGCGGCGGGTGCGGGCGTTGATGCGGCCGGTGTCGGTGTAGCTGCCGGCGCAGCGGATGCTGCAGGCGCCGGCGCAACGGCCGCAGGCGCGCTCGTCGATGAGCGCATCGGCGCGTCCGGCTTCGCCGCATCGGTGCCGTGAATGGCGAGGAGCGGCACGATCATCAGAGCAACGATGTTGATGATCTTGATCAGCGGATTGACCGCCGGACCTGCCGTGTCCTTGTAGGGATCGCCGACGGTGTCGCCGGTGACTGCGGCCTTATGCGCATCCGAGCCCTTGCCGCCGTGATGACCGTCCTCGATGTATTTCTTCGCGTTGTCCCACGCGCCACCACCGGTGGTCATCGAGATCGCGACGAAG
>Ga0068851_10001236_pt1 | contig 11094 bp, 5 predicted proteins | sample KBSCornC12_FD_66588 | JGI IMG/M metagenome (GOLD analysis project Ga0068851, IMG submission 66588) | Corn rhizosphere microbial communities from Kellogg Biological Station, Michigan, USA - KBS Corn C1-2 | ecosystem: Host-associated > Plants > Roots > Rhizosphere > Soil ...
TGGCTATTGGTTATTCCATTTCCTTCATACTTCCTCAATCGTTATTCGTTATTCCTTATTCTTCATTTACTGCCTCATCTCCGCAGGTTACTAACTCTTGTTATGAAGCATTAACGGAGTCATTGAAATTGCACCAAAATGACTCCTATGAAAAAAGTTTTCCTACTTATCCTGATGATCCATGGAGTTTTCCTCAGCGGATTCGCACAGGTGGGCATTGGCACCACAACTCCAAGTTCCAGCGCTATCCTGGATATCAAGAGCAGCACCAAAGGCTTGATACTTCCGCGCACCTCGACCACTACTCGCCAGGCGATGACTGGTGTGAAAGGTTTGACAGTCTATGATACTACAGCGAGCCAGATCTTTTATCATAACGGTACATCATGGTTAAATCTCGCTACAGGGACATTTAATAATTATTGGACCGCATTAGGTAACAATGTTTATAATAACAATAGCGGTAATGTGGGCATCGGCACTCCTTTTCCTTTTGCCAAGTTGCAAGTGGAAGGAGGAGATTTTCGGGTAGATAATGGTCAAATTGATCTGCTCGCTGATGCACCAGAAGTACAAATATTCGGTACGGTGAATGCAGCCGTTGCCCGATTGCGATTTGCTCTCCCCAATGACGATCCTGATTTCGCCATCACGCAGGCCTTAGGAAATCTTTACATTTCCCGAAACGCAGGAATCTTTGGTTTCTATAGCGATCTTATGGTCGCTGAAAATGGATATGTCGGAGTTGGCGCATCAGATCCTGAAGTGAGACTTCATGTCGATGGCGGCACTGATGTTGGCAACGCAAGCGGAGGCTATATCCAACTCGGAATTCAAAGCGGTTTAAATATCGGGATCGATAATAATGAAATACAGGCTCGCAACAATGGAGTGGTCAGTCGCCTCATTATCAATAACGGTGGAGGAGCGGTGCAAGTTGGAAGCGCTGTGACACCCAGTGGATATAGTTTTTCTGTCAATGGAAAAGCAATTTGTGAAGAATTAAAAATTCAGGCGAGCAGCAATTGGCCGGATTATGTTTTTAAAAATGATTATTCCCTGAAGAGTTTTGATGAGTTGCGCCAATATATCAACACGCAAAAACATCTTCCGAATATCCCGGATGCAACTACCGTAGCCAATGATGGTATTGAAGTTGGCGATATGCAAAAGCGAATGATGGAGAAAATCGAAGAGCTCACACTTTACGTCCTCCAACTCGAGGACAAATGCACGCAATTGAAATCAGAACTGGAAGAAATAAAATCCAGACAGTAAACGAAACCAAGAAATTAATTCAGTAGAAAAATTTCTTCGACATGAAAAGCTTTCTGATTACCGTTGTTTACTGCTGCCTGTCATTTCTTTTTCAGACACTGGTAGCCCAGGACACCGAATTGATGGAGCAGCTGAAAGGCCAGGACCGGGTAGAAGACATTATGAGAATCGTCCAACACTATTACAAAGAACAAAAAGCAGGACACCAGGAGAAACGCAATAGTGAAGAAAGAGCAGAAGAGGAAAATGAATTTACACAATGGGCAAGATGGGGATTGTATATGTCCGCTCGCACCGATGATCATGGTCGTGTAGTCGATGTTGATCAACTTGTTCGGAGAGCTTATGAACAATATCATCCTTCAGAAAGATCCAGTACAGGTAATTGGATTTTCCGCGGACCATCATCGATCACAGGAGATAATGGAACTGCAACAGGTATCGGGCGAGTGAATCGCGTTGCGTTTGATCCGGTCAATGCAAACATCCTTTACATCGGCACGCCGGATGGTGGGTTATTTAAATCCTCTAACGACGGAGCATCATGGGCCGCCATGACCGATAATATTCCTTCCATTAGCGTTTCCGGAATCGTAGTGAGTTGGGCAGATCCGAATGACATTTATATTCTCACTGGAGATGGCGACGGTTCCAATGGTGGCCTCGAAACTTCCTCAGGATATTATCGCTCTTCAGCTGGTGTGTTTAAAAGTACCGATGGAGGAATCAATTGGTCACATACCACTAATCTTCCCATTGCAGGAAGTTATGGTGGATATAATCTCGCTCAAAGTCCTGTCAATGCAAATACTTTATTAGCCGCAACTACGGTAGGTCTCTACCTGACCACTAATGGTGGAAACTCGTGGACACAAGTATTAAGTGGAGCAACTTATGAAGTAAAATTTAAACCGGGATCTTCCACCGTAGCTTATGCCACACAGAAGGGAGCTTTTTTTCGAAGTGAAGATGGCGGTGAATCCTTTTTACAAGTCATTAGTTTTGGTGATTATCCTTTATTAAATGGTCGCGTTGCCATGGCGGTTAGTGAAAATTTCCCCACTTATGTTTATTTGTTTGATGGTTGGGCGCCAGGCGGATCAGTGGATAATTGTGGAGATGATCCGGATCAAACCTTCGGCGGCATTTATCTTTCATCCACTAGTGGTCAAAGTTTTTTGCGACAATGCAATACACCCAACCTGGTAGAGAGTTGCTGCGATGGAACTAACAGTCGAAGCCAGCAATATTATGATCTTGCTTTGGGGGTTTCGCATAGTAATAATCAAAATTTAGTTTCCGGTGGTATCCTCGCATGGAAAAGCACTAATGGCGGACATAACTGGGTAAATGCCAGTGCCAACGAATGTGATGCTGAGTCATCTTCCACCGGATATGTGCATCCCGACATTCATGACATCGAATACAATCCGCTCAATGGTGATGTGTATCTGTGTAGCGATGGTGGTATTTTAAAAAGTACCAACAACGGTGTGACTTGGGTGAGCCTCAATGCCGGTGTCGCTGCTTCGCAAGCTTATCACTTAGCAGGCTCGCAAACGGATATTGATAATATGATGATTGGCTTGCAGGATAATGGTATCAAACGTCGCAATGCCAATACCTCTATCTGGGATTCTGTTGCTGGTGGTGATGGTTTCGATTGTGTGTATGATTGGAATTCATCAACGACAGGATATATGACTACCAATAGCAACCTTTTAAAATTTAGTGACAATGGTGAGACCACTTCTAATGTGAGTCCGGCAGATAGTTTTTTCTGGCGGGTGACGTCTTCCATTAATGATCCTGATATCGTGATTGCGGGAGCTGCAGATATTTTTAAATCTACTAATGGCGGTGACAGTTGGAGCAATAAAGGAGCATCCGGTTCCTGGGATGTCGAGCGATGCCCCAGCAATCAATTACGTTTTTATGCAGCAGGTGGTGAAAGCGCTTTTTCAACAACCGGTGAAATGTATATAAGCAGTGATGCAGGCACATCATGGAGCAATATTTCAAACAATGCTGGTTACCCAACGGGAAGCATTCGCCTGACGGATATAGATGTGCGTCCAACGAATTCATCAAATGTATGGATCACCTTCGGTGGATTCGGCACAGGCAAAAAAGTTTATTATTCCTCCAATGCAGGAGGCTCATGGACCAACATGAGTGGATCACTTCCCAATCTTCCGGTGAATGCCATCAAAGTAGATGCTGATAACAATGTGTACATCGGTACGGATATAGGTGTGTTCTATCGCGGTGCCAGCATGAATGATTGGGTTCCGTTCTGGAATCATCTTCCGGTTATTCCAGTGACGGATTTAGAATTGTATGAAGCCGATGGAATCATTCGGGCTTCAACTTTCGGACGAGGCGTTTGGGAAAGTGACACCTATTCTTCTTGTACACAGTCCATTACTTTATCTGGCAATCTCAGCGGCAACCGTTTTTATGAAGCATCAACCTCAATCACCAGCAGTAATAACATTTTTGGAGGCTCAAATACTAAAGTCGTTTACAAATCCGCAAACTATATTTTATTGACGGCTGGATTTGAAGCAAAAGAAAATAATACTGTTCACGCTTACCTGGCGCCTTGTGGAACTGCTGATAATGGAGATTAAAATAAAATGAAAAATTATTTTCTCATCATCATCCTCTCTTGCTATACTTGATGTCGATGAATATACCGGAGATCAATAATGTGCGTACCCCGGATGACAACATTGTTATATTTTTAAGGAAAGCTAATTCTCTTTGACGCTGTCCGGAAAATATCGCCTCATCCTGATCGGTTGGCTGCTGATGTGCGGTAAGGCGGCGTTATGTCAATTGCCCGATTATCACGTACGGTTATTTGATGAAAGCTATGGCATAAGGAATGACATGGAAAAAGTAATCATGGATACACATGATTTTGTTTGGCTGGCCTCCTATGATCGCATTTTCCGTTTTGATGGAAAAAAGACAATTGAATTTCCGGAACAGGAACATGTGTCCTCTATGCTATGCGATGCTCATGGGCAGGTGTGGACGAATTCAGAAGAAAAGGTCAGAGTGTTTAAAAACGATCGTGAAGGTTTTGTAAAAGTGGACTTTGATACCTCCGGTCATAATCGATTAGGCAGGTTTTTTATGTTGCCCGGAAGAGAAATTTGCCTTTATACTGCACGGGGGATCTATGAGTGGAATCCAAAAGACAAAAAATTTGTCCATTGGAGCTCATCTGAATTCAATATTTCATCCGTTTTATACAGCAATTACTTTAGTCAATTTGGAAGTACCTTATTTTTTTCCAGCAGGGATACGCTGTTTGCCTTAGATACAAAAACAAAAGCCATATTGGTTTATCCATGGACAGGAGAGCAGGGGAGAATATTCGCCATTAGTGATCATGAAGTATTGATGACGCTGCGAGGCAACAACAGTATTTGGCTGGATTATGCTAAACGAAGTTCATCGAGTGTAGAAATGGATAGCACGGTCAATGGTGGAATGAAAGATTTCTTTTATGTGCAGGATGTTTTGCCCATCAATGACAATAAGATATTGATTGCCAGTCATGGAGGTCTTTTGGAATTGAGTAAAGCTGAACGCAAATTCAAACCTGTTTTACTTTATAATAAAGGCCTGCCTATTTTCGCTACTCCTTATTTCTATGATCTCTTCCAGGATCGCAATAAAAAATTATGGCTCATGCATTTGCGTGGCCTGATTTGTTTTTCGCCCCAGGATGAAACGATTGGACTCATACGCGGTGTCGAAACTGGAGGAAATAATTACTGGCAAAACAATGTCCGCAATTTTGCTGAAGATGAAGATGGTAACCTCTGGACTTCTACTTCCCTTGGTTTTGGACATTGGGATCTCAGAACCAACCAGATGAAAATATTTCTTCCAAAAGCAGGAGCAGTGGATCAGTTGGATCAACCGTCTGTCAGGGGATTGTATTATGACAAGCCCAACCTTATCATGGGTACAGCGAGTAGTGGACTTTGGATATATAATACAGTTAGCGGTAAATACCGAAGACCTGATTATGGGCGAGGTGAAGAGGGATTAAAATTAAAAGCACAACTCGAAAAGGAATTTGTAAAACAAATTGTGCAATTGCCCGACAGTAATTTTTTCGTGGTGGCTAGAAAATGTTATATCCTGGAAAAAAATACCTACGCCATATCGGAATTCAAAATTGATCAATGGACGGAAAATCAACCTTCCTTTTATTATTTGGCTGAAGATGGAAATATCTGGCTGGGTACGGAAGATGGCGTATTGAATTTTGATAAAAACCTGACTTTCCTTCATTACTGGAAGATAAATCAATCGATCACTGCCCTGCATGAATTCACTGATCATGATTGGTTGATTGGCACTTCAAAGGGATTATTCAAAATAAATTTCAAAGGGGATGCATTCGATCTTCAGCGGGATAAGAATTTACCTTCGCTGTCATCAACCTCTTTCATTATCACCGATCGCCATCATGACTTTTGGATTGGCAGCAAAGAAGGACTCTATCGTTTTAATCCACGCACTGAACAAATTGATGAATTTGATTATACCGATAACACCCTCGGTAACAATTTTGCCCCTCAACCTTTATTTGCAAAAGATGGAACGCTGTACATCGGAGGATTAAACGGATTGAATTATTTTCACCCGGAAAGAATAAAATCGTCTCGGGATAGTTTGCAGGTCACTATTACCAAAGTGACGGTCAACCAGAATGATTCCAGTTTTTATGATCGCGCACAACTATTTGACCTTTCTCCAAAACAAAACACGATTGAAATTGAATATATAGCACCATACTATCGCAATACAGAACATGTTCATTACCGGTATCAGCTTCAAGGTGTGACAAACGGTTGGACGGATGCCGGTTCCTCCAATTTAATTCGTTTTACTTCACTACCTCCAGGTCACTATCAATTCAGGATTGCCTCCAGTATCAATGGCATCAATTGGTTTGAAGGAAAAGAAGTCCTGGCATGGTCGATAGCCTATCCCATCTGGCAACGATGGTGGTTCATCACCTTAGCAGCACTGTTGTTACTTTTCTTGATCTATTATTTTCTCATGAGACGTATTGCTGCAGCAAAAGAAAAGGAAAAAGTAAAACGGCAATATGAAAAGCGCATTGCTGAAGTTGAGATGCATGCACTCAGGGCGCAGATGAATCCGCACTTTATGTTCAACAGCCTCAATTCGATCAATAATTTTATTTTAAAAAATGATCCTGACAATGCATCTGGCTACCTGACTAAATTTTCCAGGTTGATGCGCCTTATTCTCGACAATTCGCGAAGTGAGTGGATAGTATTGGAAAGTGAATTGAAAGCCCTGGAGTTATACATCCAACTTGAAGTGGTCCGTTTTGATGATGCGTTTGAATATGAACTCATTGTTGATCCAAGTGTTGATATCACGACAACCTATGTGCCACCGATGATCATTCAGCCTTATGTAGAGAATGCCATATGGCATGGATTGCTTCACCGCCATATTCCCGGAGGCAAATTGAGTATCCGGATATGGCGCGATGGAGAAATACTTCATATCAATGTTGAAGACAATGGAGTGGGCCGTACTGAAGCGGCAAGATTAAAAAGCAAGTCCGCAACGAAGCATAAATCGCACGGACTGAAGATCACGGCTGAACGAATGGATATTGTCAATCGCATCTATAATGTGAATGCCCAGGTTGACATTGTTGATTTGCAGGGACAAAATGGAAGTTCGGGAGGCACCCGGGTATCGTTAACCTTACAAGACAAGTTGTATGACAGCCATCATCGTGGATGACGAGAAACATTGTAGGGAAGTGTTGGAACATTTACTGCACAAGCATTGTCCGGAGGTGAGGGTATTGGCGAGTTGCAAGGATGGTGATGAAGCTTTGAAGATGCTGGAACAACAATCCCCGCAATTACTTTTCCTGGATATCGAAATGCCGGGCATGAATGGTTTTGAAGTTTTGGAAAAAAGTACGCGTCACGACTATGATATCATTTTCACTACAGCGTATAATGAATATGCTATAAAAGCTATTAAGCACAGTGCATTGGATTATCTTCTTAAACCGGTTGATAAAGACGAACTCATATTAGCCGTGCAGCGCGCCCGTGATCACAAGCCACATTCTTCAACAGATTCCATTAAAGATTTCCTCGAAAGCCTTCATATGCGGAAGGCCCCCCGTCGATTTGCTGCTTCCACTATGGAAGGATTAATCATGGTCAATGCGGATGATATATTGTATTGTGAAAGTGATAGTGCGTATTGTAAGCTGATCTTCACCGATGGACGGACCATGCTACTTTCTAAAACCCTGAAGGAAGTGGAAGAGGCATTACAGTATGACCCATTCTGCAGGATCCATCATAGCTATCTCATCAACATGGACTATGTCCTGAAATACATCAAAGGTGAGGGCGGAGAAGTTATAATGATCAATGGCATCAACCTTCCTGTTTCCCGAACGCGTAAGCAGGATTTCTTGAAATTGTTGGAGAGGATCTAACGAGTGACGAACGACCAGGGTCCTTTGTCTTTTGCATGGAGACTTGCATTTATATTGTTGCTTTTACTGATATAATCCAACTCTGCGTCTCTTCGTCACTGCGTGCGAATAAAATTTCCTATGTTAGCCCCCGCGAAACCAAACTAATCCGGATTCAGCTCAACCTTGCCGATGGATGCTGCCATGATTCTCCTCTGTGGATGCTATTGCCTGGGCATGGCCATCTTCCATGCTTCCTTTACAAAATTATTTGACTGGAAAAACGAACTTGCTAAAATGAATGTGGCCAACAAAGCCATCATTCAAATCGCTAACCTGCGACTGATCTATTTATTTGTATTCGTAGCCCTGATTTGCTTTTTCTTTCCAAAAGAATTAACCACTACACCATTGGGCCGTTTTTTCATGATCGGCATGTCCATCTTCTGGTTCACCCGCACCATCGAACAATTCATTTTCTTAAAAGTCAATCACCCGATGGTGCATTTACTGACTTATCTTTTTTTAGTTGGGGCAATTTTATTTTTAGTTCCTATTATTCTATAGTAATAGGTTTTCCCCTTTAGGGGTTAGGGGCAGAACTTTACTAATTTTCTATCTTGTAATTCTAAAAGCCGGAAAAGGACCAGCATTATACAGAACTACTCTTTTATGGCTTGTCAAATCTCCTTTATATGAAAAAACTTTTTGTTCTCCTCGTCGGAGTTAACGATTATCCGCCACCAAACCCCAAACTGAACGGTTGCATAAAAGATATTGACCAGCTTGAAAGCTACCTGCATGAGTTTTGCAGTAAGGATTACGATCTCCAAATCCGCCGGTTAGAAAACCAAACCGCCACCTATGATAATGTGAAGAAAGGTTTTCGCGAACACCTTTCGCAGGCAGGTCCATCGGATATTGCCTGGTTTCATTTTAGTGGTCATGGTTCTGAAGAAAAAACAGCTCCTGAATTTTTAGCACTTGAACCGAATGGAAAAGATCAGACCCTCATTTGCATCGATAGCGGCGTGAATGGCGTGAATCATTTAGCCGATAAAGAACTGGCGGTCATGTTAAATGAACTGGCGTCAAAGAATCCGGGTTCACCGCCACATCTTGTCGTCTCACTCGATTGTTGTCATAGTGGTTCGGGCACGCGCGATGCTGGTGCTGATTTGTCATGGTCTTCAAGAGCTGCACCATCCAGTGGTTTATCACGGACACTGGAGTCCTATGCTGATGGTTATTATAGCAAACAAAAAACGCTTGAAGTACCTTCTTCAAGACATGTGTTGTTATCAGCTTGCAAGAGTGTTCAAACTGCCGGCGATATGCCGCAAGGTGGAGCATTCACTACAGGATTGGTGAAAGCACTTCGCGCATCAAAAGGCAATGTGAGTTACACGGATTTGTTTCTTCGCGCCAGATCTTCTGTGCAACAAGTGAGAGACAATCAAACTCCACAGTTCGAAACCATTTTAAATTTTGACCCTTATACACGTTTCCTCGATGGTTCTCCCGCCGGTGAACGTGATCTCTATGAGGTCATCCAGAAAGATGGTGATTGGTATGTCAAATGTGGTGCCATTCATGGATTGCCAACATCTCCTGCAGCACCAATACAATTGGATATTTATTCTCCTCCTCCTGAAAAAGAATTGAAAGGATCAGCTACTATTAAGTCAGTCGGCGCACAATTGAGTAAGATTGATTTCCAGGGCACTTCTGCTGTTGGGAGTTTTTTTAAGAAACTGGTTGGCGATCAAGCTGAATACCGCGCTTCCTTGCGAACACTTCCTGTTCCTCCCGAAGCAGCAAAATTGAGCGGAGATTCACCTGTCATCAAAACACTCGGATCCGATCCAAACAAACATCCGAAAAATGTGATTTGGGCACAGGACGGAGAATCAGCTTCTCTTGAAGTGAAAGTTGAAGCAGAAGGAATGACAGTTGTCGATGTGCAACGTAGCATCAAAGCCTTCACTACTGATGGTCTCACGGATGATAATGTGATGTCCGTCATGGATGCACTCGATAAAATCGTTTTCTGGAGACGCTTTATTGAACTGGAAAATAAAAATCGCTCGTCCAAAGTCAGGGACATGTACCAGTTTGAATTGCATGAGATTGATGAAGAAGGAAAAATAAAGAAACATGCACCCGGTGATGTTAGAATATATGCGACCAGTCAGCAAATGTCAAACAGGCTGCCTTCTTTCCGTCCAGTAGTCCACATGCATAATATTCAACAGCCGTTGTATTTCTATCTCTTCTTCGTGGCCTTCGATTATTCTGTTTCTTGTCCCGGAGGTGAAATGGTATATCGCCCACCTGAATTTGAAGACAAGTCTAATGTTGAAATACCCTTGTGGAAGAAAACATTAGGATGGGGACCAGCGAAAGATCACGTAGAAGACACTTGTTATTTCAAATTATTAGTGACGACTGAGCCGTTAGATTATCAACAGTTTTTGCAAAGCGGTCTGACAGCAAGTCGTGATATTTTAGGTGAACCAACTCCTGAAAGAGTATTTGATGATTGGGATGCAGCAGCAGTTGCAGTGACCATGGTCCGACAGGACAGTACAATCAATGCAAATAATGAAGTCTCTCTCGCTGATGGCAACATCAAGATCAAAGCACATCCAACAGTTTCTGCATCCGTCAGTGTCGGTGTTGCTGAATCCAATGCAAGAGGTACCGGTGCGATCAATGCATTTTCAAGATTGAACAATCACTCGAACGCCTCGATGGTCGATTTCAGTCCAAGCCGTGGCGCTCAATCACAAAACGTAATTGAGATCGATAATATCCAATTGGGCTCAGCCAATGCGCTGGAACTACAGCCACTTGAATTAACACTGAAGCAATCTTATTCTGATAATGAATTGATGCTTCCTCTTGCTTTCGATGGTCATCATTTTCGCATTGTTGGCGATGCTACCGGAGATGAACAAGGCACTCAAATCAGGATCAATGAAATACCTGATGTCGATATGTCTACATCTGCCGGGGGAGGTGAGCGCGGTATTTTCAAATCACTGAAAATGACACTGTGCAAAGTTGCGCTCAATCAACCTGAAGCCAACTTATTGCAATGGGTGGAATTCATGCCGGATCAAACCATTGCACTGCGAAGAGAAAACCTTGGGCTTAAAGTCGGGAAAGCAAAGAAGATGCTTTTGGTATTGCATGGTTTGGCAGGTGATGGAATGAGTATGGCGAAATCCCTTCATGAAAATCTGCCAACGACCAACTTGCAACAATATGATCTCATCCTCACCTATGATTATGAAAGC
>Ga0068851_10001237_pt1 | contig 11090 bp, 8 predicted proteins | sample KBSCornC12_FD_66588 | JGI IMG/M metagenome (GOLD analysis project Ga0068851, IMG submission 66588) | Corn rhizosphere microbial communities from Kellogg Biological Station, Michigan, USA - KBS Corn C1-2 | ecosystem: Host-associated > Plants > Roots > Rhizosphere > Soil ...
GTTTCCCACCCTGCATCACCTGCTCGAGCACCGGCAGGATGTCCCGCACGGAGCCGATTTTCTGGTTGGCGATGAGGATGTAGGGGTCGTCCAGCACCGCCTCCATGCGGTCCTGGTCGGTGACCATGTACGGGGAGATGTAGCCCTTGTCGAACTGCATCCCCTCGGTGAACTCCAGCTCCATGCCGAAGGTCTGGCCCTCCTCGACGTTGACGACGCCGTCTTTGCCGACTTTCTCGATCGCGTCGGCGATCACGTTGCCGATCTCGTCGTCGCCGGCGGAGATGGCGGCGACACGGGCGATCTGGTCTTTGCCCGCGACCTCTTTGCTCTGCTTGTTGCGCAGGTTGTCGACGACCTCCTCGACAGCCTTCTCGATCCCGCGGCGCAGGGCCAGCGGGTTGGCGCCGGCGGCCACGTTCTTCAGGCCCTGGCGAACGATCGTCTGGGCCAGCAGGGTGGCGGTGGTGGTGCCGTCACCGGCGACGTCGTTGGTCGCGGTCGCGACCTCGCGGACGAGCTGGGCGCCCTGGTTCTCGAAGACGTCCTCGACCTCGACCTCGCGGGCGATGGTGACGCCGTCGTTGGTGATCGTCGGCGCGCCGAACTTTTTGTCGAGCACGACGTAGCGGCCTTTCGGGCCGAGGGTGACCTTGACGGCGTTGGCGACGGAATCGACGCCGGCCTGCAAGGCCCCCCTTGCATCCTCTGCGTACTTCAGCTCCTTGTGAGCCATTTCTTTGGGTCCTCCTTGGTTACGTAAGTCCGGGTGGAGAGCTAGGCGACCTTGGCCAGAACGTCCGACTCGCGCAGCACCAGCAAGTCCTCCCCCTCGATCACGATGTCGGTGCCGCCGTATTTGGAGTAGAGGACTTCGTCCCCCTCCGCGACGTCGAGCGGGCGACGGCTGCCGTCTTCGGCGACCGCACCATCACCGACGGCGAGCACCTTGCCCTTCTGCGGCTTCTCTTTTGCGGTGTCGGGGAGGACGATGCCGCTCGCGGTCGTCTCCTCCTCCTCTACCGGCTTGACGATCAGCCGGTCCCCGAGGGGCTTCAGCTTCATCCGTGAACCTCCGTTATTCGGTCAGTGTTGGGTGGGAAAAGTTAAGAAATCGCCGTTCCAGAGCCAAATCCTGTGCCTTGGCGGCGATTGGCACTCTCAGGGGTGGAGTGCCAACAGAAGAAAGATAGCGAACCGTCAGTCCATGGCCAAGAGGCGACAGCCGAGCAGCTCGGAGATCCCCTCTCCGCCGCGCCGCATCACCCAGTCGTGGTTCCACTCGAAGGCGGGGCGCAGCAGCGGCGCCAGCAGGTTCATCCAGGGCTTGGTCGTCCGCACGTTCCACTCGTAGAGGACCGCGGTCACCCCGTCTTGCTCGTAGAGGCGCCAGCGACCGACCCCTTCGAGCTCGCCGACCGCCTGTCCCTCCATCAGGGTCGGGTACTCGATCCGCGTCGTCGTCACCTCGAACTCGACCCGGTAGGGCAGGAGGCTTTTCCAGACCATCCGCGAGACGCTGCCGAGGCCGCCGTTGTCCCCCGGGCGCAATTCGGTCGCCTCCTCCACCCCGCGCCACCAGCGCGGCCAGGCGGCCTGCTCGTGGATCGCCTCCCAGACCGCCTCGCGCGGAGAGTCCAGCAGCCAGGTGGTGAGGAAGGCGTATTCGGCCATCGCTAAGTGCCTACGCCGCCTCGCCGCATCCGGTTCAGTTGTGGTGCGGGGTCTCCCCGTTACCCAGGTGCGTGTGGGGAGGCTCGACGATCTGCGAGAAGCGGATCACGGTGACCAGGTCGTCCTCGGAAACGGGGCGGCTGTAGATCTGCTCGAGGAAGCGAATCTCCTCCTCGATGCGGCGGAACTCGGGGTTGTCGTGCTCGATGTCGCGGCGGCTGAGGTCGCCGGCGCGCTTGACCTCGACGTCGTCGATCACCGCAGTGAAGATCTTCTCTCGCGGGCTGTGGCGGAAACCGACGGTGATCCAGACAACCTGGCCGCGCTCGTACTTGTTGCTCTTGTCGCCCAGCCGGATGGTCGCGCTCTTGCGACCGCGCTTCAGCTGGTCGATGAAGACCGCCGAGTAGAAGTTCAAGACGTAGATGCCGCCCTTCATCTGCGCTGCGAGCGTATAGGAGAGCGGCTGCCGCGTGGACCAGGGGTCTGGGACCGGCTTCCGGGGCGCCAATCACGGCCGCTGGACAGGTGTTCGATCGGATGGATTGCAGTTTTTCGCCAGGGAATCCGATCAGTGAATGACCGTGGCAGAGGGACGACTCCGAATCCGCTTCTCCCTGGCGGCGCTGATCTGCGCTGCTGGCCTGCTCCTGCTTCCACTCGCCGGCCAGGCCGAGGCGAAAAAGTGCGACGGCAAAAAGGTGACGATCATGGGCACCGCCGGGCCGGACCACATCGTCGGCAAGAAGGCCAGCGACGTGATCTACGGCGGTGGCGGTGACGACGTCATCACCGGCGGCCCCAACGGCAACGACACGATCTGCGGCGGGCCGGGGAACGACACGATCGTCGGCGGTCACGGCTTCGACGACCTGCAGGGGGAAGGCGGCAACGACAACTTGCAGGGCGACACTGGCTCCGACCAGCTCGACGGCGGCGAGGGAGACGACAATCTTTCCGGTGAAAAGGGCGCCGACGCGATGCACGGCGGTGGCGGCGAAGACTCGCTGCTCGGCTCCAAGGGGCCCGACAAGCTCGACGGCGGCGCCGGCAACGACTACATCGACGGCCAGCAGGGCAGCGACAAGATCGAAGGCGCCGGCGGCGACGACAAACTGCTCGGCGACAAGGGCAACGATCAGATCGAAGGCGACGACGGCAACGACCTGATCGAAGGCGGGCCGGGCGACGACAGCGACCTCGAAGGCGGTGGCGGCGCCGACGAAGTCTTCGGCGGCGCTGGCACCGACAACGCCGACGGCGGCCCAGGCGACGGCGACATCGTCCGCGGCGACGCCGGCACCGACAGCCTCTCCGGCGGCGAAGGCGGCAACGACATCGTCTCCTACGCCAGCGCAACCCGCGGCGGCATCCAGGTCGATCTCGCCACCGGCAACGCCAAAGGCGACGGCCATGACAGTCTCAACGGCTTCGAGGACGTGGTCGGCTCACCGCAGGGCGACACGATCGTCGGCGACGGCCAGTCGAACCGGATCGACGGCGGCGTCGGCGACGACACCCTCGACAGCGGCGGTGGCGGTGGCGAGGCGTTCGGCGGGCCCGGCACCGACAGCTGCGACGGCTTTGCGACGGAAACTTCCTGCGGCCCCGAAACCCCTCCGCCGCCGACCCTCGCCTACGGGACCCTCAACCAGGGCCTCGCCGGTGCCAGCCTGATCATCCAGGGCAGCCCCCAGGACGACGAAATCCACATCTCCCGCAGTCCCGAAGCCTGGGTGATCTCCTCCGCGGTCCCGATCTTTGCCGGCGACGGTTGCCAGACGCCGCCCTCCAACGGCAGCGCGATGATCTGCCCCGACTCCGGTCGCGCACCGATCATCGTCGTCACCGGCGGCAACGGCAACGACAAGATCGTCGTCGACCCCAGCGTCCCCGCCAACGCCCAGGTGCGGATCAACGGCAACGCGGGCAACGACGAACTCGTCGGCGGCAACGGCGATGACGTGCTGGAAGCCGGCGAGAACTACAACGGCCCCGACAACGGCAACGACGTGCTGGTCGGCAACGGCGGCAGCGACGTCCTCTACGCCGACCCGGGCGCCGACAAACTCCAGGGCGGGCCCGGCAACGACCTGCTGGTCAACTCCGTCGTCACCTGCCAGGGCGACACCTTCGACGGCGGCCCCGGTGAGGACACCGTTTCCTACGCCCGCTCGAAGGACAACCTGCGGATCGAAATCGGCGGCACCGGCGGGCCTCCCGGCTGCGGCAATCCCGACCAGGTCCTCAGCGACAACGAGAGCCTCGAGGGATCCGACGGCCCCGACGTCCTCGTCGGCGACAACGGCGACAACAGCCTGATGGGCCACCTCGGCGCCGACACCTTCATCGGCAAAGGCGGCAGCGACTTCATCGACGCCGCCGACGGCCAGCGCGACAAGCAGATCGACTGCGGCGGGGGCGGCGATGAAGTCTCCCGCGACGGCAACGACCCGCCCGGCATCAGCTGCTGAGCGGCCGGCGACCGGCAGAGCTCACTCTTCGCCGAACCCCTCCTCGCCGATCAACGGCACGAAGCGGCAGGGGCCGATCTCGTGGGTCTCGACCCGGTCGCCCGTGCGGCGCAGGACCGTGAGCACGTCGGCGTCGCCGGCGGTGATCGGAACGACGAGGCGGCCCTCGTCGGCGAGCTGGTCCACCAGCGTAGGCGGAGCGGCGGGAGCGGTCGCGTGGACCGCGATCGCATCGAAGGGCGCTCGCGCCGGGACGCCGAGGCTGCCGTCGGCGACGACCAGCTCGACGTTCCTTATGTCGAGCGCAGCGAGCGCCTCCGCCGCCGCCCGCGAGAGTGTCTCGTGCCGCTCGACGCTGACCACGTGGGCGGCGAGCCGGGCCAGCACCGCGGCCGAGTAACCGGAGCCGGTGCCGACCTCCAGCACCAGCTCCGAGCCCTCCAGCTCCAGCGCCTGGCAGATCGCGGCGACGATCCAGGGCTGGGAGATCGTCTGCTCCTCGCCGATCGGCAGCGCCGAGTCCGCGTAGGCCCGCCCCCGCATCGCCTCCGGCAGGAACAGCTCCCGCGGCACCTCCTCCATCGCTGCCAGCACCCGCTCGTCCTCGATCCCCCGCCGCCGCAGCTGGCGCTCGACCATCCGCTGCCTGGCGGCCCCGAACTCGGTCACGGCCGCAGCGGATGCCGGTGAAAGCCAGGGGCGAAGGTCCAGGCGGGGAAGGTCCGGCCGAGGTACGCGCGATGACCGTCCCAATCCGCGGCCGTTAGCGCGTCTGGACCGAGGAACTCGAATTCCGATCCTCGTTGCGAAAAACCCCAGCTGAACCCGAGGATGGCGCGAACTTCCTGGCGGAAGTCGTGCAGCTCTCCCCCCAGTCCGCAGAGGAAGGAGTGGGCGAGGAAGTCCCAGCTCTCGAAGTCAGAATGCGGAGCGTCGAAGAAGGTCGGCGCCCAGCCGTAGAAGGCGAAGGGATGCGGCACAGAACCGATCGGCACGAAGGGGTCGATCGCGAACCCAGGCGCGAGACGGCCGGAGTCGACCATCTGCACCCAGCCGAGGAGGTCCTGATAGCCCCTCCCCGGGGGCTCGACCGTCGCCCGGCAGTAGGGGTACCCGCGGGCGAACTCGGGGCAGCCGAGGGCAGCGGTGTCGTCGTTCTCGCGGATCTCGACCCTGACGCTTCCCTCCCTGTCTGCCCAGCGGTAGGGCAACTCCAGCACCCGAGGAGACTGGGGCGGCGCGCTCATGCGTGCTCTCAGTAGATGTAGTTCCGCAGCTTGTCCGGCTCGAGGACGGTGACGCGGCCGCGGCCGGAGCGGACAACGCCGGCCCGCTCGAGCTCGGCGAGGAAGCGGCTAACCGACTCGCGGGAGGTGCCGGCGAGCTGGGCGAGGTCGGTCTGGTTCATCTCGATCGTCACCTCTTCGGTCGAGTCGGCGTCGCCGCTTCCATCGTCCTGGGCCTCGCGGCTGAGCTGGGCGAGGATGCCGGCGACGCGGCTGGGAACGGTCTGGAAGGACTGGCGGGAGAGGCGGACGTTGGCGGCGCGAAGGCGGCGGACGAGACCGGCGACGAGCTTGAGGGAGATCTCGGGATGACGTGCAAGCAACGAGCGCACGTCGTTGGCTGGCAGCGCCAGCAGCTCGCCCTCGGTCAGCGCCTCGGCGCTGGCCGAGCGCTGGTCGCCGTCGAGCATCGCCAGCTCGCCGAAGATCTCACCCGGGCCCAGCGTGGCCAGGGTGATCGCCCGCCCGTCGGAGTGTTCGCGGGTGACGCGGAAGCTGCCGTCCTTGACGATGTAGCAAGCGTCCGAATCGTCGCCCTCGTGGAAGACACGGGTACCCGCTGGGAAGCTGCGCGGCACGGCGACATGCGAGAAGCGCTCCAGCTCCCCCTCCTCCAAATCGGCGAAGAGGGTCACGCTCTTCAACAGCTCGACCGCGCTCTGATCGGTCTCAGGCACTGCAAGGGATTATGGCAGCGGTTGGCTGGACAGCCGAATCTAGGGCACCTTCTGGGTAGACCGGCTCCGCTCTCCGCTTGGTTGTCAGAGCTTGGACCTCAGCCCCCGCTACAGCAGGGCGTCTTCTTCAAAGGCGATAAAGGAGCCCTCCGGCGGCAGCAGTCCACGGCGGCCGATTTCATCCCCATCGCGCTGCCTTACGGAAACGTCATCGCGAGATTTTTATTGCTGTTTTCCCCTGCTGCCCGGCAAGTCGTCGCCGAGGTGCACGAGACACCTAACAGGGTGCCGGAGGTAAGACCGGCGTCGTGAATCGTCCAAACCGTTCCATCCCAGGCCGCAGCGAGCGGCCCGGCGCTTTCATAGGATCCGACGGCTATGCACGCGGTAGATGACGTACAGGAGACATCCTCAAACTGCGCCTGGGTGAATCCTGGACGCGGGGCCGACCTGTTAGTCCATTCGGTCCCATTCCACGTTGATGCTTGGGGATGCCGCCCTCCTATCCCATCTTCAAACCGACCTACCGCCATACAGTAGGTTGCACCTACGCAGGATACTCCGTACAGTTCACCGCTGGTCGCGCTGGGAATAAAGTAGGTCTGCGTTGACCAACTCGTCCCATTCCAACGAACAGCGAGGGGACTGGTTCCAGCGTATCCGACCGCAACGCAGCTAGTGCTAGAGGTGCAGGATACGCTTGTGAGGACGTTGAAGCTCGTGCCCAGTTTCGGCACCGTCTGCACACTCCAAGTCGAGCCGTTCCATCTGGCGGCGTAGCTGAAGCTAGTTGATTCTTTCTTGTAATCCCCGACCGCCGTACATGCGGTGGAGGTAGTGCAGGAGACGTCGTTTACAACACCGTTGATGGACCCTGACGGCAACGGGAGTTTGTACGTAGTCCAGCTACTACCCGCCCAGCTTGCGGCATACGGCTTCTCCGAACTTAGTTCGTTCACCCCTCCTGCCATGCAGAACGTCACCCCGGACACGCACCCAACATCCCGAAGCTGGGATGACACGGACCCGGGAATTGCTGGAGAGGCCATTTCTTCCCAAATCGTTGCTCCCATATAGGCGCGTGCGGTGCTCGAACTCATTCCGACGGCCACGCAGGTAACCGTGAAGGAGCAGGAAATCCCACTGACGGTGTTCTGAATCGTGGGATTGGGAATTTCGCGCTGCGTCCAGGTCGGCATGCTCATGACCTCGGCCAGCGTTTTGTTTTTCCCGCTTTCGGTATACCAACCCGCAGTTATGCATGTAATGCGGCATGCCACTCCCTCCAAGACGGTGAATGAAGATCCGGCTGGATTAGCGGGTGAATCGAGTGACCATGATAGGACCCCCGCGCTGTGCTGGACCATTGGCTGCCACACTCCGGCGTTTAGCCAATCTCCTACTGCTACACAGAAAGTACGATCGGAGCAGTTGACGTTCTGCAGGACGCTGTTAGTTGAGCCACCTGGATTAGGAGTTCCTACCTTGGTCCACACACTGCCGTCAAACCACACTCCATACGTCATTTGCGCGCCCCCCGTGCGATAACCCCCCACCGCGATACAGCTTTTGGTGTCATTACATGAGACGTCGAGCAGGATGCTCTGAGTAGTTTCCACACCATTCGTAATCCCCTGCAAGGTCCATTCGGTGCCGTTCCACTTGGCGACCATGGCGCGCTTTGCGCCGCCGCTTTCTTCGTAAGCTCCGACCGCGAAGCAGAGGGTCGTCGATGGGCAATCCACGCCGTTGAGTTCATAGGCAACAGCGCCAGCTGGTTTTGGCATGGACTGCAAAGACCAAACGCCGGAGTTCCCGCGCATGACCACTGCTGATTTGGTGTTTTCTTTTCCTGCTTCTTTAACGCTGTAGCCAACAGCGATGCATGCCGTGATGGCCTTGCAGGAAACTCCCTTGAGCTTGGTTTCAGCGACTTCCGTCGGATTCGGCGTTGCTTGAATGGTCCAGCTCGTTCCATTCCAGGTCTCCACCAGGGAGAAGGTTCCAGCTGCGGTGGTGTAGGAGCCGGCGGCCACACAGGAGGTTTTCGATAAGCAATGGTTCGCCTGCAGTTCGCCTGCCGTCGCGCCAACCGGCGTTTCAGCCGATTGATTCGCCCACGTAGTTCCGTTCCAATACTGGGCATAGGGAGAAGATTTCCCCGAGACGGTTTGCTGCCCCACAGCCGTACAGGCGGTCGTAGTCAGGGGCTCACAGGAGAGGTCGTATAGCGAGCTATGTTCGGCGCCAGACCCGTTGGGGGTGGTTTGGATCGACCAACTTGCGGCTTTTGCAGTCCCCGCAAAAACTGCGATCAGCAAAAACCCGATGGTGAGTAGAAGCGCGCCGTAGCCACAACGCTGTGTACCAACCCGAATCCCGATCACCTGAATCTCCCCTCTGATATTCCGAGTTCAAGATAGGGGAGAAAATCTCAATAGTCAAGAACATTACGGTCTTTATTTACCCCTCTAACGCAGGCACTACGGATGGGTCGACGGCAGCGAGTTCGATCGCCGCTAGCGCGCCGCTGCCGTCAATTTGCGTGGGCCGCGGCTGAAGCCGGCGCCGACGAGGGTGTCCTCGTGGCCGGAGCCGATGATCGCCTCGCCGTCGAGTTTCTCGACCGCGAGTTTGGGGAGATGGCCGGCGGCCACGGCGTCGGCGAGGGCGCGCATCGCCTCCTCCAGCTCCTCGCCCTGGAGGTCCTTGAGGCGGAGGAGGCCGCGGCCGCCACGCTCGACGAAGACGAAGGGTTCACCGTCGCGCAGGAGCAGGTGGGCGCCGGGGGTGCGACCGGGGCGGCGACCGCCCTCGAGCTTCGGCCAGGGCAGTGAGGCGCCGTAGGGGTTGGCGGGGTCGGTGGCGGCGAGGACGAGGTAGGAACCGTCGGCTTCGGGCAGCGAGCGCAGGCGCTCGACCGCGCCGGGGAGGGCGAACTGGGCGCCGCCGAGGCCCTCGACGAAGTAGCCGCGGCGGGAAGTGCCGAGCAGCTCGAGGTTGCCGAGCTCGCCGTAGAGGGTGGAAAAGCCGCCGGGGACGCCCTCGGCGAGGACGGTCTCGCGGGTGACGATGCCGTAGCGCTCGAGCATCAGCTCGGCCTGGGCGCGGAGCTTGGCGCCGGGGCCGGGCGCGTTGGCGAACAGCGGCGCGGTCAGCGACCAGCGGCCTTGGACGGCGGCGCCGGTGGTCGAGCGGCGGCGGGCGAAACGGCGGCCGGGGCGTTCTGAGGGGGGGACGGCGCGAAGGCGCGGCGCCCGCAGCGGCGCGAAGGCGTCGTTGGTCACCTCTCCGGTCCAGACCAGGTCCCAGAGGGCGTTGTGAATGTCCTCGGCCGGGTGTTCGAGCTCGACGACGAGGTCGAGCCAGAAGGAGGGGCCGGCGGCGAGGCGATCGCGGATCGCGTCGTGGACCTCGCCGCTAGCGAACTCCAGCTTGGCGTTAGCGGGGGGCGGCCCGGCGAGGCGGACGTCCTCGCGGAAGTAGAGGGCGACGCGACCGTCGTTGCGGCCGAGGGCGCCGGCGCCGATCCAGACCAACTCACCGCTGGTGCAGAGCTCGTCGAGCCAGTTCTGCGAGTAGGCGCCGAGGCGGCGCGGCAGCACGTCTCGCTCCCAGACTTTCGGCGTCAGCGCCACCCCCTGCAGCGGCACCAGCGCCTCGCGCAGGCGGTCGAGGCCGGCGCCGGTGCGGCGGAAGGCGTCGACGTTCTGCCAGCTCGGCAGGAAGCGGGCCAGCTCGCGGGTGTCGGCCGCCTCGACCTCTTTGCGCAGACGGGCGAGGCTGGCGCGGCGGACCCGGCGCAGAACTTCGGAGTCGCACCACTCGCGCTCAGTCCCCCCCGGGAGGAGCTCGCCGCGGACCAGGGCGCCTTCGGACTCGAGCTCGCGCAGCGGCGGCGAGGGGTCGACGCCGTAGCGCTCGGCCGGCTGGTGGGTCGGGAACGGGCCGTGGGTGCGCGCGTAGCGGCGGATCAGCGCCCGCATCGCGTCGGGGTGCTCCTCGAGGAAGGTCTCCGGCAGGCCCGGGGGCTCGGGCACGCCGAGGGCGTCGCGGTAGAGGCCGGCGTCCTCGGCGGCGATGTAGCGCTCCTCACCGGCGATCCGCACTTTGGCGACGCGGCGCTCGGCGACCAGTTTCTCCAGCATCGATTTCGCCGAGTAGCCCTCGGTGACGCGCTCCTCGCACTCCTCCAGCCTCAAGTCGCCGAGGTTGCGCAGCAGCTGCTGGAGGGCGTCGCGGTCGCCGGCGCGACCGGCCTCGGTGCGGTGCTGCAACTGCGCCTCGACTTCTTCCAGCGCCTCGGGGTCGATCAGTTCGCGCAGCTCCTCCTGGCCGAGCAGCTCGCGCAGGAGATCGCGGTCGAGCGCCAGCGCCGCCGCCCGTCGCTCGGCGTTCGGCGTGTCCCCCTCGTACATGTAGGTGGCGACGTAGTCGAAGAGCAGCGAGGAGGCGAACGGCGAGGCGGTCGGCGTCTCCACCTCGACCAGGCTGAGCGAGCGCGCGTGCAGCTTGGTCAGGAGGTCGGCGAGGGCGGGCAGGTCGAGGACGTCGCGCAGGCACTCGCGGTAGGTCTCGAGCACGACCGGGAAGCGGGGGAAGTCCCGCGCCACCTCGAGCAGGCTCTGCGACTTCAGCCGCTGCTGCCAGAGGGGGGTGCGCTTGCCGGGGTAGGCACGCGGGATCAGCAGCGAGCGCGAGGCGTTCTCGCGGAAGCGGGCGCCGAACAGGGCGCTGCCGGAGAGCTCGCCGACGACGAGGTCTTCGATCTGGTCGGGGTCGATCAGGACGAGGTCGGCGGGCGGCGGCTCGTCGGCGTCGGGGAGGTGGATGACGATGCCATCGTCGGACCAGATCGCGTCGGCCTCGAGGTCGCGCTCGTCGCGGATCTTGGCGGCGAGGGCGAGGCCCCAGGCGGCGTGGACGCGGCCGCCGTAGGGCGAGAGGACGCAGAGGCGCCAGTCGCCGATCTCGTCGCG
>Ga0068851_10001239_pt1 | contig 11087 bp, 12 predicted proteins | sample KBSCornC12_FD_66588 | JGI IMG/M metagenome (GOLD analysis project Ga0068851, IMG submission 66588) | Corn rhizosphere microbial communities from Kellogg Biological Station, Michigan, USA - KBS Corn C1-2 | ecosystem: Host-associated > Plants > Roots > Rhizosphere > Soil ...
GACTGCGACGATCACGAACGACGCGGGCGAGGTGCGGGCGGCAGACGGGGTCATCCTGCCCGGCGTTGGCGCCTTCCCGCGGGCGATGGAGCGGATCCGCGAGCTCGGCCTCGACGAGCTGATCGCCGAGCGACGCGGAGAGGGCGTCCCGATCCTCGGCATCTGCCTGGGTCTGCAGCTGCTCTTCGAGTCGAGTACCGAGCTGGGCGGCGCCGTCGGCCTGGGGCTGCTCGACGGCCCGGTCGCCGAGCTCGAGGCGGACGGCCTGAAGGTCCCACACATCGGCTGGGAGGCGGTGCGCTGGGAGCAGGAGTCGCGGCTCACCGAGGGCATCCCCTCCGAGACGCCGTTCTACTTCGTCCACTCCTTCGCGCCGCGGGCGAGCGGCGAGGAGCTGCTCGGCACCGCCGTCTACGGCAAGCGCTTCGCCTGCGCCGCCGAGCGCGACAACGTCTTCGGCGTCCAGTTCCACCCGGAGAAGTCGAGCAGCGCCGGCCTGCGCCTGCTCTCCAACTTCGCTGGTGTCTGCGCCAAAGCTCCGTCGCCGGCGTGATCCTCTACCCGGCTATCGACATCCGCGGCGGCAAGGCGGTGCGGCTGCTGCAGGGCGACTACGAGCGCGAGACGACCTACGACGCCGACCCGGTCGACGCGGCGCGGCGCTGGGCCGAAGAAGGCGCCGAGTTCCTCCATGTGGTCGACCTCGACGGAGCGAAAGCGGGCGCGCCGCAGAACCTCGACCACGTGCGCCGCATCGCCGCTGCCGTCGACTGCCCGATCCAGGTCGGGGGTGGGTTGCGGAACGACGAGTCGGTGGCCGCTGTGCTCGACGCAGGTGCCGCGCGAGCGGTTATCGGGACTGCCGCGATTCGCGATCCCGAGTTTCTGCAGGTGATGCTCAATGCATATGCAGATCGGATAGTCGTTTCCGTGGATACGGCGGGCGGGCAGGTCTCGTTAGCGGGCTGGACGGAAGCCAGCGGCATCGATTTCTCGGACGCCATCTCTGAGCTGACGCGTCGCGGCGTTACTCGCTTTCTCTGCACGGCAATCGAGCTTGACGGCACGATGGAAGGACCGGCAATCGACCAGCTGAACGAAATCGCCGCAGCGACTTCCTCTCAGGTAATTGCTTCTGGGGGAGTCGGCGACATTTCTCATCTGAGGCAGCTCGCGGAGGAAGCCGCGCCCAACATCGAAGGCGCAATCGTCGGCCGGGCCCTCTACGAGCGAAAGTTCACCGTTGCCGAAGCCCTAGCCGCTCTTCGTAGCTAGTCGCCCCTCGAAAATCTCGTGGTTCCTTTGTCGTGTATAGGCGGACAAAGGAACCGCGGAACTACCGGAGCGGCTCGCGTAGGGGTCCGGTCACCCTTCCCGCGGCTTGTACTTTTTCGGCGCCCACCACCGCGGCAGACACCTGCGGCCTCACCGAAAGAAGTTGAGCGGGAAGGGTGACCGGACCCCCTTCCCCTCTACGCTTCCCCACATGGCACTGAAGCGCGTAATCCCCTGCCTGGACGTCAACGCCGGGCGGGTCGTCAAGGGGACGAACTTCGTTGGACTGCGCGATGCGGGGGATCCGGTTGAGCTGGCGGAACGGTATGACGCTGAGGGCGCGGACGAGCTGGTCTTCTTGGACATCACCGCCTCGCACGAACAGCGGGAGACCATTGTGGAGTTGGCTCGGCGGACGGCCGACAACGTTTTCATTCCCTTCACGATCGGCGGCGGGATCCGTTCGGTCGAGGATGCGCAGGCAGTGCTGGACGCGGGGGCCGACAAGGTCTCGGTCAACTCGGCGGCGCTGGCGCGGCCGGAGCTGCTGGGCGAGCTGGCAGAGCATTTCGGCGCCCAGTGTGTGGTGATCGCGATCGATGCCCGGCGCGAGGAGGACTCTTCGAGCGCATCGCCGCCCTGCGAGGCACCCGCCGGCTGGTACGGCGGCGGTTGGGGCGTCTACGTCAACGGCGGCCGTAAGAGGGTCGAGGGGCGCGATGCCGTCTCCTGGGCCGAAGAGGCGGTCGAGCGCGGGGCGGGGGAGGTGCTGCTGACCAGCATGGACCGCGACGGCACCAACGACGGCTACGACCTCGAGCTGACCCGCGCCGTCGCCGACGCGGTCGGGGTGCCGGTTATCGCCTCCGGCGGTGCCGGCGAGCTCTCGCACCTCAGCGAGGCAATCTCGAAGGGGAACGCCGACGCCGTCCTCTGCGCCTCGATCTTCCACTACGGCCACTACCGCGTGCGCGAGGCGAAGGAGCAGCTGGCAACGGACGGCATCCCCGTCCGGTTGGGCTGATCCCGGCTCAGGTGTGGAGGGCTGCCATCAGATCGTTGAGCGTCCAGCTACCTAGGACCTCGATGCGTGCAAGTTCATACGGGTGGTCTTTGGTCGCGAGGCCGGGGACCTCGGTGGTCGCCCCCACGTAGCCGGCGGCTTCGACAGCATCGATCGTCGCTTCGTCGAAACGCCCCGCCGGGTAGCAGAAGTTCTTCACCGGGACGCCGTATTCGCGCTCGAGAATTTCCCGCGAGCCGGCGACTTCTTCTCTCAGCGCTTCGCCTTCGAGCATCGTCAGGTCGGAGTGGTGGATCGTGTGCGCGGCGAGCTCCCAGCCGGCGTCGAGCATCGCTTCGACGTTGCTCCGGTAGAGGTCAGAACCTTCGGCCTTCAGGTTCAGCAGTCCCGGCCAGCCATGCTCGCGCAGCGTCGGCAGGGCGAAGGTGTACTGCGGGCGGTAGCCGTCGTCGAAGGAGATCACCACCGGTTTCGGCGGCAGGGTGCCGCCGTGGTACCAGGCTTCCTCGACCGCTTCGAGCGTCACCGCTTCGTAGCCCTGCTGGTCGAGCCAGTCCATCTGCTTGCGGAAGCTCTCCCGCGGCACGTAGAGCTCGGGATAGGCCACTTCGGTCCTGGGTCGACCCAGCACGTGGTACTCGAGGATCGGCACCGGGCCGGTGTAGGGCCTCCAGGCGCGCTTGCGCGACGAGGCAGAGGAGGCCGTTGCCGTCCGCACGCTGCCGTTGCCTCCGGTGAGGCTCAGCAGCACTCCGATCAGCGCCGCGCCGACGAGGACGACCGCCCCGCCCGCCGCGAATCGCCGCTGCCTTCGCGCGCGACGGCGCAGCTCTTCTCGGCGCTGCAGGCGCCTTGCTGCCCGCTCCTGCAGCTCGCGTGGGTCTAGGAAGTCGTCGCTCATCCGCGAAAGCGGTCATCGTACGGGCGTCTATGGATGACCTGGCGCGGGCGTTGGCAGCTGCTCACCCTGAGTTGGAGACGGTGCGCGAGGCAGCGCGGGAGCCGGTCTACCTCGTCGGCGGTGCCGTGCGCGATCTGCTGCTGGGCCGCCCACGGGCCGACGTTGACCTGGTGGTTGAGGGGGACGCGGCGGCGCTGGCGGAGCGGCTGGGCGGCGCCGACGTCTCGCACGAGCGCTTCGGGACCGTGAAGGTCGACGTCGAGGGGCACGAGGTCGACATCGCCTCCGCCCGGGCCGAGACCTACCCCGAGCCGGGTGCCCTGCCCGTCGTCAGCCCGGCCGAGAGCATCGAGCAGGACCTCGCCCGCCGCGACTTCAGCGTCAATGCGCTGGCGATTCCGCTGCAGGGCGAGCCGCGCCTGATCGATTCGTGCGGCGGCAGGAAGGACCTCTACGACGGTCTGCTGCGCGTCCTCCACGATCGCTCCTTCGTCGACGACCCGACGCGGGCGATCCGCGCCGCCCGTTACGCGTCCCGCTTCGGCTTTGCGCTGGAGCCGAAGAGCGAGGAACTGCTGCGCCGGACCGACCTGACCACCGTCTCCGCCGACCGCCGCCGCGCGGAGCTGGAACGGCTGGCATCTGAAGAGAACGCCTACGGGGGCTTCAAGCTGCTCGCCGAGTGGGGGTTGATCGACCTGCGCCCGGACGGGCTGAAGCTGATGAAAGCGGTCGGCGAGCTACTGGGCGCTCCGCACTGGGCCGAGGAGGTGCCGCGCGAGCAGGCCCTGGTCGCGGCGGCGCTCGGGCCGCTCGGGGGCGAGGAGGTATTGGCGTCGATGTGGAAGCCGAAACCGGGGGAGGGGGTCGAGTTGGCCGAACGGCGCGATCCGGTCGAGCTGATCCTCGCCCGGGCGATGGGCGCCGACTGGCTCGACAGCTACCTGACCGCTTGGCGCAAGATCGAGCTGGAGATCGACGGTGACGACCTGATCGCAGCCGGGATCGAGCAGGGGCCGGCGATCGGCCGTGGCCTGCGCGCCGCCCGCCACAAGAAACTCGAACGCGAGATCTTCGGCCGCGACGAGGAGCTGGCGACCGCGTTGGCGGCGGCGCTGCGGGACTAGCTGCATGGACTGGCGCGAACGCGACGGCGTGCGGTGGCTGGAGGCTGACCTGGGCGGCGCCCGCGTGGCTTTCTCGACCCGGATCGGCGGTGTCAGCGAGCCGCCCTTCGACACGCTCAACCTCGGCATCCTCACCGACGACGAGAAGGGCGCCGTTGCAGAGAACCGCCAACGTCTCGCCGCCGCCCTCGGCTTCGCCCCCGAGCATGTCGTCTTCGCCCTCCAGGTCCACGGCACCCGCCTGATCGAGCACAGCGAGGGCTCCAGCGAGTTCCGTGGTTCCTTTGGCACCACATACGTGCAAAAGGAACCACGGAACGGATTTCCCGAAGCCGACGGGCACGTCGTGCGCGAGCCGGGCCTGGCGCCGCTGGTCTTTGTCGCCGACTGTCTGCCGGTCGCGCTCCACGGTCCCGGCGGGCTGGCGATGGTTCACGCCGGCTGGCGCGGTCTTGCTGGCGGCATCGTTGCCGCAGCAGCCGAGGCAGTGGAAGCGAGCAGCGCTGCGATCGGCCCGGGGATCGGGCCCTGTTGTTACGAGGTCGGCGACGAGGTGCTCGGGGCCTTCGCGGACCTCGGCGATGGGATCGCCCAGGGCCGGATGCTCGACCTGCCCGAGGTGGCGCGCCGGCAGCTGGCGCGCACCGGGGTCGAGAACGTCCAGTCCGCCGGCCTCTGCACCAGCTGCGAGCCCGAGCTCTTCTTCTCCCACCGCCGCGACCACGGCCGCACCGGGCGCCAGGCGGGAATAGCCTGGCTCGAGCGCTGAGATGGCGGAGCTGATCCACGACATCGATGCCGCCAGGGTGGCGGCGAACCTGGAGGAGGTGCGGGCGGTCGCCGGCGAGGAGGTCGAGTTGCTCGTCGCCACCAAGTACGTGCCGCTGGAGGAGATGGGGAAGCTGGCCGAGGCGGGAGTGCGGCTGGTCGGCGAGAACCGCCAGCAGGACCTCGCCGCCAAGCACGAGCGCTGGGGCGAGGCCTTCGAGTGGGACTTCATCGGCAACCTGCAGAGCCGCAAGGTCAGGCAGGTGCTGCCGCTCTGTCGGTTGATCCACTCGGTCGCTACCGATTCGGTGTTAGCGCAGCTGGAGAAGCACGGCACCCCGGAGACCGAGATCCTGGTCGAGGTCAACGTCTCCGGCGAGGAGGGGAAGGGCGGGGTCGAGCCCGGCGAGCTGCCGGACTTCGTCGAGCGCTGCCCGGTGTGGGTCTCGGGGTTGATGACGATGCCGCCGTTCAGCGGGGACCCGGAGCATTCGCGGCCTTATTTCGCCCGCCTCGCCGAGCTCGCCGCGGCCAACGGGCTCGAGCGCCTCTCGATGGGGACCTCGCAGGACTGGCGGGTCGCGGTCGAGGAGGGGGCGACGATCGTCCGCCTCGGCCACGCCCTCTTGCTGTGATTTCGCCTGACCCGGTCAAAAACAAGGAATAATCGGTAAAGGAGTCGGCCGCCAAAGGCCGAAACACCCGAAACAGATGGCCCTGAGGGACACTTGGCATAGAGCGCTGGTCTACTTCGGACTGGCCGAGGACCACGATTACGGTCCTGAATACGAGGAAGACTTCGAGCCCGAGACCGGGACCGAGGAAGTCTCCGAATCTCGCCGCGAGCGTGGCGAAGGCAGCTCGGTCCGGCGCTTGCCGACCTCGCGCCGCTCCCGCCGCGACGAGATCGACGACATCTTCGGCGAGGACGAACCGATGGCCTCGCCCCGCACCCGCACGCTGCGCCCGGTCGACAACGGCGGCAACGACATCCAGGTCCACCTGGTCATCCCCCGCAACTTCAATGACGCCCAGCAGGTCGCCGACCAGTTCAAACGCTCGATGCCGGTGATCCTCAACCTGCAGACCGCCGACCACGAGCTCTCGAAGCGGATGATCGACTTCTGCTCCGGCCTCACCTACGCCCTGGACGGCGGAATGCAGCGAATCGCCGAGAAGATGTTCCTGCTGACGCCCCGCAACGTCGAGGTCTCCGCCGAGGAAAAGGCAAGGCTGATCGACAAGGGCTTCTTCAACCAGTCCTAAAAGCGCCTGCGGTCGTTCACCGGATCGACACGATCCGGCCTCATTTTCTTAACTGCGCTCCAAGAGGGCGTTCTTAGGTTCCCCCGGGATCAGATTCATCGAATCCCGAAAGGAACCGAACATGGTGAGAAGCACCAAGTTGGCTTCGCTCCTCGGGGCGGCGCTGCTGTTGATCGCAGCCGTCCTCGTGGTCACGGCAGCGGCGTCCCCGCCGAGCGGCCCGGCGCTGACCGGCGTCCCCTCTGCAAACACGAGGTCGGCGGGCTATGCCCCCTCCGACGTCCTCTCGCCCGAGCTACGGCAGATCGCTGTCGCCCAGGGCTCGACCAAGCTCGAGAACCCCTCGGCGCTGACGTCGTTCTACGGCTACGACAACGACGTCCTCAACGAAGCCGGCCAGCCGGTGATGGTCCCGACGCCGAGCAGCGGCGGCAAAGAGGCACACAAGACCGAGCCCGATGAGAACACCTACCTGGTCTTCAAGAAGGGCCTCAGCGGCGCCGACCCAAACTACGACTACGGCACCCACTTCCTCTTCCAGGGCCATGAGGGAGGCGCCGGCGGGGCCGGCTACATCACTCGCGTCAACCTCGACGCTGACGCTGCCCACCGGGTGACGCTGATGGCGACCAAAGACGCCTTCGGCAACCAGCTGGCGACGATCGACGGCTCGACCTGGGACCCGTGGGCCAAGCGCCTGCTCTTCACCACCGAGAACGCGAGCGCGCCGACCTACGCAATGACCCCGGACTACCCGGCGCTCCTCACCGACGTATCCGGCGCCATTGGCCGCGGTGGCTACGAGGGAATCAGGAACGACGGTGACGGCAACCTCTGGATCGACGAGGACATTGGCGGCTCCAGCAAGCCCGGGACCAAGGCCAAGTTCCCGAACAGCTACATCTACCGCTACGTGCCGAAGACCCCAGGCGACCTCCAACACGGCAAGCTGCAGGCGCTACAGGTCCTGAACGAAGCGAACGAACCGATCACTTTCGCCAGTCAGGAAGCGATCAACAGCCCCGACCAGGTGGCCCTGCACACTTACGGGGAGACGTTCAAAACCCGCTGGGTGACGATCCACGACACCGCCACCGAAGGCAACGCGCCGTTCGTCGCCGGCCCGCTGGCGAAAGCGGCGAAAGCAACTCCGTTCAAGCGCCCGGAGAACGCTGCCTTCCAGCCTGACTCCGGCTTCAAGCATTACTTCTTCGACGAGACCGGAGACACCAACAAGGAAAGCGTCGAGAACGCGAACGGCGGCTGGGGCTCGATCTTCGAGCTGAGCCAGAGCAGCCCGAGCGCTCAGACCGGCACGCTCCAGCTCTTCTACAAGGGTGACGAAGCGCATGCCAGCTTCGACAACGTCACCTTCTTGTCGAAGAACTCGATCACCTTCGTCGAAGACGCGGGGGACACGCTGCACACGCAGCGCAACGCCCTCGACTCCGGCTGGGTCTGGAATGTCAAGACCGACTACGCCAACCCCGCCAACCAGCCGCTGCGTTGGCTGGCCGAGGGTCGCGACGCCTCGGCGACGCTGGACGCCGACAACGGCGGCTTCGGCTCCAACGAGGGCGACAATGAGATCACCGGCGCCGTCGTCTCCGACGGTGACCCGAGCGCCAACGGCGTCCTCGGCGCACAGGCCCCGGAGCTTGGAACGCCTAAGTGGCGCTGGTTCTACACCCAGCAGCACGGCGACAACGTCACCTGGGAAGTCCTGGTGAACAAGCCGTAGCTGCACAGGTCACGGCCCGGGGGGCGGCTAGTCTCCCGGGTCGTGATCGTTGGGTTCATCGGTTCCGGCAATATGGCCGCCGCTATTGCTCGCGGGTGGGCTGGGGAGTTCGAGGAGTTTCTGTTCTCCGACAGCGGCTCGGGGCGAGCACAGGCGCTGGCTGACGAGCTGGGAGGAGAGGCTGCTTCGAAGGAGGCGATTGCTCGGCGGGCGGATCTTGTCGTCTTGGCGGTGAAGCCGGGGATGTTGGACGAGGTCGCTCCAGACCTTCGGGAGGCGAAGCAGATCGTGTCCGTTCTCGCTGTGGTGTCGGTGGAGCGATTGGAAGCGGCGTTCCCGGGCGCTGAGCATGTGTTGCGGGTGATGCCGAACGTCGGCGTCGAAGTGCGCCAGGGCGTTCTCTGTATCGCCGGCTCTGCTTCGGAGGAGGCGCGAGCGAAGCTGGAGCTGCTCGGGCACGTGGTCGAGATCCCCGACGAGGACTTCGACGAGGCGACCGCGATCATGGGCTGCGCGCCGGCCTACCTGGCGCTGGCGGTCGAGGCGATCGCCGACGCGGGGGCACAGGCGGGGTTCGACCCGGAGTTGGCGCGGGAGCTGGTGGTGGAGACGACGGCGGGCACGGCCGAGCTGCTGCGCCGCAAACACCCGGCTGACGTGCGCAAGGCAGTCACCTCGCCGGGCGGCAGCACCGAAGCGGGGCTGGAAGCGCTCGACCGCGAGGGCGCCCGGCGGGCCTTCAAAGCCGCCGTCGACGCCTCGCTGGAGAGGATGCGCGGGTGATCCCGCTCGCCCTCGACCGCGGCAATGTCGCCGACTACGTCAGCGCCCTCTTCGTCGTCTACGTGATCCTGATCTTCGCCCGGATCGTCCTCTCCTTCGTCCCGCGGATGCCTTACCGGCCCTGGCTGCGCTCGGTCCTCGACTTCATCACCGAGACGACTGACCCCTACCTCAACTTCTTCCGCCGTTTCCTGCCGCCGATCGGCGGCGGGGGTTTCGCCCTCGACCTCAGCCCGATGATCGGGCTGATCGTCCTCTTCGTCGCCCAGGCGCTCGTCGTCGGGCTGATCCGCGGGTGAGCCGCCCCGTCGTCCGCGCCTGGGTTCTCGCCGGCGCCGTCTGCGCTCTGGTCCTCGCCGCCGACCAGGCGGCCAAGGCGGCAATCGAGGCCCACATCGTTATCGGCGAATACGTCGAGGTCCTCGGCCCGCTCGAACTGACGCTCTCTCACAACACCGGCGTCGCCTTCGGCCTGGCGGGTGGGGCGGGGGTGAAGCTGGTCCTCGTCACTGCCCTGGCGCTGGCGGTGATCGGCTACCTCTTCGCCCGCAACCCGCTGCGGCCGGGGATGTGGGTCGCGGTCGGCCTGCTCGCCGGCGGTGCGCTCGGCAACCTCGTCGACCGCCTCCGCCACGACGCGGTGACGGACTTCATCGCCGTGGGTTCTTGGCCGCCGTTCAACCTCGCCGACGTCTCGATCACGCTCGGGGTGGTTTTGCTCGTCTTCCTCTACCTGCGAGACGCCGAGCGGGAGGAGCGAGCCAAACGAGAAGAGGACACTGCGCCGGAGGACAACAGTGCCTGAGCCCGAGCTGCGAATCGTCTTTCAGGACGAGTCGCTGGCCGTTGTCGACAAGCCAGCGGGCCTCGTCGTCCACCCGGCCCCGTCCCACACTGGCCCGACCCTGGTCGACGAGCTGGGGGAGATCCTCGGCGGCGGAGGCGACCCGGAGCGGCCGGGCATCGTCCATCGCCTCGACAGGGGCACCAGCGGCCTGCTGGTGGTCGCCCGCGACGACGAGACGCACGCGGCGCTGCAGGAGGCGGTGCGCCGGCGCGAGGTCGAGCGGATCTACCTGGCGCTCGCCGGCGGCCGCCTCGCCTCCCGCACCGGCACGATCGACGCCCCGATCGGCCGCGCCTCCCGCCAGCGCCACCGGATGGCCGTCTCCGGCGCCGCCTCGCGCGAGGCGCGCACCCACTTCGAGGTGCTGGAGCTGCTACCGCGGGAGACGTACCTGGAGGCGAAGCTTGAGACCGGCCGCACCCATCAGATCCGCGCCCACTTCGCCGCGATCGGCCACCCGCTCACCGGCGACACCACTTACGGCGGCGCCGAGCGCTACGACCTCGCCCGCCAGTTCCTCCACGCCCACCGCCTCGCCTTCCGCCACCCGCGCACGGGCGAGCCGCTCGAGTTCTCCTCGCCACTGCCGGACGACCTCACCGCGGCGCTGCAGGCGGCCCACGTCAAGTAGGGCTGCCTCTCTACAATCAGGCGCTGCAAACCAACCCCCGCTGGTAGCGGACCGGATCCTGCCTGGCACTGCCAGGTCCCGGCGAGCGGAGTGGGGCGCTTCACCAAAAAACCAAAAGGAGAACCACATGCCAGAGGCAGAACTTAGAGATCTGCTCGAGGCCGGAGTCCACTTCGGCCACCAGACGCGCCGTTGGAACCCGAACATGCGCCGCTTCATCTTCGGCGAGATGGACGGGATCCACATCATCGACCTGCTGCAGACCGAGGCGCTGCTGGAGAACGCGCGCAAATTCGCCGGCGAGCTGGCGACCGGCGGCGGCACCGTGCTTTTCGTCGGCACCAAGAAGCAGGCCCGCGACACGATCCAAGAATGGGCAGATCGCTGCAAAATGCCCTACGTCAACAAGCGCTGGCTCGGCGGCCTGCTGACCAACTTCAACACGATGTCGGGCCGGATCGCCCGCCTGCACGAGCTCAACGGCTGGAAAGAGGAAGGCAAACTCGACCTGCTGCCGACCAAGGAGCGGATGGGGATGGAGGCCGAACTCGCCAAGCTCGAGTTCAACCTCGGCGGCGTCCGTGACATGGACCGCCTGCCCGACGCCGTCTTCGTCGCCGACCTGAAAACCGAGGAGATCGCGGTCAACGAGGCCGCCCGCCTGCGGATCCCGATCATCGGCCTGGTCGACACCAACTGCGACCCGACGCCGGTCGACTACGTG
>Ga0068851_10001243_pt1 | contig 11078 bp, 11 predicted proteins | sample KBSCornC12_FD_66588 | JGI IMG/M metagenome (GOLD analysis project Ga0068851, IMG submission 66588) | Corn rhizosphere microbial communities from Kellogg Biological Station, Michigan, USA - KBS Corn C1-2 | ecosystem: Host-associated > Plants > Roots > Rhizosphere > Soil ...
GAGATCCGCGGCCGCGACCTCGTCTCCGGGCTGCCGAAGACGATCGAGCTGAGCTCCGAGGAGGTACGGGGGGCGTTGGAAGAGCCGGTCAGCCACATCGTCGCCGCGGTCAAGGAGACCCTCGACCGGACGCCCCCGGAGCTCGCGGGTGACATCATGGACCGCGGCATCACTTTGGCCGGAGGCGGCGCTCTCCTGCAAGGACTGGAGCAACGCCTGCGCGATGAGTGCCAGATGCCCTGTCAACTGGCAGAGTCGCCGTTGACGTGCGTGGCGGTCGGCTCGGGCATCTCGCTCGAGGAGGTCGAGACGATCCACCGCGCCGGCAAGAACAACGGAGCCCGGCCCCGGCGTTAGCCATGGCCCTGCTCATGCGAACCACCAGAGAACTTAGGTCCCCAACGTGTATCGAAAGCAAGTACGCCGCCGCCGGGCGGTGCTCGCGCTGCTGATCGTGGGCTCGTTTGCCCTGCTCACCGCCACCTACGGCCAGGGCTCCAACGGCATCCAGCGAGGCGTCAGCACCATCTTCAGCCCGATCCAGTCGGTCGCCGACCGGGCGTTGAAGCCCGCCCGCGACCTCGTCAACTGGTTCGACGAGACCTTCGAAGCGAAGGGCCGCAACGCGCGCCTGCACCGCGAACTCGAGTCGGCCCGCAAGCAGTCCGTCGGGGCGGAGGCGGCGCTGGCCGAAAACGAGCAGCTGCGAAAACTGGTCGGCCTCGACAAGAGCGGCGCGATCCCCGGCGGCTACACGCCGGTCACGGGCCGCGTGATCAGCCGCTCGCCCACGGTCTGGTTCTCCGACGTGACGATCGACGTCGGCTCCGGCGACGGGGTGGAGGTCAAGGACCCCGTCGTCAACGGCGACGGACTGGTCGGCAAAGTCTCCGCCGTCACCGGCGGCTCGGCCCGGGTGACGCTGATCGCCGACCACGAAAGCGCCGTCTCGGCGAAGATCGTCCCCAGCGGCATCCAGGGATTGATGAAACCCGCCGTCGGCGATCCCGAAGACCTGATCCTCGACTTCCTCGATTCCGAAAAGACGGTCAACAAGGAACAGTCGGTGGTCACCTCCGGCTGGCGGGCACCGGGCTTTGAATCCAACTACCCGCCCAACCTGCCGATTGGCGAAGTGGTCGAAGCCCCGCTGCTCGAGCAGGAGGCCCAATCGCAGGTCCACATCCGCCCCTTCGCCGACCTTCGCAACCTCGACCTGGTCCAGGTCCTGACCGGGGGCTCGCGCGGGTGATCCTCACCCCGAACATCCTCGCCCGCCTGATCGCGATCGTCGTCGCCGGGGTGATTCTCCAGCTCACGTTCTTCTCCCAGGTCGCCCTCTTCCACGTCAGCCCCGACCTGCTGCCGGCGCTGGTGGTCGTGCTGGGCCTGCTCGGGGGTTCGCTGACCGGCGCCGTCTGCGGCTTCTGGGTCGGCTTCCTGCTCGACTGCCTGCTGATCGTGCCGCTCGGCGGCGGCTCGCTCGTCCTCCTCGCGGTCGGCTACCTGGCCGGAGCCTTTCGCGAGCGCTTCGAGATCCACAGTCCGCTGGTGCCGCCGCTGCTCTGCATGGGCCTGACCCTGTTCGCCGAGCTCGGCTTCGGCGCGGTCGAGATGATGCTCGGCTTCAACGCGCCGGTCAGCCCGCTGATCGTCCGCGACATCCTGCTGAAGAGCATCTTCGCCTTCTTCGGTGGCTGGGCGATCTACGTCGGCGTGCGCCGGGCTCTGCGCCCGGCCCTGGTCGACGACCGCTCGTTGCGGCGCAGCGGCAGGCGGCCGTCGGTGTTGGGAGCCTAAGACCGTGTATCTGCGCAACGACTCACGACCCCAGGGGAGCCGCCTCGCGCTGCGGGTCGCGGTGATGGGCGGCATCGCCATCGCCCTCTTCGCCGTCCTCTTCTTCCGGCTCTGGAACCTGCAGGTCCTCTCCGGCGACAAGTACCTCGCCGAGGCGAAGAACAACCGCACCCGCGAGTTCAAGGTCATCGCCCCGCGCGGCGACATCCTCGACCGCAACGGCGAGGTCCTGGTCGACAACCGCACCAGCCTGGCGCTGCAGCTGAACACGCAGAAACTGCCCGAAGACCCGGCCGAAGAACGGGCCGAGCTGGCCCGCCTGGGGAAGCTGGCGCACATGTCGCTGCGCCAGGTCCGCCGCGAGATCGCCAAAGGCGAAGAAGTCGCCGCGGGAGCGCCGGTGACGCTGCGCCAGGACGTCGGCTACGACCTGATCGCCTACATCGAAGAGAACCAGCGCGAGTTCCCCGGCGTCACCGTGCAGCGGGTCTTCGTCCGCCACTACCCGAACGGGGCCCTCGCCGCCCACGTCGTCGGCAGCGTCGGGGAGATCGACGGGGAAGAGCTGAAGGAAGCGCGCTACAAGCAGCTCGAACCCGGCGACGAAATCGGCAAAGCGGGGGTCGAGGACGCCTACGACAAGTACCTGCGCGGCGATCCCGGGCTGACCCGGATCCAGGTCAACGCGCTCGGTCAGCCGACCCCCGGCGGCCAGCTGGACTCGATGCCGCCGACTCCCGGCGACAGCCTCAAGCTGACGATCGACAGCAAGGTCCAGAGCGCGGGGGAAGCGGGGCTCTCGGCGCGGGGGCTGCCCGGCGGGTTCATCTCGATGAACATCGACAACGGCCAGATTCTGGCGATGGGGTCGAACCCGACCTTCGACCCGACCGTCCTGACCGAAGACATGACCCAGGCCCAGGTGAACGAACTGTATAGAGACCCGGTTCTGGCGCCGCTGGTCAACCGGGCCAGTGAAGGCGCCTATCCGACGGGGTCGATCTTCAAGATCATCACCGCCCTGGCGGCGCTCGAAAACGGGGTGATCTCCCCGGACACGGTGGTCCAGGACAACGGTCAGATCGAAGTCGGCACCGACACCTTCGAAAACGCCGGTGGCGAAGCCCACGGGCCGGTGGAACTGCGCAGCGCCCTGCGGGTCTCCTCCGACGTCTACTTCTACCTGCTCGGCCTCGACATGTGGAAGAACAACGACCTGCAGGAATGGGCGCACAAAATGGGGATCGGCCGGCCCGCCGGGCTCGACCTGCCCGAGGAAGGCGAAAGCCTGCTGCCGGACAAACATTGGCGAAACCAGCTGTACAAGGAAGGACTGACCGACCGCCCCTGGTCGGCCGGCGACAACATCCAGCTGGCGACCGGCCAGGGAGACCTGCAGACCAACCCGCTGCAGATGGCGATCGCCTACGCCGCGCTCGGCAACGGCGGCAAGATCGTCACCCCCCACGTGGGCATGGAAGTCGAGGATCCCGCCGGCCGGGCGCTGAAGGAGTTCGAGCCCAAGATCCAGCGCAGGTTCCACATCGACCCCGCCTACCGGACCGCGATACTCGAAGGCCTGCATGGCGCCGCGCAGGAAAGCGGCGGCACCGCAGTGGGCGTCTTCGGCGGCTTTCCGATCCCGATCGCGGGCAAGACCGGAACCGCCGAACGCCTCCCTCACGCCGACCAATCCTGGTTCGCGGCGCTCTCCCCGTACCCCAACCCGCGTATCGTGACGATTGCCACCGTCGAGGAAGGCGGCTTCGGAGCCGAATCCGCGGCCCCCGTTGTCTTGGACATCCTCGAAGCGATCTACGACAAGCAGGCCTCGGAAGTCTCGAGTGCCGGTGGAGCCGAATGACGATGTACGCGACCAGAACCAGAAACGCCCGGCCGGAGCCCTTCACGGTCCACGTCGGCATCGGCGAGCGGCTCGGGCTGGCGCACATGGACTGGCCGTTGACGATCGCCGCCGTCTCGCTGATCGCCTTCAGCGTCTTCGTCCTCGGCGAGGCGACGCAGAACGACGTCCCCGGCCAACCCAACTACTACCTCGAGCGGCAGGCGATCTACGCCCTGCTCGGGATCGCCGGGATGGTGGCGTTGACCCGGATCGACTACTCGCGCTTCCGCGAGCTGCGGGTCGGGATCTACACCTTCCTCTGCGCCAGCGTCTCGCTGGTCTTCGTCTTCGGCTTCGCCGCCCGCGGCTCGCGGCGCTCCTTCGAACTTCCCTTCTTCTCCTTTCAGCCATCGGAGCTCGGCAAGCTCTTGCTAGTGCTTGCGCTTGCCGGGTTCGTGATCGATGGAGCCAGACGCGGCTCGGAGGTCCAGCGCACGGTGCGCTACCTCTGCCTCGGCCTGGCGCCGGCTGCGCTCGTCTTCCTGCAGCCCGACCTCGGCACCGCAATGGTGTTCGTGGCCGCCACCCTCGGCGTCATGTACTTCGGAGGCGTCCCCTGGACGCACTTCGCGGTCATCGGCGCCGCCCTCGTCGCGCTCGTAGCGCTGGTCCTCGTCGCCGCTCCGGCGGCCGGGGTCCCGGTGCTCAAGGGCTACCAGGAGGAACGACTGACGTCCTTCCTCAGCCCCCACGAGCACGAAAGCGGCGCGGGCTATCAGCAGAACCAATCCAAGATCGCCACCGGCTCCGGTCAGTTGACCGGCCGCGGCGACAAAGCCACCCAGACGCGGCTCGACTTCGTTCCCGAGCGGCACACCGACTTCATCTTCGCGGTGATCGGTGAGCGCTACGGGTTCATGGGCGCCGCGTTCGTCCTATCCCTTTACGCCCTCCTCTTCTGGCGGGCGCTGCGGATTACGACGCTTTCGAAGAACTCCTACGGGACCCTGGTGGCGGGCGGCATCGCCGTCACGCTGCTGTTCCAGACCTTCGTCAACGTGGGGATGAATCTCGGGATCATGCCGATCACGGGAATCCCCCTGCCGTTGATGAGCTACGGAGGGTCCTCCGTCGTCGCTACCTTGTTGGCGGTCGGCGTTCTTCAGAGCATCAACGTCCAAGCGCATCTCAGCCAGAAGGGAAGGTTCGCCTGGTGATCTCTTGAATGAGGTCCGGCATCGCGTACCTACTCGAACTGAGCTGAAACAAAAATGAAAAAAACGATTCTGGTCTCCGCCGAGCGCGGCGAGACCCGTGTGGCCGTCCTCGAGGCAAAGCAGAAGGGCGGCAAAACCGACGTCGCGGAGCTCTATATCGAGCGCCGCGGCCGTCGCTCGATCGTCGGCAACATCTACAAGGGCAAGGTCGACAACGTCCTGCCCGGGATGGAGGCCGCCTTCGTCGACATCGGCCTCGAGCGCAACGGCTTCCTCCACGTCGACGAGATCGTTCTGCCGGGGGGCGAGCAGGCTCCCAGACGCGGCCGCGGCAGCGGCCGGCGCATCAACGAGCTGATCAAGCCCGGCCAGGAGATCCTCGTCCAGGTGGTCAAGGACCCGCTGAAGACGAAGGGGGCCCGGCTCTCGATGAACGTCTCGATCGCCGGCCGCTATCTGGTCTTCGCGCCGCACGGCAGCGGCGTCGGCGTCAGCCGCCGGCTGACCGACAAAGAGCGCGACCGGCTGCGGAAGATGGTCGACCGCACCTACAAGGGGCCTGGCGGGCTGATCGTCCGCACCGCCGCCCACGGGGCGAAAAAAGCCGACTTCGTGCGTGAGATCAGCTACCTGCAGAAGCTGAACGAGGTGCTGGAGCGGCGCTCGGAGTCGACCAAGGCGCCGGCGCTGGTCTTCCAGGAGGCCGACCTCTCGATCCGCGTCCTGCGCGACGTCTTCCTCAGCGAGTTCGAGAAGGCGGTGATCGACTCGCCCAAGCAGTTCGAGCGGGTGACGAACTTCTTCCAGCGGACCGCCCCCGAGCTGGTCGGCGGCGTCGAGCTCTACGAGGGCAAGAAGCCGCTGCTCGAGAAATGGAAGATCGACAAGGAGATCGAGTCGACCCTCAACCGGCGGGTGGATCTGCCCTCCGGCGGCTACCTGATCATCGACTACGCCGAGGCGCTGACCGTGATCGACGTCAACAGCGGCTCCTTCACCGGCCGCGGCAAAGGCGGTCTCGAGGAGACGATCACCAAAGTCAACACCGAGGCCGCCGAGGAGGCGGTGCGGCAGCTGCGGCTGCGCGACATCGGCGGCATCATCGTCATCGACTTCATCGACATGGCCCGCGCCAGCAACCGCGACAAAGTCCTGAAGACGATGCGCAAAGCGCTCGACGCGGACAAGTCGAAGAGCTACGTGGTCGAGGTCTCGCCGCTGGGCCTGGTCGAGATGACCCGCCAGAACGTCACCGACGGGGTGCGCGAGATCCTCACCGCGCCCTGCCCGACCTGCGCCGGCGAGGGCGTCGTCCTCTCGGCCGAGACGGTGGCGCTGGAGGGGTTGCGGAAGATGAAGGAAATCGCCGCCGACAATGGCGACGTCGAGGCCTTCCTGATCCGCGTCAACCCGAAGGTAGCCCACGAGCTGACCGACCCCGACAGCGGCCTGCCCGAGCTCGAGGAGGAGACCGGCAAGCGGTTCCACTTCGAGGGCGGCGACGCGCTGGCGATCGACACCTTCGAGGTGGTCGAGCAGGGAAGCCGGGCCGAGATCGAGGAGCGGGCGCTGCCGTTCAAGGTCGGCGAGGAGGTGCTGGTCAAGATCGACGAGCCGCACATGTACAACGCCGACGACGCGGTGGCCCGGATCGACTCCTACATCGTCAGCGTCACCGGCGGCGGCCGCTTCGTCGGCGAGCGAAAGATGGTGAGGATCGACGAGGTCGAGCGCTCGGCGGCGATCGCCTCGCTGCTGGGCGGCGATTCGCCCAACGGCTCCGGAGGAGGCGGCGAAAACGGCTCCGAGCTAGAATCCGGCGCTCCTTCGCGTAAACGCAGTCGTGGCCGCAGGGGCGGTCGGGGGCGTTCGCGCGCCAATCAAGGCAGCAAGGAAGACTGATGAGCACGTATGCGGTAGTCGAAACCGGTGGCAAGCAGTACAAGGTCGAGGAGGGCACGTCCCTGCTCGTCGATCGTCTTGACGCCAAGGAGGGCGACAAAGTCGCCCTGCGCCCGGTCATGTTCCGCGGCGATGACGTCGTCGCCGGGGCCAAAGACCTGGCCAAAGTAAAAGTCGAGGCGAAAGTCACCGAGCACCTGCGCGGGCCGAAGATCAAAGTCTTCAAATACAAGGCGAAGAAGGGCTACCGCCGCCGTGCCGGGCACCGTTCCGAGCTGACCCGGCTCGAGGTAACGACGCTGAAAGGGAAAGGCTAGGCATGGCTCACAAGAAAGGCCTCGGCTCCAGCCGCAACGGCCGCGAATCCAACCCGAAGATGCTCGGGGTCAAGGTCTTCGCCGGCCAGCAGGTCACCGGCGGCGAGATCATCGTCCGCCAGCGCGGCACCCGCTTCTGGCCCGGCGAGGGCGTCGGCATCGGCCGCGACCACACGATCTTCGCGACCCGCGAAGGAACGGTGGAGTTCAAGCCGTCCCGTAAGGGGCGCACCATCAGCGTTCTGGCTGAGTAGTTGTTGGGGAGGGGTGGGTGCCCCTCTCCCTAAGCCCGTCGCGCAGCTGAGGTGAGCTCCAGGGTTTCCAGCGCGACTTCTTGAGCCTTCGTGAGAGGGGCACCCACCCCTCCCGATCAATCGCTGCTGATGGTCCGGAATAAGCTCGTTTGCTGATTGCTGATGTATGACAAGGCGAAAATCTGGGTTGAGGGTGGGGCTGGCGGCGATGGGAGCCGTAGCTTTCGGCGTGAGGCTCATGTTCCTCGGGGTGGGCCTGATGGGGGAGATGGTGGGCATGGGGGTGATGTAGTGCTCGTTTGCGATCCGTCGCGGCGGGATCTGGGGGCTCTGAAGGGGAGCAAGCACTTTCGGGCGCAGCGGGGGCGGCATGGGGAAGGGTCGAACCGGCATGGCGCCCAAGGGGAGGACCGGGAGATTCCGGTGCCGCCGGGGACGCAGGCAAGTGCCGTCGACGGCAGTTCGATCGACCTCGTCGCCGCCGGGCAGCGCGCGGTCGTCGCCCGCGGCGGTCGCGGCGGGCACGGCAACAAGCGCTTCGCCAACTCGACGCGGCAGGCGCCGCGGTTCGCCGAGAATGGCAGCGGCGGCGAAGCCGACTGGATCGAGCTGCAGCTGAAGCTGCTGGCCGACGTCGGGCTGGTGGGGCTGCCGAACGCCGGCAAGTCCTCGCTGCTGAGCCGGCTGACCCGGGCCACGCCGAAGGTCGCCGACTATCCGTTCACGACCCTCTCGCCGATCCTGGGGACGATCGAGGGAGAGGACCGCCAGGCGGTGATCGCCGACATCCCCGGCCTGATCGAGGGGGCGGCGGAGGGCGCCGGCCTCGGCCACGAGTTCCTCGCCCACGTCGAGCGCTGCTCGATGCTGGTCCACCTCGTCGACCTGGCGCCGATGGACGGCGATCCGGTCGCCGATTACGAGACGGTGCGGGGCGAGCTGGCCGCCCACGGCGCCGGGCTCGAGCGCCTGCCCGAGCTGGTCGTGCTGAGCAAGCGCGACCTGCTGCCGGCGGAGCAGGTCGAGGAAGAGGTCGCGGCATGGAGCGAGCGCCTCGGCGACAGTGTCCTCGGCGTCCTCGGAGTCTCCTCGGCGACCGGCGAAGGGCTCGACGAGCTGCGGCAGCGGATCCTCACCGAGCTGCCAGAGCTCACCCCGGCCGCCGCGGCTCCCACTGCCGCCCCGGGCGACGAATTCGAGGCCGAGCACCGGGTCTACCGCCCCGCCGGCGAGGGCGGATACTGGGTCGAGCGCGAGGAGGACGGCGCCTTTCGCGTCCTCGGCCGCGGCGTCGAGATGCTCTTCGAACGCCACGACACGAAGAACGAGGAAGCGCTCGGCTACCTCGAGCAGCGGCTGAAGGAGATGGGCGTGATCGCCGCCCTCGACCGCGCCGGCTTCGAGCCCGGCGACGACGTCCGCATCGGCGAGCACGAGTTTGAATTGCACATTTAACCGACATAAATATGTCTTATATGTATGCTTTGACATATGAGAACGACGGTTCGACTCGATGACCAACTCATGAAGGAGGCCAAGATCCGTGCGGCGGAGCAAGGGATCACGCTGACCCAGTTGATCGACGAATCGCTCCGTGAGCGCCTGTCCGCCCGGCCGCAGCGGCAGAAGTCCAGGCCGTTCCGCCTTCATAGCTATGGGAAAGGCGGCATCCAGCCAGGGGTGAACCTGGAAGACAATCGCGCGGTCAGGGATCTCATGGATGAGGACGACCCGCTGCTTCAGGGTCGCTCGCCGCAAGAAAAGTGATCCTCGCCGACGTCAATGTCCTGGTCTACGCCCACCGGCAGGATCTACCGCAGTACGAGCGCTTCTCTGCCTGGCTAGGCGAAGAGATCGAATCGGGGCGCAGCTTCGCCCTCTGCGACGCCAGCCTCGCCGGTTTCCTGCGCGTCGTCACCAACGGGCGCATCTTCGCCAACCCCACTCCTCTGGATGTAGCTCTGCGGTCGATCGAAGAGCTGAGAGGGCAGCCTTCCGCATCTCACGTCGGCCCCGGCGCTCGTCACTGGGGAATCTTCAGCGACCTCTGCACCACGGTGGGTGCCCGTGGCAACGACGTCCCCGATGCTTATCTCGCTGCGCTGGCCATCGAGACCGGCAGCGAGTTGATCACCGCCGACCGCGGTTTCGGACGCTTTCCCGGGCTGCGTTGGTCCAGCCCGGTCTGACCCCTAGTTGAGGCTGGAGAGCCCGGCGGCTACCGCGAAGCCGAGGACGGTGATCAGGCCGGCGCCGCGGCCGGCGTCTTCGCGGGCGTCGGGGATCATCGAGTCGATCAGCATCACCAGCAGCGCGCCGGCGGCGAAGCCGTCGATCGCCGCGCGCATGTCGGCGCTGACCGCGTCGGCGGCGAGATATCCGACGACCGTCGCCAGGGCGCAGATCGCCGCCACCAGCACCCAGAGCCGCAGGATCGCCTCCCGCGAGCGGCCGGCGTCGCTCATGTCGGTGGCCGAGCCGAGCGACTCGGGCAGGTTGGAGACGAAGATCGCGACCAGCAGCGAGACGCCGACCCCGGCGCCGCCGGCGATCCCGATCCCCAGGACCAACTGCTCGGGGATGCCGTCGAGGAAGGCGCCGAGGGCAAGGGCGGTGCCGCTGCCGTTTCCTTCGGCGCGGCCCTGCCGCCCCCGTCCGGTTGCCATCCGCCGGGAGATCAGGCCGTCGAGGAAGTAGTAGGTGAGGGCGCCCGCCGCGAGGCCGACTCCGGTGTAGCCGGCGCCGCTGATCGCGATTCCCTCGGCGGCGAGCTCGAAGCTGACGGCGCTGATCAGCGCCCCCGCCCCGAAGGAGAGGACGTAGCCCACCTGCTTTGCCGGCCAGCGGCGGGCGAAGCTGAGCGCGGCGCCGATGACGAGAGAGCTTGCGGCGAGCGCGCCCCAGCCGATTGCGGACCCCATCTCGGCTACTTTCCCCGCCATGACCCTGGTCGTCAAGCTCGGATCCTCGATCGTCGCCGCCGACGACGGCCAGCTGCGCACGGACGTGCTCGATTCGGTCTGCTCGCAGGTCGCCGAGCTGGAGCGGTGCGGCGAGCGGGTGGTGATGGTCACCTCCGGTGCGATCGCCCGCGGGATGCGGCTGATGGAGCTGCCGGTGCGGCCGCGGACGATGGACGAGCTGCAGGCCGCCTCCGCCGTCGGCCAGGGCGATCTCTTCCGCGCCTACGAGAGCCGCCTCGCCGCGCACGGCACCCGGGCCGCACAGGTCCTGCTGACCGCGGCGGACATCGCCGCCCGGACCAACTACCTGAACGCGCGCCAAACCCTGCGGCGGCTGATCGACTGGGGCGTGGTCCCGATCGTCAACGAGAACGACACCACCGCCACCGACGAGATCAGCTTCGGCGACAACGACTTCCTCGCCGCGCAGGTCGCGCTGCTGCTCGAGGCGCGCCTATTGGTCCTCCTCACCAACGTCGACGGCCTCCTCTCCGGCGATCCGCGCCTGCGGCCGGAGGCGGAGCTGATCGGCGAGGTCACCGACTTCGCCCAGCTCGGGGAGCTGCAGATCAACGACCGCACCTCGGTCTTCGGCTCCGGGGGGATGCGGAGCAAGGTGGGGGCGGCGGAGATGGCGAGCGAGGCCGGGATTCCGGCCGTGATCTGCAACGGGACCAGCGCCGGAACCCTGCTGGCCGCCGCCGCCGGGGAGCCGGCCGGCACCCGCTTCGCCGCCGGCACCGGGAAGACCTCGAGCTTCAAGCTCTGGCTCAAGTACG
>Ga0068851_10001246_pt1 | contig 11068 bp, 12 predicted proteins | sample KBSCornC12_FD_66588 | JGI IMG/M metagenome (GOLD analysis project Ga0068851, IMG submission 66588) | Corn rhizosphere microbial communities from Kellogg Biological Station, Michigan, USA - KBS Corn C1-2 | ecosystem: Host-associated > Plants > Roots > Rhizosphere > Soil ...
GGTCAAATTGTATTCCTTGCAAATTGTCATCAGTTGTCTCTTCCTGGTTAGTTATGACTGGAACAGGATAGTCAATTTTTTATTTCTGAATAAAGCTGCATTACCCACCAACAGTTTCGACAACATCTTTACCAAAAAATGGCAGCGAATAGCGAGGATCATATTTAAGGTTGGATTTATTATCATGGTGGTTATTCTTCCCTTTAAACAATCCTGGGAAATGTATAAAACAGAGTCCAGCAAAGCAGACCTGAAACCGATCACTTCCGGCTTGTATGCGATAAAATCATTTGAAATAAAACATGATCTCGTGTCTCTTCAGCGAAACGATGACCTGGATTGGAAGGATGTCATATTTGAAAAAGGCGGTTTAGGGAGTATCAATACTTCCGATACCTTGTTTACGCAGCGTTATCGCAGAGGCTACTTCACTTACAAACCAGACACCACCAATCAAACCATTCAATTCATAAAGTACAGGAATACCACTCCTTTATTTGAATTACACTATAAAATACCGGATGACCGAACGATTAACTTATTTGGAAAAATAAGAAATGACTCTGTCTATGTTGAATTGGTCAGGACCGACCGGCATTTTCAATTAATGGAAAGACAGTTTCATTGGATATCAGAGGCTAACCGGTAAACAGTAAGCAGTAAGCAGTAAGCAGTAGGCAATAAGCAGTAGGCAGTAAGCAGTTGACTTGTTCGTAATTTAAGTTTAAAAAGAGCTGGCCGTTGGCTGGAGTTCCGCCGTGATGAGCGAAGTCGAATCATCTCCGCCAACCAACGAGATTCAAAAAAGAGGAATTATTATGCAGGTAGTTTTATCCAACTTCTGCTCGTGTAACTTTTCGGCGAGGATACTTAATTCAAGATTTCTTATATTGATCAACCACGAAGCACTGAAACAAGCAATATCATGGAAACCCCAGAAACTCTTAAACTCAGAAAGGTGATCCGCACCTACATCCTCTTCTTCATCTTCGCCATCGTGGTCAGCGGAGTGACTTGTTTCCCTCTCGAGACGGAGTTGGCATTGATGAATTCACATCTGGATTTGTTTCCCACCTTCCTACAGGGTTGGTTACAGCAGGTGTATCTCGCGGTGAAGGAAGTGAATGGAGAGTATCCTTTTTTAAGTTATGGTACGGACTGGCTGGCTTTCGCCCATCTCATCATTGCGATTGCTTTTATCGGGCCTTTGAAAAATCCTATCAAAAACATTTGGGTGATACAGTGGGGAATGATCTGTTGTGTTGGTGTTTTTCCTTTGGCATTTATTGCAGGAGCTGTGAGAGGGATTCCGATTTATTGGACGTTGGTGGATTGTAGTTTTGGCGTGGTGGGAGGGATTTTGCTGTTACTTTGTTATAAAAGAATTGTCGCATTGAAATCGATCACGGATCACACTTCCGCCCCTAACCCCTAAAGGGGAAACACTCACAATTGACGATTTACTATTGTCGAATTATGCTTCGACCTCCTTCCCTCTTTTCTCTGCCAGAAAATTCGCTATTGAAACCCCTGGGTAGCAAAAAAGAAGATGGCCGTTGGTTGGAAAGTTTCCTGTGCTGAGCGTAGCCGAAGCATCTCCGCCAACCAACGAGAGGTTTAACCGTAATTCCAAAAAGTAGGTAGTCCACAGTCACCACTCTGCCAACTTGTTGGATTTAGGGAATACTCTGCGTACTCTGTGTTCTCCGTGAGAGGTATAAATGAAAATATCGCTATCGCTCATTAATTTAGAAACAAAAAACAGCATGATTAAAATAGCTGCTCTTTGTTCATGGTTGCAGGGCCTGGGGTTCGGGTTGCCATGTCTTTATGGAATCTGGAGTTTAGTCAACAGAAAAAGCATTGCGTATTTCATGAGATTTCCGACTTATGGTTATGGACCCTTTGAGAAAATCGGTGTACAGACGACCACGCCATTACTTACAGGTTTTCTTTTCGTATGTGTATTGGAATGCCTTGCAGGATGGGGAATATGGAATGGTGACAAGGGTATTGCGATTCTTTCCATGGTCATCATACCAGTAGAGCTCATGTTCTATATTGGTTTTGCGCTTCCGTTCGGACCACCTGTTTTATTAGCCCGCATTATATTATTGTGGCTGAGTTGGTCATTGTTGCATTGAATATCAAAGGGGATCGAAATTGCTGAAATAATTTAGAGGGGCAGAATTTCTAATGTGAAGAATCTTAATGTTGATGCCGAAATCGCTCGTCAGGATAATGTTGAAATTGGCATTTAGATAATGTTGAAATTGGCATCTGGATCATGTTGAAATTGGCATCTGGATAATGTTGAAATTGCCCCGACTTTCAAGTCGGGGGATAAAGCAAAGAGGTTATTGGCTTTAGCCACATCTTATTTCTCTTTTCCTACTCTTCATTTCATCGCTAATCACTTTCATTTGCATTTATTTCTCAGTGAGAGCTTCATGATCCCATTTTTGTTTCATGAATGAGAAAATAATAAAACTCACTGCTGTCATCGGCCTCATCATAGGTGGGATCTTTGGTATGGCCGGATCTTTTGCACCTACGGATTCACTTCGCTGTATCGCCTGGAATATTGATGGCGTCGGACTAACCGTTGCTTGTAGTTTACTCACTGTATTTTATTTTAAAAAGAAGTCACCAATAACTGCTACCGGCTTCCTTGTCTTTGCCATCGGAGAATGTTTCATCCTGGCCTCCAATGGAATTCATATTGATGAACATGTTTATACATTTGGAATAGGTGTCAGTCTTTGGGCTATTTCGCTGATAGTGATTAGTACTCAAAAAATCTATCCAATTTTTGTTCGCTGCACTGGATTTCTTTCTTCGGTTTTATTCTCGATTGTAGCCATGCTTATTTCACATCATGCGATTAATCCATTGACGAAGCCGCTGCCGTTTTTTGCTTATCCGTTTTTTGTGATGACGATATTAGGATGGGCTTGGAAATTGGCGGAAGGGCGGAAGGGCAGAAAGGCGGAAGAAATAAAAAAGAGACTTGTTGTTGTTGGAGTTTCCTGTAGTGAGCGTAGCCGAACTATCTCCAACGACCAACGAGATTCAAAAACGGAATTCTAAAATGTAGGCTATCAGCAGACACCAGCTAAATAAGGAATGGATGCTGAAATTGCCCCGGGCTTTAGCCCGGGGATAAAGCATCAGGACTATTGGCTTCAGCCAAAACAAATCATCCTGGTGCTCATATATTTTTTGAGTTCCTCTTCGTTACAGTCCAGAAGGAATGAAAGAAATTACCCTACTCGTTTTCGCGATTCTGCTCATCGGTTGTGATCCTTACGGTGACATCATGAATATCAACGGAACAAAACTTCTCTCTATAACCTATAAACAGGATAAAGAAAAGTGGGTTGAAGATTTTGAATACGATTCTCTGGACAGATTGGTGAAAGTTTCAGATATGCAAGAGGTTACTGGACGGGTGTACACGATTGAATATGATGATGAAAGAATTGTTAAAGTGCGAAAATATGATCTTGATGATGGAACGGAAATTTACAGGGACTCATTTGTCTATACGCCAGGAGGCTTGATGGAAAAAGATTTTTTTATCAATTCTAAAACCGGAATAGCAGAATCGGCCTATGAATATGAATATGATTCAACAGGTGTTTTGAGTGTTAAAAAATTTGTTTCATTTAACCCACTTGAGTATCTAAGCTATGATAAATATTATTGGGAAAATGGAAATGTGGTTAGGGCAGAAGAGTTTGACGCAAACTGGAATCTGCTTTATGAGTTCTTTTATGAATACGATAACAAAATCAATTACAGCTCGATTCTTCCATATTTGATTTTTGAGCCGTTGAGCCGGAATAAAAACAACGTTACCAAGTCGTCCTGGAATGATTATAATGGTGATCTGGATATTATTTGCAATCCCTGTATAACCAAGTACGATTACAATCTTGATGGTTTTCCTATAAAAATCCTCCAGGAAGGCAAACGGAAGCTGGAGCTTAAATATCAATGAAGAACTAGGGTATAATTAAATCATCCAATGTGTTTTTCCAGGAACCTGGTGGCTGAAGCTAAGGACTTTTGCAATGACCCCTGAGTTGAAAGTCGAGGCAATTTTAGCATCATCAATATATTTCACGCAGAGCCGCAGAGACGCAAAGGAAACTCACCACTCACCACTCACTACTCACTCTTCCTCAATCCAATAATTTCCCATACCATAATCCTCTCCCCCTTCCCCTTCACCACCACCGGCTCCCACGCCTTTGCTTCAACGAGATGAGCAGTACGCTGATACAACACATCACTTAGCAGGATGCTATTCGGCTGCTCACGGGTTAAGGTTTCTATTCTCTTCGCAGTGTTGACGGTGTCGCCGGTGACGGAATAGGCGATCTTGTCTTCACAGCCGAGATTGCCGGTGATGACAGGACCGTAGTTTACTCCTATACCGACTTTGATTGAGACGCCAAGATTAGCTTGCAATTCTTCATTGATCACATTCAATTGCTGGATCATGTCGATGGCACATCGGACAGCTTTCTCTTCACAATTGACAATAGGCACCGGTGCACCGAAGATGACAAAGATCTCATCACCGATAAATTGATTGATGACACCATTGTACTTTTTGATCACTTCATTCATGCGGGCATAAAAAGTATTGAGCACCGTGACGACCTGGTTAGGAGTTAGGTGCTCACTGAGCGGAGTAAAGTCACGGATGTCACAAAACAAAACCGCAATGTCCTGCTGCACGCCTTCAAACATATTATCCGGCTTATCCTTCAACGCTTTTTTGACAATGGTCTCTGGTACATATTTGACAAAGAGATTGAGCGTCTGCTGCTGCGTCGTGGTTAAGTCGGAAAGTTTTTGATTGATAGTTTCGATTTCGAGGAAGCGTGCTTTTTCGGCTTCGTACATTTTGGCATTGTTGATCGCGACTGCGGCCTGGTTGGCGATGAGAGTGATGATCTGCTCATCTTCCTGCTTAAAAACATTGACCTCCTCCCCTTCTACGGACAATACACCGATCAATTCATCCTGCACCAGCAGCGGAATGGCCACCTGGCTATTCGGATTTTGCAGGCCTTGCAACTTGATGACTATTTCATCTTCCGGATTTTCTACTTCTTCACCACCCATCATGTATTTGAGATGCAATCGCAGGTTTCCTACACGAATGATCTGCTTGCGTTTCGCAGCAGTACCGATGATCCCTTTTCCGATCTCCACTTTTGCGCCGATACTTTTTACAGGGTAGCCATGACTGGCTACTACTTTCAGTGTATTGCCTTTTCCTGTGAGCAGGATCATTGAATAATGATAGCCGAAGTAATGTTCAAGTTGCTCGAGGATATTTTGAAGTATGCAATCCAGGTCAATCGTGGAGCGGATCTGGGAAAAGATCCCGCCCAGGATTTCCATTTCCTTTCCCTTACGGATCAGCTTTTGATTGAGTTTCTCGATCGATGCCGAAAGATCCTGCTGTTCATCTTGCATCCTGCATCCAATTCAGAAAGACATTAATTAATTGCTTCCACGCGCACCACATCAAAGACTTCCGCTGCCTTGAGGGAAAATACATCCTCCAACCCCATCATACTCGCAATGCCTTCCAGTTGTGCACGCATGCCATTAAAGAGGTCGCCTTCGGTTTCGCTGTGTGAAAAGACCAGGTCGATCTTCCAGGTCTTGATATCGATTGGGCTGACAATGTTTGCACACACCTTTGGAACCTCCTGGAGATTACGGATCGATTTATTAAAGAATTGATGCGACAGAGCCACGTGTGTATCATCCACATAAAACACCTGGGAAATGTAGGCAATATTGGGGACCCCTTCTTTCGAGACCGTCACGATCATCGATGGAATGATACCATCCATCGCAGCTCTCATATCTTCGGTTATTCGGGCCATGCTTTGATGATTATATTTTATTGCCTGTGCCTTTTCGAGGCGTTTGTTCAAAGATCTCATTCACCTCCATCGTGACGGCGATCATATCCGAATGCGGATAGCGATACACCAATCCCGGATATAATCCGATGCTGGTGGCCATCTCATCAAACAATTCCATATAGTTTTTGAAAATTCGTTGTTCTTCTTCGGTCAGCTTGGCTATCCCGGTACACTTGCCTTTCATCTGGTAGCTTTCGACATTCGCGACGTTCACCATGACGAGACTCACCATTTGATTGTCGCGGATATTCTCCAGCGTTTTCCAACTGGAGGGTTCGTCTATAAAAAGGGTGACATGCTCAGTATCCACTGCATAGCCTCCAAGTACGCGGTTGAAATCCGGTGTGAGTTCGGCATCCCGGGTACCCATGCCCATGCCCAATCCAAGGGTGAGGTATTCTTTTAGTTTTTGGGTGATCATATGCGGGTAATGGGTGGAAAAATACTATCATTTCGGCATCCTGCCCCATCGAAATTTCCCACTTCGTGAAATTTCTCACCCCTGTGTTCCTCCGCTGTCACGCAGATGGCGTGATTCACTCCGGAAACCCCGGGGCACATAGGCATTTCATTTTTAAGTACCCCGGGGTTGCGCAGCACACAGGGGAGAGAAATTGCTGAAACAATTTCGAAGGGGCAGAAAACTGTTTATATCTTTCCATTCCATGACATCAGCCCCCTCATCATTCCCCCACACCACACCACCCCTCAAAGTCTGGGTCCTTGCACCCCACCTCGAAAACGGGGATAATAACATCGACTACTACTACGACTTCACGCAAAGCATCGCTGAATACGAAAAGACATTTGCTGAACTCGGCATCGAATGGCAATGGCAGCCGGTGACGATGAGCAACTATAAAGATGTCATTGAGGACATCGCGCATGAAGCAGCCAGTGGTCAGTGGTCCATCGTTGTCTTCAATATTTGCGATGGTGATGAGATCAATGGGACGCCAGGCATTTCGGTGTTGAAACTTTTGGATGAAAAAGGATTGATCTATACGGGTTCGGATGAAAATTTCTATCGGATCACGACGTCCAAGATCCCAATGAAGAAAGCTTTCGATGAAGCGGGTGTTTCCACTGCTCCATGGAAAGCTATTTATGAAAAGGACTTGGATCACGTAGATTATTTTGAAAAGCTCGGGACCCCTATCATTGTGAAACCAGCCGTATCTGGTGGAAGTATGGGCGTCGGCATCAAAAATGTGGTGCATGACGAAGCTGCTTTGCAGCAATTGGTCGATGCAATGTTTGAAGGCTATCGCGGATGGACCTTAACAGCGGATGGACTGCTTGCAGAGAGTTTTATTACCGGTCCGGAATTTACGGTCCTGATATCAGGCTCTCATGATCGTCCGGAAGAAGCCAAAGTGTATACGCCCGTTGAAAGAGTTTTTCATGCTTCCATTCCCGATGAGGAAAAGTTTTTATCCTTCGATCGCCTTTGGGAAATCTATGAAGAGGAAACACCGATGCCGGACAATGGTGATTTCTATAAATATGGCTTGCCTGATGAATCCCTGGTAGAGGAGATCAAGAAGATTAGTTGGGATGCTTACGTCGCTACGAAGGGTTACGGCTATACCCGGGTCGATGTCCGAATGGATCAAAAAACAGGCAAACTCTATGTCCTGGAAGTGAATGCTCAATGCGGCCTCAGTGAAGATGAAGATTATACTTCTATAGGGGCTATATTAAGATTAAGTAAATGTACATTTGCGGCTTTAGTGGCAGAGATAATAGCTGATGCTATAAAACGTCGCCGCTAATCCCGTCGCATCACTGGATAAGGTGTGATGGCGGGATCTACGCTGCGCTTCGATTTTCGCTAATTCACGCTAATTAAATAGTACTGAACTTTTTATTACTGAAAGCCTAGAATGACGATGAAGATTTGTGTTCTTCAACCTGACTATTCCACTTCTGATGTGGATTACAAAAATTATGATCCGGCAAGGGACCTGAGTCACCTGATGCCAGACGCGGTCTTCGATCATGTGTTGCTCAACAAGCTCACGACCTACAAGCAACTCAGGGCCCTCGCGAAAAATAAGTACGACATCTTCGTCAACCTTTGCGAAGGCTACCTGGACTGGAGCGTGCCATCAATCGATGTGGTTTACTTTTTAGAGCAACTTAATCTTCCATTCACCGGTCCTACTTCGCTGCTTTACGATCCTCCAAAGGAACTGATGAAGTATGTGGCCTATGTGGAGGGCATCTCAACGCCAGCTTTCGCTTTGGTGGATTCGATGGATACGATTAAAAAGGAATGCGCCCATCTGAAATATCCGTTGTTTGTGAAACCTCACCAGGCCGGTGATAGCCTGGGCATTGATCAATCTTCACTGGTCAGCACGGAGCAGGAACTTCTTGCAAAGTGTGGTTCGATCATGGACGAATATGGTCCGCTGTTGGTAGAAGAATATATCGAAGGCAGGGAATTCACCGTCATGTTAGTGGCGAATGCTAAGGATCCAAAGACCTGTACTGTCTTCAAACCTATTGAATATATTTTCCCGTCCGGATTCCAGTTTAAAACTTACGCGCTGAAAACTTCGGAGCTTCATCCCGAAGCCAATATTCCTTGCAATGATGCTCGCCTCGAGAAAAAACTGAAAGATGCTGCTTTGCAAATCTTCCAGGGATTTGGTGGTGTAGGTTATGCACGGCTTGATTTCAGGGTGAATGCTAAAAAAGAAATCTATTTCCTGGAGATCAATTTTACCTGTTCTGTTTTTTATAAAGATGGATATGAAGGTTCGGCCGATTATATTTTAAAATGTGATGGCATCGGGCAGGAAGGTTTTCTTCGAAAAATAATTGCCGAAGGATTGGCTCGTCATCAGCGCAATCAAAAGAAATATGCCATGAGAGGGAATAGCATCGCCGGATATGGTATTTATGCTACGCAAAACATTCATGCTGGTGACATCATTTTCAAACTGGAAGAATCTGCACAGCGTATTGTTACCAGGAAACATGTTGAGCAAACATGGAATGAAAAGGAAAAGAAAGTATTTCGTCAATATGCTTATCCGCTGAGCAAAGAAGTATTTTTTATCTGGGATGATAATCCTTCCAATTGGGCTCCTCAAAATCATAGTTGCGATCCGAATTGTGAATATGAAGGTTTAAATGTCATTGCTTCAAGAAATATTTCAAAAGGTGAAGAGCTTACACTCAATTATGCCAGTTTTCTGGATGAGCATATGGAACCTTTTCAATGTCAGTGTGGGGCTTATAATTGTGCGAAGTGGATCACCGGGATACCGAATAATTCAGTAACAACTAGAGAAAGCACTTTCGCGAATCGGGAGTAAAAAAGTATTCGTTCGGGCTTTAAGGTTGTGGCTAAAGCCGAAGTAACTCTAACCTTCCCCCCGACCTGAAGGTCGGGGCAATTTCAAAATCATCTTATTACAATCAATCAGCCAATGTCGAATTTAGCCACAAGCAAAATTCATTAGAAAGATGCTGAAATTGCCCCGGACTTTAGTCTGGGGATAGTGGATATAAAGAATCTCGGCTTTAGCCACAAGAAAACTCTATCAGTAAAAAGCTGAAATTGCCCCGGCCTTCAGGCCGGGGGTTAGTGTATGAAGATTCTCGGCTTTAGCCACAAGTTAAATTCTTAACGCTAATCCTTTTTAAGTAAAAGATTTCTTATATCATATTCTGTCAAAAACTTTTGATATTCCTCTTCAAAAGAAATCTCTTCATGATGGATATCCTGTGTCTGAATATAATCAAAGACAGAATAAATATGGGAAGGAGAAACAGACTCCACATAATAATCATCTTGCCAATCAAATTTTCCTAAGTGATTATCTGCTGGAAGAATTTGATTTTTATTAATCCAAAAAGAACTCTCCCCTTTCATAAGCTGCGCCAGCTGACTGAGCGTTTGATCTTTTCCCATCTGCAAGAGGCAATGACAATGATCCTTGTGTCCATTAGCAATCAGGATGTTTATTCCTTTTTGCTTTCCGTTTAAAAAAATGTGATCCCATACAACCTCCCTGGTTTCTTTGTTCAAAAGATAAGGTGTTCTGTTTTTTGTGGCCCACACAAAATGCAAGTAAACTTTCAACATTGACATGGTGATGTTTTTTGTGGTTAAATTCAGAAACAGTAATCCCTGAGTTTTTGAATAAAGAATATTGCTTTTGAATTTAACCTGGTGAAGTTAAATTTCCTTAAGGCAAGGAATTATCATATCTAATTTAAGGATTTTACTAATAATTTTTAGCTATTTTTAGAGATTAAAATTGTGGCTAAAGCCGGAGTATCTAGGGCCGCCCCCCCCGACCTGAAGGTCAGGGCAATTTCAGCATCATCACTTAGGATGTCTACAAACTGAAGGTCACGGCAATTTCAGCATCACCACTTATGATTTCCGTACTTGGGTCCAGTTCAAATTAAGTAGGATCTCTAATAAATAGAGAAAAGTCAATAAATCCATGAAATCTTTACTCCTCATTCTCTTCTCCTTCCTCATCTACACGCTACATGCCCAGCAAAATGAACCTCTCATGGAACCTCTAATCCAAACCGGCGATTCCGTCACCGTGATAGCCACCTTCAAGAAAATGAATGCTACTAAAGATGGCTATTATTTCGGTGGCTATGTAGTGGAAATGAGCGAAAAGGAGGCTAAGCAATATGATGGAAAAAAAATAAAAATAACAGGAGTATTAAATATTGTCGAAGGCATTGGTCCCGGGACTTTGCATTATGATTCTTTAGGAAATCTACTTGCTTCGCAAGGGAGAGAAGGGGAAACGAAGTATATAATGAAGCCTGTTATTGAGATTCTTGAAGAATAATTCCAATTGAAATTTTGTTGTGGCTAAAGCCGAAGTAGCTCGGGCCTAATCCCCCGACCTGAAGGTCGGGGCAATTTCAGCATCATCCTTTATCATTCACTGAGCAAAAGTCAGGGCAATTTCAAGCCAGCACCTAAGTCTTCTACAAAAAAGAGAAAAGGGGGCTGAAGATGTTCAGCCCCTACCTTTTCAATTTATACTAAAAACGAAATTCTTTGAAAAAATAAAGTAGGGGCTCAACATTTTGAGCCCGACTTTATTTTTTCAATTTTGAGA
>Ga0068851_10001251_pt1 | contig 11060 bp, 13 predicted proteins | sample KBSCornC12_FD_66588 | JGI IMG/M metagenome (GOLD analysis project Ga0068851, IMG submission 66588) | Corn rhizosphere microbial communities from Kellogg Biological Station, Michigan, USA - KBS Corn C1-2 | ecosystem: Host-associated > Plants > Roots > Rhizosphere > Soil ...
CACTTTTCACTGTGAGGAACGCTATGAACAAAAACGATCTGATCGGCGTCGTCGCCGATGGAGCGAGCATCACCAAGGCGCAGGCCGGGGAAGCGGTGGATGCCGTTTTCGACGCCATCACCAATTCGCTCAAGAAGGGCGACGAAGTCCGCCTCGTGGGCTTCGGCACCTTCTCCGTTTCCAAGCGCAAGGCATCTGTCGGCCGCAACCCGGCGACCGGTGCTGAAATCCAGATCCCGGCCTCCAATCAGGCCAAGTTCAAGCCCGGCAAGGGGCTCAAAGACTCGATCAACTGATCGCAGCACCAGTTCAACTGAACGGCCCCGAGCGCCATGCACGCCGGGGCCGTTTGTCATCTTGCTGCAGAATTGGTGGGCGGTGACGGTCTCGAACCGCCGACCCTCTCGGTGTAAACGAGATGCTCTACCACTGAGCTAACCGCCCGGCATTGAGGCCGCGCACTACCTATGACCCGACTTGCGGCCCGTCAACGGGCACCCTCTGCGTGCTTGACTTGCCGTGCCGCCGCCTCTAGACGAACGCCACGTTTCGCGGGGCTCAGGCTCTCGCCGATGCGGGAGTAGCTCAGTTGGTTAGAGCGTCGGCCTGTCACGCCGAAGGTCGCGGGTTCGAGCCCCGTCTCTCGCGCCATTTCCCCTAATTTAGCGCAATCGCAGGCCATCCGCGCCGTGGCCGTTCGGCCACATCTTGGAACCGCCATATTGTCGCCCGCCGAGCGGCCAATTGAGCCCACAATAGCCGATGAGTTTCAGCCTCTTCGGATAGGTGAAGCGGCGTTCTAGCGACTCGCGGAAACCTCGCCGGATCGAATTTTGGCGGAACGGCGGGATCGGCTCGCGCGTTTCGCCCGCAAAAGGGCGAAGGACAGCTTTTCGTGCGCATCTACCGGACGGCCATTCTCGCTGTCGCATTCGCTGCAGTTGCCGGTGGCGCGAATGCGGCCGATCTGATGACGCTGCCAGTCTCGAGCGACAAGGCCATTCCCGTCGCCGGCGGCGACTACGATTGGAACGGATTTTACACCGGCGTCTATGGCGTCACCCAGTCGAGCGCGGTGGGCGGCGTCCAATATGGGTTGGGCCTCAATATCGGCGTCGACACGAATTTCCAGATGGTCCTCGCCGGCGGCGAGATCGACTTTCAGGGATTGACGGGGTCGGCCGGCGATACCGCGTCCATCCAGGCAATGGGGAAGGCGGGCGTCGCCGTCACCAATGACCTCGTCCTCTACGCTCTGGCTGGCGCCGGGGCCGACATGGGCGCAGCGCCCGCGACCAACGCATTGTTGGGCGGCGGGCTCCAACTGGCGGTCACAGATTCCATTTCGGTGGACGCCCGTTACCTCCACGGCTTCGCGCTCTCGGGTGCGAATCCGAAAGACCAGGTCACTCTCGGGGCAAAGTTCCATTTCTAGGCTCGAGCAAACCTTCACTCTCGGTCGTCCCGCTGCGGTGGGACGGACGGCCAAATCAGGCGCTGTTGCAGAATTCCCACAGGAGCGGGGAATGCGGCGGAGCCCGTGACACCAAATTGTCCCTGGCGTGTTCAAGCCATGTCCGGGGCACCACATACAACCAACGCGGGCCGTCCCCTCCCACCGGCGCGCGCTCGAATAGAAAAGGACTAAGACATGCGCACTCTCAAACTTGCACTGCTAGCCGGCGCAGCGTTTGCGGCGTTCACTCCCGCCGTGTTCGCGGCGGATCTTCTGGCTGAACCGCCTCCGGCGCCGGTTGTGGAAACCAGCCCCGACTGGAATGGCGGCTATCTCGGCGCATTCATCGCTGGCCAGACCGCGCCCAGCGCCTTCGGGCTCGGTGTCGACTTCGGCGTGAACGCCATCACCAACGGCCTGCTGCTGGGCGGCGAGTTGTCCGGTACTTGGTACACTAACAACAATGTCGACGGTCAGCTGACCGGCAAGCTGGGCACCTCCCTCGGGGACAGCGCCATCCTCTATGTCTACTCCGGCGCCGGTTCGCGCTCGGGCTCGAGCTGGTATGCCCCGCTCGGCGTCGGTGCCGAGTTCAAGCTGGCCGACAATCTCGGCCTCAAGACCGAAGCGCAGTACAATTTCGACCTCGACAACAGCGCCGAGAATTCGGCGGCTGTGAAGGTCGGTCTCAACTGGCACTTTTGAGCCGGACTTATTGTCCCCCTGTGGCCCCGCTTCGGCGGGGCCTTCTTTTTTGCGGTGTAAGACTCCGTTAAACCTATGAGATAATTAAGATTTGCCGCTAATTTTCAGGAAAGCGGCAATGGCGCAAAATCCCCTCCAGTTAAATTCGGCCTCTCAGGGGATTTTCCATGAAACTCGCGCGCATCCTTCTCGCCGGCGCTGCCCTCGCAATCGCAACTGCGTCTGTCGCCAATGCAGCCGATCTGCTGAAGCCCGTTCCGGCCGATCCGATCTACTCGAGCCCGCTGTTCAACTTCGACGGCCTCTACGTCGGTGGCACCGCAGGGCTCTCCTCGTGGGGCACCTCGGTCGGCGTGGTCGTCGGCTCCAATTTCGCGGTCACCGACGGAATTGTGGTCGGCGGCGAATTCCAGGGCGACATCTATTTCAACAGTGGTGTCACGGCGTATGACGCCCTGGCGCTGGGCCGGGTCGGCGGCTTCATCGCGGACAACGTCATGCTCTATGGGGACGCCGGCGCAGGGTTGGTCAATTCAAGCCCCGTCTATGCCATTGGAATCGGCGCCGAAATGGGCCTCGGCGGCAGCCTTGGCGTCCGCGGTGACGTGCAGGGCCTAGGCTCGTTCGGCTCGGGCCCGAGCGCTGCACGAGCCACGGTTGGCCTCATGTGGCACCTGAACTAGGCACCGGATCGGCCTGTAGCGTTACCGTGTTGCAACAGCGGCCTGCGGAATGCAGCTTTTTCCTGGCCGCAATGCGTTAACTGTCTTGCGCGCCGCCGCACATCGGGCGAATAAAGGGCCAGAATAGATTCTGGAGACCTGACATGAGCCCCATTTCGAAAATTGCGCTTGGCGCGCTGGCGTCGATGCTGCTCGGCAGCACCGCGATGGCCGCGGACCTGATGGCCCCGCCGCCGGTTGAAGCAGCCATGACCAGCGATTGGACAGGTGGCTATATCGGCCTCCAGGGTTCCGCAATTCGCGACTCTTCGGCGGTCACCTCGGCTGCCATCGACGTCGTTCTCGGCGCTGATTTCCAGACCGACATGTTCCTGGTCGGCGGTCGTATCTGGGCCGGTTACACTTCGGCCATCAGCGGCGGCACTGGCAGCAACTGGGACTACGGCGTTGAAGGCCGCGCTGGTTTCGTTGCCGATAGCGCACTGGTCTACGGAGCCCTAGGCGATCAGTCCTATGCCGGTGGCATCAACTACTGGACCGCTGGTCTGGGCGTTGAATTCAAGATGGGTGACAGCGCCAGCCTCGACCTCGAGTACAAGCACCTGTGGCCGGGTTCGGGCGCGACGCTCAGCGCCGATCAGCTCCTGGCGGGCATCCACTGGCGCTTCCACTGAGTCGATCTCAGTAACGGATCAGAGGCCCCGCTCAGGCGGGGCCTCTTCATTTCTGGTTGGCACCTGAGAACGCGCTTCTCCCGCGAATGTTTTTCTTGAAACGGTGAGGGGTGTGGGCTAAGCCCGGGCATCGATTTGGTGTCGTCTCCGGGGCCCATCATCGCCCCGCTGCCCGCACCTTCAGGCCGCCTCGCTCCGGCCTCAAGACAGGCTGCAGAATGAACGATCTGCTCAGCAACTACCTGCCGATCATCCTGTTTATCGGCATCGCGGGCGTCATTGGTCTGGCGTTGATGCTGGCGCCTTTCATCATCGCCGTGAAGAGCCCGGATCCCGAGAAGGTCTCGGCCTATGAGTGTGGCTTCGAGGCCTTCGACGACGCGCGCATGAAGTTCGACGTGCGATTCTACCTGGTGTCGATTCTCTTCATCATCTTCGACCTCGAGGTGGCGTTCCTTTTCCCCTGGGCCGTCGCCTTCAAGGACGTCGGCTGGTTCGGCTTCTGGTCGATGATCGCCTTCCTTGCGGTGCTCACCGTCGGGTTTATCTACGAGTGGCGGAAGGGTGCGCTCGAATGGGACTAGACCAGACGACGCTGATCGCCCCGCAACCCAAGGGCATTCTCGATCCGCGCACCGGCAAGCCGATCGGCGCGGACGATCCGTACTTCGTCGAGATCAACAACGAGCTCGCCGATAAGGGCTTTCTCGTCACCGCGACTGACGAGCTGATCAACTGGGCCCGCACGGGCTCACTCATGTGGATGACCTTCGGGCTCGCTTGCTGCGCGGTCGAGATGATCCAGATGTCGATGCCGCGCTACGACGTCGAGCGCTTCGGGCTTGCCCCGCGCGCCTCGCCGCGCCAGTCTGACGTGATGATCGTTGCCGGCACGCTGACCAACAAGATGGCCCCGGCGCTGCGCAAGGTTTACGACCAGATGCCCGGGCCGCGCTACGTGGTCTCGATGGGCTCGTGCGCCAATGGCGGCGGCTACTACCATTATTCCTATTCGGTCGTCCGCGGCTGCGACCGGGTTGTTCCGGTGGACATCTACGTCCCTGGCTGCCCGCCGACCGCCGAGGCCCTCCTTTACGGCTTGCTCCTCTTGCAAAAGAAGATTCGCCGCACCGGAACCATCGAGCGGTAGGGGCGGGGCATGGGGGATGTCTCTAACCTGGCCGCCATCCAGCAGCGCGTCGTTGCGCTGCTCGGCGACCGTATCATCGAGCAGAGCACGGCTTTCGGCGAACTGACGGTCCGCGTCCATCGCGAAACCATCCTCGATTGCGTGCGGATGCTGCACGACGACGCCGAGACGCGGTTCATCTCGATCGTCGATGTCTGTGGCGCTGACTATCCCGAGCGCGATGAGCGGTTCGAGGTCGTCTATCATCTGCTGTCCCCGAACAAGAATGCGCGCATTCGCCTGAAGGTCCGCGCCGACGACGAGACGCCAGTCCCCTCGATCACGCCGGTGTTCCCGGGCGCCGACTGGTTCGAGCGCGAGGCGTACGACTTTTACGGCATCCTGTTCGTCGGCCATCCAGACCTCCGCCGTATCCTCACCGACTACGGTTTTGACGGCCATCCGCTGCGCAAGGATTTCCCGACCACCGGTTATGTAGAGGTCCGCTACGACGAGGAGCGCAAGCGCGTCGTCTACGAGCCGGTGAAACTCGCGCAGGAATTCCGGCAGTTCGACTATCTCTCGCCGTGGGAGGGCACGGACTATGTGCTGCCCGGCGACGAGAAGAAATCTAATTGAGCGAATAGTAAGTAGCGACTAGCGATTAGGGAAAGGAGAGCGGAACGGAGATCAAATCCTACAGGGACCTGCTGGTGCGGAAGGCAGCGATTGAACTTGGGTTCATTGCTATGAAGCTACCAGGGCCTTTCCGAGGGAAGAAGCCTACGGAATGACCTCCCAAATTCGGCGAGCGGCCACTTCGATTGCCGCAAACATTGCCGAGGGACACGGACGGGACGGAACGGCACACTTCGTTCAGTTTTTGAAAGTGTCGCAGGGATCACTGAAGGAGTTGGAGACGCATCTAATCTTGTCGAATCGGGTCGGTTTGCTGGACGGACACAAGTCCGAGGAGCTGCTGGCAGAGTGTGATGAGATCGGCCGAATGACGCGATCCTTGATCCGAAGTCTGCAAGCAAAGACATGACCCTTCGCTTCCCTATTCGCTATTCGCAATTCACTACTCGCCTAGGCGCGGAGCGCCGTCATGGCTGAAGCCGACGTCCGCAATTTCACGATCAATTTCGGGCCGCAGCATCCGGCGGCTCACGGCGTGCTCCGCCTCGTGCTCGAGCTCGATGGCGAAGTCGTCGAGCGCGTCGATCCGCATATCGGCCTGCTGCATCGCGGCACCGAAAAGCTGATCGAGACCAAGACCTATCTCCAGGCCGTGCCCTATTTCGATCGCCTCGACTACGTGGCGCCGATGAACCAGGAGCATGCGTTCTGCCTCGCGGTCGAAAAGCTGCTCGGGCTCGAAGTGCCGATGCGCGGCCAGCTGATCCGCGTGCTGTTCTGCGAGATCGGCCGGCTCCTCAGCCACATCCTCAACACCACTACGCAGGCGATGGACGTCGGCGCACTGACCCCGCCGCTCTGGGGTTTTGACGAGCGCGAAAAGCTGATGATCTTTTACGAGCGCGCCTCGGGCTCGCGCATGCACGCCGCGTATTTCCGGCCCGGCGGCGTCCATCAGGATCTGCCGCAGGCGCTGATCGACGACATCGAAGCCTTCTGCGATCCGTTCCTCAAGGTCTGCGACGATCTCGAGGGACTGCTGACCGGCAACCGCATCTACATGCAGCGCAACGCCGACATCGGCGTCGTCAGCGCGGAGGATGCCTGGAAGTGGGGCTTCTCCGGCGTGATGGTGCGCGGCTCGGGTGTCGCGTGGGACCTCCGCAAGGCGCAGCCTTATGAGTGCTACGATCAGCTCGATTTCGATATTCCGATCGGCAAGAACGGCGATTGCTATGACCGCTATCTCGTGCGCATGGACGAGATGCGCCAGTCGATCCGCATCATGAAACAGGTCGTTGCCAAACTGAATTCGCCAGAGGGGCAGGGGCCCGTGTCGTCGACCGACGGCAAGGTCGTGCCGCCCAAGCGCGCCGAGATGAAGCAGTCGATGGAAGCGCTGATCCACCACTTCAAGCTCTACACCGAGGGCTACAAAGTTCCGGCTGGCGAAGTCTATGCCGCGGTCGAAGCGCCGAAGGGCGAGTTCGGCGTGTATCTCGTGTCCGACGGCACCAACAAACCCTATCGCTGCAAGATCAAGGCGCCCGGCTTTGCGCATCTGAGCGCGATGGATTTCCTTTGCCGCGGCCACATGCTGGCCGACGTCTCGGCCATCCTCGGCTCGCTCGATATCGTGTTCGGCGAGGTGGACAGATGACCTATGCCCCGATGACTGCGCCCTGGGTCGGCCTTCTGATGCTGGCTCTAGTCGTACTCGTTGCGCTGATCGACGTTCTTGCCTTGCTGTCGAGGCGCGACAGGGGACAATTCCCCGGCGGCAACAGCCGGCTCGCTTGGGCCATCGCTATTCACGCGGTCGGCCTGATCGCGATATTCGCCATCGTCCTGTTCTTGCCGATGAGCCTTCTCTATGCGGCTGGCGCCGCACTCGGCCTGCCGGAGTGGTGCGGCTATTTGATTTCTTTTGTTGCGGCGGGCGCAGGCGCAATGGTCGGCATGCGCATCGAGCGGCGGGTCGTGTCGCATCTGGAAAGCCCGCTGCTTGCCGATCGCGAGAAATTCCTCGCTGGCGACACCAAGCGCGAAGGGTCTGCCTCATGACCGTCCGCCGTCTCGCCGCGGAAGCGGTTCAGCCCGCAAGTTTCGAGTTCACCGCCGAGAACAAGGCGTGGGCTGAAAAAACGATCGCCCGCTATCCCGCTGGCCGCCAGCAGTCGGCGGTGATCCCGATCCTCTGGCGCGCGCAGGAGCAGCAGGGCTGGGTCACGCGTGCCGCGATCGAGGCGGTCGCGCGCATGCTCGGCATGGCCTATATCCGCGTTCTAGAGGTTGCGACCTTCTACACGCAGTTCCTGCTGAAGCCTGCTGGAGCGAACGCCCACATCATGGTCTGCGGCACGACGCCATGCATGCTGCGCGGCGCGGGTGAGCTCATCGACATCTGCGAGCACAAGATCGCGCACGATCCGCTCGAGGTCTCCGCCGACGGCAAGCTCAGCTGGGAAGAGGTCGAGTGTCCGGGCGCATGTGTCAACGCGCCGATGATCATGATCGGCAACGACACTTACGAAGACCTCACCGCCGAGCGCTTCGAGGAGATTGTCGAGGCCTTCCGCGCCGGCAATGGCGCGTCGATCAAGCCGGGCACGCAGATCGCGCGCGATTTCTCGGCCCCGATGGGTGGGCGCACGACGCTGCTCGAAGAACCAACTGCCAAGCGTACCTACAAGGCATTCCCGCCGCCTCCGCCACCTGCGGCTCCGCCTGCGGGCGCGCCCGCCGCGGCAGCGCCCGCGGCTCCGGCCCCGGCGCCCGTTGCACAGGCCCCCGCAGCTGCCACGCCGGCCGCTACTCCGGCGACCGTCGTCACGGCTCCGGCTCCCGCGCTGAGCACCCCGGCGCCCGCCGATGAGCCCACGAACAAGGGGCGCGTCCGCGAGATCGAGGAAGAGGGCGCGCCTGCCGTGAAGGGCCCGGCCGGTGCCAAGAAGGTCTCGACGCGCAAGGCGGCAACGGCCCGCAAGGCCGCCAACGACTCCGCCAACGCCAATGGCGAGCCGAACAAAGCCATGCGCGAGGACGCGACCGGCGCTGAATCGCCGGCCGGCAAGATCGATGGCGGGAAGGCGCCGCGCAAGCCGCGCGCCAAGAGGGCCCCGCCTGCTGAGGGAACGACCTGATGCTCGCCGATAAAGACCGCATCTTTACCAATCTCTACGGCCAGGGCGACTGGCACCTCGCGGGTGCGCAGGCCCGCGGCGCGTGGCAGGACACCAAGACCTTCATCGATCGCGGCCGCGACTGGATCACCAACGAGGTCAAGGGCTCGGGCCTCAGGGGACGCGGCGGCGCCGGCTTCCCGACCGCGCTCAAATGGACCTTCATGCCCAAGGTGAGCGACGGACGCCCGCATCAGCTCCTCGTCAACGCCGACGAGTCCGAGCCGGGCACGTGCAAGGATCGCGAGATCCTGCGTCACGACCCGCAGCATCTGGTCGAGGGCTGCCTGCTCGCCGGCCGCGCGATGGATGCGCATATCGCCTACATCTATGTGCGCGGCGAATTCATCCGCGAGCGCCAGCGTCTCGAGGCCGCCGTGCAGGAGGCCTATGACGCAAAGCTCATCGGCAAGGACAATATCCACGGCTGGGATTTCGAAATCGTCGTCCACCACGGGGCGGGCGCGTACATCTGCGGCGAAGAGACCGCGCTCATGGAATCGCTCGAGGGCAAGAAGGGCCAGCCGCGGCTGAAGCCGCCATTCCCCGCCGCGATGGGCGTCTATGGCAACCCGACAACCGTCAACAATGTCGAGTCGATCGCCGTCGTCCCCGAAATCCTTCGCCGCGGTGGCGCGTGGTTCGCGGGCATCAACCGGCCCAACAACACCGGCACCAAGCTCTTCAACATCTCAGGCCACGTGAACAAGCCGGTGACGGTCGAAGAGGCGATGGGCATCTCGCTCGAAGAGCTGATCGACAAACACGCCGGCGGCATCCGCGGCGGTTGGGACAACCTGCTCGCCGTGATCCCCGGTGGGTCATCCACCCCGTGCGTTCCGGGCGAAAAGGCCCGCAAGATGCTGATGGATTTCGACGGCACCAAAGAGATGGGCTCGTCCTTCGGCACCGCCGCAGTGATCGTCATGGACAAGTCCACCGACATCATCCGCGCGATCTGGCGCCTCTCGGCTTTCTACAAGCACGAGAGCTGCGGCCAGTGCACCCCGTGCCGCGAGGGCATGGGCTGGATGATGCGCGTCATGGAACGCATGGTCGAAGGCCGCGCGCAGAAGCGCGAAATCGACATGTTGTTCGAGGTCACCAAGCAGATCGAAGGCCACACCATCTGCGCCTTCGCCGATGGCGCGGTCTGGCCGATCCAGGGCCTCATCCGCAATTTCCGTCCGGTGATGGAAGAGCGGATCGACAGCTACACCTATCGTTCCGACAATGACGGCGCCGTGCCGTCGATCGCGGCGGAGTAGGCATGCACGTCGCTGAGCTCAACATCGGCCGGCTGAACTACCCGATCGACGATCCGCGCATGGCGGATTTCGTCAACAACCTCGAGCGCGTCAACGCGATGGCGGAGCGCATGCCGGGGTTCGTCTGGCGGCTCATCGGCGATGGCAGCAATGGCGGCGCGCTCGATCTGCGTCCCTACGCCCACGACCCGATGATGGCCGTCAACATGAGCGTGTGGGAAACGGTCGAGCAGCTCGAAGCCTTCGTGTGGAAGACCGTCCACCAGCGCTTCTACAATCGCAAGGCCGAGTGGTTTGAGCCGATGAAGTCGCATCATTTCGTGATGTGGCCGGTCGAGGAGGTTCACATACCTTCCGTCGAGGAGGCGAAGGCGCGCCTCGATCATCTCGAAACGCACGGCAATTCGGATTTCGCCTATGACTGGGCCCATTTGGAGCACATCAAGCTCTGGATGAGCCAGAGGTGCGGGTAAGACATGGCCAGTATCAAGGTTGACGGCAAACACGTCGACGTTCCGGACTACTTCACGCTGATGCAGGCAGCAGAGGCGGCGGGCGCCGAGATTCCGCGCTTCTGCTATCACGAGCGCCTGAGCGTCGCCGGCAATTGTCGGATGTGCCTGATCGAGGTGAAGGGCGGGCCACCCAAGCCGCAGGCCTCGTGTGCCATGGGCGTCAAGGATCTGCGCCCCGGCCCCAATGGCGAGCCGCCCGAAATCTTCACCAACACGCCGATGGTCAAGAAGGCCCGCGAAGGCGTGATGGAGTTCCTGCTGATCAACCATCCGCTCGATTGCCCGATCTGCGATCAGGGCGGCGAGTGCGACCTGCAGGACCAGTCGATCGCCTACGGACGTGGCCACAGCCGCTATCACGAGAATAAGCGCGCCGTGACCGAGAAATATATGGGGCCGATCGTCAAGACGGTCATGACCCGCTGCATCCAGTGCACGCGCTGCGTGCGCTTCGCCGAGGAAGTCGCCGGCGTCGAGGAGATCGGCGCGCTCTATCGCGGCGAGAATATGCAAATCACCTCCTATCTGGAACAGGCAATCACGTCGGAGCTTTCGGGCAACGTCGTCGATCTGTGCCCGGTGGGTGCGCTCACGTCGAAGCCTTACGCGTTCGAGGCGCGGCCATGGGAGCTCAAGAAGACGTTCGCGATCGACGTGATGGACGCGGTCGGCACCAACATTCGCCTCGACAGCCGCGGCCGCCAGGTGCTGCGCGCGCTGCCGCGCGTCAACGAGGACGTGAACGAGGAATGGGCGTCGGACAAGACGCGCCACGCGGTCGACGGCCTCGTCCGCAAGCGGCTCGACCG
>Ga0068851_10001254_pt1 | contig 11047 bp, 9 predicted proteins | sample KBSCornC12_FD_66588 | JGI IMG/M metagenome (GOLD analysis project Ga0068851, IMG submission 66588) | Corn rhizosphere microbial communities from Kellogg Biological Station, Michigan, USA - KBS Corn C1-2 | ecosystem: Host-associated > Plants > Roots > Rhizosphere > Soil ...
GCGTGCGCTGCTCTCGCAGCAGGCGGCCCACGGCGCCGAAGCCACCGGTCTCGTGGTAGACCTCGAGCGTCGCGGCGTCGGCCGAAAGCACGCGGCCCGCCTCGGCGCTCACGCGCTGGGCGCGAAACAGCATCTCGCCCGCGCGGCAGAGCCACGGATCGTCGGTGCCTTCGAGCAAGTGGCGCACGATCGCCTGTGCGAGGAGGTCCACGAACGGCGGCGCGACATCGACCTGCGGACGCGCGAAGAGGTCGAGATAGCACGCCTCGAGCGTGGAATGCGCTCGCACGCGGTCGCGAAAACGCAGGAATTCGCGCCAGTTGTCGCGTGCGTCGGCATCCTCGATGTCGTCCACGGTGCTTGCGGCGACCACCGCGAACGGCTGCGCGGCAAGGCGCGCGTGCATGGCCCGCTCGCGCGGGCCCGCCTCCGGCGGCGGCTGCAGCTCTTCGCGACGCAGGAGCTGCGCGAACCATGCCTCGGTCGCCACGAGCCGGCCGTCGCGGCGCTCGAGCAGGCGGTAGCCGCTCGAGGCCCAGAAGTCCTGGGGCACTCTAGCCCCGCACGCCGGCGCGGCCGACGATGGACATGAGCGTCTGCGTGCCGGTCGCGCAGTGCGTGCGCCTGCCGCCCTTCTCGACGAACGCCTCGATGCGGCACACCGTGAGAGTCCGCCCGCTGCGGATCACGTCGCCCACGGCAATTGCGCGCTCTCCATCGGCCGCGGCCAGCAGGTTGATCTTGAACTCGACGGTGAGGATGCCGGCCCCGGGCGCGAACAGCGTGAAACCCGCGTAGCCGCCCGCGCTGTCGGCGATGGTCGAGATGACGCCGGCGTGAAAGAAGCCGTGCTGCTGCGAAAGCTGCGGAAGGAACGGCAGGGAGATCTCGACATGGCCCGGCTGGACCACGTCGAGCACGGCGCCGATGTGCGCCATGATTCCCTGCCTGGCGAAGCTCTCGCGTGTGCGCCGCTCGTAATCAGCATCGACCGGCTCGAACACGTTTGCCCTCTCAGCTTCCCAGCGTCGCGACCTCGGGCAGGGGAAAGCCGTTGAAATTGCTCGCGTACGCAGTGGTGTACGCGCCGGCGTTCTTGATGAAGATGAAATCGCCTTCCTGCAGGTCCGAGGGGAAGAGCTCCTCCCGCATGACCACATCCACCGAATCGCAGGTGGGCCCGGCGACGTTCCACGACACGGGCTCGCTGTCGCGATCGGTGTAGATGTTGTAGCGCAGGCCTTCCGTGGTCTCGATCACGCCGCCGAAGACGCCCGCGTCCCAGTACATCCAGCGCTGGCCGTTGCGCGTGGCGGTGCCCACGACGCGGCAGATGAAGTAGCCGGCATCGGAGACCAGGTAGCGGCCCGGCTCGGCGATGACGCGGATCTCCGGGCCGAAATGGCGCAGCTCCTTGTTGATCACCTCGGCGATGGTTTCGATCGAGGGGATCGGCTTCACGTGGCGCACCGGGTAGCCGCCGCCGAGGTTCAGCAGCCGCGGCTGCAGGCCCACCGCGCGCATCGAGGCGAAGACCTTGCGCGCGCGCTCCATGCCCACGCGCCAGTTCTCGGGATTGAGGCACTGCGAGCCCACGTGGAAGGTGACGCCGGCGAGATCCGCCTTGCAGTCCACCGCCGCCTGGATGAGCTCCGGCACGTCGGTCATGTGCGCGCCGAACTTGCCCGCGAGCGGCCAGTCGCTGCCGATGTTGGGCGCGTCGATGCGCATGTAGAGCTTCGCATCCGCCTTCACGGACTGGACCTTGCGGATCTCCTCCTCGCTGTCGACCACGTACCACTCGACGCCCTTCGAAGCGGCGTACTCGAGGAACGATCGCGACTTCATCGGGTTCGAGTAGAAGATCTCCGCCGGCGGCACGCCGATGCCGATCAGCAGATCCAGCTCCGCGATCGAGGCGATCTCGAAGCCGGCGCCTTCCTGGATGAGGGCCTTCAGGACGCGCGCGTCCGGGTTGGCCTTGACGGCGAAGTGCGGGCGCACGCGCGGCAACGCAGCTCGAAAGCGACGCGTCTTCGTGCGGACGATGTCGATGTCGACGAGGAGGACCGGCTTCTTGTAGGGGTGCCTCGCGAGGTACTGCTTGACGCGCGAGAAATCGAGGCTGATCTCTGGGTGGGAATCGAGGGGGAACTCCGGCTGTGGGCGGAGCTTTTTTATCGTGGCGGTACGGGGCATCGGGGTCTCTTGAAAGTGGGCGCGATGAAACACGGCGAACGCTCGCCATTGGTGCCGGCAAACGTGCCGCGGTAGTTCCTCGCTCTTGTCATGATGACCTCCTTGGTTCCCCGTCGAGGGGACTCAAAAGGCGCCGGGGACCTCGCCCCGACGCCGCCCATTCCGGAAAAAATTGCGTCGCAGTATAGGGCAAAAAATGCGCCCGGACGGATGAAATTTCTCACTATCCGGGATTTTGTTTGGCCCTCGCCCCGATAGTTCAAATCTTGGGGAGCGTGACGCCCTTCTGCCCCTGGTATTTGCCGCCGCGATCCCGGTAGGAGGTCTCGCAGACCTCGTCCGATTCGAAGAAGAGCATCTGCGCCACGCCCTCGTTGGCGTAGATCTTCGCGGGCAGCGGGGTCGTGTTGGAGAACTCCAGCGTCACGTAGCCTTCCCACTCGGGCTCGAGGGGGGTTACGTTCACCACAATTCCGCAACGTGCATAACTGCTTTTTCCCAGGGTGACGACGAGGACATTGCGCGGGATCCTGAAGAGCTCGATGGTACGCGCCAGCGCAAAGGAATTCGGCGGAATCACGCAGACGTCCGCCTTGATGTCCACGAACGACTTCTCGTCGAAATTCTTCGGATCCACTATCGTCGAGTGTACGTTCGTGAAGACCTTGAATTCCTCCGAGCAGCGCACGTCATAGCCGTAGCTCGACGTGCCATACGAGACGATCTTCCGGCCATCGACCTGGCGCACCTGGCCGGGCTCGAACGGCTCGATCATGCCGTGCTCTGCCGCCATGCGGCGGATCCACTTGTCACTCTTGATGCTCATGCCGTGGCGCCTCCCTGGCGCTGCGCGACCGTAGCGAAGGCCGGGCGCTCGCCTCGCCCGGGCGGAAAACCGGGCGCTGCGTCACCCCGGCGAAGGCCGGGGCCCAATCATTCCTTCAATTGTTCTGGATGACGATCTTCGGGAACACGCTCGACCGATCCTCCGACTGCCGCGCGATGCGCGCCGCGACCTTGCGCGCGATGTCCCGGTAGATCGAGGCGACCGGGCCATCCGGATCCGCCACCACGGTGGGCTTTCCGGAATCGGCCTGCTCGCGGATGCGGATATCGAGCGGCAGGCTGCCGAGGAGCTCGATGTCGTAGTCCTTCGCCATCTTCTCGCCGCCGCCGGTACCGAAGATGTGCTCGGCGTGGCCGCAGTTGGAGCAGATGTGGATGGCCATGTTCTCGACGATGCCGAGGATGGGGATGCCCACCTTCTCGAACATCTTGAGCCCCTTGCGGGCATCGATGAGGGCGATATCCTGGGGCGTGGTGACGATGACGGCGCCGGTGACCGGAACCTTCTGCGCGAGCGTGAGCTGGATGTCGCCCGTGCCCGGCGGCAGGTCCACCACGAGATAATCGAGGTCGCGCCACTTGGTTTCCGTGAGCAGCTGCTCCAGCGCCTGCGTGACCATGGGGCCGCGCCAGACCATCGGCGTATCGGCCTCGATGAGGAAGCCCACGCTCATGGCCTGCACCCCGTGGCCTTCCATCGGCTCCATGCTCTTGCCGTCCTTCGACGTGGGCCGGCCGGTGATGCCGAGCATGAGCGGCTGCGAGGGGCCATAGATGTCCGCATCGAGCATGCCGACACTGGCGCCTTCCGCGGCGAGGGCGAGGGCGAGGTTCACCGCGGTGGTGCTCTTGCCCACGCCCCCCTTGCCCGAGGCGACGGCGATGATGTTCTTGATGCCCGGGATGAGCTTCACGCCACGCTGCACCGAGTGCGGCACGATGCGCGAGTAGACGTTGACGCTCGCATGGGCCACGCCGGGGATGGCCTTCAGGCGCTCGGCCACCTGGCCGCGCACCTTCTCCAGCACGCCACGCGCGGGATAGCCGAGGGCGACATCGAGCGCCACGCTCTCGCCCTCGATTTTCACGTTCTTGACGGACTTCGACTCGACGAAGTTGCGTCCGGTGACGGAATCGACGAGCTCGGAGAGCGCGGCGAGGACTTCTTTCTCTGTGGGGGCCATGCGGGCGGGGTGCCGATGCGAAAAGCGAACACGGAATCTTAAAGCAATTTGCTATGATCGCGTTGCCTCCCGACCTGCCTTCGATGCCCCGGAAGATTTTCGTCACCACGGCACTGCCGTACGCCAATGGCCCGTTCCACATCGGGCACATCATGGAGTACGTGCAGGCGGACATCTGGGTGCGTTTCCAGCGCCTCCAGGGCCACAAGGTCACCTTCGTCTGCGCCGACGACACCCACGGCGCGCCGATCATGCTCAAGGCCGAGGCCGAGGGCATCACGCCCGAGGAGCTGATCGCCCGGGTCGCCGAATCCCATCGCCGCGACTACCAGCGCTTCGGCATCAGCTGGGACAACTTCCACTCCACCCACTCGCCCGAGAACCGGGAGCTCGCCACCTCCATCTTCCAGGCGCTCACCCGCAACGGCTTCATCGAGACGAAGACCATCGAGCAGTTCTTCGACCCGGTGAAGGGCATGTTCCTGCCCGACCGCTACATCAAGGGCGAATGCCCGCGCTGCGGGGCGAAGGACCAGTACGGCGACTCGTGCGAGAACTGCGGCGCGGTCTACGCGCCCACCGACCTCAAGAACCCGTATTCCGCGCTCACGGGCGCGACACCGGTGCTGAAGAAGTCGGACCACTTCTTCTTCCGCCTCTCGGATCCGCGCTGCGTCGAGTTCCTGCGCGAGTGGACGCAGGACGGGCGCCTGCAGCCGGAAGTCGCCAACAAGGTGCGCGAGTGGCTCGACGGCGGCCTGAACGACTGGGACATCACCCGCGACGCGCCCTACTTCGGCATCGAGATCCCCGATGCGCCGGGCAAGTACTTCTACGTCTGGCTCGATGCGCCCATCGGCTACCTCGCCTCGCTCAAGAACTACCTCGACCGCAAGGGCCAGGACATCAACAAGTACCTTGGCGACCGCAACGTGGAGCAGGTCCACTTCATCGGCAAGGACATCATCTACTTCCACACGCTCTTCTGGCCGGCGATGCTCAAGTTCTCCGAGCGGAAGGTGTGCGACAACGTCTACGTCCACGGCTTCCTGCAGCTCTCGGGCGAGAAGATGTCCAAGTCGCGCGGCGTCTCGGTGAGCCCGCAGAAGTACATCGACCTGGGCCTCAACCCGGAGTGGGTGCGCTACTACCTCGCCGCCAAGCTCAACGCCCGCGTCGAGGACCTGGACTTCAACCCGGACGATTTCCTCGCCCGCGTGAATTCGGACCTCGTCGGCAAGTACGTGAACATCGCCTCGCGTGCGGCCGGGTTCATCGGCAAGCGCTTCGCCGGCAAGCTCTCGGAGGAGCCGCTCTCCGCGGGCCGCGAGCTCAAGCACAAGATGCGCGGCAACCTCGCCGCGCCCATTCCCGACGACGAGCAGGCGCCGGCCATCCTCTTCGAGGTGCGCAGCTTCGCCGACGCCATCGCCGCGGATTACGACGCCCGCGATTTCGGCAAGGCCATCCGCCAGATCATGTTCCTCGCCGACCGCGTGAACCAGTACGTGGACGAGCAGAAGCCCTGGGAGATCGCCAAGGAATCGGGGCAGGAGGCCGCGCTGCAGTGGTTCTGCACCCTTTACCTCGAGCTCTTCCGCATCCTCACCATCTACCTGAAGCCGGTGCTGCCGCGCGTGGCGGAGGAGGTGGAAACCTTCCTCGCGCTGCCCAAGCCGCTCACCTGGGAAGACGTGACCAGCCCGCTCAAGCCCGGGGCCACCGTGCAGCCGTACCGGCACATCGTCTCCCGCATCGATCCCAAGCAGATCGAGCAGTTGCTGGAAGCGCCGTCGGACGCGAAGCCGGAGCCGGCGAAGCCCGCGCCGGCCGTGGCGAAGGCTCCTCCGGCGACGGCTGCGGCCAGCGCCGGCGAGGCCGACGACTTCAAGCTCGAGCCCGTGGAGCCGCCCAAGCCGCCGGTGCTGCCGCCGCTGGGCGAGACGATCTCGATCGACGATTTCGGCCGCATCGACCTGCGCATCGCACGCATCGTCGACGCGGAGCTCCTCGAAGGCGCGGACAAGCTGCTCAAGCTCACGCTCGACATCGGCCTGGAGACGCGTACGGTCTTCGCGGGCATCCGCTCGGCATACACGCCGAAGGAGCTCGTGGGCCGGCTCACGGTGATGGTCGCGAACCTCGCGCCGCGCAAGATGCGCTTCGGCGAATCGCAGGGCATGGTGCTGGCGGCGGGCGACGGCAGCTCGCTCTACCTGCTCTCGCCGGATACGGGCGCGGTGCCGGGGATGCGCATCAAGTAACACATAAGAAAAAGCCCGCCGGGTTCGCCGGCGGGCTTTCCCGCAAGTGCGCCTTGCGGAGGGTTTCCCCTATTTCCCCTTGTCGCGGTGCCGCCTGTCCTCGCGGCATCGGTGCGTCCCCGGGTTGCTGCTCTCCCGCCCCCCTGTCGCCACCATGGTCTCGATCGCCGGTCGCGTCGGAGTCCAGACCTGCGACGCGGCGACCGATCCCATGATTACGACGGCTAGGATCCCCGAGGTAAAACACTGCCTACGGTTCATCCAGACTGCTACTGCTTTGTGGCGCCCCCCAGCGCCACGAGCCCAATGTAGCCGTATTCCCTTAACGTGTGGGAATACAGCTGTAACCATCCCGCCCCGCGCCCTTAAAGTGAAGGACGGCCGGACGGCGAAGTGCCTCGCGCGCCTCGCGCCGGCGTCGCTTGCCGCATGCCGAACACGAGGTAATCATTGGAGTTTTTGGCGACGGAGCGCTGGTGAAGGGCACACGGAACACGCATTAAGATGGTTACGGGTGACACATTGGTGATCGCCGATGGACGCCGATTCGGCGCGGTGAACGTGCGCCAGGCGCTGGCGAGGGCGAGGACGCAGCGGCGGCGGCGTGCGTCGAGAACCCAAAAAACAAAAAGCCCGCCGACTTGGCCGGCGGGCTTTTTCCACAAGTGCGCCTTGCGGATGTTTCCCCTTGTATCCGCTTTCGCGGTGCCGCCTCTGCGTGCGGCGTTCATTCGGACTTCTGTTGCCGTGTGGCGCCCCCCGACGCCACGACCCCAATGTAGCCGTGTTCGCGGCAGGCGTGGTAATACAGCTGTAACCATCGGGCCGCGACCTCCCTAAAATGGCGGATGCCCGACCGCCAGCCCCTCAGCCCGCCGCCCTACAACCTCGACCGCGACCTGCTGGAACGCGAAGTAATCATTGATGTTTTTCGCGCCAGCGGGCCCGGTGGGCAGCACGTGAACCGCACCGAATCCGCATTACGGCTGACACATTTGCCTTCCGGGGTCGTGGTCACCGCGCAGGATTCTCCCTCGCAGCACCGCAACCGCGAGATCGCTTTCGAACGGCTCGCGCGTCGGCTGGAGCGGCTCAACTACGTACGGCCCGAGCGCGTGCCCACGCGTCCGACTTTCGGCTCGCGCAAGCGCCGGCTGGAGACCAAGAAGCAGGTCGGCGCCAGGAAGCGCACGCGCGGAAAGGTGCACGGCGATGAGTGAGGCGGTCGCACGCCGGCTGGTGATTCGCGGGCGGGTGCAGGGCGTCTGGTACCGCGAGGCGATGCGGCAGGAAGCCGAAGCGCTGGGCGTGGCGGGCTGGGTGCGCAACCGGCTCGACGGCACCGTGGAGGCGCACGTCGAAGGCCCGGGCGAGGCGGTCGAGGCACTGGTGCGCTGGGCTCGCCGCGGCCCCGAGCACGCGCAGGTCACGGACCTGGAGGTGCACGAGGACGATCCCGACGGCCTCACGCACTTCGAGAAGCGCGCGACCTGCTAGGAAGCTGCCGCCCCTACCCCTCCGAGAACCCGTAAGGGTTCGGCTCGCGCCGCTCCCGCTCGTGGCGCGCGAGGGCGAGGTAGCGGTAGATGCCGTGCATGAACTTGCCGTACGGCATCGCGAGGAAGAAGGCCATGACGAAGCCGAGGTGCACGGCGAGCGCGACCCCGAGCGCCGCCGTATCGCGCAACACCATCAGCAGGATCCCGGTCGCGCTCACCAGCAGCAGCATCCAGAGGAAGGTGCCGTCGAGCGTTGCCTGGGCGGGGTCCGAAAGGCGCGGATCGCGCTGGCGCCGCAGCACGAGCAGGTGCGAGGACCCCACGATGAGTGCCGCACCGCCCACGGTGCCGAGGAGCACCACGGCGCTCGTGAGCGGGTAAGGGGCCTTCAGGCCGAGCGCATAGTGCTCGAACGTGGCGAGCACGGTCGAGGCGAAGCACAGCAGGAAGCCGTAGAACGTGAAGTGGTGCATCGTGCGTCGCCGGGAGGTGGGCGGGTGCTCGAAGCCGCTGCGCACGTAGCAGCCCTCGCCGCCGCCCTCGAGGTTCGCGAGCCGTGCCGCACTCGCGGCCGCCGGCAGGGGCGCAAGCGCGCCCTGCCCGAGCGCGCGGCGGAAGCGCACCGCGCTCACCGTCATCGCCACCAGCGCGAAACCGAAGGCTACGCCGAAGAGCGCCGCCATCACTCCGTGCGGGAAGATGGCGTAGAACGAATACGCCGGCGCCTTCGCCACGAAGAGGCCGTCGGGCCCCGCGAGCCTCGCCGCCGCCATCAGGAATGCCGCCAGCGCCAGCGCCAGCAGGATCGCCGTGAAGGTCCCCTGCCGCCGGTAGAGCGCGCCGAACGCGCGCGGCCACGCAAACGCCTCGTACGACGCGAGCCGCACGCGCGCGAGCGAGCGCGGGATGTCCACGCCGAACTCGTGCGGCGGCGCGTACTGGCACGCATAGAGGCAGGCCCCGCAGTGGTGGCAGAGGTTGGCGAGGTAGTCGAGCGCGGGGGCGTCGAAAGCCACGCGCCGCTCCATCGACTGGAACACGGCGCAATAGCCCTCGCAGTACCGGCACGAGTTGCAGATGCCCATCATGCGGCCGGTATCGGCATGGAGCCGCTCGACATCGCCGCGCGCCGACTCGACCAGCGCCTCGATCGGCGTCATGCGGCGGCCCTCGCCCCTTCGGCCGCGTGCATGCCCGCGATGCGACCGAAGACGGTGCCGATGGTCATGCCGATGCCGGCGAGGTAGCCGCGCCCGAGGATGTTGCCCGCCATGATCTCTCCCGCCGCCCAGAGGTTTGCGAAAGCGCCGCCGCCCGCCGAGAGCACGCGCGCGCGCTCGTCCACCTTCACGCCGAGGTAGGTGAAGGTGACGCCGGGGCAGAGCGCGAAACCGTAGTACGGCGGTGTATCCAGCGGCCGCGCCCAATGGCTCTTCACGGGCTCCAGCCCTTCGGTGCGGCAGTCGTCGAGGACCGCGTGGTCGAAGTGGCCGGGGCGCGTCGCGGCGTTGAAGCGCGCCACCGTGCGCTCGAGCGCCGTCGCGTCGAGCCCCAGCTTGCCCGCGAGTCCCGCGATGGTGTCCGCGCCTTCGCCCGGGAAGACCGGCGGCATGAAGCGGCCGAGCGCCTTGGAATCGATGATCGAGTACGCAACCTGCCCCGGCTGGCTCGCGACCAGCCGGCCCCAGATCGCATAGCGCTTGGGCCAGAAGTCCTCGCCCTCGTCGTAGAAGCGCTCGCCCTCCCGGTTCACGACGACGCCCAGCGAGACGCAGTCGACGCGCGTGACGATGCCGCCGTCGTACGTGGGCGAGCGCGCATCGACCGCGACCATGTGGCCCTGCTTCGGATCGGCGACGGGGTGGGCGCCCTTCGCGAGCAGCGCCTTGAGGACCTCGCCCCGGTTGAAGCGCGTGCCGCGCACCACGAAGTTGTCGGCCACCTCGCCCCAGGCTTCGCGCAGCCATTCGCGGTTCGATTCGAAGCCGCCGGCCGCGGCCACGAAGGCTCGCGCCCGCACGCGCTTGAGCGTCCCGCCATGCCGCACGACAAGCGCACGTACGCGGTCGCCGTCCATCTCGAAATCCTCGACCTGCGCCTCGTACGCGATGCGCACGCCGGCGTAGGACGCGGCGCGGTAATACGCGTTCACGAGCGCCTTGCCGCCGCCGAGGAAGAACGCGTTGGTGCGCGACAGGTGCAGCGTGCCGCCGAGAGCGTGCTGGAAGCGGATGCCGTAGCGCATCATCCAGTCGCGCACGCTCGACGAGCCGCGAATGGCCATGCGCGCGAGGTGCTCGTCGGTATCGCCGCCGGTCACGCGCGCGAGGTCCTCCCAGTATTCCGCCTCCGGATAGGCCCCGGTGAGCACGCCCTGCGGCGCCTCGTGCATGCAGCGCATGTTGCGCGTGTGCTGGCTGTTGCCGCCGCGCCACGCCATGGGCGAGCCCTCGAGCAGCAGGACCGAGGCGCCCTCCTCCCGCGCGGTGAGGGCCGCCACGAGCGCGGCATTGCCGCCGCCCGCGACGACGACGTCGTGCTCGAGCGCCTCGAGGCTCAAGGCCGCATCAATACTGGTAGCGCCGCAGGCCGCCGTCGACCGGGTAGACGACCCCGGTGATGTAGCCGGCGCGCGGCGAGGCGAGGAAGGTCACGAGGTCGGCGAGCTCCTCCGGCTCGCCGTAGCGGCCCACGGGAATCTCGTGCTCCGACTGCCACGCGCGGTATTCGGGCGTGTAGTTGCGGCGGATCTGGTCGCTCATGATGCGGCCGGGCGCCACGCAGTTCACCGTGATGCCGTGCTTGCCCACCTCGCGCGACAGTCCCTTGGACCACGCCGCGATGCCCGCCTTGGCGCAGAAGGCGCCGTTCACGTTGTCGGGCTCGGACTTGCCGGTGATGTTCACGATGCGGCCCCACCTGGCCTCGACCATCTGCGGCAGGAGGAGATTGGCGAGCTGGCGATGGCGCGTGAAGTTGAGCGTGAAGGCCTCCTCCCACTGCTGCTCGGTCGCGTCCTTGCCGAACGCACGGCTGCCGCCCGCGTTGTTGACGA
>Ga0068851_10001255_pt1 | contig 11045 bp, 13 predicted proteins | sample KBSCornC12_FD_66588 | JGI IMG/M metagenome (GOLD analysis project Ga0068851, IMG submission 66588) | Corn rhizosphere microbial communities from Kellogg Biological Station, Michigan, USA - KBS Corn C1-2 | ecosystem: Host-associated > Plants > Roots > Rhizosphere > Soil ...
TTGGCGCACACTCCATCTTTCCCCGCAAAGGACGGCCATGTCCACGCTCCTCAAACCGGCGCCCCGCAAGCGGCAAATCGTCGGATGGCGGCAGGCGCAGCGCGAAAAGGCGGCGATCCTGCATCACCAGCGCGTGACCGGGCGGCCCAAGCCAGCTCGTTGACGCCGTGTCGCGCAGCAAGCTGGACCAGGCTTACGGCGGACGAAAGGTCGTGCTGCGCGGCACTTCCCCGAGGGCAGACGGCTCCATGCTGGCGCGCAATTGCTCCGGCAAGCCGCTGAACAACCTCGAGCTGGTCGAGCATCTCTGCGCCGTATCCGGAGCGCTCGCAGGGGCTCGGCGTGAGCACGTCCTCAAGCTGGGGTCCCTCCAGCCGCACGTCTTCATGGGCGACGTCCTCGCCTGCGTGCGCAACTGCATGAAGGTGGATACCGCTCGCGAGCGGCGCCCGGAGCTCAGGGCGATCCTGGACGTGCTGGACGTGGCTGCAGGTGCCGCGGACCAGGACACCCGCCACGTGATCGCCGCTTCCTTCATGCACGACGGCGAACGCGAAGCCTTCTTCGTGGAGTTGCGGCCCCTTCTTGGCCCGAAGCTGCAGGCGCTGCCGCGGGCGAAGTGACGCGGCCTAGCTGGCTGCCGGGCGCACGATGTAGCCGCCCGATTTCGCGTCGCGTTCGAGCTCGAGCTGGCCCCGCGCACGCGCTTCCTCGAGCAGCTCGTTGAACGATCCGAATCCGTAATAGCGCTCGTTGAATCCGGGCTTGCGACGCTTGAGCGTCTGCTTGACCATCGAGCCCCACACCGGCTCGTCGTCGCCCCGCTCTTCGACCAGGGCCTCGACGGTGGCGCGGATGAGGCCGAGCGCTTCCTGCAGCTTGCGGTCGGCCGGCGCGGGCGCCTCCGCAGGTTCCTCGTACGTCGGCGCGTTCGCGGGAGCCTTGCGCTTGCCGGTGGCGATCGGCGCGGGTGTGGCGGCCACCGCGGCCTTGCGACGCCGCGGCTTTTCCTCGCGCACGAGGTCGTCGTAGTAGATGAACTCGTCGCACGCCGAGACGAGCAGGTCGGACGTGGACTTCTTCACGCCCACGCCGATGACGGTCTTGTTGTTCTCGCGCAGCTTCGACACGAGGGGCGAGAAGTCCGAATCGCCGCTCACGACCACGAACGTATCGACGTGCGCCTTCGTGTAGCAGAGGTCGAGCGCGTCGACCACCATGCGGATGTCGGCCGAGTTCTTGCCGGACTGGCGCACGTGCGGGATCTCGATCAGCTCGAACGAAGCGCCGTGCATGGGCGCCTTGAACTCCTTGTAGCGGTCCCAGTCGCAGTACGCCTTCTTCACGACGATGCTGCCCTTCAGCAGCAGCCGCTCGAGGACCTTGCCGATGTCGAACTGCGCGTACTTCGCCTCGCGCACGCCGAGCGCGATGTTCTCGAAGTCGCAGAAGACCGCAATGCTTTGGGTTTCGTGGGGGGTGGGCATGGGCGCAGCTTACGCTTACACTTGGTGTGAATAACTCATACCGGAGAGACCATGCCCGGCGCAGTCAAGCGGACCATCTCGCTCCCCCCGGAGCTGGCAGCGGAAGCCGAGGAAGTCGCGCGCGCGGAGGGAAAAACGCTGAGCGGCGTGGTGCAGGACGCGCTCCGCGAGGCCCGCACACGCCGTTTGAAGGCCGAGCTGAAGGAGATCCAGGATTTCTGGTCCGCCAAGGCTCGCGCCAAGGGCATCCTCACCGAGGCGGACCTCGAGCGGATCCTGCGCGAGTGAGGGTTGTCTTCGACTCCAACGTCTACGTTTCCGCGTTCGCGACTCCCGATGGCGTGGCGGGGCAAGCACTCGTAGCGGCGACGGAGGGCACGTTCCAGCTGGCCCTCTCCCAACCGATTCTCATGGAAGTGCTGGCGCTGCTCTCGCGCAAGTTCGCCCGCGCGCCGGAGCAACTCGCACGCGTGGCGCTCTTCATGGCGTCCGCGGCCGAAATGGTGAAGCCCGTCGGGCGCATCCATGCGCCCGCCGACGACCCCGACAACCGCATCCTGGAGTGCGCAGCGGCTGCGAACGCCGATGTCATCGTCACCGGCGATCGGGCGATGCTGGCGCTCGGCACTTTCGAGGGAATTGCCATCTTGTCGCTGCGGCAGTTCATCGACCGCCTCGGGCATTCGCATGCGTTGCATGAATCGCGGGCCCCTTACGGTCGCGCGCCTCGCAAGCCTCGCAAGACACCGCAAGGTGCGCAGACGCGCGTGACGTAATTGCCCGTGCCCTCGCGTCCGGCGCCGCGAGCGGCGACGTGGGAACGGTATAATTTTCGTTTGCATTGCTTCGCGCCCCCATGCCCCGCACCCTCTACGAAAAGCTCTGGGATTCGCATTTCATCCGCGAGGATGCCGACGGAACCGCGCTCATCTACATCGACCGCCACGTCGTCCACGAGGTGACGAGCCCGCAGGCCTTCGAGGGCCTCGAGGTCGCGCATCGCAAGCCGTGGCGCATCGAATCGGTCGTGGCCACCGCGGACCACAACGTGCCCACCACGCCCAACCGCGCGGAAGTCGGCATCGCGGATCCGATCTCGCGCCTGCAGGTCGAGACGCTCGACCACAACGTGGACAAGTTCCACGTGAAGACCTATTTCGGCATGAAGGACCGCCGCCAGGGCATCGTCCACGTGATCGCGCCGGAGCAGGGCGCGGTGCTGCCGGGCATGACGGTCGTCTGCGGCGATTCGCACACGAGCACCAATGGCGCGTTCGCGGCGCTCGCGTTCGGCATCGGCACCAGCGAGGTCGAGCACGTGCTCGCCACGCAGTCGATCACGCAGAAGAAGTCGAAGTCGATGCTGGTGAAGTGCGAAGGTGCGCTGCCGGCCGGCGTCACCGCCAAGGATCTCGTGCTCGCCATCATCGGCAAGATCGGTACTGCGGGCGGCACGGGCTACGCCATCGAGTTCGGCGGCTCGACGCTGCGCGCGCTCTCGATGGAAGGGCGCATGACCATCTGCAACATGGCGATCGAGGCGGGCGCGCGCGCCGGCATGGTCGCCGTGGACGAGAAGACCATCGAGTACCTGCGCGGCCGTCCCTATGCGCCGCAGGGCGAGCAGTTCGAGAAGGCGGCGGCTTACTGGCGCACGATGGTGTCGGATGCGGGCGCGAAATTCGACCGCGTAGTGGAGATCGATTCCACGCAGTTGAAGCCGCAGGTCACCTGGGGCACGTCGCCCGAGATGGTGGTTTCCGTCGAGGACCGCGTGCCCGATCCCGACAAGGTGAAGGACCCGGTGAAGCGCGAGGCGATGGAGCGTGCGCTCGAATATATGGCGCTCGAGCCGAACATGCCGATCACCAACATCCGCATCGACAAGGTCTTCATCGGCTCGTGCACCAACTCGCGCATCGAGGACCTGCGCGCCGCGGCGAAAGTGGTTCGCGGCAAGCGCATCGCCTCCAACGTGAAGCTGGCACTGGTCGTACCCGGCTCCGGCCTCGTGAAGGCCCAGGCCGAGAGGGAGGGCCTCGATCGCATCTTCCGCGACTCGGGCTTCGAATGGCGCGATGCGGGCTGCTCCATGTGCCTCGGCATGAACGACGATCGCCTCTCGCCCGGCGAGCGCTGCGCCTCCACCTCTAACCGCAACTTCGAGGGCCGGCAGGGCGCCGGTGGACGCACGCACCTCGTCTCCCCGGAGATGGCGGCCGCGGCGGCGATCGCGGGTCATTTCGTCGACATCCGGCGGGTTTGAGGATGCTGGCGCGGATGTTCGGCGCTTTGCTGGCGGTCGTGGCGCTGGCCGGCTGCAACACGATGGAAGGCCTGGGCAAGGACATCAAGAGGGGCGGCGAGAAGATCGAGAAGGCGGCGGACCGGCACAAGTAGCCGTCGCTTCACCGCCAACGCCTCAGCCGACGAGGAGGCCGATGGCGTCCACGGGCAGCATGACGAGTGTTCCGCGCATGCGCTTGCCCAAGAAGGTACCGAAGTCGCTGCGGTCACCGGTCGCCAATATGTGGCACCGCGCTTCTACGGCGGCGGCCAGGATCGGTGCGTCCTTCGGCGGCAATCCAGCCGCTGCCGCCCAGGCAATTGCCGCCGCACTCGGCTCATCGCAGAGTTCCACCGCGTCCAGGAGCATTTCGAGGTCGCGCAGCGAACGCGGGTGCTGGAGGGCTATGTTCCGGCGGGCCTCGTCGACCGCATAGCGGGACGTGGCCAGGATGCAGGCCCCGGCAGCCGCAAGGTGAAAGAAGGCCCTGACCGATCCGGTTTCGCGGTAAGCGGCGCCGAAGATGACGTTCGCGTCGAGGAAGACGCGCACCGGCTTATCGCTTGGCTCGCTTCTTCAGGTAGGCCTGCACCCGCCGCTCCATCGCGGCCGGAAGTGTGTTCGTCGCCTCGAACTCGCGCACACGCTCCGCCGAATAAGTCTCGATCGGATAGACCGCGACCGGACGCAGCACGATCGCCCCATCCGCGGTTGCCTCGAGCATCACGCGCGACTCCTCCGCAATGCCTGCGGCCCGAAGGACGGAACGCGGGATGGTGAGCTGCCCCTTCTTTCCGATTCTTGCCAGTTCCATGGGCCTTTGCCTCCTCGCGTCATTCTACCGGAATGCCGGATATCCGGGATTCCGGCATTCCGGCAGAGGACGCCAGCACGGGTCGCCGAGCGTTGCCGAGCTTCTGGCAGGCTGTGCGCCTGGACGCTCCACGGAGTGACATGCCGCCTTTCCCTGGCAGGCGTACCATGGTCTTTCCACCGTCGTCCAAGGAGATCGCCATGTGCCACGGAGCCGAGTGGGAACTGCTGAAGATGGCGTACGCGCGCGAGATCGCGCGTCGCAATCGTGAGAAGGCGCAAGCCGAGACGCGGGGCTCAACCACTGCTCCGCCGAAGCCGGCGGACACTCCCGTGAAGAACGAGGAGCCAGTGCCGGCGTGAAGGAGAGAACCCCGCTTCGGCGGGGTTTTTCGTCCATGAGGACAACACTCGACATCGACGAAGACGTTCTCGCCGCGGCCAGGGAACGCGATCGTTACCAATGAGCAGATAGACAAATTGCGCGAGGACGACGCTTATCGAGCGGCGCGCGCTTTGTCGCGTCCTGGGAGGTCGATCGGAGCGCCGTCCAGCGTCTTGAGCGCAGGCCCACCAGCTATAATTGCCGTTTCCCCGCGCCCGGACCTGCCATGGAGAAGTTCACCGTCCACACCGGCCTCGTCGCCCCGCTCGACCGCGAGAACGTCGACACGGACGCGATCATCCCGAAGCAGTTCCTGAAGTCGATCAAGCGCACCGGGTTCGGCCCGCACCTCTTCGATGCCTGGCGCTACCTGGACGTGGGCGAGCCGGGGATGGACCTGCGCACCCGCAAGCCCAACCCGGACTTCATCCTCAACAAGCCGCAGTACCAGGGCGCCTCCATCCTCCTCGCCCGCAAGAACTTCGGCTGCGGCTCCTCGCGCGAGCACGCCCCGTGGGCGCTGCAGCAGTACGGCTTCAAGGCGATCATCGCGCCGTCGTACGCGGACATCTTCTTCACCAACTGCTTCAAGAACGGCCTGCTGCCGATCGTGCTGTCCGAGACGGAAGTCGACCACCTCTTTCACGAGGTCGCGGCGCATCCCGGCTTCCGGCTCACGATCGACCTGCCCGCGCAAACGGTGAGCCCCGGCGCCGGGAAGACCTTCCATTTCGACGTGGAGCCCACCCGCAAGCACAACCTGGTCGAAGGGCTGGACGAGATCGGCCTCACGCTGCGGCATGCCGACGAGATCAAGGCCTACGAGGAGCGCCGCAAGCAGAGCGAGCCGTGGATTTTCTCGTGAGCGCCTCGTCGCCCCCGCGCCGGCGGGGGCCCAATCTCGCGTCGCCCCCGCGCCGGCGGGGGCCCAATCTCGCGTCGCCCCCGCGCCGGCGGGGGCCCAATCTCGCGTCGCCCCCGCGTAGGCGGGGGCCCAATGATTGGATCCCGGGTCATCGGCGCAACAGCGCCGCCCGGGATGACGGGGCGGCCCGGTGAAAATCGCCCTCCTGGCCGGCGATGGCATCGGCCCCGAGATCCTCGAGCAGGCGAAGGCCGTGCTCGAGGTCTTCCGCAAGGAAGGCCTCACCATCGAGACGGAGGAAGCGCTGGTCGGCGGCGCGGCGTACGACGCGCACAAGCATCCCCTGCCCGGGAAGACGCTCGACCTCGCCAGGCAGGCCGATGCGGTCCTCTTCGGTGCGGTCGGCGGCCCGCAATACGACGCGCTCGATCGCCCGTTGCGTCCGGAGGCGGCCATCCTGGGGCTGCGCAAGGAATGCGACTTCTTCGCGAACCTCCGTCCAGCCACGGTCTTTCCCGAGCTGGCCGATGCGTCGACGCTCAAGCCCGAGGTCGTGAGCGGCCTGGACATCATGATCGTCCGCGAGCTCACGGGGGATATCTACTTCGGGCAGCCGCGCGGTGTGACCGGCGTCAAGGGCAGCCGCGAAGGCTTCAATACGATGCGCTACACGGAGCCGCAAATCCGCCGCATCCTGCACGTGGGTTTTCGCACGGCGCGGCAGCGAGGCAAGCGGCTCTGCAGCATCGACAAGATGAACGTGCTCGAGACCACCCAGCTCTGGCGCGACATTGCAGTGGAAATCGCGCCCGAATACCCCGACGTGCAGCTTTCGCATATGCTCGTCGATAACTGCGCGATGCAGCTCGTGAGGAACCCGCGGCAGTTCGACGTGATCGTGACCGGCAACATGTTCGGCGACATCCTCTCCGACGAGGCTTCCATGCTCACGGGGAGCATCGGCATGCTGCCGTCGGCATCGCTCGACGCGAACGGCAAGGGCCTGTACGAGCCCATCCACGGCTCGGCGCCTGACATCGCGGGCAAGGGGCTCGCCAATCCGCTCGCCATGATCCTGTCGATGGCGATGATGTTCCGCTACACCTTCGAGCGGGCGGATCTCGCCGGCCGCATCGAGAAGGCGGTGCGCTCCGCGCTGGCCTCGGGCCTGCGGACAGGCGACATCGCCGCCAAGAACACGAAGACGGCTACCACCGCCGAGATGGGCCGGGCGGTGGTGAAGGCGCTCTGACAGACAACGCAGCAATTGGGACCCGGCCGATTGCTGCGAAGCGAGGCCGGGGATGGCTACTTGGACTCCCGCGTGCGCGGGGAATGACGACAACTTGGGAACGACGAAGGATCGAAGATGACGACCGTTGGATTCGTGGGCTGGCGTGGCATGGTGGGTTCCGTCCTGATGGAGCGGATGCGGGAGGAGCACGACTTCGACGCGATCGAGCCGGTGTTCTTCACCACCTCGAACGTGGGCGGCGCGGGCCCGTCGATCGGCAAGCCGGTCGGTCCGCTCAAGGACGCCAACGACGTGAGCGAGCTGAAGAAGCTCGACGTCGTCGTCACCTGCCAGGGCGGCGACTACACCAACGCGGTCTTCCCGAAGCTGCGCGCCACGGGCTGGAAGGGCTACTGGATCGACGCCGCCTCGGCGCTGCGCATGGAGAAGGACGCGGTCATCATCCTCGACCCGGTCAACCGCGAGGTCATCGATCGCGCGCTCGCCGACGGCGTGAAGTGCTTCATCGGCGGCAACTGCACCGTGAGCCTCATGCTCATGGCCATCGACGGGCTCCTGAAGCAGGACCTCGTCGAATGGGTCTCGGCCATGACTTACCAGGCGGCCTCGGGCGCGGGCGCGCAGAACATGCGCGAGCTGCTGCAGCAGATGGGCGAGGTCCACTTCGCCGCCAAGTCGCTCCTCGACGATCCGGGCTCGGCCATCCTCGAGATCGACCGCGAAGTGGCCGGGATCCTGCGCGACGAGGGCTTCCCCACCGAGCATTTCGGCGTCCCCCTCGCGGGCAGCCTCCTGCCGTGGATCGACAAGGACCTCGGCAACGGCCAGAGCAAGGAAGAGTGGAAGGGCCACGCGGAGACCAACAAGATCCTCGGCCGCCAGGGTCCCCGGGAAGTCGCCGTGGATGGCCTCTGCGTCCGCGTGGGGGCGATGCGCTGCCACAGCCAGGGCCTCACCATCAAGCTGCGCCGGGACGTGCCGCTCGCGGAGATCGAACAGATCCTCGCTGCCGCCAACCAATGGGTAAAAGTGGTGCCTAACAAGCGTGAAGAGACGCTGAAGGGCCTCACGCCCGTGGCGGTCACGGGCACCTTGGGCGTCCCCATCGGACGGCTGCGCAAGCTGCGCATGGGCGGCGAATATCTCTCGGCCTTCACCGTGGGCGACCAGCTCCTCTGGGGCGCCGCCGAGCCCCTGCGCCGCATGCTCCGCATCCTTCTCAAGGCCCGCGTGCCGGCAGCCGCCGCGGCCTGAAATGATGTAACTCCCGGTTCTTGTGGAAAAAACGGCTTGAAAATCGTCCAGTTTGGGCGATAATGTTAAGGATCGGGTGAGAATGGAGCGATAAGCCCCTGATGGCAAATTACATTTCGACGGCCTCCCACAGTGGGACGGGAAGACACATGGTGCGCATCCTGAGAGGGGGTGCCGCGCTGGCCGTGGCAGTTGCTGCGACGTTCGCCAACGCGGCGGGGCTTGGAAAGCTGACGGTGAATTCCGCGCTGGGGCAGGTGCTCAACGCGGAGATCGACCTCGTGGCCCTGCAACCCGGCGAGGAAGATTCGCTCACCGCCCACGTGGCCTCGCCGGAAGCGTTCCGCGATGCCCGCATCGAATACTCCCCGGTGCTGCGCATGCTGCGCTTCGCCGTGGACAAGCGCCCCAACGGCCAGCCATTCCTCAAGGTCACGAGCCAGGGCCCGGTGAACGAGCCCTTCGTGGACGTGCTGATCGAGGTGACGTGGCCCGCCGGCCGCCTGCAGCGCGAATATCCCATCCTGCTGGATCCGCCCGGTTACGCGCAGTCGAAGCCCGTGCCGCCCACCGTGGCCGCCGCGCCCACGGCACCGTCCACCGCGGCTACGCCTCCCGCCAAGGCCGCGCCGTCCACACCGGCTCCGTCGGCCCAGGCGCCGGCGACCACTCAAGCGCCCTCCGCCGGCAACGCTGCAGCAGCGCCGTCGGGCGCGCCCAGCGCCAGCCGCGAGCTCGCCGCCGGCAGCGGCAGCCGTGCCGCTCCCGCAGCGCCGGCCGCTACCCCCAGCAGCGATACGTACGGCCCCGTGCAAAACGGCGACACCCTCGCCCGCATCGCGGAGAACGTGAAGCCCGCGAGCGTGAGCCTCGAGCAGATGCTGGTCGCGCTCTATCGCGAGAACAAGGGCGCCTTCGTCAACAACAACATGAACCGGTTGAAGACCGGGCAGATCCTCAAGGTCCCGTCCACGGACGAGGTCCAGAAGATCGAGAACAAGGACGCCACGCGCGAGTACCGCACGCACGTGGCCGATTGGAAGGCCTATCGCGACCAGCTCGCGAGCGGCGCGGCGGCCATCCCCACGCGTCCCGAAAGCACCAATGCGGCGAGCGGGCGCGTGTCGTCCGCGGCAGTCACGCCGCCGCCGGCCGCGAATGCGCCGTCGGGCGATGTGCTGCGCCTGTCGAAGTCGGAGGGCGGCAATGCGGCGTCCACCCGCGGCGGTGGGCAGGATCGCCTCAACGCGATGCAGGAAGAGCTCACCGCCAAGGACAAGGCGCTGCGCGAATCGCAGTCCCGCGTGGCGGACCTCGAGAAGCAGATCCGCGACATGCAGCGGCTGATGGAGCTCAAGGGTGGCGCGGCCGGCAAGGCGGATGGCAAGGTCGCCGTAGCACCCCTGCCCCCGTCGACCAAGCCCGCCGAGGCGCCCAAGGCTGAAGTGAAGCCCGCGGAGCCGCCGAAGCCCGCGCCGGTCACGCCGCCGGAGCCGGCGAAGCCCGCCGTGGTGGCCGAATCGTCGAAGCCCTCGGAGGCGGCCAAGCCGGGCGAGAGCAAGACCACCACCACGACCACCACGACCACGGAAGCAGGCAAGACCACGCCGCCGCCGCCGCCCAAGGTCGCGGAGAACCAGGCCGCGCCGAAGAAGGCGCCGAAGCAGCCGGTGGCCCCGCCGCCCAGCTTCGTGGACGAAATCACGGATAACCCGCTGGTGCTCGGCGGCATCGGCGCGCTCGTCCTCGGCATCGGCGCCATCCTCTTCATGCGCCGCCGGCGCAATCGCGAGGTCGACGAGACGCCGAGCCGCATGACGAGCTCCTTCCCGTCGGATCTCAAGCAAACCACCGGCACGGGCAGGCCCGCCGCGGGGCTCGTGGATACGGGGAACAGCTCCTTCCTCACCGACTTCGACAAGACCGGCCCGGGCACCATCGATACCGACGAGGTGGATCCGGTTGCGGAAGCGGAGGTGTACATCGCCTACGGCCGCGACGCGCAGGCCGAGGAGATCCTCAAGGAAGCGATGGCGCGCGACCGCAATCGCCACGAGATCCCGTTGAAGCTCCTCGAGATCTACCACGCCCGCAAGAGCGCCACCGCGTTCGAGACCGTCGCGCGCGAGCTGCGCAGCAACGTGGGCGAGGATTCGCCGCTGTGGCACAAGGCCGCCGCGATGGGCGCGCAGATCGATCCGACCAATCCGCTGTACGGCGCCGCGGCCCATGAGGCAGGCACCGTGGCCGCGATGGCGGCCCCCGCCGCCGCCCCGCGTCCCGATCTCGATTTCGACATCGACACCAGCCACGCGCGCGACCACACGGCGCACGCGCAGCCGAGCTTCGACCTCGACCTCGACGCGGGTCACAAGGCGGAGGAGCACACGCCGCCTGCGTCCCTCGATTTCGATCTCGACCACACGCCCCACACGCACGCGCCGATCGACGTGCCGCTCGAGTCCGCCAGGGAAGAGAAGCACGCGTTCGACTTCGACCTCTCCAGCCTCGATTTCCCGGGCAGCAAGTCCACCAAGGTCCCGGACCTCGACCTCGGCAACGAGCCTTCGCACGACGTGAACCTCGCGGACCTCAACCTCGAGAGCACCTCCGTGGGCGCGGGCAGCGAGGGCGTGGGCACGAAGCTCGAGCTCGCCAAGGCGTACCTCGAGATCGGCGACAAGGACGGCGCCCGCGAG
>Ga0068851_10001258_pt1 | contig 11034 bp, 9 predicted proteins | sample KBSCornC12_FD_66588 | JGI IMG/M metagenome (GOLD analysis project Ga0068851, IMG submission 66588) | Corn rhizosphere microbial communities from Kellogg Biological Station, Michigan, USA - KBS Corn C1-2 | ecosystem: Host-associated > Plants > Roots > Rhizosphere > Soil ...
CCGGACCTGGTCGAGCTCGACGCCGACGGCTCGACCTTCCTGCTCGGCGCCGACCGGAAGCTGGAGCTGGAGAACACGGAATCCTCGATCGCCGGCGGCGACGGCCTGGTCGTCTACACCGACGGCGCCACCGACGTCCGCCGCGGCCGGGAGATGCTCGGCCTCGATGGGCTGTCACGGGTGCTGGCGCCGCTCAGCGGGCTCTCGGCGCGGACGATCGCCGGCGAGACCGAACGCTCGATCCTCGGCTGGGCCGACCGCCCGATCCGCGACGACCTCTGCCTGCTGGTGCTGAAGCCGCGGGACACGTGATCTTCGCCGTCACCAACCGGCTCCCCGAGGCGGCGGTCGAGCTGCTGCGGGGCGCGGGCGAGGTGCGGATCGACGAGCGGGAGACGGCGATCCCCCGGGCCGAGCTGCTTGCGTTGGTCGCCGGCGCCGAGGCGATCGTCTGCCTGCTCGGCGACCGGGTCGACGAGGAGCTGCTCGAGGCGGCGGGTCCGAAATTGCGCTGCGTCGCCAACGTCGCCGTCGGCTACGACAACGTCGACGTAGCGGCGGCCGAACGGCGCGGCGTGGTGGTGACCAACACCCCGGGGGTCCTCGACGACGCGACCGCCGACCTGACGATGGCGCTGATCCTCGCCGCGACGCGGCGGCTGGCCGAGGGCGACCGGCTGGTCCGCTCCGGCCGCGACTGGAAGTGGGGGATGGGGTTCATGCTCGGCAGCTCGTTGCAGGGGCGGCGGCTGGGGATCGTCGGCCTCGGCGGGATCGGCAAATGGGTGGCGCAGCGGGCGCGCGCCTTCGGCATGGAGATCGCCTACCACCAGCGCAACCCGGCGCCGGCCGAGGTCGAGGCGGCGCTCGGCGCCGAGCGGTTGCCCCTGCGGCAGCTGCTGGCCGAGGCCGACGTCCTCAGCCTGCACTGCCCGCTGACCCCGGAGACGCGCCACCTGATCGGCGCCGCCGAGCTGGAGGCGATGAAGCCGACGGCGGTCCTCGTCAACACCGCCCGCGGGCCGATCGTCGACGAGGCGGCGCTGGCCACCGCGCTGGCGGAGGGGAAGATCGCCGCGGCGGGGCTCGACGTCTACGAGCGCGAGCCACGGGTCGAGCCACGCCTGCTCGCGCTCGACAACGTGGTGCTGACCCCGCACCTCGGCTCGGCCACGGTCGAGACCCGCGCGGCGATGGCCGAGCTGGCCGCCCGCAACGCGATCTCTGTACTCAGCGGCCAAGGGCCGCTGACCCCGGTCACGTCACAATGACCCGGTGAGCACCCCCCTCACCCCCACCACGCGAACTGCATCAACTTGTCCACCCAGTAGGTGGAGAAGTTGATGCAGTTCGGGGGGGAGGCCACGATCCGCCACCGGATCGGCGGCGAGGAGACGAGCGGGGCCTCGTCCCGGACCGCGCCGGTCTGGGACCCCGCCAGCGGCGAGCAGCAGGCCGAGGTCTTGTTGGCCGAGCCCACCGACGTCGATGCCGCGGTCGCCGCGGCGCGCGAGGCCTTCGCCGAGTGGTCACAGGCCTCGCTCAGCCGCCGCGCCAAGGTGATGTTCGCCTTCCGCGAGCTGCTCAACGAGAGCGTCGAGGAGCTGGCGCGGATCGTCTCCTCCGAGCACGGCAAGGTGCTGGAGGACGCCAAGGGCGAGGTGCTGCGCGGGCTCGAGGTGGTCGAGTTCGCCTGCGGCATCCCGCAGCTGCTGAAGGGCGAGTACTCCGATCAGGTCTCGACCACGGTCGACGCCTTCTCCTTCCGCCAGCCGCTCGGCGTCTGTGCCGGGATCACGCCGTTCAACTTCCCGGCGATGGTGCCGATGTGGATGCACCCCGTCGCGATCGCCTGCGGCAACGCCTTCGTCCTCAAGCCCTCCGAGCGCGACCCCTCGGCCTCGAACCTGGTCGCCGAGCTCTACGCCGAGGCGGGGCTGCCGGCGGGCGTCTTCAACGTCGTCCACGGCGACAAGGTCGCGGTCGACGCGCTGCTCGACCACCCGGACGTGGCGGCGGTCTCCTTCGTCGGCTCGACCCCGATCGCCTCCTACGTTCACGCCCGGGCGACGGAGAAGCGCAAGCGGGTACAGGCGCTCGGCGGGGCCAAGAACCACGCGGTGGTGATGCCGGGCGCCGACCTCGGCTACGCCGCCGACCAGCTCGCCACCGCCGGCTTCGGCTCGGCCGGCCAGCGCTGCATGGCGATCTCGGTCGCCGTCGCGGTCGGCGAGCCCGGCGATGAGCTGGTCGAGGAGGTCGCCCGGCGGGCGCGCGAGATCAAGGTCGGCCCCGGGCTCGAGCCCGGTTCGGAAATGGGCCCGGTGGTGACCCCGCAGGCGCGCGAGCGGATCGTCGACTACATCGGCCAGGGCGCCGAGGCCGGCGCGCGGCTGACCGTCGACGGGCGCGATCTGGAGATGGACGGCGGCGGCTTCTGGGTCGGCCCGACGCTGATCGACCAGGTCGACCCGGAGATGTCGGTCTACACCGACGAGATCTTCGGTCCGGTCCTCTCGGTCGTCCGCAGTGCCAGCCTCGAGGAGGCGATCGCCCTGATCAACGCCAACTCCTACGCCAACGGCGCCGCGATCTTCACCGGCTCGGGCTACGAGGCGCGCCGCTTCCAGCGCGAGGTCGAAGTCGGGATGATCGGCGTCAACGTCCCGATCCCGGTGCCGATGGCCTTCTACTCGTTCGGCGGCTGGAAGGACTCCCTCTTCGGCGACCACCACGTCCACGGCCCCGAGGGCGTCCGCTTCTACACCCGCGGCAAGGCGATCACCGCCCGCTGGCCGGCCACCAACGCCGCCGGCCCTGCCTTCGGCGGCATGAACTTCCCGACCTCGAGCTGACTCAGGGCGAAGGCGGTTGGCCGACCGCCAGGCAGAGGCGGTCGTAGATCGTGTCGGCCTGCTCCACGGTCATCGTCGGCCGCTGTCGCGAGAAGTACCAGGCAAGCATCCGGGCGGGGAGGATCGTGACGCCACGGCGCTTGGCCGGGACCTTGTCGATCACGTAGGCGTGGCTGAAGACGAGCAGCGCGCCGACCTCCATGCCGGTTATCCGCTCCAGCAGTTTCTTCTCGCCGTAGCTCTGGGCGAGCATCTTCTGGTCGAGGTTGTCGAGCAGGAGACGGCCGCGCCGGCTCTTCGTCTCCACCGTGAAGAGCCCGCCGGGCCCAACAACGACGTGGTCGATGTTTCCCCTCCCGAGGGAGACATCGTGGATCACCTGCCAGCCGTCGGCAAGGAGCCCCTCGAGGATCTCGCCGACGACTTCCTCGCCTTCGGCCCCCTGGGACCAGGAGCCGTAGTCCCGCTTGAACCTGCCGCCGAGAAAGCGCAGCCACCAGCGCCGGTTCGCTTCCATTCGCACGTGCTGCCCAGCCACCCGCCGCGGCTCGATCTCGGTACTCACCGGTGTTTTCTCGGCTGGTGCGACAACCGGGATGAGGCGTGCAGGCGAATGTTCGAGATTTCTCTTCCTTGCAAATCTGAACTTGCGTTGAAGATTTACATGGCTCAGACCGCAGTCTCGAGCGTTCGGTTAGATGTACGGATCCACCTGATCGAGAGAAAGCCGCTGCATGAAGGCAAGCACGTCGACTTCGTCGCCAAGCGCTACCGGCGGGCCGATGGAACGGAGGTCGAGCGGGAGGTCGTCGAGCATCCCGGCTCGGTGGCGGTCCTGGCCTACGACGAGGAGTTCGCCTATCTGGTCGCGCAGCCGCGCGAGGCGGTCGAGGAGGACGAGCTGCTCGAGATCCCGGCGGGGACGCTCGACGTCGAGGGTGAGAGCGAGCTGGAGTGCGCCCAACGGGAGCTGGCCGAGGAGGCCGAGCTGCGGGCCGAGAGCTGGAGCCTGCTGCACGTCATCTACCCCAGCCCCGGCTTCCTGACCGAGAAGGTGACGATCTTCGAGGCGACCGGTCTCTCACCGGCGACTGGGGAGCGCGACGACGACGAGGAGATCGAGATCGTCCGCCTGCCGCTGGCCGAGATCGAGCAGGCGCTGCCGGAGATCCGCGACGCGACGACGGTCATCGCCCTGCTGAGACTGAAGGAGCGGCTCCAGGGGTAGAGAGGGGCTTCTGTTCCTCTTTTTCTCCAACAACCTCGGCTGCGCCGGCTCACTGCTCGTCTCGGCCGTGGTCACCCTGATCCTGCTGCTGCTCTTCGGCGTGATCGAACTCGGATAGCCGGAACAGGTCGGCGAGGGCGATGTCCAGGCCGTAGGCGAGGCGCCGCAAGGTCCCCCAGTCGGCGTCGATCGTCCCGGTCTCGACCTGGCGCAGCTTCTCGACCCGTACCCGCGCCCGCTCGGCGAGCTCCCCCTGGGCCAGGCCGGCCTCTTTACGCAGCCTCCGGATTGCCCGGCCTAGGGCGACGTTTTGTGGTTCCCGGGGCTCTGCCACTCGCCCTGGGACGCTACAGGCGCCGCTGGCGTCGCAACGCGAGCCAGCTGCGCTGCGGCGTCGCTGAGCACCGGTGCGCCGTGCGAGGTGAGGATCAGCTCGACCGGTAGGTCGAGGGCGGGACGCAGCGCGGAGCGGAGATCGCCGAGGTCGGTGGATTCGGGCAGCCAGGAGGCGGGGCAGGTGTGCAGGCCGGCGCCCTTTTCGCCGTCGCCGAGGAGCGCGTCGCCGACGATCAGCGCCCGCGAGCGCGGCTCCCAAAGCAGGACCTCGCTGCGGGGACGCGCCTTCAGCGCGGCGAGGCCGGCCGGGAGCGGGTCGCCGGCTCCGAAGACGTCGGTGACCGGGACGCGCCTGGCGATCGCCGCCCGGTTGCGCGAGTTGGCCCAGACCCGGGTGGCGGGGAAGCGGGCGGCGACCTCCGCGGCCGAGCGCGCGTGCCAGTGGATCGTCAGCAGCACGTGCGGCTGCCGGTCGCCGAGGGCGCGCTCCAGCCGGTCCCACTGCTCGCCGGCCAACAAGGGATCGACCAGAACCAGCTCGGCCTCGGAGACCACGGCGACCGAGGCGACCTCGCCCTTCCAATCCTCGTAGCGGCCGGTCCAGCGCCAGAGGCCCGGCCGCAGCTCCTCTCCGAGCATCGTCAGTGGCGGGGGCGCTGCCGGACCTGGCGGTCGCGGTCTGCGATTTCCCGCATCCGACGGCGAGACTCGGCTGCGTTGGCGATGGTGAAGCTTGCGAGGAATCTCATAATTGCCTCCTTCTGGTAGCTGCGACACTGGCTAAACCGATTTGCCAGTGTCTCCAACACTAGCTAAGATCATTAGCTGGTGTCAACCCCTTCCGATAAAGCCTCGCTTACTCCTGACGTCGAGTTGATCGTCGAGTTCGTCAACACCCGCGACGTCGAGGAGGAGACCGACTCGATCGCCGAGCCCGCCGCCCTGGAGGCCTGGATCGCAGAGAGGACGGGGGAGCCCGCCGGCAGCCTCGAGCCGGATGACGTCAGCCGAATCCAGTTGCTGCGCGAGTCGCTGCGCTCGCTGCTGCGGGGAAACAACGGCGAGAGGATCGCCGCCGCCGAGCTGACGCCGCTGCGCGAAGCTGCCGGGCGCACCCGGATCCGGACCGCGTTCTCGGCCGACGGCGAGCTCGAGCTCGTCCCCGCCCGCGCCGGTCTCAGCGGCTTCGAGGCCCGCCTGCTGATGGCCGTGGAGCACCTTCAGTGCCACGGCGCCTGGTCCCGCCTCAAGGCCTGCACCGAGGACTCCTGCCAGTGGGCCTTCTACGACACCACCCGCAATCACTCCCGCACCTGGTGCTCGATGGACGTCTGCGGCAACCGCGAGAAGACCCGCCGCTACCGGGAGCGCAAAGGCACCGGCGCCTGAGCGGCGTCCTCAGGCGCACCCGCGCGCTTGGCCCCCGGCTTGGTCCGCTGGCAGAGCGCCTCGAACTTGTCGAGCAGCGCCTCCAGCCTTGTCAGCGAGGGGGCCTCGCGGCCGAGCGGTTCCTGGTGGGCGCCGCCGGAGACCTCGCGCATCGCGACGTCGATCTCCTCGGCAAGCGCCGGCGTCCAGCGGATGCCGTGCAGTTTCTGGACGCGGATCGGCAGCGCCTGCCGCTCGACGACGCCGTTCAGCAGGTAGATCTCGATCAGCCGCTCGTAGCCGCGCCGCAGGTCCAGCAGCCACTGTTGAGCCCGGCGCCCATAGCGCGAGTCGCGCCCCTTATATAGGGGCCGCAGCTCGCTCTTCAGCTCGTGGCGCAGCGCCCGCAGCCGTTCCATCGGCGAGCGCGCCTGCCACGGCAGCTCGGAGCTGACCACGCCGACCTCGCCGTCGGCCCGGGTCAGCGCCTGCGATCGCGGCTCGACGCCGAGCTCCTCGGCCTTCTCCAGCAGGTAGGCGACGAAGACGAGGTCGTGGGTCAGGACCACGACCTGCCGCCCCCGGGCTTCCTCGGCGAGCCGGGTGGCGAGGTGCTCGCGGCGCTGCTGGTCGAGTGAGGAGATCGGGTCGTCGAGGACGATCGCGCTGCGCTCGCTGCTGACCCGCAGCTCGGCGAGGAAGAAGGCGGTCGCCAGCGCCGTCTGCTCGCCGGTGCTGAGCACCTTCGCGACCCGCTCGCGTCCCTCGCCGCGCAGCTCGAAGCGGACCGACGGCTTGCCCTTGCTGGCCGAGGGCTTCAGCTCGACCCGCTCGGCGATCGGGTCCAGCTCCTCGATCTCCTCGGCGAGCGCCTTCTCGAGGCGGCCGGTGATCGCCAGCCGGCTCAGCTCGCCGATCCGCTGGGAGATCTTGCGGGTGGAGAGCTGGCCTCGCGCCTCTTCCCAGGCGGCGATCTCCGCCACCGCCGCGAGGTGCTCGCGCACCTCGCCGAGTGCCTCTTCGACCTCGCGCCGGGAGCGCAGCTCGCCCAGGCGCCGCTCGATCCGGCCGCGCTCCTCCCGGTCGCGGAGGACGGCGAAGCCTTCGGCTTCGGCGACCTGCACGGCGGCGAAGTCCCGCAGGGGAGTGAGGTCGAGCTCGCGGCCCGGGTGCGGCTCGGACCTGCCGGTGGCGATCGAGAGGCGGTCGGCAAGCGCCTCGAGGTCCTCGTCGACTGTCGCCCGCAACTGCTCGCCGGCGGCGGCGACCGCGATCTCGGCGGCGTGGAGGATCTGCTCCAGGTCGGGCAGGCCTTCGAGCCGTTCGGTCAGCACCAGGTCGACCTGGCGGACCTGCTCGCGCAGCTCGCCGGAGACGAAGGCCTCGAAGCGGTGCATCCGCGCGTGGGCCTCGCCGCCGAGCCGCTGCTGGCAGACCGGGCAGGTCGCGTCCTCTCCCTCGCCGGGGAAATCGCCCTCGCCGGCTTCGACGAAGCGCCGCGCCGCCTCCCACATCGCCCGCCACGCCTCGCCGCCGGTGCCCGGCTGGGGCTGGTCGGAGAAGGCCTCGGCGGCGAGCTGGTCGACCGCGTCGGTTGCCTGCGCGAGGCGCGTGCGCAGCTCGGCGATCTCCGCGAGCGCGAGGTCGTCGAGGCGGTCCCAGGCGCCCTGCAGCTCGTTCGCCAGCCTCTTCACCGCGGCGCCCCGCTTGCGCGCGGCGCGCTCGAGCTCCTCGCTGCGGTCGGCGGCGATCGTCGCCGCGGCCCGCTCCAGCTCAGCCAGCTCCTTCCGCTCCGCCTCGCTCAGGCCGGCGAAGTCCCTCGCCTCCTCCTCGGTCAGCTCGCCCGGCAGCGGCGGCATCGTCTCGCGGCGGGCGGCGATCCGCCCCGCCAGCTCCTCGGCCAGCTGGTCCTGCGCCTCGGCCATTTCCTTCAGCAGCCGCAGCGGCCGCGGCGTGTGCTCGATCGCGTTCGTCTTGGAGATGTGGACGTCGGCGCAGCTGGCGTCGAAGGCGGTCATCGCCGAGAGGATCCGCGGCGCCTCCCCGTTGAGGTCGACCTCCAGCACCCGCTCCTCGCCGTCGACCGCGAGGACGAACTCGGCCGTCTGCGGCGCCTCGGCCTTGCCAGGGTCGAAGACGTCGTGCAGCACCTCGCCGACTTCCGCCGCTCGGCAGACCCGGCGGCAGAGGCGGCCATAGCCGCTCTTGCCGGCGCCGTTCTCGCCGAAGACGATGTTCAGGCCGGGGCCGAAGCGCAGCCGCTGGTCGCCGGCCAGCCGGTTGACGTTCTCGAGGTTGCGGATCTCCCGCAGCTCGACCGTCCCGTGCTCGGCCTCGTCAGCGGGAAGGTTGGCCAGCTCCAGCGGCGCCAGCTCCGCCGCGCCCGCCTCGCCGCAGAGCACCGCGAGCACAGCCGCCCGCCCCGCCGCGTCGAGCGGGCCGTCGCAGAGCTTTCGCATCAGGCCGCGCTGCCAGCCCGGCAGCCCCTGCGACCAGTTGAAGATCCTCCTTTGCAGCAAGGCGTCCTGGTCGGTCACAGGTGAAGCTTTTCAGACCCGGCTTCTCCCCTCGCCGGTTACGGTTTCGGCACTTCGAAGAAGACCTGCACGCTGCGGCCGCGAACCCCCTCTTCGCCCGAGCCTTCGAGCCGCTCCCTGCTCCGGTCCCGCACCTCGAGCGAGGCCTGGAAGGCGTCGAGGTGGACCTTCATCATTTCGGCCCAGCCCTGCTCGTCGAGGATCACGGGCAGTCGGCTCAGATGGCGGTCGACCCGCGCGTCGAAAGTGTCGTCCTCGACCGCTTGGTTGAGTTCGCCGATCACGACGCGGACGATATGGCGGGAGATCGTCCGGCGTTCCGCCTGGCTCATCCCCGCCCAGTCCGGGTCTTCGATCCAGTTCGTTTCCGAGCTGTAGACGGGTTCGAGCGAATCCCTGACCTTGCGTTTCGCGACGATCTCCACCAGGCCGGACAGTTCGAGCTGCCGGAGGTGCTCGACCACCACCTCCGCTCCCACCCCGACCTTGGTGGCGAGGGTCTCCGGGGTCGCGGGTTCGTCGTTGAGGGCCTCCAGCAGCTTCGAGAGGACGACCCGGTAGGGGAGATCCGCCCCGCCCGCGCCCCGCCCCGCCCCGCCGCCGTTCGCCGCCGCCGCGGCCGCTTCGGCGCCGATGAACGGGGCCAGGGTCATATAAGTGCAGATCGGCGCCAGGGCCGGCAGGGACGCTGCTCCACCCCGCCGCACCTGCCGGTACATCAGGCCGTAGACGGCGCCGGCGATCGCCTCGAGGCCGACGCTGGGGAGCTGGAAGCGACGACCGCCGCCTTCGATCAGCCCGCCCAGCGGCGCCAGCGCCCGCGCCCGCCGCTTCAGCGCCGGCACCCCCGCCCCGTAGATCCCGACCGTCATCAGGTGCGCCAGCGCCGGGCGCGTGGCGAGGAAGCTGAACATCGCCCCGAAGGCGGCCCGGACCCCCGAGGGCCAGTCGGCGCTGCGGTCGAAGGCCGGCATCACCGCCGCCACGACCTGCGCCCCAGCGCCGTCGATCGCCGCCATCAGTGCGTCGTCCTTGCCGCTGAAGTTGGCGTAGAAGGTGGTCGCCGACATCGAGGCGCGGGAGATCACCTCGTCGATCGTCGTCTGCGCGTAGCCCTTCTCGGCGACGACGACGGCCAGCGCCCGCAGCGCCCGCTCGGCGTGGTTGTGGGCCTCCAGGTCTTCGGCGCGGGGTGCGGGCGAGCGCGTGCCCAGGCGCAGCGGCACCGGCGGCGGGCGGTAGGAGAGCATGAACTCGGCGACCTCGTCCATCAGCGCCGGCAGCTCCGCCGTCGTCCCGCGGCCGATGCGGTTGCGGGCGATCTCCTGCAGCGCGCCGACGTGGGCGGTGAACATCTCCTCCGGCATCCCGGCGCGCTCGGGCGACTCAAGGCTCATCTGCTTGGCGAGCGATTCGAAGCCGGCGGTGGCGTCATCCAGCGGCTTCAGCGCCTCAGGGCCGGCCGCGTAGGCCTCGATCAGGCACATGCGCGCCGCCGCGGGCTGGTTCGCGATCATCTCCGCGAAGGCCTTGAAGCCCGAGGCCGCGCGCTCCTCCCAACTGGCGTCGCTGACCGCGGCGTCGGCCTCCGCGGCGACTTTGACCGCGAGTGCGAGCACCGCCTGCACGGCTTCCAGGAAGCAGGTCTGCTTGTCGGCGAAGAGGTCGTAGAAGGTCCGGCTCGAGACCCCCGAGAGGGCGACCAGGTCCGAGACCCTCGTCGCCGTGTAGCCGCGCTCGGAGACGCTCGCCACCATCGCTCCGAAGATGCGCTCGCGCTGGTTCTGGGCAACCTCCTCGGCGCGGTTGCCGGGGCCCGGGCGCAGCATCCGTCCGCGCAGCTGTTCCGAGCTTCCCCAAGGCGTGGCGACCATCCCGACGGCGGACCCTAATGGTCTCAAATTGTCCACGACTTCCCTATATGAACAGTTTTGTTCATTTTATGATTCTAACCTATCGTAGGCGACACTTTCCCTCTCGCAAAGCGAGTTTTAGGCATAAATGGTGAGTATTCCCTTGTTCGCTTAGCCATCTTTAGCCTTGACCCAGTAGTGACCAATGTGTATCTTCGCCGCCAGCGAGCTAGAGCCGGGGGACTTCGGCGACCGCTCGTTTGGCAGGTCGAACTCACAGGGACAGGGCCATGGCCGCAGGGAGCGGCCGAATCAGGGGGCCTCAGGGATGAAGGAGAGAGTTTTGGAGAGCACGCCAGGTATCGCGAGCATGCGCGGAGGATTCGCCAACGGGCGCAAGCGTTCGAGTCGACATGTCCGCGGTCTCCTCGCCACCCTCGCTCTCTCGATCTCCGCCCTCGCGCTGACCGCCGCCCCGGCGCTGGCCGCGCCGGAAGCAACCACCCCGATCGTCTCCAATGTCTCCTACGCCTCCTTCCACGTCGAAGGGTCGTGCACCGTGGGCTTTGGCGCCTGCGAAGTGCAGGTCTCCACCGACAACTCCAGCTGGGTCACCGAGTCTGAAAATTGCTGCACCCCTGCAGCGTCCTTTCAGGCGGACATCCCCCAAGCCGGGTTCCCGCCGCTCAAAGGCGGCACCAAGTACTTCGTCCGCATCGTCGCCAGGGACTTCGGCGAAGGCGAAGCCACCTCCCCCGAACCCAATGCCTCGTTCGAAACTCTCCCCGTCGACCCCCCCTCGGTCGTCTCTGTAGACGACGCCTCCAACGTCCTCTACAACGTCGCCAAAGTCAGCG
>Ga0068851_10001259_pt1 | contig 11028 bp, 9 predicted proteins | sample KBSCornC12_FD_66588 | JGI IMG/M metagenome (GOLD analysis project Ga0068851, IMG submission 66588) | Corn rhizosphere microbial communities from Kellogg Biological Station, Michigan, USA - KBS Corn C1-2 | ecosystem: Host-associated > Plants > Roots > Rhizosphere > Soil ...
GACTTGCACTATCCGCGTCGCAACAGCTTCAGCAGCTCGAGACACGAAGCTGTACGGATACCCCAGGTAGGCGATATGAATCTGTCCGGCTGGTCCATGCTCGGAAACGATGTCCCACGAATTTGAAGCGACATTGAAATGTGGCTTCTGTTTCAGGTCTCGTATGATTGGACCAAACTCCTGGTCACCACTGGAACCACTGAGCAGTTTGATGCCTGGCGTGTGGCTCATGGGCCAATGATCCTCGAACGGGTTGCGACCCGAGCATCCCAGCACGCAATCACAATTCAGCATTAGCTCCTCGAGTGAGTGCAAACGAGTGATTCTATTGCGTAGCGATGCAGGCACATGCACGTCTGCGTTCGAATCGTAGAAGAATATCGGGTTACCCGACCTGCGAAGCAGGTTTGCGACTCCCCTGCCGATACTTCCCAGGCCGATGATGCCGACCCGATCCCTCTGGAGCGATCCGTGAAGGAATTCTGTATCGACTTTTTCGATCAGGTAGTGGGAGAAAATCGGTCCTGCGATCTCGAGTTTCACCCCTGCCCTGGCCCATGCGATCACTGCAAAGGGCGGTGGTGTTTCTTCAAAGAGAACCATACCCCGCGTCGTTTGTTCGACGCCGCACACTGTGTAACGCCGCAGAATCTCGGGAGGTACGCTAACGATGCAGCCTCCGCCATCGTCAAGCACGATGATTCGTTTGATCCGGCGCTCGGAGAGACGTTCAGCAGCGACTTGCCAAAGCGTGCTGATATCTTGTTGGAAGAAAGAATGGAATTCTCCGGGTTCCGGTACAGAAGTCTTGACAACCGTAATTCCGAGATCTCGCAGAGCCCGCATCACCTGAAGATTGTTTGAATAGACCTTACCGAGTGCAAAAATGTTTCTTGGATTGACACCCATCGCGATGACGGAACGCAGGAGGTCGAAGGTCTGCAGGAGCATGTGCTGCACCGAGACAATCGCTGTATCTTCGCCAAAATCGAATTGAGCGTCTCTCGCGCAATCTAGCAACGCTCGCGTGACTTCCAAAGGATAGGGTTGTGGCTGTGACATAGCTTACCCGGCTACCAGGTTTGTAATGGATTAGATGTTCGCGGGGAGACTTCTGTGTCGGAAAACCTGCTTCTAATCTATATGGCGTAGGAGTCAGAACATTTCAGCAGATAAATCAGGTGTCCTTGACACTCGTTAAACTGGATTGTTAGAGTGTCCGGTCTTTTTGTGCACTAAATCCGAGTCTATGTAGACACAAAGGAGCTGTTTTGACTAGCGAATCCGGATACTTGTTTACCTCTGAGTCTGTTACCGAAGGCCATCCAGACAAAATCTCCGATCAAATCTCTGATGCCGTACTCGACGCTGCGTTGAGTGCCGATGCGACCGCGCGCGTTGCATGTGAGACGCTCGTCACGACCGGTTTAGTTGTTGTGGCCGGTGAGATCACCACTGACGCGGTGATCGACTATTCGAAAGTCGCGCGCGAAACCATTCGCGAGATCGGTTACACGCGAGCGAAGTACGGCTTCGATTGCGATACGTGCGCCGTGTTGTCAGCGCTCGATCGCCAGTCGCCCGACATCGCAATGGGTGTGGACACCGGCGGCGCCGGCGACCAGGGATTGATGTTTGGCTTTGCGTGTAACGAAACGCCGGAGTTGATGCCTCTGCCGATTCAGTTAGCCCATCTTCTTGCGCGACGTCTTTCCGAAGTACGCAAGTCAGGTGAGTTGCCGTATCTGCGTCCCGATGGAAAGTCGCAAGTGACGGTTGAATATCGCGACGGCAGGCCGTTTCGGGTCGAGGCTGTCGTCGTTTCTTCACAGCACGACCCGAATGTGACTAACGAACAACTCCGCTCCGAGATCGAAGAAAAAGTCATCCGCCACACGGTTTCGCCTGAGCTCCTCGACAAAGACACGAAGTTTCATATCAACCCGACAGGAAGGTTCGTGACTGGTGGTCCACAGGGAGACGCCGGTCTGACGGGACGAAAGATCATCGTCGATACGTACGGTGGTTATGCGCCGCACGGTGGTGGCGCGTTCTCCGGAAAAGATCCGACGAAGGTGGATCGCTCGGCTGCATACATGGCACGTTACGTCGCGAAGAACATCGTGGCCGCCGGGCTCGCGGATCGTTGCCAGGTCCAGCTTGCGTACGCAATCGGAGTTGCGGATCCCGTTTCCGTGTCGGTTGATACAGCGGGAACTGGACGCGTCAGCGAAGTCGCGCTTGCGAAGCTCGTTCGCGATAACTTCGAACTGACGCCGAGAGGAATCATCGAATCACTTAAGCTGCGCAGGCCCATTTACAAGGCGACTGCCGCTTACGGACACTTCGGGCGCAATGAAGAAGGCTTTTCGTGGGAACAAACCGATAAGGCCGAAACTCTTCGCGCGACCGCGGGAATCTGAAAGATCTTATTACTAGAGGACTAATCAGACTATGAGTTCTGCACCGAGCGTCGAATGCGACGTCAAAGACATTGGTTTGTCGAATCACGGCAAACAGCGCATTGAATGGGCTGAGCGTGAGATGCCCGTTCTTCGTCTCATCCGGGAACGATTTGCGGAAGAGAAACCGTTGAGCGGGGTCAAGCTCGTCGCCTGCGCACACATCACGACTGAGACCGCAAACCTCGCGCGCGCACTGCAAGCTGGAGGCGCAGAGGCTGTGTTGATTGCTTCCAATCCTCTTTCGACTCAGGACGACGTAGCCGCGGCGCTCGTCGCGGAATGGGGAATCCCGGTTTACGCCATCAAAGGCGAATCGACCGACACTTACAACCGTCACGTGAGGACCGCACTCGATTCTCATCCTGACATCATTATCGACGACGGATCCGACGTTGTTGCGACGCTGCTGAAGGAACGCGCCGATCAGATCAAAGAGATCATCGGCTCAACTGAAGAGACAACCACCGGCATCCAACGTCTTGAGGCAATGGAAAAGGCTGGTGTGTTGCCCTTCCCTTCTATCGCCGTCAACAACGCACAAACCAAACACTTCTTCGACAACCGTTACGGCACGGGCCAGTCGACTCTCGACGGCATCATCCGTGCGACAAACATCCTGCTCGCCGGTCGCACGCTCGTCGTGGTTGGGTATGGATGGTGCGGCAAGGGTGTGGCGCTGCGCGCGCGAGGTATGGGCTCCAATGTAGTGGTTACAGAAGTCGATCCGATCAAAGCGGTCGAGGCGGTGATGGATGGATTTCGAGTAATGCCCATCGGCGAAGCTTCATCGATTGGCGATATCTTTGTGACCGTCACCGGCAATCGCCACGTCATCGATGGCGAACATTTTTCGAAGATGAAGGATGGCGCGATCGTCTGTAATAGCGGACACTTTGATCTGGAACTCAACCTCGTGGCTCTGCGCGAGATGGCTGGTGCGCCGGCGACGATTCGTCCATTTGTCGAGGAGTACAAGATTCAGTCGAGTGGTCGCAGGATCATCGTGCTGGGCGAAGGCCGGTTGATCAATCTCGCGGCAGCCGAAGGACATCCGGCCAGCGTGATGGATATGAGTTTTGCGAACCAGGCGCTTTCGGTTGAGTACCTCGTGAAGAACAAGGGGACGTTGCAGCCCGGTGTTCACTTGTTGCCTGCTGAAGTAGATACCGAGATCGCGAGCCTCAAGTTGCGCGCGTTGGGGATCTCAATCGATATCCTGACCGCCGAACAGCTTGAATACATCTCGAGCTGGGAAACCGGAACGTAGCCACAAAAGTCAGCCACAAAAAGGCACAAAAGGCGCATAAAGATCTTTCTTGTGCGCCTTTTGTGCCTTTTTGTGGCCTAAGTTCGGACGCGGGAGAGGAAGTAGGTCCCGGCTGCGGTGAAGATTACCAGAGGCGACCATCCGGCCACGGACGGTCGCAGCATTCCGTAGTTTCCGAGTTGCTGAAACCCGCCGCCCACCGCCCAGTAAGCAATACCAACGACAACGGCCGCACACAGCGCGATTACAGTTCCCTTCCTTCCAAACGACACCGCCAGCGGCATTCCGATAAGAGCCATGATGATGATTCCGAACGGGCCCGCGTATTTCCTTTGCAGCGCAACAGCCAAAGCGGAAACGTCCATTCCACGTTGTTTCGCGGCGTTCAAGTAACTCTTTAAATCATTTGCGCTAAGTTGCGACGGCTTATCGATTGTCGGCCGAAACACTGCCGGCGCTTCAACTCCCGTAAAAGTCGTCTCGGCTTCAGATCGGCGTTCGACCTCCATGCCGTTCAGAGCGAGCGTCTCAGCATCCGTGATCTTCAGGACGTTGGCATCAGACCACACGCCGCTTTTCCCGCTGACTACCTTCGCAAGGTGAACGGCTTCGGCATCGAGCTCATAAATCGTCGGGTCGACGAGTTTTCCATCTTCATCAAACTCGTAGGAGTAGAAACGTCGAGTTTCGGTTGAGGCAAGCCATTGCCGTCCCGTGCGCGTCGTCGCACGCGCTTCGCCGCCGCGGATTCTTGCACGCAGTGCGTCCTGCTTCATGTTCGTTCCGGGCATCACGCGCTCCTGAACGAGCCATGAGCCGAATGCTATCGCGATCGCGAAGATGAGTCCGGGGAGCATCAACCGGTAGACACTCTGACCCGACGCCCACCACGCGATCGCCTCCTGCCTTCTCGCCAACAGCGCATAAGTCACGAGCACCGAGATCAGCATCGTCGCGGGGAAAAGTTCGACCGTGATCAGCGGAAGCAGGAACAGCAGGTATCGTGCGACAAGACCTGCACCCGCCTGCGTTGCGCCGATAAATCGCCAGAGCTCAAAGAGAGTGAAGATGTTGAAGATCGCTGCGAGCGCGACAAAGCAGACGACGAAAGTCACTGCCAGCGACCGCAAGAGCGTTGCGTCCATCAGACTCGGAAAGCCCAATGCCGATAAGCCGCGATGCGATTTTTGACGAGCTTGTGCAGCCGGCGCGGAAGACTTCTTCGCACCGCGCGACAAAATCGCACCCGACGAGATGAATGGAACTCGATTAACCAACAGAAACAGTAAGCTCAAACCGAAGACGAAGACTGTCGCGAACCATGGTCCAACATAGGGAGACACCGTCCCGACGCGTGACATCGACTCGCCGAGCAGCGAGGTCAGATAGTAAACAATCACGACCATCAGCGTCAGAAGCACACCTGCGCTGCGCCCTCCGCGTCGTATTCGCAACCCAAGTGTCGCCGCGAGGAACGAAAAGAAAAACGGCGCAACAGAAAGCGCCGCTCGCCGATTGAGGATTCTGATTGCTTCCTTTTGTTGTTCAGGCGTTCCGGAATCGGCCCGCTCACGCAGCTCTGCCCAATCCATTGAGTCCGCGTTCGTGTCTCGCTGGTTTAGTCGCTGCACGATGTCGGAGCGACCAGTGTTGATGGAGAAGCGCAACTGATCCGAACGTTCGACAATGTAAGACTCTTTATCGCCCGGCGCGCCTGGAGTGGTTTCGCTTTTGGGCTGACCTGCGGTTTTCGCAGTCGGAAACCTTGTCGCAAGCACGTCGGTCAGAACCAGTTCGGATTGTTCGCCTGACGAATCGATTCGTCCCGAGCGAGCTGTGAAGACTTCCGTAGTCTGGTCGGAGCGTTGTGCAAAAATAAAGACGCGTCCCCACGTGCCCAATTCTTTGTTGCCGTCACGCACGTAGATCACGTAGCGCGGCAGTGTGCTGAAGGTTCGCGGCTCGACTGGTGAATCGAGTTTCGCGAGTGCGCCCTGAAGCGCGATGCGCTCGAGATCGCGTGCGGCTTCCGGCGCTTCTTTCAGGTGCAGGTAGGTTGTGGCGCCGGTGAACACGAGTCCGATTAACAATGCGGGCCAGATCATGGTCCATGAGCCGACGCCCGCCGCACGCATCGCAACGATCTCGCTGTCGCTGCCCATGCGCGAGAACCCGATGATGATGCCGGCGAGCGTGGCGAGAGGAATCGAAAACGTCAGGACGCCCGGCAATAGCGCCGCGCCGATGCTGCCGAGAAGTGAGAACGGAAGGTCCGCGTAGATGACAGCCTCTGTCAGACGTGCGGCCTGTTGCGCCAACAGGATTGCAGTGAGCAGCAGAAGCGATAGAAAGAGGTACGGCACGATCGCCCCGACGATGTACCGCGGGATTAAGAAGTTTCTGCAGTTAAAGTTTCGCTTTAACATCCTCGATTCTGTTTCACGACTGGTCCAGGTCGCGCCTCACGATCCCGGGCGGATGCGTGGGATGCGCTCGAGGACTCGGCCGATGAGTTGAAAGGTCAACTCAGCCATCTCGCGTTTCGTCTCCTTCGGTACTTCCCTCGCCTCCTCCGCGAATTTCGCCGGCGCCAATCTCTCTGCGGCTCTTAACTGCGTATGCAGCCGCTTTGAAATCGCGCCTCCTCGTCCGCTCGTGCATTCCGGACAGCGCAGCGATTGATCCGTTCCCAGGTAAACCGCCGTATCACCGGTCAAAGCCTTGTGGCAGTTGGCACACGCGCGCAAGTCAGGCAGGAAACCTTCCAGCTTCAACAGCCAAACTTCAAAGTAGCGAAGCACTGAATCAAGATCTTCCGGATTCTCCGCCACGGCCTCGAAGCACGCCAGCGCCATGCGATAGAGATGCTCGTGTGCCTGATGTGGTGGTGAAAAATCGATGAGCAGGTTGCCCATGTACGAGAAGCCAGTGAGAACCGACGCGTTCGACGAAAGGTTAAAGCGAGACTTTAAGATCTCTACTTGTCCAAACGAAACGAGCTCCTGATTTTCCTTTTCGTAGTACGTGAGGTTGATGAGCGTGAATGGTTCGAGCGCGGCGCCAAAACGATTCCTGAGTTTTCTGCAACCCTTCGCGACTCCTCTGATCAATCCCGCTGAGCGACTCAAACAGACGACAATCTTGTCGGCTTCCGCGAGGTTGTACGTGCGTAGGATCAGCGCCTCAGTTTCGAATAGAGCCATTGTGTGGCGGTCACCACGGGATAAAGTAGAGGAGCCAGCCCAACGCCAGGCCGATCACGATAAACTCGGCGAAGACTTTCACACCATACAGCCAGCGCTCACGGTCGTCTTCTTTAGTCATCGCTCCCAAAATTACGGAAGCAAGCGCAGCGAATAAACACATTACGAGGAAATGTCTCACGGCTTCCTCCCTGCTGCGATGTCGAACGCGTCAAGCATTGTCAGGTAATTCAGTAGTCCGGCGATTAATAGAAAGGTGTTGCCGTATTCGTAAGTCGCACGTGCGGCTTGCACCGGGTCGTCGGCGAAGCCGATTCCGAGCAGCCATGAGACGATGTAGAGCGCGCCGGTCCCGATGTTGGCAATCATTGGTGGGACCTGAAGAAGCGTCGACGATCCTTCGGCGGCTGAGAGGTCAAACATGTGTCCACCCATTTGCAGACCGATGAAGAAGCTGAGCCAAACGGCGCCACCCATTAGAGCTGCTCGAATCCATCGCTTTTGCAGTGCATGACCGAGGCCGGGGATGAACCAGGCAACGACGCCGATCATCCACGCGTTGCCGGGGGTCGGCGCGACCTCCTGAGCCTGCATACGTTCAGTTTTAACCAAATCAAATCCTCCGAAAAGCTAACGTGCGTGATTAAGGTTTTACATTAAAGCCACATGCGGCACAAGCAAGGCTCACAAAGAGCTTTAGCCGTCGGCATGACGACCTTTAACGTCGTACCTCAACACTCAATACAGCAGATACGGCGCGCGTAGTTCTTTAAACTCGGTGAGCCCTGCTTTTGTTTCAGCGACGATCGCGTCGAGCTCGGTTCCGTGTTCAAACGCCTCCCTGATCTTTGCGGTTCCGCTGATCACGTCAAACGGATTTTTATCGAAGACGTACTCGTACGGCGGCACCTTCCAACGAAAATCATTCGGGTACATGTCATGCGCAAACTTCGCCATCGCGATACCCACGACCCACGGCTCGAATGATTCTCGGTCGATGACGTGAATCTGCACCCCGCCACAACTCACGCCCGCATGCTTCTGAAAAGTCGGTTGAAACACGCAGCTTCTAAAAAACACGCCGCGCAATCCAAGCGCGTTCAGGGCTTCGGCATACGCATCCGGATCGATGTACGGCGCGCCAATGAGTTCGAACGGTTTCGTTGTTCCTCTTCCTTCAGAGATCTGTGTGCCTTCGAAATGCACCGTGCCCGGAAAAACTGTCGCCGCATCGAGCGTCGGCATGTTTGGCGAAGGCATCACCCACGGCGCATCGGTGTCGTCGTGCCAGAACTCACGCTGCCACCCAACCATCGGAATCACTTCCAAATCACATCCGATCTTAAAGTGTTCGTTGAACATCTGCGCCAGCTCGCCGACCGTCATTCCGTGACGAGTCGGCAGCGGAAACTGCCCGACAAACGACGCATATTCAGGTTCGAGGATGTTCCCCTCCATGCTCGCGCCGTTAATCGGATTCGGCCGGTCGCAAACGATGACTTTCTTCCCCAACCTGCGCGCCGCTCGCATGCAGTTCGCAAGCGTGTACACAAACGTATAGATGCGACAGCCGACGTCCTGCATGTCAAACACGAGCACGTCCATATCCTGAAGCATCGAGTCCGTCGGCTCTCTCGTTTCGCTGTAGAGCGAATGAACCGGCAAGCCAGTTTTGCGATCTATGCTATGACCCGTTTCGATCATGTTGTCCTGGACGTCGCCGCGGATCCCGTGCTGTGGACCAAACAGCGCTCGTAGCTGGATCTCAGGATGCTCGTGCATTACATCGGCTGCATGCCGGTAACCGTGGTCGACCGACGCCTGGTTGCAGATCAACCCTACGCGCGCGCCTCGAAGCGAGTCCGTTTGTTCAAGTAATCTCTCAAGTCCTAGCTGAACAGGTTTTACTAGCTTTTTCATTCGCACTTCTCTCTCGAGAGTTAAAGTCATACTTGAGACTCCTCACAATCGCAAAACTTAGCCGCACAAAACTGATCCGCCATTGACGTTGAGCACCTCGCCCGTGATGTGATCCGCCCAACGCGTGCACAGAAACACGATCGGTCCGGCGATCTCTTCCGGCGTTGCCATCCTGCCGATGGGGATTGTCTTATTGATCGACTCGAGCCGGGCTTTGTCGTCCACGACGTCTTTAGTCATCTCGGTTTCGACCCAACCAGGCGCGACGCAGTTAACGTTGATCCCGAAGCCTGCCAACTCGGGTCCGAGCGACTTCGTAAAAGAGATCTGCCCACCCTTCGCCGCGGCGTAATTAGAGACGTTCGCTTCGCCGCGTTGACCGGCCGTCGAACTCACGATCACGATGCGTCCATATCGCTGCTGTTTCATAAAGGGCACGGCGGCGCGACAAACCGACCATGTGCCCTTGAGATTGATGTCGAGCGTTTTGTCCCAGAGTTCTTCAGAAATGGCTTCGACTGAATCACCTTCCCAGATACCTGCATTACAAATCAGAAAATCTATCTTTTCGAAACGCTCGATCGTTTGCTCAATCAGTCGCTCCGCCTCCTCCAATCGCGAAACATCGGCTTGAACTGCTACTGCTTTGACGCCGTGCGCGCGTGCCATCTCGACAGTAGCCGTCGCGGCTGATTCATCGCGCACGTAATTAACCGCGACGTGCGCGCCACAAGAAGCAAGCAGCGCGACGACGGCCTTACCAATACCTCTGGATCCGCCTGTGACAAGCGCGACGCGATCTGTTAAAGCGAGGTCTGCTGGATTCATGCGGGCGTGGTGATGGATTCGCGTGCTGCTTTGGCCTGGTTCACAAACGACTTGAATAGTCGTTGAGACAACGCATCATCTCTCCAACCAAGCTCAGGATGCCACTGCACCGCCAAAACGAATCGATCCGGCCGCGGATCTTCAACCGCTTCGATGACACCATCGGTCGACCACGCGGTCGCGACCAGATTTGCGCCAAGCGATTCGATTGCCTGATGGTGGTGACTGTTGACTACACCGTCGAGCGTCCCGGCAATGTTTGATAACTTCGTTCCGTCCGAGAGTCTGACGCGATGCGAAGCCCTGTCGCGAGGCACGCCCTGCTCGTGCTTGATCGCGTCTTTCACTTGCGATCTGATGTCCTGAATCAAAGTCCCACCGCGCGACACGTTCAGGATCTGCATACCGAAGCAGATCGCGAGTGTCGGCAGTTCCCTTCTCTCCGCGGCCTCGATCATCAACAGATCCGTTTCATCTTTGATGGTGTGGACTGATCCGAGTTCCGGATGAGGTTGTTGCCCATACCTCAGGGGGTCGACATCCGAGTCGCTTCCCGGCAACAAAATCCCATCCAACCCATCGACAACCGCGTCGACGTAGTCGAAATTCGGGATGAGACTAACCTGTACGGGAGCACCACCAGCGGCCTCGACAGCCTCGCTGTAGTGGCGTGAAAGGTAGAATCGATCAGTTGCGAGTTCGATGCGCATCGGAATGCCGATGCGGGGTCGGTTCTCCATGGGGCCTATCATAACTCAACGAAACTCTCTGCGTAACTCTGCGTATCTCTGCGACCTCTGCGTTAAAAATAAGATCTAACGCAGAGTTCGCAGGGATACACAGAGTTACGCAGAGAAGGCGTCCTTGACTTACATTCAAACGAGTTCCTATAGTCTCATTAAAGAAGAATGCAGAAACAAAACAATAAGGTGCGCAGCACTACGGTGCTGCTCGTACGAAAGGACGCTCGCGTTGCGCTTGCGGGAGACGGGCAGGTGACGCTTGGCGAAACCGTCATGAAAGCGAGCGCAAAAAAGGTCCGCCGGCTCTATAACGATCAGATTTTAGCGGGGTTTGCCGGCGCGACGGGAGACGCTTTCGCGCTTCTGACGCGGTTCGAGAGCAAGCTCGAGCAATATCACGGAAACCTGGAGCGCGCGGCGATCGAACTCAGCAAAGAGTGGCGCACGGACAAGGTGCTGCGACATCTCGAGGCGCTCCTGGTTGTCGCCGATAAAAAAGCGTCGTTTCTTTTGTCTGGAAATGGCGACGTGATCGCGCCCGACGAAGGCGTGCTGGCGATCGGATCTGGTGGCTCTTACGCTTTAGCCGCTGCCCGCGCGTT
>Ga0068851_10001264_pt1 | contig 11009 bp, 15 predicted proteins | sample KBSCornC12_FD_66588 | JGI IMG/M metagenome (GOLD analysis project Ga0068851, IMG submission 66588) | Corn rhizosphere microbial communities from Kellogg Biological Station, Michigan, USA - KBS Corn C1-2 | ecosystem: Host-associated > Plants > Roots > Rhizosphere > Soil ...
AGCGTCCGATCGAGCCAGGTCGCGGCATCGGCGGTCGCCAGTTCCCTGGCATGCACCGGCGCGAGCAGACTAATCTCGACGGGCTTGACCATCAGCTGCCTCCGTTCGAAGGCTTCTACCCACTCCAGATGATCGGGTGCGATCGTCCAGCTGCCGTCGGCATCACGTTCGACCACTCCACCTTTTCTGCGCATGGCTTCCAGCCGGCGGACATGCGCCTCGACGAACGCTTCGCTGGCGGCCGGGTCATGCCGGAAATGAGCGTCGGCATCATAGCGTCCGCCATTGGTCCCAGCCACCGTCGCAATGGTGCGATCAACCTCGCGAACGACAGGTACCGATGGCCTGATTTCGACCACAGCGCCGGAGGCAAGACCGGCATCCTCACCTCTGACCTCCAGCCCCGTTCCATTGGCCGTGCCGATCGGCACATAATGGGTGCGCCCGTCGATCCCATCGATCAGCAGATAATGGCGGTCATCCATCTCGTCGGCGAGACCGCGCGTCAGCACGCGTCCAACGATCGGCTGAGCGCCCGGCGCAGCCGGATCATAAATGACACGATCGGCGCCCGCGCGATCGAGATTCAACCGCGTAAATTCGCGCTGCATGGTGCGAATGATATCGCCCCGCTCTCCCATGGTGCGGAGTACAGTTTCCAGATCGGGATCGAGCCGGTATCGGCCGGTCGGCAGCGGCTGTGCCAATCCCATGCGGGCGAGATGCGCCAGCCGGTCAGCCTGAAGGTCATGGTTGAGCGGGTCGGCAGTTGCCGGCTCCACTATGGAATTTTCAGCGCCGCGCAGCAGCGCGCGATCGATGGATGTCAGCCGTTCCTGCGTGATTTCGGCGCGACGGGAGAGGATGATTTCCCGGTCGGTCCGAGGCCCCAGATCCAGTTCGATGAGGTCAGCCGCGCGCTCGCGCAGTCCCCGCCCAATATAGTCGCGGCCAATGATGAGATTATCTCCGCGCTCGTCGACGCCGCGCAACAGGATATGGCTGTGCGGACGCCCCGTGTTGAAATGATCGACCGCTACCCAATCGAGCCGCGTGTTCAGATCCTCTTCCATCTGTGTCATCAGACGGCGAACCAGCGGCTTCAACTCCTCATAATGCTCGCCATCTTCGGGCGCGACGATGAAGCGGAATTGGTGGCGATCCTCGCTGCCACGGCTGAGAAATTCCTTCCCGTCCGCCCGGTCCTGCTCCGGCCCGTAAAGCGTGCTCCGTTCTCCCGCCCGATCAGTGCCGTCGCGCTGAAGATAACGCAGGTGCGCGGCGGCCCGCCCTGCCCCCTTTCCGGCAAGCCGAACGATGCGCGCTTTGACCACCACGCGGCGCTGCCGAAAAGCGCCATGCTGGTCGCGGCTGGCCAGCAGCCGGCCGACCCCGGCGCCGCGCCCGTTGCGGTGCCCGGAAAAGCCGCCTTTGCCTTTGCCGCCTAAGCCAGCGCCACGCGCCAGATTGGCGGCGGCAATGACGCGCCCGGCATAGCGGCGCATCTTCGGCCCGCGCGATGCATGCTGGCGGCCGAGCCTCGGGGTGAATTCATCATCATCGGCCATCGCATTCATCCTGCGCTGGCCCCACTCGCACGCCATTGTGCTGCATTGGCCTGCTGAAAGAAAGCGGTGCCGCCAAAATGCGTGAAAATCCGCCATTCCCACGGTCAACGGCACTGTTCTGACCGGCTCGACACCAAACTGGCACCAAGAAAAAGGATGTGCAGACAAGAGGTTAAGCGGCCCATGGTGCCGTCACCTTTATCTTGCCTTACGCACTATCCCACTCGTTTCCGCCACCCCCACCAACCCCACATGTCAGCCAGCGCGATGGTGCCCTCTGTCACCATGACAGCCTGAGGCCGCTCCCAGAACTTCCTGCCGCGAACAAAAAAGCGCCCGAAACAGCGCTGCATCGACGCCGTTTCGAGCATGGCCTGTATCACCCGATCGTCTCCGAAAATGCCCTCGCGAGCCGGTCGCGTTCGGCCATCGCAGCCTGCAATTCCGCTTCGATCTGCTTCGCCTCACGGCGGCTCCAGCAGGCGCTGAGTTCAGCGCGCAGTTCCTCGATCTGCTGTTCAACCAACATACCAACCTCCATCATCTTTGCGAAAGATGGAAAGCTCGCCCGGGGTGGAGCGGGCCGGGTCAAGGACCGCGAAGCAGCCGCGCCAGCGGCGATGGGGGTCACGATTTTTCGCGGCGGGAGCGCAAGCGGACGCCGCGAAAAATGGTGGGGCCCCGTCGTCCTTGAGGCGGCCCGTTCCGTCCCGGTATCATCGGACGACCTGAGCGGATTACCCTTTCCCCAACGCCCGTCCAGGGGCGCGTCCATGCCGGACGCGCCCCTCTTTGCTACCAGGCGGCAAGCCCCATCCGACCGCTCGCGGTGCGAAAATGATCCGGATCCAGTTCGACGCCAAGAAAAGCGCGACCGCACAGGTGCGCCGCTTCCAGTGTCGATCCCGAACCGCAGAAGGGATCGAGCACGATATCGCCAGGATTGCTGAATGCCTCGATCAAGGGCGACAATATCTCGATCGGCTTCTCGGTCGGATGCCTCCGGTTGCCCGTATAGCGCGGCCAGTCGATCATATCGGCTATGGTTTGGGCCGGAAGGTTCGGACGCCCCTTCGCGAGCAGGAAAGCCTGCTCATGCTCGTAGCGCAGAAAGCGGGTCGATGAGGCATAATGTTTGCGGAAAACGATATGGCCGACCGGACGCAACCCGACGGAGCGCCATGCTTCGACGAACTTCTCCACCGCGCTCCAACCATAGAAACTGATGGCAAAGCGGCCCGATTTGAGCACGCGGGCGACCTCGGCAAAGGCCGGAACCAGCCAATCTTCATTATCGTCATTGACGACCCTGCGCCCGTCACGGGACCGATAATGACAGATATAGGGCGGGTCGGTCAGCACCAGATCGACCGCCCCATCGGGCAGCGATTTCAACCGCTGGCTGCAATCGCCATGGGCAATGCGGTTGCGCGGAACAGGCAGCGAATGTTGCCGATAATTGGCCGAACGGTCGCCTTCATCTGGCTTCGTTGACATGCTTTTCACTCCTGATGCGGGGTCGGCACCGCTATCGGCGCCTGACCCCTGCCTCGCGGTGAGCAGCGGGAGTGACGGGGGCAGCGGGAATCTGCCGGGGTGGTGCGGGCGCAGGCACAGCCGAGCCACGGCCCGGCCGATTGCCGTTGCGGGGGAGAGAGGGCAGCGTCCTCTTTCTCCTCCAGAACAAAAATCCTGCACCGACATCGCGGCATCCGGCATGGGAGAATTGAGCGTCAGCAGGCCTGAAAACTCTGCGAATGAAGTGCCAGCGCCCAGGTGAGAATGGGTTGGCGCGAACCGGTCGATGGAGCCGCCCGCTCATCTCCGAGACGCACCAGTGGCAATTGCGTCAAAAGCGCTTGCGCAGCGCGAAGAGCGGATCCAGCGATAATCCGTCACCTTCCGGTCGGTCCTTCGCTGTCCCACCGGTCACGCCATTGGCATGATAGACGAAGAGTGCAGGTGAACTGGACGAGGGTGGATCATTCCTCTTTGGCGGCGGCGTTGCCTGAGCCCACCGAGTTCCCAGTGCCGCCGTAATCGTCGCCATATAGGCGCGGGTTTCAGGCGGCAACGGGCGCCCGACCGACAGATAATCCGCATAGCGCGCGGGACCGGCATGATAGGCACCGAACAATCCCGGATAACCGAAGCGCATGTGCATGGCAGCGAGATAGGCGGTGCCGGCGATGATATTATCATGGGGGTCGTGGGGATCAGGCCCCAGTCCATATTGGCGTCGCATGTCTGCCCAGGTGCCGGGCATCAGCTGCATCAGCCCCATGGCCCCGGCGGAACTGGTGGTCGGCCTGCCACGCCATATCGTGCGGCCTCCGCTCTCGGCGCGCATAACCGCTTCGATCCAGCGGCGATCGATACCAAACCGCGCCGACGCCTCGACAATATCCTCCGCCCAGCGCGCGACGGGATCGGCACGCGACGGCGTCGAACAGGCCAGCAGGCCCAGCGCGAACGCCAGCCGGGCACGACTCAGCGCACCCATAGTGACGTCGCCTTTCCAATGATCTCAGCTTCACCGACCGGCCCGAAATAGCGGCCGTCGAATGACGATGGGACATGGCTCATGAGCAGAAAATAGCGGCCCGGCCGCAGCCCTTCGCAGCCCTCCCACCAGGGCATCGTTCGCCCCAGACTATCATGTGCCAGGCGCCGCGCGATCTCTTTACCGCCGATCGTCACCCGGTCGCCGCGCGCGCAGACGATGTCGCCCGGAACGCCCACGACCCGCTTCACCAGCGGCACGTTCAAGGGAAGATAATGCCGCCGCGCGGCGAGCAGCCGGGCCGGATAAGGCGCCCTCGCCACCACCATGTCGCCCCGGTGAAGCCCCGCGCCGGGCGAGAGCAGATAGAAGCCGACCGGCGCGCTGGCGGTGGCATTCCAGAGCAGACGCGGCGGCGGCGGGAAGACGATGGTCAGGCCGAGCGCAAGGCCACCCAGCCCCAGCCAGAGCGCATGACGACGCAGGCGACGACGGCGCAAGCGCGCAGCGCGCAGCGCGTCGCCCCAGGCGAACAGGGGCATATCGCGCGACCGGTTCATGCGCCCCCTCCCGACTTGCGGGCAACGGACCAGGCATCGAGATCATCGATATGATAGCGCCAGCTCCCGCCATGCAGACGGCCAAGCGGACCGCGCCCTTGCAGCCGCAGGCGCTTGAGCGTGGCGGCACCGATACCGAGATGAAAGGCCGCCTGCTTGGCGGTGAGATAGGGGCAGGTTTCGCGCGCGATCTTCACGCGCGCCGCAAGCGCCTTGGAGGCGTTGTCCTGCCGGTCTGTCGCGTCATCATCCATAGCCGGTTCCTTCGCAGATCCGGCCTTGTCGCCGGGACATAGGGGGTCAGATCGGCTCCTTCTGGGTCGATCCGCACCATCCCGGCAGGGTCGGAAAATGGGGGGCGCTTATTTCGACCCCCCTTAGCCGGCGTCCGCGCACCGGCGGCCATGGCCGCCGGTGCGTTCCCAGCCGCTCAGTCGACCGGGTTCCAGATGATGGCATAGGCGTCGTCATCATCCTGCCCGGCAGCCCGGCCGAGATTGGCGTAGAGCCGGCGAGGCCCGAATTCCGGTGCCGCGAGGCTCAAGGACACATAATCCTTGCCGGACATTTCGCCGCGCCGGATCCAGCCCGCGCCGATCTCGACGCCACCCGATGCGACGACCCGATAGTCGGGCTGGCTGTCGCCATTTTTGCGGTTGTTGGGGATGATCTCGATGCCGACGCGGATCGAGAGGGTGCGCAGCTCGCCCTTATAGCCATTGCCGTTGCGGGCGGCATAACCGATTGCAGCCATTTGCTTTACTCCACTTGCGCGCCCGCGAACCATTTCCGGGCGACAGCAGGCCGCAAAGGCCGGGACGAGCAGGCCTCCCGCACCGCAGGCCGGAGCGATCAGCGAAGGACCGGGCGGCAAGCCTTATTTGAACCGCGAGGAGCCCGTCAGGGCGGGGAAATAAGGCGCAGCCACCCGGTTGCGGGAGGACAGGACCGGCCTAAATGCCTGCTTTCCAAGGCGCCGGAATGATACGCGGGCGAGCATGGCGGAAGGGCAGCCATGCGATCCTCATGCGCCCCAAAACCATTGTCTTAGGGCGGACCACGCCACGCTCCTCCCGCATGGCGCTTCTCCCAAGAACCGCAAAAATGGCGATGATCAGCGCGTTCTTCCGACCAGCGGGTGCACAAGTCTTTTCGAGAGGCCGGGTGGCGGCGATACCGCTCATGCGTGCCTTGAAGTCTCGAGCGAGTAGGATTAAATCATATCCGTAAGGAGCAACCTATCCATGCGCACGACCCAACAGTTCAGCGTAACCCTGCCGAACGACATGGCAGCGCAGGTCCGCGCCAAGGTAGCGTCGGGCGAATATGCGAGCGAAAGCGAAGTGATCCGCGACGGATTGCGCGCGCTCCAGGCGCGCGACCGGGCCGTCGAGCAATGGCTACGCAATGAGGTTGTTCCCGCCTATGATGCCTATCGGGCCGATCCCTCTCGGGGCATATCGCTCGACGATGTGCGCGCCGGTCTCGCCAAGCGTCACGAGCAAGCCGCCAAGCGCGGCTGAAGGTGGGATATTCGATTGTCTTCACGCCGGAAGCGCGTGACCATCTCGATGCCATTTACGACACTATCGCGGCCGCCGCATCCCCGGACATCGCACAGCGCTTCGCCAATGGCATCCTCGATCATATCGGCACGCTGACCGACTATCCTCGTCGCGGAACGATGCGGGACGATCTGCGGCTTGGTCTGCGGACAACCGCTTGGCGTCGTCGGGTGACGATCGCGTTCGCGGTCGATGAAACCGCGGTAATCGTCGTCGGGATTTTCTACGGTGGCCGCGATTTCGAGGCTCTGTTGAGTGAGGATAGCTAGAACCGCGAGGAGGGCGATGCCCGGCCAGCGACGATCATCCCCATGACGGAGCTTCCACGCCCGATACGGGGCCTGGCCGCAAATTGTCTGGCGTTGGGCGGAGGGAAGCCGGAACCGCCAAGGCAGCTGGCTCCCTCTGGCGCGGCCAAGAGCCTCTGATCCTTCGGCCTTCTGCCTTCGAAGCGCTGATCTTCCGCGCGCCGCCGGACGAGTGGATAAGCCCCTGTTTGGATAGGAAATAGTGGCGGACAAGGGGTTTCCAGCCCCCGGTTTCGCAGCTATCCTGCGAGGCGAAAGGGGCAAAATCCATCCTGTCCGGCCAGTTCTGAGCGGCCGGATGGCCGCGACGTGGAGCTATAGACTATGCGCCTTTTGATTGCCCTTATCTTTCCCTGGCTGACCTTCTTCACGATCGGCAGGCCGCTCGCAGGCATCGTCTGCTTTCTGCTCCAGATCACGCTGATCGGATGGCTGCCCGCCACCATCTGGGCCGTCTATGCGCTCAGCCAATATAAGACCGACCGGAAGATCGAGCGCGCACTTGCCCGCAACGCTGGAGCGATCCGCTAGACTTCCTGCCTCTCTTAAACAAAGCAGCGCCAGCCCGTCAGGGCCGGCGCCACATTTTTGATGAAGCTGGCCGGTCTCACCAGACCAGCCATGCCGATCCCCGTTACTCGGCGGGCGCGGATTCCACTTTCTTCCGGCCGCGTGCCTTCGACGGCGCGGGCGCCGCCTCCCCCTTGGGCTTGCGGCCAAGGCCGATCTTGACCGCAAGCGCCTTGCGTTCCTCGGCATAATTGGGCGCGGTCATCGGATAGTCGGCGGGCAGGCTCCATTTGGCGCGATAATCATCGGGCGTCATGCCGTAGCGCGTCATCAAATGGCGCTTCAACATCTTCAATTTTTTGCCGTCCTCCAGGCAGACAATATAATCAGGCTTCACCGAGGCGCGGATCGAAACCGCGGGCTGGAGGGGCTCAGTTGCCGGTGCCGCCGGCGCGGCCAGACCTTTGAGCGCGCCATGCACGCTGCCAATCAGGGCTGACACATCGCCGAGCGCGACACTGTTGTGGCTGACATGCGCGGCGACGATATCGGCGGTCAATGTGATCAGGAGGTCGGTATCGGCGGAAATCTCGGTCATTCAGGCGGCCCTATGTTTCGATGCTATGAGAGCGCCGGATAGTCGGCCCCCGGGCGGTGTCACCCCTCGAAGAAATGAAATGGGCAAGAAGGCGCTGCGCGATCGGCGAGTTTCGAACTCCTGAAAGCGCAGTGATTCGGCCGCCGATCAGCGCCGATGGATCACCATGCCATGTTCTCCGCAGAGGCTGCACACGCCCTTCATCCGTTCATAGCCCTGGCTCCCCGCCAGTTCATGGCTCGCCTGTGCCGCAAGCGCGGCTTCCTCCAGTGCCAGCTTCTGCGCGATGCATAGATCGCACACCGGCTCGGGCGCGAGCCGCGCGACGAAGCGCGCCACATCGTCCAGAATCTTCATTATCTGCCCCTGTTCTTGTCGAGCGGACCCATGCGGGATGACCATGGCTCAAGGCAAGAAAAGATGCACAAATCCGCGCGCCCAAGCCGGAACGGCGCGGGCGCGCGGCGGATTTTTCGGAAAACCGTCCAAGGGAACGGAGGGCGGGACCGGTCTACGGCCCCACCCTTTCCATCATGCAGCCAGCCTCTCCTCTCCATCCCCCGCGCTTTGTTCGGGCCTGTCCGCTTCCCGTCCTTCGGGATGGGGCAGCGCCGCGCCGCCCTGCGGCGGCACCGGATCATCCTCCCTCTCCTCCGCCGCGCTCGCGGCGGCGCAGGCCGCCTCATGCGCCCTCACCGTCCCGACGCCGCCGCGCGCGGTATAGGCCGAGGGCGGGAAGGCCATCCAGCGTGGCACCCATCCGGCGCGGACCTGCCGCCCGCTTGCCCCGCGCAGATGATCGCCCAATATCCGGCGCTGGGTCTTGGCCTTTTCCTTGGCATTGGCGGCGGCGACAGCATCACCCGCCACATCGGCCAGCAAAGCGCTCAGCAGTTCCCGGTCCCGCAGAAGGTCGAGAAAGGCATCGTCACCCGTCCACCATTGGCCCATGTCGACGCCGAGAACGAGACCGACCGCCTCGACGGCCATGCTGCCGCTGGCGAGACATTCCCCCATGGCGACCGCGACGATATCCATGAGCGCGGCATCGGGGAGGTCGAGCATCCGGTGGAACAGCGTCACAAGTTCCGGTGCATCATGCCCCCTGACAAGATGCGGCTCGTCGGCGTCAACCCCCAGAAGCGCCAGCACCGCGCGCCGCCGCTCGTCAAAAACCGCTTCGCCCCGGCACTGGCCAAGGCTCTGCGCCACATCCTCGTTGCGCGCGGTCTGCGGGTCGGGCTGCACCCGCCAGAGCGACGACCCGGCGATGGCATGGGCCAGCATCAGCCGGAGCGCCACGCCGGGCCGGTCGAGCAAGGCCGCGCGTACAGCGGCGTGGCGATGGAGGTCGACATAGCAGTTGAGCGTGGAGGTCAGTTCGGCGCGAGCGATCTTGGGCCTGTCGACTTCGCCCTGCCCGGACGCCCGCCGCTGCGCTTCCTTGCGGCTGAGATAACCTTCATGGATGATCGCCTCGCCATTGGCGCGCAGATCGACATAGACCCGCCCGCCCTTGCGCTTGGGTGCCTTTTCATATTCCCAGGCCGAGAAATGCTCGTTCGGCGGGACAATGACGACATCGCTCCACCCGGCGTCCAGCCACAGGTCGCGGCGGCGCTCTATCTCCGCCTGTTGCGTGTCCCAGAAGGCCGTCGCATCGGAAAAATAGGCATCGTCTCCGAACAGATCAGCGATCACGACCAGCCCGCTGGCCTCGACATCGAACAGGGCATGGCGCAGCGGGATCGACTGGCCGCCAAACAGCCATGCCTTCAACTGATGGCCGGTCGGTGCATATCCATCCTCATCGTCAAACAGGGCCAGCCACGCGCGCTGCTGGCTTTTGGATGCAAGGGTCAGGTGGCGCACGGTCGCACGGTCGATCTCCTCGCGGGCGTAAAGCTGCCGGATTCGCGGCAGGAGGTTGCCGAGCGCAAGCACCCGCCGCACCGCGATTTCAGGGAGACCGAAGGTCGCGGATATATCATCCACCGTGCGGCCCTGCTTGACCAACCGGGTGAAGGCGTCCCATTGCACCACCTCGTCGGGGTCGAGCCGGGCCGCATTTTCAATAAGCGAGGCTTCGATGGCATCGGCATCGTCGCCCTCGTCCAATATGGCGCAGGGCAAAGCCGTGCATTCGGCATCGGCCTCGCCGTCCGCGCGCTGTTCTTCCCGGACGGTGCGCGCGGCATGGAAGCGGCGGCTTCCCGCGATGATCTCATATTCGGGCGCAGAGCCGGGCGTGTTGGCGTTCGTTGCCGTTGCCGCTTGCGTGCAGGGCCGCACGATGATGGGCTGGATGACACCGCGCTTGCGCACGGTCGGCAACATATCGCTGATATCCGGCGCTTTCTTCGCATAACGCATATTGGTCTTGCTGATGCACAGCTTGTCGAGCGCGATAAATTCGAGTTTCATGGGTTTCACTTTCATTTATACGATAAGCCGATCCCGCCGCGAAAGACGGTCAGCGTCGATGCGCTGCGGAGCCGGTTCGGGATGGGCGGCAGGCGGCCGCCCGCGCCTTGCCGCCGATCAGGGCGGCGGAAGCTCGTCAGTCCGCCGCGCCGTCAGGCTGCGGGCGAGTAGGGTCTGGGCTTGCAGGATCGATCCCGCGCGGCGGGCCATCTCCGCCCAGACCGAGAGCGGGTGCATCGTGACAAAGGCACAATCGCGCTCGATGCGCAGGCCATAAGGCAAACGGATGCCCTCGATCTCGCGGAGGGAGAAATATCCGAGTTCCGGGCATCCAAACCCCAGATCGGCAAGGCCGAACAAGCTATCGCCATCCTGCGCCAATTCAGTGACCAACCAAGTCGCCGGGCCAAGCGGATTGAAGAATTTGGCGAGCGGGCAGGGATCATGGCCCGGTTGCTCCGCACTGCGCCGTGCCTCGGCGCGCAGCTTCGCACGCAGTTCGTCGGGAAGAAGGATCATGCCGCCCTCCCCTGTTCTGCGCCGGTGTCACTCGCCGGAGCGTCGCGCTTGGTGCCGCCATCGCAGTCCCGCGAAGCGCGATGCCGTTCGAGCAGCCAGTCGGCGGCAAGGCTGGCGGCGCGGGCGGCACGGAAGATCGCCCGACTATCCTCCCGCAACACGGCGAGCCATCTCCCCAAATAATCGGCATGACGCACGGTCGGCACGATGCCAAGCGATGCGCAGAGGAAAGCCGATCCCATTTCAGCATTGGGTCGGGAGGGTCGCGCCTCGATGAGGACACGCCTCTCCCGCCCACCGAACCGGACGTGATAGTTTCCCATCATCCGGCTCTCCGTGCTTGCATGTCGCCGCTATCGAGCGGCGTGAGTTGCCCGGCGTGGAGCGCCTTGTGACAAGGCAAGCAGAGGACGATGCGTTTGCGCCGCCGTGCCGCCGCGACCTGTTTCCAAAG
>Ga0068851_10001270_pt1 | contig 10999 bp, 11 predicted proteins | sample KBSCornC12_FD_66588 | JGI IMG/M metagenome (GOLD analysis project Ga0068851, IMG submission 66588) | Corn rhizosphere microbial communities from Kellogg Biological Station, Michigan, USA - KBS Corn C1-2 | ecosystem: Host-associated > Plants > Roots > Rhizosphere > Soil ...
ACGAGCTTACGTCTCTCTTTCAACACGACGTCCGCAGCGCGATGGATCAAGTTGTCGCCGAGGCCGTGAGCGATGGCCGCGAGCGTGCGCATGCTGCATGGCGCGATGACCATTCCCAACGTCACAAAAGAGCCACTCGAGATCGCTGCTCCCTGCGCGCCAATGCCGTGATTCTGAGTTGCGAGACTCTGCACATCCTGCAACGAGTACGGAGTCTCATGTGCGAGCGTTCGCGCCGCCCACTTGCTGACGACGAGATGCGTCTCAACCCCCGATCCGTGCAGCATCTGTAGGATACGAACACCGAAGATTGTTCCGGTCGCGCCAGTAATGCCGACGATGAGACGTGCAGGCCTTATCTGTTCCATGTGGAGTCATTCTCTACGAAGTACACAAAAAGCACAAAAGGAAAAGCCGGGCGCAGAGGCCCGGCCTTCTCAAAATCCGAAATCTCGGAACAGTTATGCCTTCACGGCAGCGTACTTCTCGATCATTTTCATAATCGACTCTTTGCTCGTGGCTCCAACCACGCGCTCGACTTCCTTGCCTTCGCGGAAAAGAATCAGGGTCGGAATCCCCTTGATACCATAGCGCTGTGCGGTCGACGGATTGTCGTCGACGTTCAGCTTCACCACGTTCGCTGTTTCGCCGTAATGCTCTGCGACAGCCGCAACAGTTGGCGCCAGCATGCGGCAAGGGGCACACCACTCAGCCCAAAAATCAACCAATACTGGTTTATCGGCGCCCAATACTTCTTTTTCAAACGAGTTATCGCTCACTTCTTTCACAAATTCACTCATGTTTCGCTCCTAGTCTAATCTGCTGATTACCCGGCGCTACGCGCTCGGTTCGGTTATTGCCCCTCGCCTTCGAGGAAATTCTTTAATAGCCGCGCCCGTGATGGATGCCGCAGTTTGCGCAACGCCTTCGCTTCGATCTGGCGGATGCGCTCGCGAGTGACGTTGAAGTTCTGACCCACTTCTTCCAACGTGCGCTCGTGCCCACCGTTGTCGAGTCCGAACCGCAAACGAATCACACGCTCTTCACGCGGGCTCAACGTCTGCAAAACGTCGCCGGCGATCTCACGCAGGTTCGACGTGATCACACGCGCCGCCGGACTCTCGCTCGACTTGTCTTCGATCAAGTCGCCCAACTGCGAATCACCATTCTCACCGATCGGCGTCTCGAGAGAGATCGGATCCTGCATCAGCTTGCGCGCCTTGCGGACCTTATCCACCGAAGTATCCATCTTCTTCGCGATCTCTTCAGTCGTCGGTTCACGCCCGAGCTCACGCACCAGTTCACGCGAAGTGTTCTTCAACTTATTGATCACTTCGATCATGTGCACCGGAATACGAATCGTGCGCGCCTGGTCGGCGATCGCGCGAGTGATTGCCTGCCGGATCCACCACGTCGCATAAGTCGAGAACTTGTAACCACGGCGCCAGTCAAACTTATCAACGCCCTTCATCAGACCCAGGTTGCCTTCCTGAATCAGATCCAGGAACTGCAAACCACGGTTCTGATACTTCTTCGCGATCGAAACCACCAGACGCAGGTTGGCCTCGGTCAACTCGTGCTTCGCCTGCGCGGTTTGCGCTTCGCTAATGGCGATCATCTGGTGCGAACGCTTGATCTCGAGCGCTGTCAGGTGATGCTCGGTCTCGATTTCCTTCAACCGTTTCTTCGCCGTCGCAACGTGCTTTCTGAATTCCTTCTGCTTGTCGGCTTTCAGCCCTTTCCGCTTCAGCTTCTCGGAATAACCTTCGATCTCACGCTCCAACACGCGCACTTCCTTGTGCACCGTACCGATAGCGGAGATTAACCGCTGACGCGCGGCTTCTTTCAGATGGAGACTGCGGATCTCGGTTGCGATTTCCAAACGAGTGCGCGCGAGCTTTCGCCTGAAACGCAGAAGCTTCTTCGAACGCTTGCCTCGCGATATTCTCAACTCGTCGGCAAACTTGTCGAACTCCTTCAAGCCGCGCCTGTAGAGTTGCCGGATGTTATTCAGTCCTTCGATCGTCCACTGCAAATACTCTTCACTGCGATCCTCGTGCTCTTCAGTCTCCATCTGGTCGGAGAACGCAACGACGTCGCGGATGTTGAGTGATCCGGCGGCCAGCTCGTCGCCGATCCTGAAGAGTTCAACTACTGCAACGGGCGAACGCGCGATCGCCTTCTCGGCGCGTTTTTGTCCGCGCTCGATGCGCTTCGCGATCGACACTTCCTGTTCACGTGTAAGTAACGGTACGACACCCATTTCGCGCATGTAGACGCGAATCGGGTCCGAAGTCTTATCCATCTCGCCGGCGGAGAGATCGAGCTCGACCTCTTCGCTCATGGCTTCATCAGATTCAACCGCAGACGAGGACTCCTCGATCAAAGGCTCCTCGATCTCGGTTTCACCACTAGTCGCTCTCTCGAGCGTTTGTAGCACTTCGTCGATGTCTTCGATCGACACGGCGTCGTCGGTCAATTCCTCGCTGAGGTTGACGAACTCGCCAGGAACCGAATTCATGAGCTCGATACCGCTTTGATCTTTTTCAAGCCTGGCCAAATTGATTATTCCTTTCTCGCGGTTCTGTTACGCAGTTCGGAAGGCCCGTGCCCTCCGGCTCTTTGCCCCTGCTCGCAAGTCGGGCAAAGCAAGCTGCTTCTGGTTGTAATGTTTCTTCTTACCATTCTTCTCAATAGGCTTCGATGACACAGCAGCCCCGCAGGGTTTCAAGCGCTGTACCACGTCATTAATTGTTATTTTCTCTAAAACCTTCTCCACCGCTGAATCGACTTCCAGGAGCACGTCGCCCAAAACAATCTCGATATTCACGCCGACGGGGCAGTCACGGCTGGGCGGCTGTTTGTGCAGCGAAAAGACGCCGCTGTATCCGAGCGCGCGGTAAATGTCGAGAAGGGTGGTCTTGGCGGGGTCATTTGCCAGCCGCGAGCCGCCCAACGAACCGGTTTGAGACACGACCAAACCCGCCTCGGCCAGTTCCAACAACATGCGCCGGATCACGACTGGATTGGTATTTACGCTTTCTGCAACCTGTTCGGATTTAAGGGGTTCTTCGCCTGACCAGGCCATCAAACTCAGTACATGTACCGCAACCGCGAACCTGCTGTTAGTCGACATATCAAATCAAAATTCGGGAACGAGGGCTCCGTTTTGTAACCATTATAGTTACAATTTCGATTTTGTCAAATGTTTGTGTGAATTAGGGTTTTGCCACAAAGAAGCACAAAGGAGCTACTTCAACGACGGGGATTTGAGGTCGTGGATAAGGTCGAAAAGGACCTCAACATCGATGGGTTTGGGGACTAAGGCCAGATAGCCTACCGAGAGCGCGTGCTCCCGATCCTCTTCGCTCGCATAACCCGAGATCGCGATGGCAGGCACATCCTTCAGACCGGGTATTAAACGAAGTTGATCCAAAAGCTGATATCCGTCCGTCTCGGGCATTCCGATATCCGAAACAATGATGCCGGGTCGCTTCACAACCGCCTGGTGCAGCGCCTCCGCCGCCGACGCCGCCGTCGTGACATTCGCACCTTCGCGACTGAAGACCGCGCTCAGCAGCTCGAGCGTGTCCGCTGAGTCTTCCACGATCAAAACGTCCAGCCCGTGTAACGAATGAACCTTTTGTTCGACGACCTCTGAAGCAACGTGCTCGGTCGGCGCCAAATTGATCCGCAACGTAAAACACGCCCCTCGTCCCTGCCCCTCAGACTCGGCGTGCAATCCTCCGCCGTGCATCTTCGCGAGCGCATCCGCGATGGCGAGTCCCAACCCCAGCCCACCGTGGCGGCGCGACGTCGAACCATCTGCCTGACGAAAACGGTCGAACACGTGCGGCAGAAACTCGGGCGCAATCCCGACACCCGTATCGGAAACGACAAGCTGCGCCTGTTTGTCACTCATTTCAGTGGCTACACTTACTTTCCCGCCGGGATCCGTGAACTTGATGGCGTTAGACACGAGGTTCCAGGCAATCTGCTGCAAACGCACCGGCTCACCCATCACTACGAGGCTCGAATGCCACAGCGACACCGACAGATCGATATCTCGAGCAGCAGCGGACGCGCGCACAGTGTCGACCGCCGCCTTCACCACGGTGTTCAGATCGGTCGGCTTGGGTTCGAAGTGCAGTTTTCCTGTGGCGATGCGGGAAGTATCGAGCAGGTCGTCGATAAGCCGCGATTGCAGCCAGGCATTGCGTTCGATTGCGTCCAGCGCCTGCAAAACACTCTTCTCGTCGAGCGTTCCGCTTCGCAACAGCTTGATCCACCCGACGACGGGCGTGAGCGGCGTTCGCAGCTCGTGAGAAAGCGTCGCCAGAAAAACGTCCTTTGCGCGATTAGCTTCTGCAAGCTCGACGTTGAGCCGTTTGAGCTCGGCAGTTCGATCCTCGATTCTCTGCTCCAGGTCGAGGTTCAACTGCTGAAGGTCGGTGCGCGCCTTCTGCTCGGCGAGCATGAGCCGGCGGTGCTCGACACCTCTGCGAATCGTGTGCTTCATGCTCTCGATGTCGCAGGGCTTGATGAGGTAGTCATAAGCACCTTCCTGTAACGCTGCGATCGCAGATTCGACTGACGCGAACCCGGTCAGGACTACTGAGATCGTGAGTGGAGCATGGCGCCTGATCCTTGCCAGCACTGAAAGACCGTCGCCGCCTTCCATGTGCAGGTCGGTCAGCACGAGGTCGTAATCGGTTGTGTTGAGCAGGTCGATTGCTTCATCACCGCTCGAGGCGGTATCGACTATGTAACCTTCCTTCTCGAAGATTGCGGCTGTCGTGATCCGCAGGCTTTCTTCATCGTCGACGACGAGCAGACGGGCTTCATTCAAAATAGGAACGAACATACCTGTATCGTCGAGCGGTGAACCGTTTTGATCGATTGATTGACTCATTTCGGCGATTGCTTAGATTCGTTTTCCAAATCTTCCAAAATGGGAGACTCAACCTGAAGTACGATGCTGAAAACTGTTCCGCGACCGATCTCGCTGCTCACTTCGATGCGTCCGCCGTGCTGCCTGACGATATCCTGCGTGACCCACAGCCCCAGGCCGGTTCCCTTCTTTCCGGTTGAAAAGAACGGATCGAAGATGCGATTCAGGTCGTCTTCCGCGATACCGACGCCGCTATCGCTGATTTGGACGACGATCGATGGTTGCAACGATTGCTCGTATCGAAAGGTTGAAATTACCATTTCGCCGTCGCCCTGGATCGCCTGTTGTGCGTTGATGATCAAATTCAGGAAAACCTGCCGCAACTGATCCGCGCGAGCGCGAATCTTCGGTAATTCCTCGTCAAACCGTCTGACGATGCGAATGCGCAGTTGGCGCATCTTCTTTTCCAGCAGAACCATCGTCTCTTCGAGCAACTGGTTCACGTCTACCCAATCGACCTCGCCGGGCCGCCGCGCAAAGCCGAGCATCTGCCGGATGATGTGCGACACCCTCTCCGTCTCTTTTCTCGCAATTTCGAGAAAGCGCGAGTTCTTGTCGCCCTCCGAATTGGTTTGCATGAGGTAGAGAGCGTTTTTGATCGCTTCGAGCGGGTTGTTTACCTCGTGCGCGATCGAAGCAGCGAGACGTCCCACCGCCGCGAGCTTTTCCGACTCGAATAACTGCTGTTCAACCCGGCGTCGCTCGAGTTCGCGAATCTCGGTTAAGTCGTGAAGGATGGAAACCACGGCGGTCACCTGCCCCGTCGGATCCAACACTTCACGTGCGGCTATCTCCATCGGCAAAGACCGGCCGTCTTCCGGATCGATCAATTCGATCTCCGCCTGCCTGCCGGTTTCCGACGCCGATGCGAGAGTTGAGATGAACGACGTGAGTTTGACGGCGTTTGCCCGCACCGCAGCAGCGGCAGGCGAGCGAAAGGTTTCGTTCTCCTGAAACAACAACTGCGCGCGACGGTTGAACAGGATGAAGTTGCCTGCCGAATCACACACGACGATCGGATGGCCCACGTTTTCGATGATCAGGTCCAGACGATCGCGTTCGCGGCGCGACTCCGCTTCGGCGTCTTGCAGCTTGATGAAGTTTCGCGCCAACTCTTCGTTGGCCTCACGCAGGTCTGTCACGTCTCGAAAGATCGATACGAGGCCGAGCGGCTCGCCGCGTGAATTGGCGGCGGGAGTCGAAATCACTTCGAAGTGAATGTCAGAACCTTCAATCGGATCGACCAGCGTGATGTCGCGCTGAATAACCTCCGACGACGAAACCGTCGCGCTCGAGAGATAAGCGGAGAAGAGCAGATCGTTCATCTTCAACGCGCGTCGCTTGCCCTCGCCGGCGTTTGCCGATCCGCTGAACAGATCTTCAGCCCGCCGGTTTTGCAGCAATATTTCGTTGTCGAGATCCGTGAGGACAATTGGGTCCGCAACAGACTTCATGATCGACTCGATCCACTGTCGCTCGCGTTGCAGCTTGGTGACGGAGTTGACGAGTCGTTCCTGGTGGATTGCGAGAGAGGCAATGACACCGACGCGATCGGCAAACCGCTTGAGAAGCTTCAGCGAGATCGGGTCGAGGCTGTTCTCTGTTGCGCCTACGTAGAGAACGCCGAGTCGCGCGCCTGGATCAAACGTCCAATAGTGCGCGGGTGGCCGGGAGTCACCGGAGACGTCACGCGCGGTTTTGGGTCCGATTTCGGAAATTCCAAATAGCGGGAGCGCGAGGATGTCCTGGCGCCAGTGCATCTTGTCGAAGAGAGTGCGTGAACCTTCGTCTTCCTGGAGGGAGATCCAGAGAGGTACAGCATCGTGGATCGCGCGTACGCAGGCAGCGCTCGAGTCGATCGGCATTTCGACTCGAGTGGATTCACCTTCGAAACCAACGGCGGCACGGATTTTCAGCTCTGCGTCTCGTTCGTTGATGATGGCAATGGCTGCTTGTTTGAGTCCGAAAATATTGTCAATGCCTTCGAGGGCCAAAAGCAGACGCTCATTCAGCTTGGGCGTGGCAAGCATCTGCGTCGTCGTCTCGAGAAACGCGTCATACAGGCGCAGGTAGGGGTCGACGCGGTCGGAGTCCCCATTTGATGGGGCGGTTCTGACTGCTAATTCTGCTGGAACTTCTCCCATAGCCAAATAGACAGGATTAACCTGGATCCTGTTTTATTTCTTATCGACCTCGACGGTCACACGCCGGCGTGTCTCGGTTTCCACTACCTCGCCTCCGGGCGTGATTGCTGGTCGAGAAACCGCGGGGGTCAAACCTACTGCTTCAGCGTACTTCAAGTAGGTATCGATTGAGGCAACTACTACCCGCGCTTCGATCGTGATCAGGTCAATACCAACCAGGGAGATTCTGACCCACGCGTCGATGACGATGCCTTTATCCAGCACGCGATCGAGGACGTCTATTAAACTAGTACCGCCTGGGGCTCTTTCGACAGCCATTTGCTTCGGTTCCTTCTTTAGTTAGTTTGGAAAAACGAGCATACTGCGCGAGGATTGAGGGCGCCTCCTTGCCCAATCCTTTACTTCCGTTGTTTGCCTCTCGCTCGCCGCGTCACGGTAGTGCGTGTGGTTACGGTTCCTCCGGCCGCCGCAAGTTTTCTGATCTCCTGTTCGAGTTCAGAAAGCCTTTCGCGCAACTCGAGGTTTTCGGCTTCGGCACGCTCCGCACGTGTTGTCAGGTTGGTGTCATAGCGCCACCAGTTCAAACCGATCTGCTCTGCCTTGTCGATCGAGCAAACCAGCAGACGGATTTGTAACGTTAGTAGCTCTACGTTCGCCAGCGACACTTTGATGTCGCCTGCTATCACCAGTCCTTTGTCAAGAATACGGTCGAGAACATCAACCAGGCCCGGGGGACGGGCCGTAATAAGGGTAGACCGCTCGCTGGACACTATCGCCCTCCACTATCAGGAAGCGGCTTTACTCAAAAAACTTAGATGGCCGCTACCATCGAATACTGCTGCCGGGCAAAACTCATACTGCTAAATCAGGCGCCCGATTGGACCGAGATCGAGATTGAGGTCTTCTTCAGATAATCCAAACTGAGTTTTTAACTCCTGAAGTTTGGCCTCCAATCTCATGAGCGCCAATCCTAATTCTTCGATCTGTTCAGGTGAGAGATCCCCGCCTTCCATGCGGCGGACCGCCTGTTTCTCGAGCAGACGGCGGATGAACTCGATCAAAGTTAAAACCAGCTTCGCCAGACCTTGTTCGACACTCTGGGCATCGACGTTTATTCGCGACGGAAGCGTGTCGGCGACACAACGCAGTTGCTCGACAAACTCCTCGGGGTGCGAAGTTTCGATTTCCGGGTCAGCCGTCAGGGGATTTTCGGGGGAAAGCTCCATCAGCTTACTCCGAACTGCGTTTTAAACTCAAGCTCAATGTTTGCAAAACTATACGGAGGCCACGGCCCGCTCAAAAGAAAGTGCAATTCCGGCCGAGACTGGCACGTTTCTGCCATGGTTTGCCGGTAATTTTTGATTTTCGAGCGTTCGACGAGGTGCGCGGCAGCCAAAACAAGCTTCTCCGAGGGGCGGAGAGTGACCTGTTCAGCGCGGATCAAGCCGCTGATTTGGTCGTGCAACCACGTGGAAATCGTTGACGCTTCCGCTGCGCTTTGCTCGCCGCCGAGGATTTCGCGGCGCTTCTGCGCGAGAAAGCTGGTCCCGGTGCCCTGGTTAACGTTTTCCGCTGGCTCGGATCCGTGGGCCACGGGGTCGCGAATGATCTTCACGCTCATCTCAACGCATCCGCGCACCTCGGCGAGCTTGGTTTCGAGGGCGGGCTTGCGGGCGGACAGATAGTTTACGAGTTGCTGTTCCATCACGAGTGTTCCGAACCTAAAGGGGAGTGGTGTCGTGCGATCGAGTATGCTTCGAATCACTGCTGCATGTGCCAGCGCATTCTCACCGGTTACTTGCACCACGTCGGCGTCCAGGTCGCTCACCAAAACTGAAAAGCCCTCGCACGTCAGCAATCGGACCGGGGCGCCTGAGATGCCCTGTGCTGAATTCTCCAGCACGTCGACGTCGTCGGCAAGGCAGTACGCGTATAACTTCATTCTGTTTGGCGCTTGCGCAGGACTTCGTGTGCCGTCTCGACCGAGCTGACTAAAACGTTCAAGCCGATAAAGATCAGATCGATATCGGCGACGGAGATCGTGATCTCACCGGCGATCACGAGGCCACGATTGAGTACGTGATCGAGTGTTTCAAGGAGTGAGAGCTCATTCTCATCCATGACAGGATTAACAAAATTTGTTTCAAGATTCATCTTGTCAAATCCTGTACAAAATTATAAACCGGCCATGGGCCAGTCAGTTCAATTCGAATGCCCGCGGCCTGGTGCTCCTGGGCCAGGCGCTCGGCCTCGTCGCGAAATTCCTCGAACGCCGCTTTCTTCACGAGAAATGCAAACTTCGCTTTCAGCTCCCCGTGCTCGGTGGTTTCGACTTTCAAAATACGAAGACGCCGTGCGTCGTCGCTGTGCTCTTTCAGTCTCGCTTCGATCTGCTCGACAATGCCGTTCACAACCGCGCGTGCTTCGTCAGCCTTGAGTGCGCCGATCTTTTTCTGTATCAGGTACGACTGTCCCGGCGACGCCTGCTCCGCGAGCTCAACCATCTCTCGCAACACGGGACTCACCGACGTGATGCTCGACATCAACACTGCTCGATCACAAAAAACATTTACGCCCCACTCTTCACGCCCTTGCAGATGCTGAATGACGTCTTCAAGCTCCCGAGCCTTTTCCGTGAGCATCTTCTCGATTCCCGCGCGCTCGAGATAGATCGTTCCGAAACGCAAAGGCACGGCGCTGATTCGTTTAGCGACGTACTCGACCACCGTCTCGTGACGCATCGCGCGAATCGCCGTCCACGTCGCGTCCGTCAGGTGTTCCGCCAAACTCTCCTCGCTATACGTCGCCAGCGGAACACGACTCACAAGCGCCGCAAGGTTCGCGACGGAGATCCACTCGAGTTCTGCATCCTCCTCGATTGCGGCAGGCAGTGAATTCGCGGGCAACTGCGACGCGGCTGCGCTTTCGGCGATACAGTAGACGTAGAAGGCAGGAGCACTCATCTGGAAGTATATTCTCGCGCAAAGGCGCAAAGGCGCAAAGGCGGAACTGAAATTAACTTTGCGCCTTTGCGCCTTTGCGAGGAAATCCCCTCCACGCCTCAAAATGTCTCATGAGATCTTCTGCACCTCTTACCTCCTGTCGCTGCTGAGGCGCGGTAAGTATCTCGACTGACCGCCGCCGAAATCGTGTTCGAAATTCGCCGATCACCTGATCCTGCATCTTGCGACGCGATTTACAAAAGCTGCAATCGGCCGCGGCTTCCGACGGCACAACTCCATTGATCAGCAGTTTGCGCATTGGCACTTGCAGCTTTTCGAGCGACTTCGACAGATCGATCGTCTCCTCCAGACTCATTCGCTCGGGAATCGCCACGCCCACAAACTCGCAACGCTCGCCGTCCGTCAACAACGCGAGTACCTTCTTGATGCTCTTCGATAAAGCCACGAGCTCTTCCGCGACCTGCGTCGCGCGCAACACGTTCTGATACTTTAACAGCAGCTTCATGAACGTCCTGATCCAGGAAAGCGCGACCTGCGGCAGCTCGAGAAAACGAATCAGATGCCCGGTCGGCGCTGTGTCGAGAACGATTGTGTGATAGCGCTCCTCGTCGAGAAGGTCGCTGATGGTGCCGAGTGCTGCGATCTCGTCGATGCCCGGTGGAGTCAGTTCAACCAGTTCTCGCATCGCCTCGCGATCGAATTTGATCTCCATGCGCGAGCCGCCCGACAGCGACGCGAACAACTCATCGGTCCAGGATCGATAACGCTGCTTCAACTCTTCAAACCACTTTCCCGGATCGATCTCCATCGCGTCGAGGTTTTTGTAACCTCCGACCCCGCTCTTCAACTCGCCGATTTCTTCATCAAAACTATCTGACAGCGAGTGAGCTGGATCGGTCGAGAAGATCAACATCTTCCGATCACGATTCGCGCGCGCCAGC
>Ga0068851_10001274_pt1 | contig 10990 bp, 12 predicted proteins | sample KBSCornC12_FD_66588 | JGI IMG/M metagenome (GOLD analysis project Ga0068851, IMG submission 66588) | Corn rhizosphere microbial communities from Kellogg Biological Station, Michigan, USA - KBS Corn C1-2 | ecosystem: Host-associated > Plants > Roots > Rhizosphere > Soil ...
TTATTCGAATCTTCACCAAATCTTCACGCAATCGTTTGAATCGACGAGGTATTTCGAACAGGGCGTTAATCCATGTACATCCCGCCATTGACGTGCACGGTGGAACCGGTGATGTAGCCCGCGCCCGGCGAGCACAGGAAGAGCACGGCCTGCGCGATGTCGTCCACGCGGCCCAGCCTTCCCAGCGGCACGGTCTCGACCAGCTTCTTCACCTGCTCGGCCGCGAGCGCCCGCGTCATGTCGGTTTCGATGAAGCCGGGCGCCACGCAATTGACGGTGATGTTGCGGCTGCCGACCTCGCGCGCGAGGGACTTGGTGAATCCCACCATGCCCGCCTTCGCCGCCGCGTAATTGGCCTGGCCCGGGTTGCCCGTATAGCCCACGACCGACGTGATGTTCACGATGCGCCCGGCGCGCGCCTTCATCATGCCGCGCAGCACCGCGCGCGAGAGCACGAAGACGGCCTTCAGGTTCGTGGCGAGGATCTCGTCCCAGTCCTCGTCCTTCATGCGCGCGAGCAGGTTGTCGCGCGTGACCCCCGCGTTGTTCACGAGGATCGAGACGGCCCCGAATTCGCCCGCAATGGCCTCCGCGAGTGACGCGCACGCGGCGGCGTCGCGCACATCGAGCACGCGTCCCGCGCCCTTGCCGCCGTGCTCGGCAATCGCGCGCGAGATGCCATCGGCGCCCTTCTCGCTCGTGGAGGTGCCGACGACGGTGGCGCCGGCCTTGGCGAGGCCGAGCGCGATGCATTCGCCGATGCCGCGGGAGGCGCCGGTGACGAGGGCCACTTGTCCGGTGAGCATGTTCTATCCCTGCGACGCGGCGGCTTCGAGAGACGCCGTGTCGGTGATGGCGATGCATTGCGGGTCAGCCGCGATGCGCTTCGAAAGCCCCGTGAGCACCTTGCCCGGGCCGCATTCGACGATGCGGTTGACGCCCTGCGCCGCGAGGAACTGGACCGTCTCGATCCAGCGCACCGGATGGTCGAGCTGCTCCACGAGCGCGGTGCGGATGTGCGCCGGATCGTCGAACGCCTGCACCGAACGGTTGTGCACCACGGGCACGGCCGGACTGCGGACCTCGACCTTTTCCAGCTCCATGCGCAGGCGGTCGGCTGCCGGTTTCATCAGGCTGCAGTGCGATGGCGCGCTCATGGGCAGCATCACCGCGCGCTTGGCACCCTTCGCCTTCGCGAGCGCCATGCCGCGCTCGACCGCGGCCCGATGGCCCGCGACCACGACCTGGCCGGGTGAATTGAGGTTGGCCGCCTCGAGCACCTCGCCCTGAGAGGCCTCCGCGCACACTTCCGCGAGCTTCGCGTCGTCCAGGCCCAGGATCGCGGCGATGCCGCCGGTGCCTTCGGGCACGGCCTCCTGCATCGCCTGCGCGCGGAAGCGCACGAGCGGCAGGGCGTCCTCGAAGCGCAGTGCCTCGGCCGCCACGAGCGCGCTGTATTCGCCCAGGCTGTGACCGGCGAAGAAGGCCGGCATCGGGCCGCCGCACTCGCGCCATGCGCGCCAGCAGGCGACGCCCGCCACGAGCATCAGGGGCTGCGTGTTGACGGTCTGGTTCAGCAGCTCGACGGGACCTTCACGCACCATCTGCGCATAGTCGATGCCGGCGATCTCGCGCGCCTCGGCGAAGGTGCGCTCGATCGCCGCCAGGCCGGTGAAGCCCTGCATCATGCCCACCGACTGCGAGCCCTGACCCGGAAAAACGATAGCCAGCATGTGTGGTCTTGCCTCTTCCTGTGCCTCGCGCCCTGCGTCTTTTCTTGCGCCTTGTGCCTTGCGCCCTACCCCTAGTATTTCAACAACACCGACCCCCACGTGAACCCGCCGCCGACCCCCTGCAGCAGCACCGTGTCGCCGCGTCGCACGCGGCCGTCGCGCACGGCGGCATCGAGGGCGAGCGGCACCGAGGCGGCGGACGTGTTGGCGTGGCGGTCGACGGTCACGATGCACTTCTCCGCGGCGATGCCGAGCTTGCGACCGACGCTCGCGATGATGCGGACATTGGCCTGGTGGGGAATGTAGGCATCGATATCCTGCACCTGCAGGCCATTCGCGGCGAGGGCCTCGTGGGCGCTGTCTTCCAGCACGCGCACGGCCAGCTTGAACACCGCCCCGCCGTCCATCTTGAGCGTGGGATCCCCCTGCACCGCGCCGCGGCAGACGTGGCCGGGGGTATTGAGGATGCCCGAATGCGCCCCGTCCGCATGCAGGTGAGTGGAGAGGATGCCGGGCTGGTCCGACGCTTCGAGCACGACCGCGCCGGCGCCGTCGCCGAAGAGCACGCACGTGGCGCGGTCGCTCCAGTCGAGGATGCGCGAGAACACCTCGGCGCCGAGCACGAGGGCGCAGCGGCTCTTGCCCGCTCGCACGTAGAGGTCCGCGGTGGCGAGCGCATACACGAAGCCGGAGCACACGGCCTGCACGTCGAACGCGGCTCCCTTCGTGATGCCGAGCTTCGCCTGCACGAGGCAGGCGCTCGAGGGAAACACCATGTCCGGCGTGGACGTGCCGACCACGATGAGGTCCACGTCGCCAGGTTGCCGGCCCGCGGCCTCGAGCGCGCGGCGCGCCGCCTGCGCGGCGAGGTCGCTGGTGAACTCGCCTTCGGCGGCGATGTGGCGCTCGCGGATGCCGGTGCGGGAGACGATCCACTCGTCGTTGGTGTCGACGAGCGCTTCGAGGTCCTTGTTGGTGAGCACCTTGGCCGGCAGGTAGCTGCCGGTGCCGGTGATGCGCGAATGGATCATTTCACGGCCTTGAGCGGGTCGCGCAACGGCGGCTCCGGGTTCGCGGCCGCCGCATGGCCCAGCACGTTCGCCACCTGCTCGCCGATGCGATCGAGCAGCCCGTGGCTGGCCTCGGTGGCCGCGCGCTGGAGCGCCGTGGCGAAGGCGAGGCGGTCGGCGGAGCCGTGGCTTTTCACGACGATGCCGCGCAGGCCGAGGAGCGCCGCCCCGTTGTAGCGGCGGTGGTCAACGCGCTGGCGGAAGCGGCGGATGACCGGCAGCGATACCACGGCGGCGAGCCGTGACATGACGCCGCGCGAGTACTCCTCCTTGAGGAAGTCGCCCATCATCTTCGCCAGCCCCTCGGAGGTCTTCAGCAGCACGTTGCCGACGAAGCCGTCGCACACCACGACGTCGGTGGTGCCCTTGTAGATGTCGTCGCCCTCGACGTTGCCGTGGAAGTTGAGCGTGCTCGCGCGCAGCATCTCCCCGGCCTTCTTCACCGTGTCGTTGCCCTTGATCTCCTCGGAGCCGATGTTGAGCAGCCCGACGGTCGGACGGGGCTTGCCTTCCATCTCGCGCACCAGCGTCTCGCCCATGATCGCGAACTGCAGGAGGTGCTCCGGATCGCAATCGGCGTTGGCGCCGAGGTCCAGCACGTACACCTGGCCGCCACGGCGTGTCGGCAGCACGGCGCAGATGGCCGGCCGGTCGATGCCCGGCAGCGTCTTCAGCACGAACTTGGCGGTGCCCATCAAGGCACCCGTGTTGCCCGCGCTCACGCATGCCTGCGCGCGGCCTTCCTTCACCAGGTCGATCGCCACCCGCATGGAAGAATGCTTCTTGGTGCGGATGGCGGTGCGCACGTCCTCGTCCATGCCGACGACTTCGGCGGCGGCGACGATGGACGCACGCGACGCATGCGGCGAACGGGCGCGCGCGAGCTCGCGCTCGAGCGGCTCCCTGAGGCCCACGAGCAGCAGCTCGGCTTCGGGATTCGAGGCGAGGAAATCGAGGCAGGCCGGGACGGTGACCGCAGGACCGTGGTCGCCGCCCATCGCGTCGACCGCGATGACGGTTTTCATCGGAGCGGGTGCGCGAAGGCCCCCGTGGGGGGCCTATCCACCGCTCAGTCTTCCTTGCCCTGGATCACCTTGCGGCCGCGGTAGTAGCCCGACGGCGAGATGTGGTGGCGCAGGTGCGTCTCGCCGGTGGTGGGCTCGACGGCGACCGGCGGCTTGCCCAGGTGGTCATGCGCCCGGTGCATGCCGCGTTTCGACGGCGACTTCTTGTTCTGTTGAACGGCCATGGTTTCTCCTGATCAATTCATTTCGGTCGCTTGAGGCCCTCGAGGACCGCGAACGGCGAGCGCTTCGCCGCCTCGTCGTGCGCTCCTCCCGCCTTCGCCTCGTCCAGCCCCGGCTTGCGCGGGATCATCGGCAGGGCGAGGAGCACCGCGTCCTCGACCAGGTCGCGGATGTCCAGCGGCTCCTCGGCGACCACGTAGTCTTCCGATTCGCTCTCCTCCTCGATCGCCGGGAGCTCCTCCTCGCTATCGACGAGGACGAGGTGGTCGGAGACCGAGACCTCGTGCCGGAAAGCTTCGAGGCTCGCCTGGCACGTGAGAAAAACGAAGCCCTCGATTATACACCAGACGACCTTGCGCCGGTTGGCATCGAGCTGGGCGGTGATGCGGTAGCGCAGCTCCCCGCGCCCGTCGGCGAGGCTGTCCTCGAGGCGCTCGAGCTGGGAGGGGACGAACGTCCCCTCGAACACCTGCGGACGGGTGGAGAGACGCTCGGGATGGATGAGGAATTCGTCGGACATGGTATCGTGCAATCGGGCTCCCGGCCCTCGAATGGCAAGCTGATTCTGGCGGAATTCTGGTCGAACAAAAACTGATCCTCGCGTCCGGGTCGCGCTACCGCGCCGAGCTCCTCGGCCGGCTGCGACTCCCCTTCGAAGCCTGGTCCCCCGACATCGACGAAAGCGCCCTGCCCGGCGAAACCCCCGCCCGGACCGCGGCCCGGCTCGCACGCCTGAAGGCCGAGGCCGGCGCCGAGCTCCATCCCGGCGCGTGGGTCATCGGCTCGGACCAGGTGGCCGACCAGGCCGGCCGCGCGGTCAACAAGCCGGGCTCCCTCGAAGCCGCGCGGCGCCAGCTGCGCGAGCTGCGCGGCCAGCACGTCCTCTTCCACACCGCGGTCTGCCTCCTCGGCGCCTCGGGCCGGCGCCAGGAGCGGCTGGTCACGACCGACGTGGTTTTCCGCCCGTTGAGCGACGCGGAGATAGACCGCTACCTCGACCTCGAGCCCGCCCACGACTGCGCCGGCAGCGCCAAGAGCGAGGGGCTCGGCATCAGCCTGCTCTCGCGCCTGGGCGGGGACGATCCGACGGCTCTCGTCGGGCTGCCGCTCATCGCGCTCTCGCACATGCTCCGCCTCGAGGGCTTTTCGATTCCCTGATGGCATCCGGGCGGCTTTTCCTCGTGCCCGCGTGGCTCTCGGAGGACACGCCGCCCGCCGCCGTGGTTCCGGCGCCGGTGCTGGAGCGCGTGCGCTCGCTCGATGCGTTCGTGGTCGAGAACGCGAAGTCCGCGCGGCGCTTCCTGGCCGCATGCGGGCATCCGAAGCCGATGCGCGACATCGCGATGGCGGAGCTGAACGAGCACACCCCGGCGGCTGCGGTGGCGGCACTGCTCGGGCCCGCGCTCGAAGGCTGCGACCTGGGGCTGCTCTCCGAGGCGGGCGTGCCGGCCGTGGCCGATCCGGGCGCGGCACTCGTGGCCGAAGCGCATGCCCGCGGTGTGGCGGTGGTGCCGCTCGTGGGGCCATCCTCCATCGTGCTGGCGCTCATGGCGAGCGGGCTCGAGGGGCAGCGCTTCCGCTTCGTGGGCTACCTGCCCGCGGACGCCGCTGCGCGCCGGGCGGCGATCGTCGAGCTCGAGCGCGCCTCGGCGCGCCATCGCGAGACGCAGGTGTTCATCGAGACGCCGTATCGCAACGATGCGTTGCTCGCGGACCTCGTCCAGTCCTGCCGACCCGCCACGCGGCTCGCGGTGGCCGTGGAGCTCACCTCGCCCGGCGAGTCCGTCACGATGAAGACGATCGCCGCATGGCGCGGGCATGCTCCCGTCGGCAAGCGTCCCGCGATCTTCCTGCTACTCGCCTGACGTGGCCTCGAAGAGGCTCGGGCGCAGGAGCAGCGGCTGCAGCGCCGCGGCCGTGGCGGGACGCGAGAAGAGATATCCCTGCCCCACGTCGCAGCCTGCCGCCTGCAGCAGCTCGAGCTGCGCGCGCGTCTCCACCCCCTCCGCGATGGTGTCGAGCTCGAGGCTGCGCGCCATGTTGATGATGGCGGTCACGATCGCGCGGTCGTTCGGGTCGACGGTCACGTCGCGCACGAACGACTGGTCGATCTTCAGCTTGCGGATGGGCAGGCGCTTGAGGTACGAGAGGCTCGAGTAGCCGGTCCCGAAATCGTCGATGGCGAGCTGCACGCCCATGCCCGAGAGCCGGTTCAATAGCGCCATCAGCGGCTCGGTCTGGCTCATGACCTGGGTCTCGGTGATCTCCAGCTCCAGGGCACGCGGATCGAGCCCGGTGCGCTCGAGCACGCGGGTCACCGTCTCGAGGAACCCCGCATCGGCGAACTGGCGCGCCGAGAGGTTCACCGCCATGCGCCTCAAGCCCATCCCCGCGTCCTGCCACGCGCGCGCCTGCCGGCAGGCTTCATGCAGGACCCATTCGCCGAGCTCCCCGATGAGGCCGGTTTCCTCGGCGAGCGGGATGAAGTCGCCGGGCATGATGGTGGCGCCATCCGGCGGCTGCCAGCGCACCAGCGCTTCGAGCGCCACGATGGCGCCCGTGCGCAGATCCACCTGCGGCTGGTAATGCAGCACGAAGTCCTTCGACATCACCGCACGGCGCAGCGCCGATTCCATCGTCATGCGCCGCTTGACCGCGACGTTCATCTGCGCGGTGAAGTACTGGTACGCGTTCTTGCCCTGCGCCTTGGCGTGGAACATCGCCGTATCCGCGTTCTTCATCAGCGTCTGCGGATCGCGGCCGTCCTCGGGATAGAGCGCGATGCCCACCGAGCCGCTCACGTGCTGCTCGATGCCGCCCACGCGGAACGGCTGGCGCAGGGCGTTGAGGACCTTCTGCGCCACGACGGAGCCGCCGCGGCTGTCGTCGATGCTGTCGAGCAGGACGATGAACTCGTCGCCGCCCTGGCGCGCGATGCTGTCCTCCAGCCGGATGCACTGCGACAGCCGCCGCGAGACGCCGCGCAGCAGCTCGTCGCCGGCGTCGTGGCCGAGGCTGTCGTTGATGTTCTTGAAGTTGTCCAGGTCCACGAAGAGCACCGCCACCTTGTGGCTGGAGCGCTCGGCCCGCGCGATGGAGTTCGCGAGCCGGTCCTGGAAGAGCAGCCGGTTGGGCAGGCCCGTGAGGTTGTCGTGGTAGGCCAGGTGCTGGATGCGCTCCTGGATCACCTTGCGGTCGGTCACGTCGCGGGAGTTGAACACCACGCCGTGGATGTGGGGGCTGTCGAGGCAGTTGGTGCCCAGCGATTCGAACGTGCGCCACATGCCGCTGCGGTGGCGCAGGCGGAACTCCACCGGCTCGCGCGATTGCCGCGTCTCGATCACGCGCTTGAAGGCGGACCATGCGCGGTCGCGATCGTCGCGGTGCACGAGGTCGAGCACGTTGCGTCCGACGGTTTGTCCCGGATCGTAGCCCAGCAGGTGCCGCAGGGCCGGGCTCTGGTAGAGGATCACGCCATCGGCATCGACCACGGAGATGAGGTCGAGCGAGCTCTCCGTGAGCACCCGGAAGCGCGCTTCGCTCGCCTCGAGCGCCTTCTCGGTCTCCTTGTATGCCGTGACATCGGTCACGACCGACATCACGCCCGCGACTTCGCCCAGCTGGTCGACGAAGCTCACCTTGTTGAAGAGGAGCTGGCGGCGCTCCCCGCCCGGCAGCTCGCGGCTCATCTCGTACAGGGTGGAGGCGGGACGCTCGAGGAGCATCTTGTCGCGCTCGTGGTGCTCGACGGCGACGCGCTCGTCGAGGCGGTCGAACACCGTCTTGCCGATCCAGTCCTGCCCGTCGGAGAACCACTCCTCCCACGCGCGGTTGTAGAGGCGGTAACGGCCTTCGCGATCCTTGAACGACACCGGGTTGGGCATGGCATCGATCAGCGCGCGCGTGAAGTGCAGGTGGCGCTGCAGCTCCGCCGTCGCGCGCTCGGCTTCCGACAACGCCTCGTGCACGAGGTCGTCGCGCTCCTTCTGTCCCGAGAGATCGACGAATGCCCCCACGATGACGCGCGCATTGCCGCGCTCGTCCCGCGCGATGGCGCTGGTGCGGCGGACCCAGACGGTGCGCCCGTCCTTGCGCACGATGCGCTTGTCCATGGTGGCCGGCGGCGCCTTGCCCGCGCGGATCTCGGCCAGGGCCGCGGCATCGTTCTCGATGTCCTCGGGATGGGTGGTGGCGCGGAAGGTGCGGCCGACCAGGTCGTCGCAGGTGAAGCCCGAGAGCTCGCAGAAGGCGCGGTTCACGCGGAGGTATACGCCGTCGGGGGAAACGGCGGCGAGCCCCACCGCGGCGTGCTCGAAGATCTGCACGACGAGATCGAGCTCGAAGCGTGAGGGCTCCCGAGCGAGCTGGGCCATTGCGGCGGTTACCGCACCTCGAGCGTGGCTCTTTGGGCGGCCTCGGCCGCCGCGCGCCCGAACGAGGCACCGAAGCTGGTCCCGAGGCGCTTCGAGATGTGCTCGAAGTAGTTTTCCTCGGGCGTGAAGTCGACCATGCGCTCGGCCTTGATCACCTCGCGCGCGACGTATTCGGCGCTGCCGAGGCCATCGGCAAGCCCGAGCTCGACGCTCTTCTGGCCGGTCCAGATGAGGCCGGAGAAGATCTCCGGCGACTCGTGCAGCCGCGCACCCCTTCCCTGCTTCACCACGTTGATGAATTGCTGGTGGATCTCGCCCAGCATCTCCTTCGCGTGCTCGATGTCGGAGGGCTTCTGCGGCACGAACGGATCGAGGAAATCCTTGTTCTCGCCCGCGGTGTACGCGCGCCGTTCGACGCCCAGCTTTTCCATCGTGCCGACGAAGCCGAACCCGTTCATGATCACGCCGATCGAGCCCACGAGGCTCGCCTTGTCCACGTAGATCCTGTCGGCCGCGGCGGCCACGTAATAGCCGCCCGAGGCGCAGAGATCCTGCACCACGGCGTACAACGGGATGTTGGGATACTTCTGGCGCAGGCGCCGGATCTCGTCGTTGATGTAGCCCGCCTGGACAGGGCTGCCGCCGGGGCTGTTGATGCGCAGGATCACGCCCTGGGTGTTCGGATCCTTGTAGGCGCGGTCGAGCGCCTTGATCATCTTCTCCGCCGAGGCCTTGGATTCGATGCCGATGATGCCTTCGAGGTCGATGACCGCGGTGTGGCGCCCGGTGGCCGCGCCGAGGGTGTCCTTGTCGGGACGGCCGATCCAGCCCATCCACGCGGCGAATAACAGGAAGAACAGCGTGAACCAGAGCAGCTTGAAGAGCGCGCTCCACTGCCGCGTGCGGCGCTGCTCATCGAGCGCCTTCAGGGCGACCTTCTCGAGAACCGAGCGTTCCCATTGCGGCGGGACAGGATCGGTCGTCATGTCGCCTCTTTCTTCCGCGTCTCGTGGGCCCGGGAAATATTGTCGAGGATCACCTGGCCGCCCCGTTCCCGGATCGCAAGCGGCTGCAGGGACGCGCCGCGACACGGTCCCGCGACACAGAATCCAGTGCTCGGCTCGAACAGCGCACCGTGCGTCGAGCAAACCAAGTATAGCCGACTCTCATCGAAGAACTCCCCCGGTTGCCAGTCGAGCTCGGTGCCCGCGTGCGGGCAAATATTCACGTAGCCATGCACCAGCCCGCAGTGGCGAATGGCGAAGCCGCGCTCCTCGCGGTCGCCCTCGCGCAACGCGAAACGCACCCCCGGACCGCCGTCCAGCAGCGCCCCGGAAGGGCAGATCAACCGTTCGCAATCAGCCATGCATGCAATTCGGCGACGGAACCGCAACGTGCCCTCGCCGCGCGGGTGCGCAGCAGGGCCTCGTCGTGTGCGCCATACGAAACCGCGACCGCATCGACACCCGCATTGGCCGCGAGTTCGAGGTCATGCGTCGTGTCGCCTACCATCAACGCGCGCCGCGGCTCGACGCCCGTGATGTCGAGCAGCATGAGCAGCATGTCGGGGTGCGGCTTGGCGAAACCCTCGTCGGCGCAGCGTGTGGCCTCGAACCTGTCGCGCAGGCCGGTCGCATCGAGCGCGAGATCCAGCCCGCGGCGCGCCTTGCCCGTCGCCACCGCGAGCCGCCGGCCACGCCCGTGCAGGTCCGCGAGCATCTCGCGCACGCCGGGGAAGAGCGGCACCTGGCTCTCGTCGGCGAGGAAATGGTGGCGGTAGCGCTCGGCGAGGCGCTGCTGGCCTTCGCTATCGAGGCCCGGCGCCACGTGCCGGAAGGAATCCTGCATGTTGAGGCCGATCACGAAGAGCGCGTCGCGCTCGGAGGGGACGGGAATGGCGACGTCGGCGCAGGCTTTCTGCAGGCTGGCCGCGATGAGGCGCGTCGAATCCATCAACGTGCCGTCCCAGTCGAAGATCACCAGCTCGTAGGTCATAGAAGCAAAAAGCGTAGAACACAGATGAACACAGATGGACACAGATAAAAGCCGTTCGGTGCCGTCGTGTTCATTGAATCACCACGGCCACATCGAAATCATTGCTTTTATCTGTGTTCATCTGTGTTCATCTGTGTTCCATTGCCTTTCGCCTCATTCATCCACCGCCGTGCAAACTCCTCGAGATCGCGAGGCAGCGGTGAAACGACCTTCACCATTTCCCCGGTGAGGGGGTGGGAAAATGCGAGGGACGCGGCGTGCAGGAACATCCGCTTCAACCCCGCCTTGCGCAGGCGCTTGTTGAGCTCGAAGTCGCCGTACTTGTCGTCGCCGAGCACCGGGTGACCGAGATGGGCGAGGTGCACGCGGATCTGGTGCGTGCGCCCCGTCAGCAGCTCGGCTTCGAGCAGGCTCGCCTCGGCGCCGCGCGACAGACGCCGGAAGATGGTTTCGGCCTCCTGCCCATCCTCGGCGACGCGCACGTGTTTTTCGCCCTTGTCCGTGGTCCGCTTGGCGAGCGCGGCGCGCACGTGCTGCTTCTCGTTGCGGAAGCGTCCCCTGACGCCGACGAG